>Ga0055540_1000588_pt1 | contig 26398 bp, 20 predicted proteins | sample AraplaCvi_mMS_r2_2_FD_55040 | JGI IMG/M metagenome (GOLD analysis project Ga0055540, IMG submission 55040) | Arabidopsis root microbial communities from North Carolina, USA - plate scrape MF_Cvi_mMS_r2 | ecosystem: Host-associated > Plants > Roots > Endosphere | place: USA: North Carolina
CGCGGTCCGCGTCCCGGGCTATGCGAGCCCGGGACGCCACCCTCCGATCGGCCTCACTTAGCGCGGGACCGGCTCTCGAAACTATCGTGGGACGTAACACGCCGTCGCGAAGGAAGTGAAGACGATGCCCGCGCTGTAGCGTCCTTCTGTCAGACCGGACTGGACAGCAAGCACCGTCGGCTCGTGGACGATGATCGGCCAGTCGGAAAAGGTCGACATAAGCTCTGCGTTGCAGTCTGCACACCCACCTTGCCAGCGCCCTCCCCGCCTCCCCTGGACCGCACCAGCGCCATGGACTGGCTGGGCGAAATGAAGGAGTCGACCACCACCATGGCCGTGCGATAGGTGCCCGTGATCTCGGCCGCGGCCGGATGCACGGCGCACTGAAGCAGGTAATCCGCCTCCCCGGCGATCAGCGCGCGCGCCGCTGTGGAAGTCGTCGAACAACACGATGCGGCAGGCTTGCGCAATGCCGTGCGCGGCCAGGTACTGCTGGAGAACGAAGTGATGGTTGCTGCCCTCATGGCCCAGCGTTGCAAAGATCAGCATGTGTTCGCCTTGGCAGTGCCGCACGGCCGGTGACAGTGGGTCGGCCTCGACGGCCACCTGATGGGGATCGCGGCATGCGCGAGCGCCGGCAGAGCCGGAACCAGCGCTTGCTCGAGCGCACAACGAGCGACTCATGCAGACGTCGAGGGCGCACCGATGATCTCATCCTCGAGCCGGCATGTCTCCCTGATGATCAGGTCGTAGAGGGCACGCAGGAGAGTGGTGGAAGCCAGCGGCAGCTCCGCAGCGAAAGCGGTCTGTCGGGCGTCTGCATTTGACATCCGCTTCTTGCATCGCGGCTGCTCCAACTACCCGCGGGAAGAAAAGCTGGCCACAAAAGCCGGGGCGATTCAGTTCGCCCTGTGCTGTTAGCCTTACATGGTCGGCAGGGCCTCTGCCACGCCAACTCCGGCCATCGTGCCCAATTTTAGAAGTGAACTCACTATGACCAGCCCGCTGTACCACGCCTCCGTTCCCGTCATGCAGCAGATGCTGCGCGCCCTGTCCGACGTGCTCAAGAAGGCCGAAGACCACGCGACGCAAAAAAATATCGATCCAAGTGCGCTGCTGCAGGCGCGGCTGTTCCCTGACATGTTTCCGCTGGTACGTCAGGTACAGATCGCCGCAGACTTCTGCAAGGGCATTGCCTCCCGCCTGGCTGGTGCCGAGGTGCCGTCCTGGCCCGACACTGAGGTCAGCTTCGCTGACCTGCAAGCGTTGATCGCCAAAGCTTTGGCCCATATCGGCTCGTTCAAGTCTGAGCAATTTGATTCAAGCGAGAGCCGCGAGATCGTATTGCGCCCCGGCACTCCCAAGGAAAAGAAGCTGACCGCCAGCGCATATCTTCTGCACTATGGATTGCCGCAGTTTTTCTTCCACGTGACCACCACCTATGCCATCTTGCGCCACAACGGTATTGAGATCGGTAAGCGCGACTACATGGGTGCCTACTAACCCAAGACAGGCAGGAGTTCAGCCACTCTGGCCACTGCCGCTCGATAGCAACCAGAGCCTCAGTCGCTGCGCGAGCGGCCATGCAGCGGGAGCGGACTGTCGTTGGCCGAAGCTAACTTCCGGGTTCGGCCAGAAGCATCGGTGATCGGGCGGGTGCCCGATCACCGATGCTCTTGATCGACTACGGTCTCAGACGCGTCCTCTTGGGTGATGCACGCAAGCTGGGAGGTCGGGCCCAGCGGGCGCGGCAGCGCGATCTCCTGTAACCCCCGATCGAGCAGCACACGAGTGCTTCGGTCGCGCCAAGGAAGATGGCTTCTGCGCATCGCACCATCTCGAAAGGCTGAAGAATTCATCCGACTGGGAGCGCAGCGCAACAGGTGGCGGCGGGGTTTGCTCGAGAAGTTGAAACTGCTCACTGAGTGCGGGGGCTGCTCGCAGTCAGATCATCTCGTGCCGGTCGCATCCAGGTGGCGTTTGGCCATCTCGATCCAGAGGGTCAAAACCGGCTCGTTGTCATCCGGGCGAACGGTCAATCCATCGTAAATTGCCATGCCTCGGAGCACGGCAAAGTTCAGCTTCAAGAACGTCGCGGTCTTCTCCAGATCTCCGTCGAGACCCGCGACCCGACGGAACGTGTCATCACGGGCGACAGTCCATGTCGCCAGCGATTCCTGCAGGCGCGTGCGCAGAGGCGCGTCGTGCCGCGCGGCCAGCATCAACTCGATCGCAGCGACGTAGTCGGGTTGGTTGAAGACCTCTCGCCATAGGTAGCGAAGCATCTCGTCGATCGAAATGGGCGCTCCCGGAATCGCGAGCATGGCCGACCTTCTCTGCTCCCAACTAGCCAGCAAGTAGTCGAAGGCGGCAGCGAGAACGTCCGCTTTCGTCGGGAAATGGTGCGTCTGCGCGCCCTTAGACACCTGCGCACGCTGGGCAATCAGCGCCGTGGTCACCCGCTCGTAACCCATCTCCGAGAGCAGTTGCAGAGCGGCCTCGCAGAGTTTCTGTCGAGTTTCCGTGCTGCGTTCGGCGTGAGAGCGGCGCAGTTTCGGTACGGGTGACAGACGCTTCGGAGCGTGGGGACGTGCGGTGATTGTCATTGGGAGGATTCTCCAGGAACTGCAGTGCCTGCCCGATCTGCGGCCGCGCGCCCTCATTTTACCTATTTACAAACCGCCTGGTCGGTTTCTATAATTCAAACCGCTGGGCTCGTTCCCAGCTCACCTTCTGGAGATACCCCGAGATGCCCAAGCTGACTCAAGCCGTATGGCGGTACCGCCGCGAAAAGATGCAGACCCTGATGGATGACTTGGGCGTGGATGCCCTGGTCTTCACTACAGCTGACTTCTTCCAGTTCGCAACGAACTTCCACACCGACGTTCAACCTTGGGAGCGCCCGATCTTTGCGGTGATTCCACGGCAAGGCGACGGTTTCCTCGTGATGAACGAGCTGTCGACGAACCACATGCGCTTCTCGGTGGAGGCGGAAAAGGTGTGGGTGACGGACGTCACCTTCTACGCCGAGCACCCGATGGTCCGAGCGCGCCTGCCGCTGATCTCCCAGTTGCCCGAGGTCCTGGCCGATCGGCTGAAACGAGCCGGACTGGCGCGTTCGAGGATCGCAGCCGACGCGGGAAGCCCGGTGCTCGCCGCCGCACAGAGGCTGCTGCCGGACCTGCAGGTACGCGTTGCGACAGCCGACTTCCGCAGCTTGCGTTGGCAGAAGCATGCCGAAGAGCTGCAGGTCATGGAAGCGATGGCCAGCCTCACCGACTGGCTGCAAGACCGCTACCGCGAGTCGATCAAACCCGGCAGGCTGGTGCAGGAGCTGGACTTCGCCATGGCGAGCCTGTTCGTGCAGGAAGCCGCCGAGCGCTTTCCAGGCGAACAGTTCGAGGTGATTCGGTGCTGGACGCTCAGCGGCCCCGCCTCGGCGTCTCCTCACGGCGATGGTGCGTCATGCGGTGCCCGCATCCGCGAAGGCGATGTCTTGGTCAACATAGTCATTCCTCGCCTGAACGGCCTCACGATCGAAAACGAGAGAACCTGGTTCTGCGGGCGCCCGGACGAGCAGAAGAAGGCTCTGTGGACCGCTGCCCGGGACGCAAGCGCGGCCGCCACTGCCGCGGCGGCGACCGGGAATCCCGTCTGCGCCATCGATGCGGCCGCACAAACCGTCATCGAGCAAGCCGGATTCGCTGACTGCATCCGGCATCGAACGGGCCACGCGATCGGGATCGTCCACCACGAGTATCCCGAGGACATGGCCTTCAGCCAGCGCCCGTTGCTGGACAACGAGGTCTATTCGGCGGAGCCAGGCTTGTACCTCTATGGCGTTGGCGGATTCCGGATCGACGACACCGTCGTCGTCGGCCAAACGCCGCGCGTCCTCACCGCCACGCCCAGAACTCTCGAATACGCCACGGTCGGCTGATGCGGCCCCTACAACCTAAACACGAAAGCCGCCCATGTTGATTCGTCGCACCCTGCTCTGCGGCTCAGTCGCCGCTGCATCGCTGCTCGCCCTGCCCTCGTTCGCACAAGGCAACTTCCCTAGCAAGCCCATCAAGATCATCGTTCCGCAGCCCTCGGGCTCCGGACCCGATGCGCTCGCCCGAACCCTCGCCGACATTCTGCAAAAGAGCCTCAATCAGATCGTTGTCGTCGAGAACAAGCCCGGCGCCAACGGCTCGCTCGCAGCAACCTACGTGCTTTCACAGCCGGCCGACTGCTACACGCTGTTCCTGGCGGGCGTTTCCAACATGTCCTGGAACCCGCTTCTCTACAAGACCTTGGCCTACAACCCGGCAAAGGATTTCTCGGGAATCGCAGTCGTCGCCAACACGCCGTTCGTCACCGCCGTGTCGCCCAGCCTCGGTGTGAAGACACTGCCCGAACTCATCAAGATGGCCAAGGCAGAACCCAACAAGCTGAGCTACGCCTCCGCCGGCATCGGGAACTCCACCCACCTCGCGACCGAATTGTTGAAGTCGCGCGCGGGCATCCAGATGCAGCATGTACCCATCAGCGGCGCAGGCGGCCCCAGTGCGGTCACCAGCGTCATGGCGGGCGACACCCCGGTGATCACCACAGTCCCCGTAGGCATCGTGCCGTTCGCGAAGTCCGGCAAACTCGTCGCGCTCGCGGTGACGGGCGACCAGCGTCTTTCGCAATTGCCCGATGTCCCGACCTTCAAGGAACTGGGAATCGACATGGAGGTACCGGGTTGGTACTCCGTCGTGACGCGTTCAGGCGCCCCTGCTGACGCCATCGATCGCCTGAACAAGGAGATCAACAAGGCGCTCGATACAGCCGAAATGAAGGAGCGCCTTGCCGGCCAGATGTTGACTGCAATCAAGTCAACGCCGGCCGATGTCCAACGCCTGACGAAGCGCGATTCCGAGGCTTGGGCGCCCGTCATCGCACGCCTCGGCATTGCGCAATGAATTGAGCCGCGATGAGGTCACCATGAGCGCGCAAGGACAAGGGAACGCTGACGATCTCCACGAGCTCGACGCCCGCCTCCGGACGAATCCGGCAAGCGCGCTTGCAGTCATCGACGACTACTTGCGAAGGTATCCGGGACACAGGCTCTTCACCGTGCTGGCGATCGACTGGACGCGACACGAAAACAGGCGCATCTATAGCAGCAATCCGGACTCGTATGCATGCGGCGGTTCAAAGCCGCTCGTGCCTGGCAGTGCCTTCCATCAGGAAGTCATCCTGGGCAACCGCGCTCGAATCTGTCCGGACCGTGCGTCGTGCATCCAGGCATTTCCCGACTTCGACCTGATTTTCTCGCTGCACTGCGAATCCGCAATCAACGTGCCAATTCGTCGGAGTGACAGGACGATCGGCTCGCTCAACTTGCTCCACAAGGCCCACTGGTATCAGCCGGCAATGACCGCCCTGCTGACCCGGGTCGCAGGCCTCGCAGCACCTTTTCTTCCTTGACTTCGATCTGGACCGCATCCATGAATCATCCGTACCGTCGCTCGTTGGTCATCTCTCTGCTGGCAGCCTGCGCATCGTTCATTGCGCCGTTGGCAAGGGCGGCAGACGCTCCCTATCCGACCAAGCCAATTACCATCGTCTACCCCTATGCCGCGGGCGGTGCTTCCGACCTCCTCGCCCGGCAGATCGGTGAGCTCATTGGCAAGTCCCTCGGCCAACCCGTCATCGTGGACGCGAAGCCCGGTGCAGGTGGCTCAACGGCTCTCGAGATGGTGACTCGCGCACCTGCCGATGGCCACACCCTTGTCTTGACGGCCAGCGGCACGATGGCTGTGAACCCGTATATCTACAACCTCCGGTACAAGCCTGCTGAGGACCTGGCCTCCATCACCATCCTGGCAGAGATTCCGTTCATCGTCGTCACGAACAACTCCTTCCCAGCCAGAAACCTGAAGGAGTTCGTTGCGTACGCCAAGGCAAATCCAGGAAAGATCAGCTTCGCCAACGCCGGCATTGGAACGCAGGCCCACCTCACGCAGGTGATGTTCCTCAAGACCGCAGCTATCACTGCGAACGTGGTGCCCTACAAGGGCGGAACACCCGCGACCACTGACCTCCTTGGCGGACACGTGGATGCCCTCTTCGACAACGCCGCCGCACAGGTCGGCAACGTCCAGGCCGGCAAAGTCCGCCCCCTCTTCGTGACGACAAAGGCTCGAAGCCCATCATTGCCCTCTGTTCCCACTGCAGAAGAAGCAGGCCTGCCCGGATTCGTGACCGCTGGCTGGTTTGGTCTCGCGGCCCCCAAGGGAACACCGCAGGCCGTCATCGACAAACTCAACGCCGTCATCGTCAAGGGCATGGCAGAGCCGGAGCTGCACAAGAAGCTGATGGAGGCCGGCTGGACTCCGATCGGAAGTTCGCCCAGCGATGCCACGGCTCGCGCCAAATCCGATCTCGCACGGTTCGGGGCCGTCGCGCAGCAACTCGGCCTCAAGAAGGAATAGGTCTCTGCCGACCGTTCAGGAAGCAAATCCATGACCATGATTTCCGCCCGCATCGAGCGGCTTCCCTTTTCCGGTTTCCATCGCAAGTTGCTGCTCGCGGGCGGCCTCGGCTACACCTTCGATGCCATGGACGCCGCGGTGCTCGCCTTCGTGCTGCCTGCGTTGCGCACGGCCTGGAGCCTGTCCGCCATGCAACTTGGCATGCTGGCCAGCGCTGGCTTCGTCGGCGCCGTGGTCGGCGCCTTGGTGGCCGGCACGCTGGGCGACCTCATTGGCCGGCGCAAGGTGATGATGTCCGCGCTGGTGCTGTATTGCGTGGCGTCGGCCGGTAGCGCGGTGATCAACGACTGGACGTCCTTCCTGAGCTGGCGCGTCGTGGCTGGCATCGGTGCCGGCGCCGAGAGCGTGATCATCGCGCCCTATCTGTCGGAGTTCGTCGCCCGCCGCTATCGCGGCATCTTCACCGGGGCGTTGGCTGGCTTCTTCTCGTTCGGCTTCGTGCTGGCGGCGGTGCTGGGCTATTTCCTCGTGCCAGCCTCGCCGGAAGGCTGGCGCCACGTCATCCTCGTCACCGCCGCGCCGGTGGTGATGCTGCTGTGGTGGCGCCGCAGCCTGCCCGAATCACCGCGCTGGCTCGAGAGCCAGGGCCGCGTCGCCGAGGCCGAGGCGACCCTCGACACGATGGAAACCGACGCCCTGCGCCGTGGCACCGTTCTGCTCACGCTGGACCCGCAAGAGGTTGCCTCGCCGCCGCCGAGCCGCGAGCGCGGCTCGGCGGCGCGCAACTACCGCACCCTTCTGTCGAGCAAGCTGCGCCGCATCACGATCATGACTTGGCTGATGTGGATGACGCAGTCCTTCAGCTACTACGCCTTCTTCACCTGGATTCCCACCCTGCTGGTGCAGAACGGCATGACGATCACCAAGAGCTTCGGCTTCTCCATCGTGCTCGCCATCGCGCAGATCCCGGGCTACTTCTCCGCTGCCTGGCTCAACGAGCGCATCGGGCGGCAGGCCGTGATCGTCTCGTACATGCTGCTGGGCGGATGTGCCGCGATCGGCATGGCCTCTGCCCACGGCGACAACCAGATCATGGTGGCGGGCGTGCTGCTCTCGTTCTTCATGAACGGCGCCTATGCGGGCCTGTATGCCTACACGCCTGAGCTGTTCCCGACCCATGTGCGCGTCACCGGCGCCGGGCTGGCCTCGACCATGAGCCGGCTGGGTGGTGTCGCGGCCCCCGTGCTGGTGGGCATGGTCTCTGCCAGCTCCGGCTTCGGAGGGGTGTTCGTCATGACAACGGCCGTGCTGGTATGCGGCGCGGCCGCCGTGCTCGTCCTCGGCGTGCCTACCAAGGGGCGTTCGCTCGAAGCCATCGCGGCCGACGAGTTGGCCCGCTAGAGACAACACCACAACACAGCAACACCACAACACCCAACGAGGCCACCATGCAAATCGTTCCTTCCTGCGAGAACCCCGCCCCCTCCGAAATCGCGAGGCGCTTGGCTGCGGTCCAGGCCGAGATGGCGCGGCAGAACCTGGACTTCTACGTCTGCCACGATCCGTCGAATGTCTTCTACCTGACGAACTTCAAGAACTTCGTCCACGAGCGGCCGTTCATCCTGCTGGTGCCGGCCAGTGGCATGCCGGTCTTTCTCATTCCAAAGCTGGAGGCGTTGCACGTGCGCTCGCGCGCCGTCGGCGAACTGCAACTGCTGGACTACTTCGAGTTCCCGGCGCCCAAGGGGCAGATGTGGTTCGACCGCCTGCACGAGGTGCTGAAGCCGGCGCATCGGGTCGGCGTCGAATCGCTGTGTCCGCTCGCGGTATTCCGCGCCGTTCCGGGCACTGCGGTGACGACCGACATCGTCGACGAGGTGCGCGAGATCAAGTCGACCTACGAGATCGACCGCCTCGCCTACGCGAGCCAGTGGCTCAGCCGGGGCCATGCGCGGCTGCTCGCCGCCGCCAGGCCGGGGGCGGCGACGATGGCGCTGAACTCGCAGATCGCCGGTGCGCTGGTCGGGGAACTGCTCGTCGCCAACCCGCATGCCAACGTGCTGGCCTGCGAGGCGATCGCGTTGGCCACGCCGCCTGCGTTCTCGCACGACCCGCACTTGGTGCCCGACCTGTCGTGCAAGCTAGCCGAAGGCGGGCCGCACGTCACGCTGGTGTGCGGAACGGCGAACGGCTACGGCGCGGAAGTGGAGCGAACCTTCTTCATCGGCCACGTGCCCGAGGCGGCGGTGCGGCCATTCCACGCGATGCTCGAGGCGCGCGCGCTCGGCTACGAGCTGGTGGTGCCAGGTGCCGACATGGCCGAGGTGGACCGCCGCGTTAACGATCTGCTGAAGGCGCGCGGCTACGGCGACCACCTGCTGCACCGCACCGGTCACAGCTTCGGCGTCACGCGGCATGAGGCGCCTTTCCTGGCCGAAGGCTATTCGCGCGAAATCAAGCCAGGCATGGTGTTCAGCATCGAGCCGGGCATCTACCTGCCCGGCGTCGGCGGCTTCCGCTTCTCCGACACGGTGCTGATCACCGAGACCGGCAACCAGAAGCTCACGCAGGCGCCCGAAACGCTGGAAGCACTGACGCTGCAGGTGTGAGCATGAAGTGGAGGTCGCTGCTCGTATTCCGCGTGCGCCCGGGCATGCGTGACGAGGCCGTGCGCGCTTTCGCTAGGGCAATCTGGCGATCTTCCATAAAGACTTCAGCCACACCATCGGTTTGGTGCGGTTGGGCCGGCTTGATTCGGGCGTGGACTCGATCAGTCGGCCCACTGCTATCCAGGTCCGGATTGAACGGCTACTGCGGCAATGATTCAAGCATTGCCCAAAGTCGGCTGCTGTCGTTCACGGCAACTTCTACGACCGACAGCATTAGTCTTAAGCGGGTATAGCCGAACGGCTGCTATTGCCGTCGTGACCGGTGACAGCGGCTCAGGTGTGAAGGCGGGCAGCGGCGCCTTCGTTCGGCCCGACTGGCGCTTTCTCATCGGGTACTGATCGGCGTGCTCGCGCAAGTCGGGGAGATCGGACCCTCAGCGCTCGCCGTGCAACTGCAACTGGATCGCGTGCGCACTTCGCGCGGGCTGCGAAGTCTTTTCGAGAAGCGGCTGATCGAGAGACGTCAAGATTCGGAAGACCGCCGCGAAGTCCATGTGCAGCTGAGAGAGACCGGTCGACAACTCTTCGACGATATGTTCCCACGCATCTGTGCCCTTAATATCGATCTTCTTGAGGGTCTCGACGCCGAAAAATGGCATCTTTCTTCAGTGCTTGCGTGAGTTGGAATTGCACAGCACCGCGTTGAATGCACGTTTCACCGTTTCGGAGAAATCCGACTGTCGCTTGGGCGGCACACGTCACCGTTGGTCAGGGCAGAGCAACTGAGTCGCCCAGACGCCATTTTTAACGACTCAAAAGTGTCTAGGGGAGCCGGGGCGATTCATGGACCACCACCTCAGCGCCGAGTGGGGACAACTCTCGTACCAAATGAAACTCAGTCGATCATTTTTAAAGCTAATCGAATGATTGCCAACGTGTTTCTTTTAGTTACACTATTGATTTGATGAGGCCTCCCCACTCTCGGGCAGTCCAACCTCCAGGGAAGACCAAAAGCTTATATGTCCTGAGCAACTGGCTCACAAAGAGGGTGGATCCAGATTCGATGGAAATCAACCCCCATTGCTCACATCCTCTTCCTGGATGAACACCAGGATTCGCCCGCTTCGCGAGCCGAAAAGCCTTTAAGGCGGATCGCGGGCTTATCAATGAATCAACGCCTCGAGGAAAGCTGGTGGCCCGTGCCGGGTTCTGCGCCTTTTCCGCGTATCGACCAAGAAGGTTCCCATGTTTGATAAAGCCGATTTTGCTGCTGCGTTGCTCGTGTTGAGCGCGGTCATGCTCCCGGGTTGCGGGGGCGGAAATTCGGGAAGTTTCCAGGCGGACGCTACGGCCCCTATTGTCGCGGGGGGCACCCCGGTGGTCCCCGCTGTCACAGGAGGCACACCGGAGGTCCCCGCTGTCGTGGGAGGCACCCCGGAGACTCCCGCCCCCCCTGGAGTCTCCCCCGAAATCCCCGCCGCCCCGGGAGACAACGCCCCGGTGGCCCGCGTCATCAAGCATCCAGGCGTTGGGGTAACCCTCTCGGATCTCGCGACGCTCAAGGCCTACGTCGACCAGGGCAAGGAGCCATGGAAGTCCGGCTATGAGCAAGTGGCGGGCAGTCCCGAGTCCAGGCTCAGCTACGCAGGGCGTGGTGGCCCATTCGCGAAGGTGAGCCGCGCCCCCGACGAGAATCTCAATGCTTGGCGCTCCGATATGGTCGCGATCTCGAATCTCTCGCGGATGTGGTACTTCACCCGTGACGAGCGATACGCGGAGAATGCGCGCAAGTTGCTGCTTGGGTGGGCCACCACCCAGACCGAGTTTTCGGGTCGCGAATCGATGCTCGATCTGGGCGACTACGCGCTCCAGTTCGTGGGCGGCGCGGAAATCCTGCGCGCCACATGGCCGGGCTGGAAGGAGGCCGACACGGCGACGGTGAAGAAGTACTTCAAGGACGTGCTGATGCCGGCGGCGAACCCCTATGGCGAAAGCCAGTTCGGGGCCGCCAACAAGGGCGCACTGGCCCTCGCCGCGCTGGGGCTGATGGCGATCTACAACGACGACATCGAGACACTGGACAGGGTCGTCTATCAGGCCCGCACGCTCGCCCACATCGGGCTGCGAAATTCCAACGACATCGGCATGCTCGGCGACTACCTGCGCGACCAGGGGCACGCCTATGGGCAGCTCAAGTCATTGACCGTGCTCGCCGAGGCGCTCTGGAGCCAAGGCATCGACATCTATTCCGATTTCGACAACCGTCTGCTGGCCGCGGGTGAGTATTTCGCGAGGGTGAACGAACTCGTCCCAACAACAGCCCTTCCTTTCGGCACCACCGATCGCTACTACCTCACCGACGTCACCAATCGCGGCTGGGACGGCGCCAATGGCGGAAGCGTCGCACTGACCCAGCTCTATGGCGCCTACGTCCTGCGCAAGGGTCTGCAGGCACCCTTCATCGCGCAGAGGCGCCTCCGGCTGCCGGTGGACGGCACCAGCTTCATGTTCCTCAAGGAGTCCGACACCTCGAAGGCGACGCCGCCGCCGGCGCTGCCCATTCCTTCGACCGCCTCGATCACTTCGGGATTCAGCAATGCCGACATCGGGGGCGCCACCCCAGCCAGCATGGCCACATACGCCAATGGCAAATGGATGGTTCAGGGAGCAGGTAACGACATCTTCTGGGGCGCACAGGACGCCTGTCACTTCACCTACAAGGCCCTCACCGGCAACAGCGCCATCATCGCGAAAGTCGAGTCCGTCCAGAACACCAACCCAGCCGCAAAGGCGGGCGTGATGATGCGAACAAGCCTGGAAACAGGCGCTCCCCGCGCCTGGATGGCCATCTCCAGCAAAGGCAATGCCGAACAGAGCATGCCGAAGCTCGCGGTGTATGGCGGTACGAACTATGGGACCAAAGCCATGGCCATCGCCAGCTCCACGGGCTCGTACTGGGTGAAGCTCGAGCGCATCGGGAACATCATCACCGGCTACGTTTCGCCCGACGGCACCAATTGGGCTGCCACCGATGTCGGCCGCATCAACGCCCCTGTTCCCGACACGATCTATGTCGGTCTGGTGGTCGCATCGGCCGCCTGGGGCACCATGAACAGTTCCACCTTCAGCAACGTGCAGATCACCGGCGGCGACGGTGGGGCGCCGCGCGTCATCCCGGCGGCACCCGCCATGCTGCTGGCCTCGCCGGGCGATGGCGCCGTGCCGCTGCGCTGGCAGGCGTCCTTCGGGGCCACCGGCTACACGGTCGGCCGCTCCGAGTTCAGCGGCGAGCCCTACGAGGCCATCGCGTCGGGCGTCACGGGCAGCAGCTACACGGACACCGCCGTGGTCAATGGCACCACCTACTACTACACCGTCACGGCGAGCAACGCCGCCGGCACCAGCGGCCGTTCTCCTGAGGACAGCGCCGCACCGGCTCGTCCGATGGTCAACGCTGCCACAGGCGGCACTGCCACCGAAAGCGCGAGCAACTCCGGCAACGTTGAAAGCGCCTTCGACCAGAACTCGGCGACGCAATAGTTCAAGAACGATCTCACAGCCGCCAAGCGGACGTTGGGAATGCGCACTGAGTTCTGACGCTGCTGTTCGAGATGATCAAGGAAGCCGAGCAGGAACTTCGCGCTCAGATCGGTCAGCTGGAAGTCGGTCGGCGCCTTCACGGCGCTTGCATGACCTTACCGTCGGCCCGCAGCGCTTCTATGCGGTTTGGGCCGCGGCCGCCTTCAAAAGCATCTAGATCATTGTCCGTTTCCTCCCCGGCCTTGCAGCGACGATACAAAATCTCCAACCCGCACACTCGCGCTTTCGCCTATTTCGCTCGGGTGGTGCACGGCGCCGCAGCTGCCGCGCGATTGGCTCCCCCCTGACATCTGCGCCATCTACCAACTCTGCGGACCATTTTTCTCGGTTGGTATTCAGCCGCTGTTTCGGGTGACGCGCGAGCGCTCGGCTTTCAGGCCACCACCGACGGGACAAATTGGTTGCGCAGGTGACGCGCCATGAAATCGCGTGCCTCGTCGGCAGGCATGGGCCTGCACAGCCAGTAGCCCTGAGCTTCGTCGCATCCGCGGCTGTGCAAGTAGTTGAACTGGACTTCGGTTTCGACACCTTCGGCCACCACCTTCATCCGCAGCCCGTGGGCTAGCGTAATGATTCCGTCAATGAGCGCGCGCGCGTCGGCGTCCTGCGAAAGGTCGTTGATGAAGGAGCGGTCGATCTTGACCGTCGACAGCGGGAAGTGCTTCAGGTAGGACAGCGAGGAATACCCTGTCCCGAAGTCGTCCATGGCCAGCCCCACGCCCATGTCCCGGATCGTCTGCAACAACGTCACCGCGTTTTGGGGATCAGCCATCATCGCGCTCTCGGTGAGCTCCAGCTCCAACAGCGACGGATCCAGACCCGAGGCGTCCAGCACGGCCTCTATGTCGGTGATGAGCGTGCGGCTTTCGAACTGGCGTGGCGACAGATTGACGCTCATCAACATCTCCGGCAAGCCGTGCTTCTGCCATGCGAGCGCATCGGCGCAAGCCTTCCCCAGCGCCCACTTGCCCATCGACACGATCAGGCCGAGTTCCTCGGCGATCGGAATGAACTGCACGGGCGGAATCAAGCCCAGCACCGGATGGTGCCAGCGCATCAGCGCCTCGACGCCGACGATGCTTTGGGTCCGCAGATTCATCTTCGGCTGGTAGTGCATTTCCAGTTCGCCGCGATCCAGGGCGTGGCGCAGCGCGCTCTCCAGCATCAGCTGCTCGGTGCTCTGCGCATTCATCTTCGCCGCGTAGAAGCGGTAGGTGTTGCGGCCCTTTTCCTTGGCGCGATACATGGCGGTGTCGGCGTTCTTCAGGAGCATTTCTGCATCACCGCCATTTTCCGGGTAGATGCTCACACCGACGCTGGCGCTGACGTGCAGCTCGCGCCCCCCGATGACAAAGGGCTCGGCGCAACGCTGGAGGACCCTTTCGGCGACCACTGCGGCATCGTTCGCGCTGTCAAGGTTCTCCATCAGCAGCACGAACTCGTCGCCGCCGAAGCGCGCCACGACATCGGCATCGCGCAGCAACGCCGTGAGGCGCTCGCCGCAGATCTTGATCATCTCGTCGCCCACGCCGTGGCCCAGCGTGTCGTTGATCTGCTTGAAGCGATCCAGGTCGACGAACATCACCGCGAACTGCTTCTGTTGACGGTTGCTGCGCCTGATGGCCCGGGCAAGCTCGAGCTGCAGCGACGCCCGGTTGAGCAGGCCCGTCAGTTCGTCATGGCTGGCCATGAAGCGAAGGCTGCGCTCGGCCAGCTTGCGCTGCCTGTACTGAGCGATCTGCAAGACGATCACGCGCAGCGACTCCAGCGTCTCGACCTCGACAATGGAGGGCTTAGCGCTGAAAAGCTCCAGTGCCGTGGTCGCTTCGGGGGCAACGATCGGCACGACGAGGCCAGTGGTCAGCCCCGCCTCACGGGCCATCGCATCGCGAGCGAAATGGGCCGGCGACGCCTGCGTGTCGATGCGCACCACGCCGCCGATACCGAACGCGCGGCCCAGCGAGCCCTCGTCGGGCCGATGTTCGCGCGACCGGCTGTCGCAGGCGAATTGCGTCACCGCAGGCCCCTTCTCTTCAGCATGCCAGACGGCATCGCAACGGGCCAGACCGTCCTCGCCGACGCTCCACAGCGCACCGCAGTCCCAGCACAGGTCGGTACATATCGCCTCGAGCGCCAACGCGATCACCGTCTCGGCCCTGCCATCGCCGGCAAGCAGCCGAGCAATCTTGTATTCGAGCTTCTGTCGCAGCGCATCCTTACGCGGCCGCGTGGCATCGCGCACCGTGCCACGCACCAGCTTCTTGCCCGCCTCTTCGCCCGACTGCGCGATGACATGGAGCCAGCGTTCGGTGCCATCGGCCAGGCACAGACGGTGCTCGAACTCGCTTCGCTCGGTGGATCGGGAGGCCAATGTGATTTGCTGGTGGACTGCGGCGCGCTCTAAAGCCGGCACACGCGAGAGCAGCGCGTGCAGGTCCGGCGGCGAGGGATCGTCCCCGAAACCAAAGATGCGCAGCGCTTCCTCGGAGCATTGCAGGGCGCCGGTCTCGGGATCGAGGGTCCAGCCACCCAGGCTGGCCAGCTGCTGGGCGTCCTTCCACTGCCGGTCGCTGACGCGCAGATGGCTGGTCATCTCGGTAGCAAGGACATGAGCCCGGCTGCGCGAGGTGATCAGCGAAAAGACAATGCCCGCGAGCAGCGTGCTGGTGGCAAGGCCGCCGAGAACGATGAACCACGGAATGGCCTTGTCCAGAGGACCGAGGATTTGGCTTTCGTTCTGCCTCACCTCCACCAGCCAGGAGTGGCCGCCAAGCTCGAAGCCGAGCATGCGCTGCAGACTATTCGCCGGTCCGGGAACCGGCTTAGTCAGCGTTGAACTGTCGAACAGAAGCTCGCGCTCGCCGAGTTCGACCGGCGCCACGAAGCGAGTTTCGATGCGCGTCCCGATCGGTCCCCTGCCTGGCCCGGCGTCGGCCAGGCGCAGCCGCAGCGTCTTCGCTGCCTCGGTGCCGACGATGTCTCGCAGCATTCCGGAGATGCTAAGGCCCGTGCCCACCGAGCCCATGTAGGCGTGGCGCCGCTGCTCGAGCGTATCGAGCGGCATTTGCGGGCGATAGACCGGCAGCCGCATCGCCAATCCGATGTCAGCCTCGCGACCCGGGATGCGGACCTTGCGACCGGAGGTGACGAGCCCGCCGGTGTCGCGCCCCTGTTCGAGCGCATTCCCCCGGTCGGGCATCGCGCCCAAGTCGTTGCCGAGCAGCATCTCGTTGCCGGCTTGGGGTTCGATGTAGAGCAGAGGATAGTAGAAGTCCCGCTCGCCGGGCGGCTTGATGGCGAAGCCGAAGGCAACGCCAACGCCAAGGTTCGCCTCGCGGCGGACCTGCTCCTCGAAGGCGCTCTTCTCGTCGAAGGCAACGAAGGGTGCGTAGGTGGCGGCCTGAAACCCAGGGTACGCACTCGCCAGATTGAGCCCCGCGACGTAGTTCCTGAAATCGCTTCGCGTCACCGCCTCGGGGGTATTGAACCGCGCCCGCAATCCTGTCAGGACGGCGACATAGTCGTCGAATCGGTCTTCGACCTTTCGCGCCAGGTCGAAGGCGGTTGCGTCGAAGCGCGTCTGCGCGCTGCGCTCGATCTCCTGGTGGACAGAGACGCCGAGGGCAATCGAAAGCGCGGCACCGATTACAAGAATCGCCAACGGGAGGCGAACCTTGACCCAAATGATTGACATTGGACTTGCCCTCGTCGCTGGCTCAGACCATTACATCGTTGCCGCAATATATAGATGCAGCGCAGAACCGTCACGCGATTCATTACGAGGATGCAAGGTCTGAATTCGGACGATCCGTCCAAATCTCAATCTAAGTATTGGTCGAAACGGGTGACGCTTGAGTCCAAAGGGGGGGAATAGCAAGCGGTTCCACTTGGAAAGAACCCTCGACGACTCTGCTCGGTTCGTACGAAGGCGTTCCAACTCGCACGTCGTTCAAGAAGTTGGTGGACGTGCCGCAGCACAGATGCGATCACGACCTTCGATTTTGGATTGGTAGAGGACCCTGTCGGTCGCTCCGATAAGTTCCTTTGATGGCACATGCGGGGATTCGCGCCCGGACGACAAAGCCAGCCACGGAGTTGGCGAAATCGGAGAAACGCCCGCGGGTCCTTCGCATCATTCGAAGCCGCGCATCGAAATTGAGGACGGTCACTGGTGTCCCGCTCACATTCGAATTCCGCATTCTCAACTCCCGATTGAAGACCGATTGCAAAATTTCTTCTACCGTTGGAATGCCTGCCCTGTCGGATTCCGCAGCGCGCATTCGCGCTCTCTTGATGAACGGCTGCGTTGTCTCCAAGGAGGTGCTCATGCGAAAGCATCCGCAGTTGAATGCCCCGGATGCCCCTGTCTTCAAGCTCAGGCGCGCATGGGCCGCGCCTGCACGAATCGTCAATAACGCATAAGCGATCGTCACTCCTTCTTACGCGTCAATGTCGATGCCCTGGGGCCGGCGGCATTTCACGAAGAGCACAAACGGGATGACTCCAAGATTCAGGATCAACAGCAGCCGGAAGTCGAACTGATACGCGAGGAATGCTGTGCCGTGATTCGCGAGGTTGACAAACTGCGCATCCGGTCGCGAACCTCCATGAAGCCGAAGGTCTGCATACGGTGCCGATGTCGCCTAATTTCTTAAAAAAAGTTTAAAAGCAAATCCGCCAGCAGGATCAGAGCAGCGAGCTTTTGGCGGCGCCTACAGACACAGCAGGAAGATGTGGCTATAAGCGGTCAAGAACCTCGAGGGACGAAATTTCTTTCATGAGAATTTCCGCATCGACTGCTGAATCCGAAAGGCGTCGTGAGTCCGAGCGCCTGTTCGCCCTGCGTTCCACACATATGCTGGATACGGCACCGACAGAGAACTTCGATCGGATCATGCGCTTGGCCGCCGAGCTTTTCGATGTTCCCATTGCGCTGATATCCCTCCTCGACGAGGATCGCCAGTGGTTCAAGGCCCGCGTGGGCCTGGACCTTCCCGAAACGCCTCGGGAATACGCCTTTTGCGACTACACCATCCGCCAAACCGATGTGATGGTGGTCGAGGACGCATTGCAGGACGACAGGTTTGCGAACAATCCATTGGTCGCGGGCGACCCGGGCATCCGCTTCTACGCCGGTGCACCGCTCATCCTGCATTCGGGTCACGCAATAGGAAGCCTGTGTCTTGTCGACCGCCGCCCTCGCCTGTTTTCTGCGAAGCAGCGCAAACAACTCAAGGATCTTTCCGCCCTCGTGCTGTCACAGATCGATCTCTATCGCACGGCGGGGAGAGTCGACGAGGTCACTCAACTACCCAATCAAGCGCAGATGTCCGAGGATCTTCATGACCTCGCCCTGCGCTTTCCCGAAGGAAGGTACACCCTTGCGCTCGTGGATATCTTGGATCGCAACGCGCTGCGAGACGCCGTTCTGGCAGTCGGGATCCGGCCGCTGGAAATCTTTCAGCGAGATCTGTCGATTCAGCTTCAGTCGCTCTTGAGTGCCGGCTCAGGGCTCTATTGCGTTGATGACGGACGATTTGCCTTCCTTATAAAGCGTGAGGGGGAGGCGAGCGACCGTTTCATCGATCGGCTCGTCATGGTCTTGAAACAACCAGTCGCAAGCGGCAGTCTACTGATCGAACTCGACGCGCGCGTGGGCGTCGTGCAGATCAACCTGGAAGCGAGCGAAGAAATCGACGATGCACTGCGCAAAGCCATGACGGCTGTTCACCAGGCAAGGACCTTGGGTCTTTCTCGAGTCCTCTATGTGTCGGAATTCGATATCCGTCATCAGCGTGCGTATGCCATCCTGCGTGATATCCCTCGGGCCATCGCCCATGACGAGTTCCATCTTGTGTTTCAACCAAAGCTGCGCGTGAGCTCGGGCGCGTTCGAGGGTGTCGAAGCTCTGATCAGGTGGCAGCATCCGATATTCGGCAACATTGCGCCCGCCGAGTTCATACCGTTGGCAGAAGGCACGACGCTCATCCATGAGCTTACGAGTTGGGTCATCGCAGCCGCGCTGAAGGAACTGGCAGAGCTTCATCACGAAGGATTCCGGATCGCGATCGCCGTGAACGTGTCCGCGCGTAGCCTGGAGCGCCCGCAGTTTGCGAATGACCTGAAGACCATCTGCGCGAGATACGCGGTGTCCCACGACATGCTTCACATCGAATGCACCGAATACAGTGGCTTGACGGCTCCAGCGACCCTGGAATCTCTGAGGCAGATCAGAGCCTTGGGAATGCAGCTCTCTCTGGACGACTTCGGCGCGGGCTACTCCAACTTGACATGTTTGGAGAACCTTCCCTTTCAGATGCTGAAGGTCGACCGAGGGCTCGTGGCGCATGTGGTGGCAAATCCCCGGGCACACCAGTTGCTCCAAGGCATCGTCAGCCTTGGCCATGCCATGGGTTTTCGGATGCTCGCCGAAGGGGTCGAAACGAGGGATGTGTTCGAGTGCATCGTGTCGATGGGCTTCGACCACGTGCAGGGCTACTACCTCTGCAGACCACTCTCGGCTTCCGCGCTCAGGAAGTTCCTGCGTCTTCCCCCTCGGTTCTAGAAAAACGAACGAATCATCGCTCGGCCATACTCTTCATGCGAACCCAACCTGCCTCCACCAAAAGCTCGCCCCTCCTCACGGAAACAGCGCCGATCGTCGAGCAGATGCCCGTCGGCATTTTTCGCAAGGACGCCGACGGGCGCTTCGTCTTCGTCAACCCTCGGTTCTGTCAACTCAAGGACACGCCTGCAGACCAGGTTCTGGGCCGCACGGCAACCGAGATCGCCTCCAGTGCGGCACTGGAAATGAACTCGATGTGGCGGTCTGATCTCGCCGCGCAGGAAAGCCTTCATCACACGCTGATCATGCAGACCGGGTAGCAGGTCGAGCGGGAGGAGGCTCTTTCTGGCGCGGGCGGCCACCCGCTGTTCTTGCAGGTTGTCGAGTCCGCAGTGATGGGGCCTGGCGAGACGGTCGTCGGCAGCCAGGGGGTCCTTTTCGACATCACCCAGCGGATGCAGGCGGACGAGGACCTGGTCAACGAGCGCGAACTGCTTCGGGCGCTGCTGGACAACTCTCCGGACCACATCTATTTCAAGGACACGCAGTCTCGTTTCATCAAGTCCAGTACTGCCCAGGCTCTCGAGTTCGGAATGGCCACGCCCGACGGGCTGGTGGGGAAGTCGGATTTCGACGTCTTTTCCGACGAGCACGCCCGTCCGGCGTTCGAGGACGAACAGGAAATCATCCGCACGGGCTTGCCCATGATCGGCAAGGTGGAAAGGGAAACCTGGATAGATGGGCGGCCGGACTCTTGGGCCTTGACCACGAAGATGCCTCTGCGCAACCGTGCAGGCCAGATCATCGGAACCTTCGGCATCACCAAGAACATCTCCGACCTGAAGGAAGCCGAACGCCAGGTCGCCGAGGTGAACAAGCAGTTGATCGAAGCCTCGCACCTGGCTGGCATGGCCAGGATCGCGATCAATGTGCTGCACAACGTCGGCAATGTGCTCAACAGCGTGAACGTGTCCACGGCGATGATTCTTTCGGGCCTTCGCGCCTCGAAGATCCACGGGCTCACGCGGGCGGTCCAACTGATGGAAGAGCACGCGGATGACTTGGGGGCATTCCTGGCGTCGGACGCCAGAGGCAAGGTGCTTCCCACCTACCTGTGCCAACTGGCCCCGGTACTGGTGGCCGAGCAGCACGACGCCATCAAGGAGCTGACGGCTCTGAGCAAGAACGTGGAATATATCAAGGAGGTCATCGCTGCGCAGCAGGCCCATGCCGGAGCGTCCAGACTGCAGGAGACGGTGCGGATCCACGAACTGGTGGAAGACGCATTGCGCATCAACGCGCAGCCGTTGGCGCGACGCCATATGGTGGTGGACAAGGAGATCGCGGCGGTTCCCGAATTGCTGCTGGACAAAGGCCGGGTATTGCAGATTCTGGTGAATCTGATCGCCAATGCCGAGCAGGCCATGGAGGGTGTGGCAGATCGAGAGCCGAGGCTCGCACTGCGGGTGGAACTGGCGCAAGGCCGGCGGTTGCGCATCCGGGTCGCGGACAACGGGGTGGGCATCGCGGCGCAGACCTTGCCCCAGTTGTTCGCGCACGGGTTCACCACGAAAAAGACCGGGCACGGATTCGGGTTGCACAGCGCAGTGATCGCCGCCCATGAAATGGGCGGAACGCTCACGGCCCACAGCGACGGGCCGAACACCGGAGCAACATTCACGCTCGAACTTCCGATCGATAAGTGCGGGGAGACCCATGAGAAAGCAACGCAATCGGCGCATTCTTCTGGCGGACGACATGCCGGCCATCCATGAGGACTTCAAGAAAATCCTCCTCCCGGCAGGAGCCTCGGCGAATCTGGACGACCTGGAATCTGCGTTGTTCGGCACCACAGCCAAGGCATCCGCCGAGGAGTTCGTGCTGCACAGCGCCTACCAGGGGCAGGAAGCGCACGCGATGGTTCGCAAGGCATTGGAGACCGATGAGCCTTATGCCATGGCGTTCATCGACATGCGCATGCCTCCGGGGTGGGACGGCGTCGAGACCATCGAGCAGTTGTGGCTGGCAGACCCGCGCCTGCAGATCGTGATCTGCACGGCCTATGCAGACCAGTCATGGGTCGAGGTCTTCGATCGCCTGGACGCACGCGACCGCCTGCTCGTTCTCAAGAAGCCCTTCGATCCGATCGAAGTGCGCCAGTTGGCAAGCGCGCTCACCATGAAGTGGCAAATGACGGAAGATGCCGCCTTCAAGATGAACCTGCTCGAGCAGGCTGTCGAAGAGCGCACGCGGGAGCTGTCCGATGCCAACATCATCGTCCAGAACAGTCCGACCATCCTCTACCGCTTGCGCGGCGAGCCCGCGTTCCCGCTGATCTACATCTCGCACAACATCACCAAGTTCGGCCACGAACCGGCGGCCCTGTTGGCCAACCCGGATTGGGCGGATGTGCTGATCGACCCCGCCGACCAGCCCGAGGTCGCTGCAGCGATGGCGCGCGTGCTGGAAAAGGATGCCGAAGGCGCTTCGATCGAATACCGCCTGTGCACCGGGGACGGCGCACGTCGCTGGGTCGAGAACCTCTACGTTCCGGTTCGCGACAAGGAGGGCCGGCTCATCGAGGTCGAGGGCATCGTCATCGACGTCACCGAGCGCAAGGCGGCGGAGGAACAGCTGGCAAAACTTGCGCGCACCGATGGGCTCACGGGCCTGGCCAACCGCGCCACGCTCACGGAACGCCTTCACCAAGCCCATGGCGCAGCGCAACGGGGCTCCTTGCCGTTCGCGATCCACTGCCTGGATCTGGACCATTTCAAGCCGGTCAACGACACATTCGGCCATCCGGGCGGCGACCTGCTGCTGCGCGAGGTGGCGCAGCGATTGAAGAATTGCACGCGGGAAACCGATCTGGTGGCGCGCCTGGGCGGCGACGAATTTGCCGTGCTCCAGAGCGAGATGGCCGAGCCCGCCGCCGCCGGCGCATTGGCTACGAAGATCCAGCAAGAGCTGGCCCGCCCGTACATGATCGATGGCAACGAGGTGCATGCCTCGGCCAGCATAGGCATCTGCCCCTACATTCCAGGCAGCGAGAGCCCGGAGGAAATGATGGCGCAGGCCGACCTGGCGCTCTACCGCTCGAAGGAACAGGGGCGCAACCAATACCACTTCCACTCGGAAGAGCTCGACCGGGAAGTCCGCGACCGGGTTGCACTGGGCGAAGACCTGAAGAAGGCCATCGAACGCGAGGAGCTGGAGCTGTACTACCAGCCTCAGGTCGAGCTGTCCTCCGGCAGGATCGTGGGTGTGGAAGCACTGCTGCGCTGGAACCATCCGGGGCGGGGCTTGCTCGACGCGAATGTGTTCGTGCCGATTGCGGAGCGCACCGGCGGCATCGTCATGCTGGGCCGCTGGGTGCTGAACCAGGCGTGCAGGCAGATGAGCCTGTGGCGCGAACAGGGAATGGCGCCCCCTGTCGTCGCGATCAATCTGTCACTCGGCCAGCTCAGGAACGGCAGCGAGCTGATCCGCGATGTGGTCGACTGCCTCGCGAAATGGCAGCTCAAGGCTTCCGACCTGGAGTTCGACGTGACCGAGTCGACCTTGGCACAGATGACATGGGCTCACAACGACGTGCTGCCGCAGTTGCGGGCGCTCGGCGTCCGCATTGCGATCGATGACTTCGGCACCGAATATTCGTCGTTCGAATACCTGCGGACCTATCGCGTCAATCATCTGAAGATCGCGCAGTCGATGCTCAAGAGAGCCGTCGACGACCCCGACAGCGCAGCCACCGTCCGCGCCATCATGAACCTGGCGCGGGAGGCCCGCATCGGCATCATTGTCGAGGGGCTGGAAACTGAAGCGCAACGCGCCTTCCTCCACTCGACGGGCTCCACGACCCTTGCACAGGGCTACTATTTCAGCGAGGCCGTGGTCGCCAACGAGGCAGGCGACCTTCTGCGCTCCGGCACCATGGAACAGAGCGAGCGCAGCAAGGGCGAGAGCCGGGGCGCTGCTTGAAGGTCGATCGGGAACGAAGACATCGCCCTGCCGGATTTTGCTCAAAGAAAAGACTCGAATGATCCGCCTGACCCGCGCTGCGCTGAGTGTTGCCGTCTCCCTGCTGGCGTTGCAGCATGTGTTTGCAGAACCCTCAGCAGCTGTCCAGACGCGCTGCTTTCGGTTCTCTGACCAACCCGGCAAGCTTGTGCAGTTGCGGCTAATCGGCACACAGGACGACAACAAGGCGGGCTTCGTGCTCTACGCAGGTTCCAAGGCCTGGATCCCCCTTGTGCTGTCGCGCAGCCAGGTCATTCCCATGGCCGATAGCGGCCGCAACCAAGTCGACGAGGAGTGGGTAGAGATCGTCCACGACCAAGTCACCGGTCGCTACCTGCTCAGCATGTTCGGCAACGAGGTGAACTCGTTCGAGTACGTCAACCGCAAGAATGGCGCGAAGACCGAGTTCACACTCGCTCCAAGGCTGCACGACATCAATCCTTGTAAAGCGAGATGACAATAAACACATAATTGCTTCGATGCACAAAGCCATTTCCACCGCCGAAGACACCGATGCCGAACAGATTTCTGCACTTGTCAACAATGCCTATCGCCCCAGCGCGGCGGAGGCCGGATGGACCCATGAGTCCGCGCTCGTTTCGGGCGAAAGAACCTCAGCAGTTCAAGTGCGAAGGCTCTTCAAGAAAGACTCAACGGTCCTCGTCATGAAACATGACGAGTCCATCGTCGCGTGTGTCCATGTAGAGCGGGTCAATGATGTCTGCTGGATAGGCATGCTGGCCACCAAGCCCGACCTGCAGGCTGGAGGCCTTGGCAAAGAGATGCTCGCGGCAGCGGAAGCATTGGCAGCAAACGAACACGCACCGCAAGCGCTAAAGATGGCTGTGCTTTCATCGCGTCCCGAACTTCTCAGCTTCTATCAGCGCAGAGGCTTCGTGCTGAACGGCAACATCGGGGCCTATCCCGCGGACGCCGGCGTCGGCACGCCTCGACAAGACGGTTTGCAAGTGTTCGAACTAGAAAAAAAGATCGGTTGACCTCTCAGCCTTGAGTCATGTCGGCCCGGTCGAAATACGGTGCGCCTCCGCCGTGTAGAGCACGGTGCGCCTGTCCGCCTAGGGGCCTGCGCGGCAGAGTTTTTGAGTTGCTCTACACGCGCCGTTGCAGCGTTCGCGTTGCCGCAGAGCGTCGGCGCATCGCCTTGGCTGTGGTGCCCTCGGCTCGCGTGATGGCACACATCGAGTCGATTCGTCAGCGCCTGCCGCGCGACACCATCAGCATCGAATTCCGGCACCATTCATGGTGGGATGGCAGCCGGCGCAGGGTCGAAACCCTGCAGTGGCTTCGCGCGATGCACGCCGTGCACACCGTCGTCGACGGACCGCAGGGCGCGGAGAACTCCGTGCCGGCGGTCTGGGAGGTCACGAACAACAACTACGCCTTGGTCCGGCTTCACGGACGGAACGCCGAGACCTACAACGCGGCGGCCACGCCGGCGGATCGGTTCTCCTACGAGTACAGCGACGACGAACTGCGCGGGTTGGTCGGCGAGGTCGTGCGCCTGTCCTACAAGGTCAGGCACGCCCACATGATCTTCAACAACTGCGACGAGGACCGCGGCATCCGCAACGGCATGACCGCCATGAAGATGCTCGTACAGCAGGGCGACGGCCAGCGGCCCGACCTCTCCAAGCCATTTCATCCCAACGGAGTCCTAGGCAGCCTTTCCGCGGACGATCTCGCCCGCGCCGCGCGGCAGCTTCCCGAACCCACCGCCAGTCAGCCGCCGATGCGCGAGGTTGAAATCGAAGTGACGCACCTCGGCCGGGGGCGTGTGACGTTTCAATTACGCGAGGCCCGCCACGGTGCCAGAAGCAGTCACCTCTACAGGTCGGGGTCTTTCGCTCAAATGATCTGAACGTGAGGCCGGGACGGACCGCATCCACACCCAACAGATCAGTGCGGCTCCAATCACCGCATGGCCAGGTCCAGACCCATCCTATTGCAAAATTCAAAGGTGAGGAACAGCACGAGGAACGCAGAAGCGATGAACGCTGCGCCCACCTTGATAGATGTCAGTACCACTGCAGCTGTCTTTTGATTCTTGTCCTTCTGTCCCCGATCGTAATGCCACTTGACGGCCAAATACATGCCCACGCTAAGCACGAGAATCTTGAAAATAACAAAAGAGATAGGGATTGAATTCATGATTTAAAAGATATTAATGACGGCGAAGTGCCCGAGTGCGGCGAGTAGCTCAATAGACCGATGAAGAAACGGAAAAACAATCTAACGAAACGGTTGCGGTGAGCTGAATGGGCATCCGCAAGTCACATCGAAAGGCACGCAAGACATGGGTCGAAAGCCGGAGCAGTCCGCCGGCACCACAGAAGCACTCTCATCGTGCTATCGAGTGTTCATCTTCCAGGCTGATACGTACAGAACCAGATCACCTGAAAATTTCCGTATCAGATGCAAGGAGGCCGGTAGTCGCTCCGGGGCACGCCAACGTCTGATACGAAAATCTCGGGAGTGGTCCAGAACGACCGTATCAGAAGGAGGCCCATGAACCGCTACGAGAAGCTTGCCGACAACATCGCTCAGCGCATTCGCGCGGGTAGCCTGAAGGCGAACGATCGCCTTCCCTCCGTGCGCGAACTGAAGTCGCAGATGGGCATCAGTGCGTCCACCGTGTTCTCTGCCTACTACCTGCTGGAGGCGCAAGGGCTTGTCGAAGCGCGGCAGCGGTCGGGATACTTCGTCCGAGCGCGCGCGGAAGTGCCGGCCAACGAACTCGCCGCGAGCGAACCTGTCCTGCGGTCCATGTCGGTCGACGTCTCGTCGCTGGTCTTTCAGGTCCTTGCACAGGCTCGCGAGCGCGACATGGTCCCGCTCGGCTCGGCCTTTCCGTCGCCAGAGCTGTTTCCCTTCGAGCAACTTGCCGCCGGCCTGACGCGAGCGCTCAAGCGGATGGATCCCTGGCAGACCGTCGAGGATTTGTCACCAGGAAACGCCCTTTTACGCCATCAGATCTCCCTGCGTTACGGCAGCGTGGGGATGGATATTCCTGCGTCAGAACTGGTCATCACCAGCGGGGCGATGGAAGCACTCAATCTTGCGCTCGAATCGGTGACGCAGCCAGGCGACGTCGTGGCGATCGAAACGCCAACCTTTTA
>Ga0055540_1000598_pt1 | contig 26071 bp, 19 predicted proteins | sample AraplaCvi_mMS_r2_2_FD_55040 | JGI IMG/M metagenome (GOLD analysis project Ga0055540, IMG submission 55040) | Arabidopsis root microbial communities from North Carolina, USA - plate scrape MF_Cvi_mMS_r2 | ecosystem: Host-associated > Plants > Roots > Endosphere | place: USA: North Carolina
GCCCATCTTCCACGGCACCGGGTTGTCACAGTTCATCCTCGGGCTCGCGCTCGGCGGCACGGTGGTCCTGCACCGACGGTTCGACGCCGAGGCGACCCTGGCGTCCGTGGCGACGACGCGGGCGCACACGCTGGTCCTGGTCCCGACGATGCTGCAGCGAATCCTCGACCTCGGCCCCGAGGTGCTGGCCCGCTACGACACCACGAGTCTGCGCGTCGTCTTCTCCGCCGGGTCGGCATTGCCGACCGACCTCTGCGTGCGCGCAGCCGCCCACTTCGGCCCCGTCCTGCACAACCTCTACGGGTCGACCGAGGTGGCCATCGCACTCGTCGCCACCCCCGCTGATCTCGCCGCCGCGCCGGGCACGGTGGGCCGTCCACCGGTGGGATGTCGCGTCGCGCTGCTCGACGCCCAGGGTGCCGTGGTCGACCGACCCGGTGTCGTGGGGCGGATCTTTGCACGCAGCACGTTGAGTTTCGGCGGCTACACCGACGGCAGGCACAAGGAGATCGTCGACGGCATGTTGTCGAGTGGGGACATCGGCCACGTCGACGCCAACGGGTTGTGGTTCGTCGACGGCCGCGACGACGACATGATCGTCTCCGGCGGGGAGAACGTCTATCCGCTCGAAGTGGAGGATCTGCTGACGCGGCACCGTGACGTCACCGAAGCCGCCGTCGTCGGCGTGGACGACGCGGAGTTCGGCCAGCGGTTGCGTGCCTACGTCGTCGCCGCGGACACGCTGGACGCCACCGACGTGAAGTCCTACGTCCGGGACAACCTCGCCCGATTCAAGGTGCCCAGAGACGTCGTCTTCGTCGACGCTCTTCCCCGCAACGCCACCGGCAAGGTGCTTCGCCGGGAACTCCACGCCCTCGACGACGTCCGCGTGATCGAGGCGGACTGAACGCCGCGGAGCCGCAGCGGTCTGGCCCGGGGGGTCTGACCGGCGCGAATGACGGGCGTGCGCGCGTGCCGTACGGTGGTGCGTGACGACGGGTCAATTGACAGTGTCGTCAACCGAAGATGTTGCACGACAACGTCTTTCGTCACGCATTCCTGGGGGTCCACGGCTTGGCTGGTGATCGTGCCGATGGTTCCGGGCGAGCCCCGGGTCGGGGTGTGCGCCGCCGGACCGCGCTGAAGGTTCCGCTGGTCCTGGCTGGCGGCGCAGCGCTGAGTGCCACCCCGCGAGCCGCGGCGGCGGCAGGGGAACGCTGGACGGTGGAGCGTGCCCAGGACTGGCATCGGGCGCATCGCGTACTCCTAGGCGCGAATTACATCCCGGCTAACGCGATCAACCAACTCGAGATGTTCCAAGCGCAGACCTACGACATCCGGCGCATCGACGCCGAGTTGGGCATGGCCCGACGGATTGGGCTCAATTCGATAAGGGTGTTCCTGCACGATCTGCTCTGGACGCAGGATCGTCGCGGATTCCTGCGGCGGTTGACGCAGTTCGTGACGATCGCGGCACGGCACGCCATCAAGCCGCTGTTCGTGTTCTTCGACTCCTGCTGGGATCCCCGGCCCACGGCGGGTCCGCAGCGGGCACCACGGCCCGGTGTGCACAACTCCGGATGGGTGCAGAGTCCGGGTGCCGACCGCCTGGGCGACCGACAGTACGTCGGCACGCTCGAGGAGTACGTCACCGGGGTGATGAGGCAGTTCCGCAATGACGATCGCGTTCTGGGGTGGGACCTGTGGAACGAGCCCGACAACCCCGCGACCGTCTACCGCGACGTGGAGCGGTCCGACAAGGAAGACCTGGTCGCCACCCTGCTCCCGCAGGTCTTCCGGTGGGCCCGCGACGTCGACCCGATCCAGCCCCTCACCAGCGGGGTGTGGCAGGGCGCCTGGGCCGACCCGGCCAAGCGCAGCGTCATCGCCGGCATCCAACTGGACAGCTCCGACGTGATCACCTTTCACTCCTACGCCAAGCCGGCCGAGTTCGAGGGCCGCGTCGCCGAGTTGGCGCCCCTGCGACGGCCCATCGTGTGCACCGAATACCTGGCACGGTCGTTGGGNAGCAACGTCGAGGGCATCCTGCCCGTCGCCCAGCGCCTCGACGTCGGCGCGTTCAACTGGGGCCTGGTTGCGGGCAAGACCCAGACGTACCTGTCATGGGACTCCTGGGACCGGCCCGAGCTCACTCCGGAGCCCTGGTTCAGCGANTTGCTCGGGCCCGACGGACGGCCCTACCGCGACGACGAGGTTCGGGCCATCCGGCGGGTGACACCGCTGCTCCGCGCAAAGTAGACGCTCCGCTCGTCGTTCGCCGTCAGCAACCAAGTGGCATCGAATCACATTTCGCACACGTCAATNCCCAGCAACTCTTCNTCTGGCCGATTCCGCGTGTTACCGTGCTGAGATCTTCCTGTGAATCACTGCGAACGGACTGTTCAATGGCGTCTCAGCACCGTAAGCGCACCCCCGCGGTCTCTCGGCTCACAAAGGCGGGGATTGCCACCGCAACGGCCACGGCTCTCGTCGTCGGGGTGGCACCGCAACCAATGGCGAACGCTGCGGCGACGGTCGGGTCACCCGGCCTGCCTCCCATGCAGCTGGCTCCCGGCGCGCCAGACCCGGCGTCGATCCCCGATCTCACCTTCGGCTTCGGGGGACGAACCTACGACTCGTTCCAGGCGCTGGGCGCTGCGCTCGAGACGGCGCTGCTGAACAACGTGAACCTCTCGGGGGTGTTGGCCAGCCTCGGCTACGACCCCGAGGCCGCGATCAACGCGGCACTGGGCAACGCGCTGGTGAACGTGCTGACCGGCGTCAGCGTCGACACCGGCGCCATCCCGGTCCTGGGGCCCGTGCTGACCTCCGCCGGCATCACCAACGTCGCGGCCCTGCTGCAACTCCTCGGCTTCAACCTGCTCGATCCGCTGAATCTGTCGGGCACCGCGCTCGGCGTCAACGTCATCACCGTCGGCCCGCCGTTCAGCTTGCTCAAGTTCCTGGGGATCGACCTGGGCTGGGTGCCCGGCTTTCCGAACTCCGTGGCCGACGAGGTCAACGGCACGCCCTACCTCGGCATCAGCCCGCTCGCGGTGCTGGAGGCGCTCAAGGCCAACCCCCTGGTCAGCGGACTGCAGAAGACGCTGATCCTGGACCCGTTGATCGCCACCGTCTCGGGCATCCTCGGCAACGCCAGCGTCGTCGACGTACGAGTACCGGTGGTCCTCGGCTTCGGGCTGGGTGCGTTCGCCGCCGGCATGGCCTACCCGCAGGTGGTCGCGGACTTGGCGAATCAACCCGGCGGCGCTAACGACGTCGGCGTCGACCCGCTGCTGGGCAGCCTCACCATCCTGCCGATGATCCTGCTGCGCAACCCCGGTCGCGCCAACGGCGGGCTCTTCGCGCGCGCCTATCCGCTGGCGGGCTTGCTCGGCATCGACACCGTCACCCCGGACACCGCGGTCAGCAGCAGCTCCGACGGGACCGGGCTGAGCATCCCGATCGGCACCACCGGCATCGTGCTCGGCTCGGCGAACCTCATCCCCATCAAGGTGGACGCGACCGCCGAGTACGACCCGCTCTCCGACGTGCCCGCCTGGCCGAATCCGGTGGCACTGCTCAATTCCGGTGCCGCGCTGCTGTTCCCGACCTATCTGCTGCGTGGCATCACGGCCGCGAGCCTGACCGAGGTCCTCACCAACCAGCTCACCCCGCAACTCGCCGCGGCTCTGGCCGCTGGTGGACCGCTGGCGCTGAACCTCTACCTCACGGTGCCGGTCAACGACGCGCTTCCGCTGCTCGAGCCGATCAGGCTGCCCGTCGACCTGATCAACCTGTTCACCGGGGCCAACCTGAACAATCCCGTCGCCACCGCACTGGAGCCGGCGCTGACGACCCTGGTCAACCTCGGCTACACCGACGTGAAGCGCACCGTCGTCGACGGTGTGCCGGTCTACGAGCGCACCCTCGACCAAGCCAACGTGATCACGCCCTTCGGAACGCTGCCGTCGGGCGTCGACTGGGGCCAGGTGCCCGGCGATCTCCTCGTGCAGCTGATAGCCGGCGTGCAGAAGGCGATATCGCAGGGCCTCGTCGGGTCGCCCGGCGTGAACCCTCTGGCGGTGTTGGCGAAACTGCTTGGCGTGAACGGTCTTCCGGGTGCAGCTGATGCCGTGAGCCCGTTGAGCGGCGTCACCGACCTGCCGTCGCTCGCCGCCGGTGCCGGCGCGGCCGGAGGGCAGGACGTGGTCCCACTGGCTGCCGCGCGGTCCCAAGCCCCCGCGGTCTCGGAGTCGAAACCGTTGGAGCAGAAGGACTCCGACCCCACGCCGGATGCGATCACGGTGACGAAGACCCCAGCGGTCCAGGCCGAGAACGAGGTCACGACCGTCGAAACGCCCGACGCCACCAAGCCGGACACCGTCAAGCCCGACGCCACCAAGCCGGACACCCCGGCCGGCGCAGACGCGGCAGCCAAGCGTGCTCAGGCCCGCGCCGATGCGGCCCTCACGAGGGCCGCCGCGCGTCTGGACAAGATCGTCAAGGACGGTCAGGACCAGATCCGGAAGGTCGTCGGCGGGGCGTCCGACGGCGCCGACGGAAGCACGAAGACCACTGCCGGACAGAATGATTCGTCTAGCAAGCAGGGCGACAAGCCTGGCGACGATGCAGCGGCCTGAGTGGGCCGACGCGGGCGCCATCCTCTCAGATTCTCTTCATGAAACACGTCGGAGAATCCTTACGGTTCGAACATATGTTTGATTCATGGGCGCGATCGAGGTGCAGTCGGCGGTCGAGGCGCTGCGCGCCGCACACGATGCGTTGGCCGCTCTCTCCGTCGACGGGTTGACCTCCGCCGAGATCGTCTCCGTCCTCGACGATCTCGAAACGCTTACCTGCCAACTCCCCACGCAAAGCCATCGTCTGCTGACCAAACTGCAGGCCGAGACGACGCCGAAGGCCATGGGCGCCAAGTCCTGGCGCGACGTGCTCGCCACCCGGTGGCGGATATCGCCTGGCGAGGCCGGCCGACGGCTCGACGAGGCGGCCCAGCTCGCCGCGCGGCAGACGTTGATCGGCGCACCGTTGGACCCGGAGTTGCCCTGCACCGCGATTGCTCAGTCACACGGTGTGATCAACCGCGAGCACGTCCACGTTCTGACCAAGGCGATGAACCGCATCCCACCCGCGGTCGACCCCGCCACCCGCGGCCAGGTCGAAGCCGACCTCGTCAGAGCCGCAATGAAATTGGGGCCCAAGGAACTCAAGGACAACGCCGACCGCACCCTGTTCCTCCTCGACCAGGACGGTCCCGAACCCGACGACACCGAGCGGGCGCGGCGGCGGGGCGTCACCAAGGGGCCGCAGCGACCCGACGGAACGATTCCTTTCAAGGGCACCCTCACCCCGGAGGCGTGGGCGATCTACGAGGCGATCTTCGCCAAATGGGCAGCACCGGGCATGCGCAACCCGGACGACGAACATCCCTGTCTGACCGGCACTCCCACGCAGCACCAGATCGACGACGACCACCGCAGTCTCAGCCAGCGCCAACACGACGCACTGATGGCGGTCGGACGCAGCGTGCTGTCGAGCGGAGAACTGGGTCGGCACAACGGCCTGACGACCTCCATCGTCATCCGCACCACCCTGCAGGATCTCGAGAGCCGGGCCGGGGTGGGCGTCACCGGCGGTGGCACCGTCTTGCCGATCCGCGACGTCATCGGGCTGGCGGCCGAGGCGGTCCCGTTCCTGGCGGTCTTCGACGGGGCCACGGGATCGGCGCTGGACCTGTTCCGGGCTCGTCGCGTCGCCACGACCGCCCAGCGGCTGATGCTGATCGCCCGCGACGGCGGATGCACCAAGCCAGGATGCACGGTGCCCGCCTACGGCAGCCACGTGCACCACGCCGCCCGGGACTGGGCTGACGGCGGCCGAACCAACGTCGATGAGCTCGCCCTGGCCTGCGGGCCCGACAACCGAATGGTCGGCCCGGGCGGCTGGACCACACGGATGAACGCCGACCACGACGTGGAGTGGATCCCACCGGCGGCCCTGGACGTCGGGCAGGCCCGCGTCAACGACTACCACCGCCCAGAACGTCTGTACCGACCATCCGGAGACGACCCTGACGCGCCATCCGCCGATGACGAACCGAGACCCGGCGGGCCCGAACCGAATGCCGCCTAGCTGACGTCCTGATACTGCGGGACGATCAACACCGGGCGCTCGGTGTGGGCGACGACGGCTGAGGCCACGCTGCCCTGCAGATGCCCCAGCAGGCCGCTGCGGCGATGCGGTCCGAGCACGATGACGCTGGCGTCGTGCTCGTCGGCCGCGGCGACGATTCCCTTCCACGTCGGCACGGCCTCGACCGCCACGCTGCGGGCCACGAAGCCCGATTCGCGCGCCAGGGCTGCGCCGTGGGCGGCGGTCCGTTCGGCGGCGCTGCGCACCTCGGTCGCCCGGTCGGCGTCGAAGTGCTGCGCGTCGGTGGGGCTGAAACCGACGTCGACCGGTTGCCACACGCAGACCACTAGTGCCTCGCGGTCCGTGCCGAGCCGGGCCGCGGCCTGGGTGATCGCGAAGTCGGCGAGATCGGTTCCGTCGTAGGCGATGAGCACCATGCCCGTCGGCTCGGTGCCATCGTCGGCCACGGCGGTGGCCGGGGCCGCGACCGTGACCGGACGCTCGGGCGCCGCCGAGACCCCGGGTCGGATCCGGGCGAGCAGCGGCGGCGAATGCCACGCTGGGTCGTCGCCGTCGAGGAACTCGTCGAGGTTGGGCTTCTGCGGCCGGGCGCCGCTCAACGCGTACACCGCCACCCCGAAGACGGCGCCGCCGACGGCCAGGCCGAAGCCGATCCACAGCGCGTAGCTCGTCCCGATCCCCAGGTCGCTCGACACGGTCGTCGCGAAGTGGGCCAGGATGGGTGCGACCATGAAAGCGGCCACCGCACGGAACAATTCGATGATGGCGAACACGCGCTGCAAGCTGTTGGACTGCAGCGAGAATCCGGCGACGAACAGTGCCGGTGCGACGGTGGCGCCCAGCGCCAGACCCGTCAGGCCAGCGGCCAGCAGCACGAGGGGCTGATTGGCGGGCAAGGCGATCTGGAAGACCAGGATGCCTGCCGCGAGCAGGACCATGCCGACCAGAGGCAGATAGTGCATGGCGCGCCGGGTGATCACGATGCCGAAGACCACCGCCATGACCACCGCGCCGCCCAGCTCGGGCAGGTAGAGCAGACCCACGTGGACGGGACTGTAGGTCTGCAGCAGGACGTTGGCCGTCAGGGCCGTGGCCGCGACCGACGCCGCCGCCGCGAACAACGCCACGCCGACGCCGGCGACGGGGATCGAGCTGGTGAGCATCGTTCGTACGGTGAGAAGTGGCCGGCGAGAACGGAATTGGTAGACGACCAGCACCACGATGAGGGCCAGGCCGCCAAACATGGGCAGGGTGACGGCGGCATCGCCGAATCCGTGAGTGGTCAGCTGCGAGGCGCCGACGAACGCCGCCGCACATCCCACGGCGGCCAGCCCGATGGCAGGCAGGTCACGGGGTGCGTCGAGGTCGGCGGGCGGTGCGTCCTCGAACGTGAGCGCCGCCATGATCAGCGCCAGCAGGGCGATCCCGGCGATGATCCAGAACAGCGGACGCCATGCGCCGGCTTCGGCCTGCGCTCCGCCGACGAATGGGCCCAGCGCGACGGCGCCGAACACGCACATGTTCATGATTACGGCGGTGTTCCGAAGTTTCTCCTTCGGAAAGCCAATCGTCAGCGGCGGCGCAGCGGCGATCAGCAGCATGCTGGTGGCCAAGCCCTGCAGCACGTGGCCGCCGATGAACATGGCGGAATTCACCGCCAAGGCCGCCACCACCGATCCGAGGGCGAGTACCACCGCGTAGGCCAGCAACATCCGGCGCTGAGGAAGGTGCTGGGCGAATTGCACCGCGAGCACGGTGCCCACGGCGTACGCGGCGTTGCCGAGCCCGGAGCTCAAGCTCATCGTCTGCACGCTCATGTGCAGCTGGTCGGTGATGATCGGCACCAGGGGGTCGATCGCCGCGGACAGCGCCAGATAGGGGATCAGCGCGAGGATGACCATGGCGGCCACGGCGGGGTACCGGCCGGCGAGGGGTCCCTGGCGCATCAGCGGGCTTCGCGTCGAACGGACGGATTCGGGGTGGGCACGTACCTCTCCAGCTTCTTCACGGCGGGTTTTCTTCCCGACGCAACGGTGTGTACTCGCGATCGGCTGTCACACCCGAAGCACCATCGATCCCGGCTCAACCTGATAGTGACCCTATCTAACGTTCAGGCTGGATGGCCATTCGTCGGGGTGCCGGTGGAATAGGCCCCGGCCCGAGCGGCGTTCCCATGCTCGTGAAATTCGGCATTGCCACGTTCGTCACAGATGACGCCGTCGACCCCGTCACCCTCGCGACGGCGATCGAAGACAGGGGCTTCGACGCACTGGTCGTCGCAGAGCACACCCACATCCCCGCCAGCCGTGAGAGTGCCTATCCCGGCGGAGGTGAGCTACCCGAGGTCTACTACAAGACGCTCGACCCCTTCGTCATCCTCGCCGCCGCGGCGGCGGTCACGTCGCGGATCGACCTCGTGACGGGCATCGCCCTGCTGATCCAACGCGACCCGATCACCACCGCCAAGGAGGCCGCCAGCGTCGACCTCATCTCGGGCGGCCGCTTCGTCTTCGGCGTCGGCGCCGGCTGGAACATCGAGGAACTGCGCCACCACGGCACGGACCCGAAGACCNGGGGCGCGCTACTCGACGAGCGCATCGAGGCNATCACGGCGCTGTGGACCCAGGAACCCGCCGAGTACCACGGCACCTACGTCGACTTCGACGCCTCCTACAGCCGGCCCAAGCCCGTGCGTCAACCGCACCCGCCGATTTACATCGGCGGCAACTCCGACGCCACCGTCAAGCGGGTGATCCGTCATGGCGCGGGCTGGATCTCGAATCCCTTCCCCGTCGACGTGCTTTCGTCTCGCATCCAGCAGATGCGCGACGGCTCCGGGCACGACGTCCCACTGTCGATGTTCGGCACCCCGGTGGATGCCGNCTATTGGCAGTCCGTCGACGACCTGGGGTTCGGTCAGGTGAACCTGATGCTGCCGTCAGTACCTCGCGACGAGACGCTCCGCCTGCTCGACGAGTACGCCGCAAAGGTGGCCGATTACCGGCGCTAGTCGAAAGGCGAGGTTTCCGCCAAGGGCCTGCCGCGGGAGTCGGTGGGTGCCTAGGCTCGGATGAGGACCGCGGGCGCAACGGAGAGCCTGCTGCCGATGCCGCGGCTCTGGTAGGGAAAGCCATGAGTGGCAACCGAATAGTCGTCTACAAGGGTCCCGGCGAAGTCGCCGTCGAGACGATCGACTACCCCAAGCTCGAAGTGCCGGCCGAAGTGGCCAGCGCCATGGGAATGAGCCGCAAGGCCGATCACGCCGTGATCCTCAAATGCGTGTCGACCAACATCTGCGGCTCCGANCAACACATGGTGCGCGGCCGCACCACCGCCCCGGTCGGCCAGACACTCGGTCACGAAATCACCGGTGAGGTCGTCGAAAANGGTTCGGACGTNCAGTTTCTCGAGGTTGGCGACATCTGCACGGTGCCGTTCAACATCGCCTGNGGGCGCTGCCGCAACTGCCGTGAAGGGCAGACCGGGGTGTGCCTCAACGTCAACCCGGCGCGTGCCGGCTCGGCCTACGGCTACGTCGACATGGGCGGGTGGCTGGGCGGTCAGGCCGACTACGTGATGGTGCCGTTCGCCGACTTCAACCTGTTGAAGTTTCCCGACCGCGACGCGGCGCTGGCCAAGATCCGCGACCTCACCATGCTGTCGGACATCTTCCCCACCGGCTACCACGGCGCGAAGACGGCCGGTGTCACGACCGGTTCGACGGTCTACGTCGCCGGGGCCGGCCCGGTCGGGCTGGCGGCCGCGTACTCGGCCCAACTGCTGGGGGCCGCCGTGGTGATCGTCGGCGACCTGAACGCCGACCGTCTCCGGCAGGCCGAATCCTTCGGCTGCGTGGCGGTCGACGTGAGTGCCGACGCGTCGCTGGAGGACCAGATCGCCGAGATCCTCGGCACCAACGAGGTCGACTGCGCCGTGGACGCGGTCGGATTCGAGGCCAGCGGGCACGGTCAGGGCGCCGGTGAGCAACCCGCGGCCGTCCTCAACTCGATCATGGGGTTGACGCGCGCTGGCGGATCGCTGGGCATCCCCGGGCTGTACGTGACCGGGGACCCCGGCGCCTCCGACGACGACGCCAAGGAGGGCACGCTGAAGGTACGGCTCGGTCTCGGGTGGGCCAAGAGTCACAGCTTCGCCACCGGACAGTGCCCGGTGCTGAAGTACAACCGTGGGTTGATGATGAGCATCCTGCATGACAAGGCCCACATCGCCGACGCAGTGAACGCCACGGTGATCCCTCTGGACGACGCGCCCCGCGGTTACGCCGAATTCGACTCCGGTGTCGCGCAGAAGTTCGTGCTCGACCCGCACGGGATGGTGCCCGCGGCCTGAGGCGGACGACCGGCACCTATGGTCGAGCGGTGACGATCACCTACGACGAGGCGCTGCGAGACCGGGTGCGGGGCAACCTCGCCAGGCACCACCGCCGCGAGGTGGTCGACGCCTCGAAGCGGCACGCCGCGGTGGCGGTGGTGCTCGTCGACTCCGAGCTGGGTGAGGACAGGGTCGACCCGGCTCCGGTCGACGACTGGATCGACGGCCGGCCGATGGGTGCCGGTCTCGACGGGCGAATGGTCGACGTGTCCGGCGGCGCTGCGTTCCTGCTGTGCCGCAGGGCTTCTCGCCTGCGAGCGCATGCCGCACAGTGGGCGCTGCCAGGTGGCCGCCTCGACGAGGGCGAAACCGTGGTCGACGCCGCCCTGCGGGAACTCGACGAGGAGGTCGGCGTCGCGTTGCCCGCGTCGTCGGTGCTGGGTCTGCTCGACGACTATCCGACCCGCTCGGGCTACGTGATCACCCCCGTGGTCATCTGGGGTGGCGGGCGGGGTGACCTGCGGCCCTCCCCAGACGAGGTGGTCGCCGTCTACCGGGTGGGTCTGCACCAGCTGCAACGGCCTGATTCGCCGCGCTTCGTCGAGATTCCGGAGAGCCCGCGGCCGGTGGTCCAGATGCCGTTGGGCAACGACCTGATCCACGCTCCCACCGGCGCGGTGCTGCTGCAGTTTCGGTGGCTGTGCCTCGAGGGGCGTGACGATCCGGTCGACCAGCTGGAGCAACCGCTGTTCGCCTGGAAGTGACCGCCGTCAGCGGCTGCCCAACCGTTGATTGAGCCGAGCCGCCTCCCGGGTCAGGTGGTCGCGCTCGGCGACGCTCGGCGCGCGCGCGGCAGCCTGGAGGTAGAGCTGCGCCGCCGCCGTCAGGTCACCGGAGCGCTCGTGCAGGTACGCACTCGCCGCGGTGTGGCGCGGCACCGCCTCGTCGACCTCGGCGAGTGCGGCCAACCCGGCGCGGGGTCCGTCGGCGTGCCCGACGGCCACGGCGCGGTTGAGTCGGACCACGGGGCTGTNGGTCAGGGCCAGCAACTCGTCGTACCACTCGACGATCTGTACCCAGTCGGTCTCGTCGACGGTGTGGGCGTCGGCGTGCANNGCCGCGATCGCGGCCTGCGCCTGGTACGGGCCGAGGTCGTCGCGGGCCAGCGCAGCCTGCAGTAGGTCGACNCCCTCGGTGATCAGGTCCGTGCGCCATCGGGTGCGATCCTGGTCGGCCAGCGGGATGAGGCCGCCGTCGGCGCCGGTGCGGGCGTCGCGGCGGGCGTGGTGCAGCAGCATCAGTGCGAGCAGACCGTCGACCTCGGGGTCGTCGGTCAGATGGTGCAGCTGCCGGGTGAGTCGGATGGCCTCGGCGGCGAGGTCGACGTCGCCGGAGTGGCCTTCGTTGAAGACGAGATAGAGCACGAGCTGGACCTGGGCGAGCGAAGCGACGGGGGAAGAAGCCTGGGCGAGCGAAGCGACGGGGGAAGGGACCTGGGCGAGCGAAGCGACGGGGGCAGGGAACGTGCCCGCATCGAGGGAGGCGATGGTGCGCTTGGCTCGGCTGATGCGCTGCGCCATCGTGGCCTCCGGCACCAGGTACGCGGCCGCGATCTGACGCGTGGTCAGACCGCCGACCGCCCGAAGGGTCAGGGCGACGGCAGAACTCGCCGACAGCGAGGGGTGCGCGCACAGGAAGTACAGGCGCAGGGTGTCGTCGGCCTCCTCGGTCGGACCCGCCGCCGGCTCGGCGAGCAGCCGCTCCTCCCGGTTGCGACGCGCGGCGTCGGAGCGGACGGTGTCCAGGAACTTCCGCCAGGCCACGGTGACCAGCCACGCCTTGGGGTCGCGGGGCGGATCCGACGGCCACCTCTCCAGCGCCGCCAGGAGCGCGTCCTGAATGGCGTCCTCGGCCGTCGCGAAGTCCGCTCCGCGACGGACGAGGACGCCCAGCGCGGCGGGTACGAGCTCCCGCAGCGATGTCTCGTCGAGGCCGGGGCTCACTCGGTGATCGTGGGTGGCGAGGAGAGGAACGGTCGCAGCTCCAGCCATTCGTGAATGGGCTCGCCGTGGCGGCCGGGTGCGGCCGACAGCCGTCCGGCGAGCTCCAGCGCCCGCTCGTAGTCGTCGACGTCGACCACCATCCAGCCGGCGATCAGATCCTTGGTCTCGGGGAACGGCCCGTCGGTGACGGGTGGACGGCCCGGACCGTCGTAGCGGACGAAGGTGCCGTCGGGCGACAGTGCNTGCGCGTCGACGAACTCNCCGGTCTGGCGAAGTTCGTCCTGCAGGTCGTACATGTACGTGACGTGGGCGTCGACCTCCTCGGGCGTCCATTCGTTCATCGGCGCAAAGGGACGGTCACCGGGGACGCTCGAACTGCGGTAGTGCTTGAGCAACAGGTACTTGGCCATCTCGACTCCTCGGGGCGGTGCGGCCCATTCTGGCCGCCTCACCCCTAGGACGGAGCCGCACCGGGATTCTCGACATGGCGATCCGGTCGGGTCGGGAACGCCCGGCGCGACAGNGCGGCGATCGCGAGCCCCACTCCCACCAGCGCNGCCGCCACCCACGGCAGGCCACCGATCCCGATGACGGGCAACAGTCCCGCTCCGATCGCCGCGCCGCCGGCGATGCCGACGTTGGCGGTCGCGTTGACCCACGCGCCTGCGACTTCCGGGGACGCCGCGCCCGTGTGCACCGCACTCGCCTGGTAGATCGACGGCACGCCCCCGAAGGCGCCGTTCCACACCGCCGCCGCGGCGACGACGGGGACGAGCTGCGGCATGCCCGCGCCGAGGGCAAGGATTGCCAAGATGACGATCGCCAGGGTGACGACCGCGGTGCGCCGGGGGTGGCGGTCGAGTGCCTTGGCCGCGTAGGTCAACCCCGCGAGGCCGCAGACCCCGCACAGCAGCAGGAGTGGGCCGACGAGGGCCGAGGGCGCGCCGGCCCCCAGAAAGAGCAGGCTCACGAAGGTGTAGAGCGTGAACTGACCCAGGAAGGTGGCTGCGTTGGACGACACCACCGCCGCGAGTTCGATCCGGCCGCGCCGCTGCCGGTCGGGTGTCCGCGGCGGCTCATTGGTCACGGCGGGCAGCAGGCGCGCGACGAGCGCCAGGGTCAGAATCGCCATGGCGGCGAGCACCCAGAACGCGGTTCGCCATCCGAGTGCAGTGCCGAGCGACGTTGCGGACGGAACGCCGAGGACGAAGCCCGCAGTGGCGCCGCTGGCCGCGACGACCAACGCGCGGCCCACCCGAGGGCCGCTCACCAGACGGGGGACGTACCCGATGCACAGGGAGAAGAACAGGGCGTGGGTCGCCCCGCCAAGCGCCCGGCCGGCGGCGAGCACCGCGAAGGTGGGGCTGGCGGCCACCAGAACGCTGCTCACCGTGTAACCGAGCAACGTGGTCAGCAGCAGTGGCTTGCGGGGGAACCGTGCGGTCGCGACGGTCAGCGGTACCGCGAGNGCGGCGACCATGACGCCGTAGAGGCTGATCAGCAGACCGGTGGTGGAATCGGCCACGCCGAANGAGTCCGAGATGGCGGGAAGCAGTCCGACGGGCAGCATCTCGGTCGTGACCGCCAGACAGGAGGCCAGGGCCAGCGACAACAGGCCGGGTAGGTCGGAGCGCACGCCGCCGTGATTCGGGACGACGGTGTCGGAACACGTCACTGCCACGAATATACTCGAACAGTGAGTTTATTCAAGTGAGAGCATATTCGTCGATGCCCCAGGATCAGCGGTCACCAGCCCAGCAGCGCTGGTTCGGGGCTGCGCAATTGATCGGCGTCGTCCGGGCCGAGCCGGGCATCACCCGGGCCGCCGCCGCTCATCGGCTGGGGATCGGCTCCGGCGGCGCGGCTGACCTGGTGTCCCGGCTCCGCCGCGCCCGCCTGCTCGACGAAACCCCCGCTCCGGCCACCGGCCGGGGGAGGCCGACGACGGTGCTCGGAGCTCACCCCGACGGGCCGCTGGTCCTCGCCGTCGAACTGCGGGCGGGTGACTGGCGCCTGGCCGTCGCGGGCATCGGCACCGAACCCCGCGTGGTGGCCCAGGCCGTCAACGGCGATCACGGCCCGGCGCAGCTGTTGGCCGACGTGCGCGAGGCCGTCACCGGGCTCCGTCGCCGCGAGCCCGGCCGCATCCGCGCCGTGGCGCTGTCAGTGGCGGGCACGGTCAGCGACAGACGGCTCGTGCAGTTCACCAACCGAGGCTGGACCGACGTCGACCTCTCCGGGCTCGTCGGTCCCCCCACCGCCGGCGACGAGGTGCCGATGCTCGTCGGCAACGACGCCACACTGGCTGGTCTCGCCGAAGCCCGCACCGGGGCGGCGCGAGGTTCGCGCACCGCCCTGCACCTGCTCGTCGCGGTGGGTCTCGGCGGCACCCTGGTGGTCGACGGCGAGCCCGTCACCGGCGCGCACGGGGCCGCCGGCGAGTACGGGCACGTCCCGTTCGGCGACCGAGACCTGCTGTGTCCGTGTGGGGCCCGCGGTTGCTGGGATCTCGGCGTCGACGGTCGGGCGCTGGCCCGACACCTTGGCGAACCCGCGCCGGAGGATCCCGTCGGATACGCCCGGGAGGTCCTCGCGCGCGCGCCCGACGATCGCACGCGTCGCGCCGTCGAATCGGTCGCGACGGCGCTCGGCGCGGGCATGGGTGGGCTGGTGAATCTGCACGACCCCGATGTCGTCACACTCGGCGGCCTCGCCGTGCCGCTGCGAGCCGCGGCGCCGGAGGCGTTCGACACGGCGTACCGCGACGGGTTGATGGCGTTTCGCAAATCGTCGGCGCCTGAGGTGCGCGACGGCGCCCACGGTGACGACGGACCGCTGCGCGGCGCAGCCCAGTGGGCCCTCGACCACGTGACCACCGAGGCGTCGCTGGCGCAGTGGGCGCGGTACGTCGGCTGACGGTGACGGATTGGTGAGAAGTCTTCGACAGTCCCGATCTGACTCTCAGTCCCATCTCAGCCGGCGGCGGCACGGTGGTGTCAACGATCCTCGACCTTGACGAGAAAGCTCACACATGACAAATCATCAGCAGTATCCGCCTCGACCGTCCGGGCAGCGGCCAGGTCCCAATCATCATGCCGCCGGGCGTTATTCGAACCATCCGCCGCAGGGCGGGTACCAACAGCCCTACGACTGGCGCTACGCCAGTCATCCGTCGGCGGCCGCCGACACGGCGCCGATTGCCGCCATCAGGTCGCACCGCAAGCGCTCCCGCGTCGGTGCAGTGGTCACCGGGGTGGCGGCCGTGGCCGTGGTCTCCGCCGGTGTCGGAGCGGTGGCGGTGACCAGCCGGCACGACGATTCCGCCGAGAGTGGCCTCGCGACTGCGTTGGCCACCGCGCCCAAGCAGGCACCGGCGGCCCAGCCGTCGGCCGACGTGCCCACCGGCTCGGTCGAGGCGGTGGCCGCCAAGGTGCTTCCCAGCGTCGTGCAACTGCAGATCGACATGGGTGGGCAGGGTGAGGAGGGCTCCGGCGTGGTCCTCGACCCCAACGGGCTCATCCTGACCAACAACCACGTGGTCGCGGCACTGGCAGATGCGTCAGGCGGCCCGAGCGCGCAGGTCACCCCCAGCGGCCAGGAGAGNCCGGGCGCAGGGGCGGTGAAGGCTACGGTCACGCTGTCCGACGGACGCACCGCACCGTTCACCGTCGTCGGCGCCGACCCCTCCAGTGACATCGCCGTCGTTCGCGCACAGGGCCTTTCGGGTCTCACCCCGATCACCCTCGGATCGTCCTCCGACCTCAAGGTGGGCCAGAACGTCGTCGCCGTCGGGTCGCCCCTGGGGCTTTCGGGCACCGTCACCACCGGCATCATCAGTGCGCTCGACCGGCCGGTGTCGACGGCCGGTGAGGGCCAGGACCGTAGTCCCACCGTGCTCGACGCCATTCAGACCGACGCGGCCATCAACCCCGGCAACTCGGGCGGCGCCCTGGTGAACATGAAGGGTGATCTGATCGGAGTGAACTCGGCCATCGCCTCCCTCGGCGGCGGTCAGGGTTCCTCCGGCGGGCAGAGCGGCTCGATCGGTCTTGGCTTCGCGATTCCGGTCGACCAGGCCAAGCGCATCGCCTCCGAACTCGCCTCCACCGGTACCGCCACCCACGCCTCGCTCGGCGTGCAGTTGAGCAACGACGCGAACGCGTCCGGCGCCGCCGTCTCCCAGGTGGTCGACGGTGGTCCCGCGGCGACCGCCGGCGTCCCCAACGGCGTCCTGGTCACCAAGATGGACGGGCGGGTCATCGACGGAGCGGAAGCCTTGGTGGCGGCCGTGCGGTCCAAGGCCCCCGGCGATCAGGTGACGCTGACCTACCAGGATCCGTCCGGTTCCAGCGAAACCAAACAGGTGACCCTCGGTACCGCCCAGCAGTAGTCCAGATCGACTGATCCGAGTTGGCCCAGTTGGACTTCAGAGTCCAACTAAGGGGCTACAGTTGGACGATGCCGCCATCATCGAACGACGTGTCGCGGCCACGGCTGACCTCGCGCGGCGCGGCCACCCGCAACCGCATCGTGGCTGCGGCGGCCGAGCTGATGCACGTGCGCGGGGTGGCCGCGACGACGATCGACGAGGTGCTGGCCTCCAGCGCGACCAGCAAGTCGCAGTTCTACCAACACTTCGACGACAAGACCGATTTGGTGTACGACGTCATAAGCGTCCGGGCCGACGAGATTCTGTCGTGGCAGCGGCTCCGACTGGAGAAGGTCGACTCGTTCCGCGGGTTGACGCACTGGCGGGACGCCATGGTGCAGCGCTGTGCGCTGCGGCGGGGCCTATGGGGATGCGAGCTCGGTTCCTTGGCAGCCGAACTGTCCGACAGTGACGACAAGGCGCGCGAATCGCTCGCGGCGCACTTCGCCGAATGGCGGACGCTGCTGGCGGCGGCGTTGGAGCGGATGCGCGACGCGGGTGCCCTGCGGCCCGAGGTCGACGCACCCATGCTCGCGACGGGTCTGCTCGCGGCGGTCGAGGGCGGTTACCTGCTGTCGCAGACCGCCCACGATCCGCGGCTCATGCAGACCGCGCTGGATTCGGCGATCTCCTACGTCAGGACCTTCCAGCCGGAAGGCGCCGAACAGGACTGAACGATCGGACCATCCGGTCCATCACGAACGAGGCGGGCCAGTCGTCGACTGGCCCGCCTCGTTCGTCCTGATGAAGGAACGCGCTGAACTATCCGGTGTGGTTGGTGCCGGGCACGCCGGTCGGAGCCGGGGGAGCCTTCACCGGGGGGCTGAAGGAGTTGCCACCGGTGGGGTTGATGCTCTTCTCGGTCGGGGTGGCCGAGGGGGCGGTGGTCGAGGTCTCGGTGGTGCTCGACGGGCTGGGCTTCTCGCTGCCACCGCAGGCGGTCAGCGCTCCCATGGAGAGCAGTGCGGCGATACCGAGGCCGGCAGCGACGCGACGAGTGCTGAGGCTGGTCATGTCTTGTCCTATCCCTGTTCGCAGGATCGACGGATCAGTTGTGGGTGCCGGGGATGGCGGTCGGGGCCGGCGGCGCCTTGACGGGCGGGGTGAAGAGGTTGCCGCCCGTGGGGTTGATGCTCTTCTCGGTCGGGGTGGCCGAGGGGGCGGTGGTCGAGGTCTCGGTGGTGCTCGACGGACTGGGCTTTTCGCTGCCACCGCAGGCGGTCAGCGCTCCCATGGAGACGAAGGCAGCAATGCCGAGGCCCGCGGCCACGCGACGGGTGAGACGACTGTTCATGCTCGAAATCCTATCTTTGCTACCTAGAAAGCGCTGGTGATACGTGAACTGAACTCTATCGTCCAGTACGGTGTCGCGTCAAGGTGCTTCACAGGCGGTTGGCTCAGCGGCACTGCCTGCGAAACGCTCTGTTCACGGGTTCGCCGAACGCCAGCGTCCGCCGCAATTGACGAGCAGGCAACAGGACGACTCGGTCCATACGACGGCCCCCGGCCGGCACCACCGTGGCCATGCGGCGGGTCGACTCGTGTAACGCCGGCCCACGTTCGGAGCGATCAACCGACTGATACGGCAGACGGCCGACACCCGCTGCCGACAGGGTCGAAGGGGTCGTCGTCATGTTTCGTCGTTACGCATTGGCCGTTCTGGTGGCTGGGACCGCGCTGGCCGGGGTCGCCACGGGAACCGCTGCCGCCGCACCCGGATGCGGTGACTTCCACTGGATGGGCGCTGCCGGATCCGGCCAGCGCGACGGCGCGGGCCTGACCGCCAACGGAGGCATGGGCCCCGTGGTCTACCAGTCGTTCCGGCAGTTGCAGTCCGAATTGGCCGCCAACGGGCAGACGATCACCGCCGAGGCCGTGCAGTATCCGGCGGCTCCCGTCCCGCTCGACGGCGGCATCGGCGGCTGGATGGGATTCATGGACAGCGTCAAGGCGGGCACCGACGCCGCCGCCACGCAGTTCGAGGCCTTCACCGAGCGCTGCCCCACGACGAAGGTCGTCCTCGCCGGCTACTCCCAGGGCGCGATGGTGATTCACCGCAACCTGCACGACCTGGCCGAGGACCCGCACGTCGCGGCGGCGCTGCTGATCGCCGACGGCGACCGACTGCCCACCGACACCACCGTGAATCTGGGCTCGACGGCCTACGCGACCACCGCCGGCGTCCCCAGCGTTGGCAAGGGCGTCGCGCAGGAGCATTCGTTCCTCGCCTCGGCCCCGACCTCGGAGTTGCCGCCGGAGATGGGCGCCCGCACGATCAGCGTCTGCGACGTGGGCGACCCGGTGTGCGACGCCGATCCCGATGCCGACACCGATGCGCTGTCACCGGCGGCACTGGCGATTCACACCTCGTACGCCCCCACGACCAGCGGCCCCCACGCCTGGGGCATTCCGCTGTATCAACTGGTGGCCAACGCCGCTCCCACGGCCGGCTCCGACGAGCTGTCGTCGCCGGCGGAGGGGCTCGCCACGCCCGTCAGATGATCGGGTCGTCACCCGGTCGCAGTAGCCGAAGCCACCGGTAGCCGTAGGGCTCCAGGCTGAGTTCCGTTCGACCGGACGCGTCGAGGGGATGCTCGGTGAGGCCGCCGAGCAGGCTCACCAGCGTCGAGCCGGCCGGTGCGTCCGGAAGGTCGACGGGCACCATGACACCGTCGGCGCCGAAGTTGTGCAACGCCACCATCTGCCAGCCGGATTCCTCCTCGTGGCACACGTGCGCCAGCACCGNCCGGTGCGGTTGCCTCAGCACCGNCATGGTCGACCAGCCGATCTGCGNCTGCTGGCGATGGGTGTAGATCAGATCGCGGACGAACCACCAGAACGAATCGTGNTCTCGCCGTTGGGCGGCGACGTTGACCCGGTCCGGAGCGAACAACCCGTCGGGCAGTGGTCTGGTGAGGCGCCGCGCGGGAGCCGACGAGAAGCCTCCGTTGACGNCGCCCGTCCATTGCATGGGGCTGCGGACGGCCAAACGCCCTGCAATGTCGAGGTTCTCACCCATTCCGATCTCTTCACCGTAGAACAGCACGGGACTGCCGGGCGTGGAGAAGGCCAGCGAGTACACCATGCGCATCCGGCGTTCGTCGCCGCCGACCATGGTCGGCAACCGCCGCCGGAGCCCCCGGCCGTAGAGCTGCATGTCGGGATCCGGGCCGAACGCGTCGAACACCTCCTGGCGCTCTGAATCGCTGAGCTTGTCGAGAGTCAGTTCGTCGTGGTTGCGCACGAAATTGGCCCACTGGCTGGTGATGTCGAGGTCGGGGCGTTGCCGCAACGCCTTGGCCAGCGGGCGCGCGTCACCCCGGGCGAGGGACAGGTAGACGTTCTGCATCCCGATGAAGTCGAACTGCATGTTCAGCCCGTCACCGTCGGGCCCGCCGAAGAACTTCTTCTGGTCCTTGTAGGGCACGTTGACCTCGCCGAGGAGCACNGCGTCCCCGACCCGGCGGGTGACGAAGTTGCGCACGTTGCCGAGGTACTCGAAGGGGTCGAAGGCGCCCGGCTCACCGGNTACGGAGTCCCTGGCGAACAGGAACGGCACGGCGTCGATCCGGAACCCGGCGACGCCCAGCTCGAGCCAGAACCCCAAGTTCTTCGAAATCTCCTCCTGCACCATCGGATTGGCGATGTTGAGGTCGGGCTGGTGCTTGTAGAAGTGGTGCAGGTACCACTGGTTGGTCTTGGGGTCGAGTTCCCAGATGCTGTCCTCCTGGTCGGGGAACACCACGTCCCCGGGNTCCGACTTCGGCTCGGTGGCACTCCACACGTAGTAGTCGCGGTAGCGGTCGTCGACGNTGCGGCGCGCGGACCTGAACCACGGGTGCGCGTCGGAGGTGTGGTTCATGACGAAGTCGACGATCACCCGGATGCCCGCTGCCCGCGCGGTGCGCACGAGCTCGACGAAGTCGCCGAGGTCGCCGAGGCGGGGGTCGACGCCGAAGAAGTCGGTGATGTCGTAACCGTCGTCGCGCTGCCGGCTCGGATAGAACGGCATCAGCCACAGGCAGGTGACGCCGAGGTCGGCTAGGTAGTCGATGCGGTCGGACATCCCGCGGATGTCNCCGATCCCGTCGCCGTCGGAGTCGTAGAACGTCTCGATGTCGGCGCAGTAGAACACCGCGTTCTTCCACCACAGGTCACCGCCGTCGACGCGCCTCACGACGCCCTCACCGCGGCCGTCGCGGCATCTCTTGAAACGATTCGATCCCGCTCCGGTCCCGGTGGAGAGCCGTGCGCTGGGTTTGGGCAAACTGAGCCGGAGGCTGTCATGGGGGTGGTCATACCCGTTCCCAGTGTCCATTACGTGTCCGTCAGATTCGGGTTCGCGGGCCGGCGCCGCTCGCCTTTGCCAGCCCGAATCGGTAGGTTGAAGGGTGGTTGAGCTCCCAGCCGGTCGCTGTCCAGCCCCGCCCGAGCGGTCCACGTGTCCGATCGGGGTCAGATCATCGCGTCTCGTGCGGTTTCCTGACGTTGGCATGACGGCCGAAACGTCGCGACGACGCGCTGGGAGGTATGGGCATGGCGGTCACTCCGACGACGCCATCACACCTGCCGCCTCGTCGCATGGGCGCGGCCGTGGCGTCCGATGCCCGGCCGGGTGAGCAGTTCGTCGACGACCTCGGACGCGCACTCTCGGGATCGCTCAACCTACGCCGAACGGCGCTTCGGCTGCTGACGATGATTCGCCCCCGGCTCGCCGACTGGGGCATGGTCGTGTTGCCCGGCGACCGCCCCGGCGCGTTGACGCTCGTCGGCGGTGACGACGCTGGCTTCCACACCGTGATCTCCGCGGCGGCCATCGCCGAGTTCGAACTCAGCCGCGTGCTCAGGACGGGCAGCACCGTCTTGCGCCACGTCCATATGGACGTCGACGCCGAGGCCGACTTGGCCGGCATGATTCCGCATCCCAGGCTGGCCGCCGAGGCCGCCTCGATGCGCCCGGCGGATCTGCTCGCCGTTGGTCTCACGGCGCGGGGCACGACGATCGGCGCGTTGGTCATGATCCGTTGTGAGGGACGGGGTTTCGACACCCGGGACGTGGCCGTCACCGAGCGTGTGGCGACCAGCGCCGCGATGGCGCTCGATTCGGCTCGGCTCTACGAGGAGCGGGGCCGCATCGCCTCGGTGTTGCAGAGCAGCCTGAGGCCGCCCTCGCTGCCGGAGGTCGACGGCGCACGCTTGGCCGCCCGGTACCGGCCCGCCGCCGAGCACCTCGACATCGGCGGCGACTTCTACGACGTCTACGGCCAGGGAGACGACTGGCTGCTGTCGGTCGGCGACGTGTCCGGCAAGGGTGTCGAAGCCGCTGCGCTGACCGGGCGAACCCGCCAAAGCATCCGCACCGCATGCCATTTCGACCGCAGGCCCGAGGTGGTGCTCGACGCGCTGAACACGGTGCTCTTCGAGGAGCGCACCAAGGAATTCGTGACGGTGGTGTGTGCCCGGATGCGGCGAGAGACCGGTGGACGGCTGACCGTCGACGTCGCCGCCGCCGGTCACCCGGCACCGATCGTGTTGCGACGCGACGGCCACGTCGAGACCGTCGGCGTCGGTGGGACCGCGGTGGGCATGATCGCGCGGGTCCGGTACGAACCCGCTACCGTCACCTTGCAGCCCGGTGACACCATGTTGATGTTCACCGACGGAGTCGACGAAGCCAGGGGGGCGGACGGGATGTACGGCGTGGAGCGGCTGACCGCACTGTTGCCTCGCTACGCCGGCGCCGATCCCGAGGTGCTCTGCGAGGCGATCGAGCGAGACGTCCTGGAATACCTCGACGGTCGCCCCCACGATGACATCGCGTTGCTCGCGGTGACATGCGGCGGCTAGACGGACGTCCACACACGTTGGAGGCGTATGACGCCGCTCTCGCGAGCGGGGACACCGAGACGGTCAAGTCGTTGGTTCGGGACATGCTCGACGACGGCCGCGATCCGGTGTCGGTGCTGACCGACGTGGTCGCCGCTGCCCAGCGCGAAGTTGGTCGGCGCTGGCAGGTTGGCGAGTACACCGTGGCCCAGGAGCACGCGGCCACCGCCGTGGCCATCTCGGCGACGAAGATCGTCGCCGCCCACGTTCAGCAGGTGCCGGTGACCCGTGGCAAGGTCATCGTGGCCTGCGCCGAACGGGAGTGGCACGCGCTGCCCGCCATGATGATCGAGTGCGCGCTGCGGTCTCACGGGTGGGAGACCACCCTGCTCGGCGCGTCGACGAATCCCTTGCGCCTCAACCAGTATCTGCACGACCTCGGACCGGACGCGGTCGCGGTGAGCTGCTCGGTGCTGGGATCGCTGCCGACCTGCCGTCGCTTCATCGAGGCGACGACGGCCAGCGGCACGCCGATCCTGGTCGGGGGCCCCGCCTTTGGCGTCGACGACGTGCGGGCGGTCGCGCTCGGGGCAACCGCGTGGGCGGGCGACGCGCACGGCGCGGTCGTGGCCATGGATGCGTTGCCGGCAGTCGTGGAACCGGCGCGGCCGCTGTCCGGCGAGCGCATCGCCGAGCAGGCGGCCCTGGAGTCCGACCATCGCCGACTCGTCGCGCTGCTACGGGAGCGGTGGTCACTGGTGGCTGCGGCCACCACGCCCGACGCGGACTGCCTCAACAGTGTCATCGACGTCGCCGACGACGTCCTGCACCAGACCCTGCACGCGGTCGAGGTGGCGTTGCTCACCGGTGACTTCCGCGTGTTGCCCGAAACTGCCTGGTGGATCGACGATCTGCTGCGCACCCGAGGTGCCGACTCGACGATGATGGGGGAGCTGGTCGAGATCCTGACCGCCGCGATGCGTGACTACCCCATGGCGGCGACCCTGTTGTCCGCCCACTTCGTCGTGCCCCTGGACTGGCGCCAGACCGAGGTGACCGCCGAATGAGTCTTGAGGAAGGGCGTTTTCGTGGTCTTCCGCGATGACGACGAGATCGGCCGCGACTTGGCCGTCGTCGACTGGGCAGCCACGCCGCTAGGCCCGCCTGAGCAGTGGCCGCAAAGCTTGCGCACCGCGGTCAGCATCCTCTTGGCGTCCCGCTTTCCGATGTGGATGGCCTGGGGGCCGGACCTGACGTTCTTTTGCAACGCCGCCTACCGTCGCGACACCTTGGGCAGCAAGTACCCGTGGGCGCTCGGCCGGCCCACCAGCGAAGTGTGGGAAGAGATTTGGCCGGATGTCGGTCCGCGCATCGACTCGGTTCTCGAGACCGGAGAGGCGACGTGGGACGAGGCGCTCCTGCTCTTCCTGGAGCGCTCCGGGTTCTCCGAGGAGACCTATCACACGTTCTCCTACAGCCCGCTGCGTGACGAGGACAGCCGCGCCGTCGGCATGCTGTGCGTCGTGAGCGAGGACACCGACCGGGTGATCGCCGAGCGGCGGATGGCGACGCTGCGTGATCTGGGGTCGGACCCGAGCGTGGTTCGCACCGAGCGGCAGATGCTGGACTTCGTGGCCCGTCAGCTGGGCGGCAACCCCTACGATCTGCCCTTCACGCTGACCTACCTGTTCGACACCGACACGGGCTCCGGGAAGGCGCACCTCGTCGGGGTCAGCGGCATCGAGGCCGGTCACCCTGCGGCGCCCCCGACGCTCGTGGCACACCGACCCGACGTGTGGCCGGTCGCGCAGGCGGCGCGCGGGGAGACNGCGGTGGTGGACCTCGACGGCACGACTCTCGACCTGCCGTCGGGAGCGTGGGCCGACCCGCCGACCACCGCGCTCGTGGTGCCGTTGCTGCAACAGGGTGGCGCACCGGTGGGCCTCGTCGTGGCCGCGCTGAACCGGCACCGGCCCTTCGACGACGGCTACCGCGGATTCGTCGAACTGGTCGCCGGGCACGTCGCGGCGGGTGTCGGCAGCGCGCGCAGTTACCAGGCCCAGCAGCAGCGGGCCGAGGAGCTCGCCGAGCTCGACATGGCCAAGACGACGTTCTTCTCCAACATCAGCCACGAATTCCGAACTCCGCTGACGTTGATTCTCGGACCGGTGGACGACTTGCGCGCCCGCGGAAGCGAGTTGGACCAGAGCGCCCGAGACGAGTTGGACCTNATCCACCGCAACGGTTTGCGGCTCACCAAGCTCGTCAACACCCTGCTCGACTTCTCCAGGATTCAGGCCGGCCGGATGCAGGCAAGGTTCGAGCCCGTCGACCTGTCGGCGGTCACCGCCGAACTGGCCAGCGTCTTCCGATCCGCCGTCGACCGGGCGCAGCTGACCTTCGACGTCGACTGCCCGCCGCTGGAGCGGCCCGTCTACCTGGACCGCGACATGTGGGAGAAGGTGGTCCTCAACCTGCTGTCGAACGCGCTGAAGTTCACCTTCGAGGGGTCCATCACGGTCCGGGTCCGCGGCGAGGAGTCGGGTGCCGTNGTGACCGTCGCNGACACCGGCATCGGGGTGTCGGCGGCCGAGATGCCACGGCTCTTCGAACGCTTCCACCGCATCGAGACCGCCAAGGCACGGTCGACGGAGGGCAGCGGCATCGGCCTGGCCCTGGTTCGCGAGCTCGTCGGGTTGCAGGGTGGCACCATCACCGCCGACAGCCAGGAGGGCGCGGGGACGACGTTCACCGTGCGCCTGCCGTTCGGCTCCGGACACCTTGCGCCGGAAGAGCTCTCGTCGTCGGGAGCCAGCGGCACCACCGGTGCGGTGGCGCAACCCTACGTGCAAGAGGCCCTACGTTGGCTTCCGTCGGACCCGGCGGCGCCGCAATCCGACGCGCCGTCCACCGTCGTCACCCCCGTGGGCGGAGGCGACGACCCGGCGCGGGTGCTCGTCGCAGACGACAACGCCGACATGCGGGAGTACCTCACCAATCTGCTTCGCACGTCCGGGTATTCGGTCACGGCGACGAATGACGGCGTCGAAGCCCTCGCGGCCATCCGCGAGCAGGCCCCGGACATCCTCGTCAGTGACGTGATGATGCCCCGGCTCGACGGTCTCGCCCTGCTGGCCGCATTGCGGGGCGATCCACAGACCGCGGCACTTCCCGTCCTGCTGCTGTCGGCCCGGGCGGGTCAGGAGGCCTCGATCGAGGGCCTTCGGGCGGGGGCCGACGACTACCTCGTCAAACCGTTCGCAGCAGCCGAGTTGCTCGCCCGCGTGCGGGCCACCGTCGAGCTCGC
>Ga0055540_1000602_pt1 | contig 25879 bp, 23 predicted proteins | sample AraplaCvi_mMS_r2_2_FD_55040 | JGI IMG/M metagenome (GOLD analysis project Ga0055540, IMG submission 55040) | Arabidopsis root microbial communities from North Carolina, USA - plate scrape MF_Cvi_mMS_r2 | ecosystem: Host-associated > Plants > Roots > Endosphere | place: USA: North Carolina
AAAGTTCCCTGAATGACGGCCTTCTCGGGGTCACCGAGGGGCAGCGTCTGGCCCTCCTGATTCGCGGTGTAGATCGACCGGCCCGGCATCACGAACATGGCGTTGACGTCGGAGTAGGCCGTGCCCTCGATCGCCTTGCCGGGGTCGACGGCCAGCAACCCGCTCTCGATCAACAGCCGGGCGCGGATCTGCAGCTGGTTGTCGATGTCGTCGTAGAGCGCGCGGGACACCACCGCGTAGACGGCCAGGCCCATCAGGACCACCACCATCGCCACCATCGACATCGCGAGCAGCATCACCCGCCATCGCAGCGACACCGAACTGGCGCGGTGCCGGACGTAGGGCTGGACGTCGGGGGCGCGTCGTTCGCGGGACCGCCACCAGAACGGCGACCTGACCGAACCCATCAGGCTGTCACGGCGGGGTCTCGCGCAGCACGTAGCCGACGCCACGCACGGTGTGGATGAGACGCGGCTCCCCCTCGGCCTCGGTCTTGCGGCGCAGATAACCGACGTAGACCTCGAGGGCGTTGCCGGAGGTCGGGAAGTCGAAGCCCCACACCTCTTCGAGGATGCGGCTGCGGGTCAGCACCCGGCGCGGGTTGGCGATCAGCATCTCGAGCAGGGAGAACTCGGTCCTGGTCAGGCTGATCTGACGATCACCACGGGTCACTTCCCGCGTCACGGGGTCGAGGCTCAGATCGGAGAACGTCAGTGCCGCGGAGTCGCCGTCGTCGGGAAGGACGCGGCGCCGCAGCAGGGCCCGCATCCGGGCCAGCAGTTCCTCGAGTGCGAACGGCTTGGGTAGGTAGTCGTCGGCGCCGGCGTCGAGGCCCGCGACGCGCTCGGAGACCGAATCCCGGGCGGTGAGCACCAGGATGGGTAGGTCGTCACCGGTACTGCGGAGCTGCCGACACACTTCCAAGCCGTCGAGCCGGGGCATCATGACGTCGAGGACCAGCGCGTCGGGCCGGTCGCTGGCGATCAGTTCCAGCGCTTCGAGGCCGTCCTGCGCCAAGTCGACCGAGTATCCGTTGAACGCGAGGGACCGGCGCAGGGATTCGCGCACAGCACGATCGTCGTCAACCACGAGTATGCGCACAGCGACAGTTTCAACCCCGTGTCTGAGACAAGCCTGAGAGGCGCGCCGTCAGCAGAGGCGACGGTGTGTCAGCGGCGGTCGAGGTCGACGAGGCCGAGGCGGGCGGCCTTGAGCAGGCGACGCGGCACCTTGTGCTGCTGACCTGCGACGTTGACGTTGACCAGACCGGTGGCCTCGGTCTTCCACTGCGACCGCCGACTACGGGTGTTCGACCGCGACATTCTCCGCTTCGGCACAGCCATGGGGGTACTTCTCCTCTTGAATCCTGGTGCTCTTGGAATGCCACGCGCGCACGGGCGTCGGCAATTGCTCCTCAGAATAGCCGCAGAGCCACCCAGCCTCCAAAAACGCCGTCTCACCCCTTGACGCGTGACCGGTGGTACCGGCTAACCTACCGGCCTACCGGTTGGTTGATCGGCCGTCGACGAGGGGAGCTCGAGTGCGTCCGCAGGGCAGCAGCGTCGGGCCGGTCCGCATCGGAAATTGTTCGGGGTTCTACGGCGACCGCCACGCCGCCATGCGGGAGATGGTGACCGGCGGCGAGCTCGACTACCTCACCGGCGACTACCTCGCCGAGCTGACGATGCTGATCCTGGCCCGCGACCGCGCCAAGTCCCCCGANCGCGGCTACGCCAAGACGTTCCTCACCCAGCTCGAGGAGTCCTTGGGGACGGCGNTGGACACGGGCACGAAGATCGTCGCCAATGCCGGCGGGCTGAATCCCGCCGGCCTGGCCGCCGCCGTCCGGGCGCTGGCCGAACGACTGGGTCTGCAGGTCGACGTCGCCCACGTCGAGGGGGACGACCTCATCGCTCGGCGCGCCGAGTTCGGCTTCCCCGACGACGTGCTGGCCGCCAACGCCTACCTGGGCGCCTGGGGCATCGTCGACTGCCTCGCCGGCGGTGCCGACGTCGTCGTCACCGGCCGCGTCACCGATGCGTCGGTAATCGTCGGACCCGCGGCCGCCCACTTCGGCTGGACCCNCACCGACTACGACGCCCTGGCCGGGGCCGTCGCCGCCGGACACGTCATCGAATGCGGCACACAGGCCACCGGCGGCAACTTCGCGTTCTTCGGCGACGTGCCCGACCTCCTCCACCCCGGCTTCCCGATCGCCGAGATCGAGGCCGACGGATCGTCGGTCATCACCAAGCACCCNGGCACCGGGGGCCTGGTCAGCGTCGACANCGTCACCGCCCAGCTGCTCTACGAAATCGGCGGGGAGCGCTATGCCAATCCCGACGTCACCCTGCGCCTGGACAGCCTGCGGTTGACCCAGGACGGGCCCGACCGGGTCCGGATCACCGGTGCCCGCGGCGAGGAGCCGCCGCCCACCCTGAAGGTGTCCCTCAACGCCGTCGGCGGCTTCCGCAACGCCATGACGTTCGTGCTGACCGGGCTCGACGTCGACGCCAAGGCCGACCTGGTGCGGCGCCAGTTGGAGGCCGGACTGTCGGTGCGGCCGGCCGAGCTGGAATGGACGTTGGCCCGCACCGACCACCCCGACGCCGACACCGAGGAGGCGGCCAGCGCACTGCTGCGGTGCGTGGTGCGTGACGCGGATCCGAAGGTCGTGGGACGTCAGTTCTCCTCGGCGGCAGTCGAACTGGCGCTCGCCAGCTATCCGGGGTTCACCACGACGGCACCGCCCGGCGACGGCCAGGTCTACGGCGTCTTCACCGCGGAGTACGTCGACGCCACCGCCGTCCCCCACGTCGCGGTGCACGCCGACGGCCGCCGCACGTCGATCCCCGCCGCGTCGCCGACCAGGGTTCTCGAACCCGTCGACCCCGCACNNCCGCCGCCACCGCCGNCAACCGGACCGACCCGTCGGGCGCCGCTCGGCGAAGTGGCCGGCGCGCGGAGCGGCGACAAGGGCGGCAGCGCCAACGTCGGGGTGTGGGTGCGGACGCCTGCGCAGTGGAGTTGGCTCGCCCACACGCTGACCGTCGACGCCCTGCGCGAACTGCTGCCGGAGACCAGGGATCTGCCCGTCACCCGCTACCTGCTGCCCCATTTGCGCGCCGTCAACTTCGTCGTCGAGGGCATCCTCGGCAAGGGGGTGGCCCATCAGGCCCGCTTCGACCCCCAGGCCAAGGGACTCGGCGAATGGTTGCGCTCCCGCCACGTCGACCTACCGGAGGACTTCTCATCGTGAACGTCTGGAACACCCCCGAACGCGATCAGCTCCGAAAGACGGTGCGGGCGTTCGCCGAACGCGAGATCNTGCCCTTCGCCGCCGAATGGGAACGCACGGGCGACATCCCGCGCGANCTCCACCTCAAGGCCGGTGAGGCCGGCCTACTGGGCGCCAGCCTGCCCGAATCCGTTGGCGGCGAGGGCGGGGACGGCGCCGACGCGGTGATCATCTGCGAGGAGCTGCACCAGGCGGGGGTTCCCGGCGGCGTNTTCGCCTCGTTGTTCACGTGCGGGATCGCCGTGCCGCACATGGTGGCCTCAGGCGACCAACGCCTGATCGACACCTACGTCCGGCCCACGCTGCGCGGGGAGAAGATCGGGTCGCTGGCGATCACCGAGCCCGGGGGCGGCTCCGACGTGGGGCACCTGACCACGAGGGCCGTCCTCGACGGCGACGAGTACGTCCTCAACGGCGCCAAGACCTACATCACCTCAGGGGTCCGGGCGGACTACGTCGTCACCGCCGCCCGGACCGGCGGACCGGGTGCGGGCGGGGTGTCGCTCATCGTCGTCGACAAGGCCACTCCGGGCTTCGAGGTCAGCCGCAGGCTCGAGAAGATGGGCTGGCGATCCAGCGACACCGCCGAGCTGTCCTACACCGACGTCCGGGTGCCGGTGGCCAACCTCATCGGGGCCGAGAACACCGGCTTCCTGCAGATCGCCGGGGCGTTCGTCTCCGAGCGCGTCGGCCTGGCCGCGCAGGCCTACTCCNGCGCGCAGCGCTGCCTGGACTTGACCGTGCAGTGGTGCCGGGACCGCGAAACCTTTGGGCGTCCGCTCATTTCGCGCCAGTCGGTGCAGAACACGCTGGCCGAGATGGCACGCCGCGTCGACGTGGCCCGGGTGTACACCCGCCACCTGGTCGAACGGCAACTCGAGGGCGACACCAATCTGATCACCGAGGTGTGCCACGCCAAGAACACCGCCGTCGAGGCGGGCGAATGGGTCGCCAACGCGGGGGTCCAGTTGTTCGGCGGCATGGGCTACATGGCCGAGTCCGAGATCGAACGCCAGTACCGCGACATGCGCATTCTGGGCATCGGCGGCGGCACCACCGAAATCCTCACCGGGTTGGCCGCCAAGACGCTTGGATATCAGTCGTGAACGCACTCACATCACTGGTCGACGTGTCGAGCGCGACGTTCACCGACGCGGCCGCCGCGATGACGGCCAAGCTCGCCGAACTGGACGCCGAACACGCCAAGGCGCTGGCCGGTGGCAGCGCCAGATCCGTCGAGCGTCACCACGCCCGCGGCAAGCTCACCCCGCGCGAGCGCATCGAGCTGCTCGTCGACCCCGACTCCCCCTTCCTGGAGTTGAGCCCGTTGGCCGCCTGGGGCAGCGATTTTCACGTCGGCGCCAGTGTGGTCACCGGCATCGGCGTCGTCGAGGGCGTCGAATGCCTGCTCGTCGCCAACGACCCCACCGTCAAGGGTGGCACCAGCAACCCGTGGACCTTGCGAAAGATCCTGCGCGCCAACCAGATCGCGCGAGAGAACCGGCTACCGGTGATCTCGCTGGTCGAGTCCGGTGGCGCCGATCTGCCGACGCAGAAGGAAGTGTTCATCCCCGGCGGCCAGATGTTCCGCGACCTGACCCGGCTGTCGGCGGCCGGCATCCCCACCATCGCGCTGGTGTTCGGCAACTCCACCGCCGGCGGTGCGTACGTGCCCGGCATGTCCGACCACGTCGTGATGATCAAGGAACGCTCGAAGGTGTTCCTGGCCGGCCCGCCCCTGGTCAAGATGGCCACCGGCGAGGAGTCCGACGACGAGTCCCTCGGCGGAGCCGAGATGCACGCCCGCACATCGGGGTTGGCCGACTACCTGGCCACTGACGAACTCGACGCCATCCGAATCGGCCGTCGCATCGTGGCTCGGCTGAACTGGCACAAGGCCGGCCCGCGGCCACGGCCGGTGATCGAACCGCTCTACGACGCCGAGGAGTTGACCGGCATCGTCCCGGCCGACCTGCGGGTGCCGTTCGACCCGCGCGACGTGATCGCCCGGATCGTCGACGGCTCCGAGTTCGACGAGTTCAAACCGCTCTACGGCGGCTCGCTGGTGACCGGTTGGGCGACGCTGCACGGCTACCCCATCGGGATCCTTGCCAACGCCCGCGGGGTGCTGTTCAGCGAGGAATCGCAGAAGGCGACGCAATTCATCCAGCTGGCCAACCGGTCGCACACGCCACTGTTGTTCTTGCACAACACCACCGGCTACATGGTCGGCAAGGCCTATGAGGAAGGCGGCATGATCAAGCACGGCTCGATGATGATCAACGCGGTCTCCAATTCGACGGTGCCGCACATCTCTCTGCTGCTGGGCGCGTCCTACGGCGCGGGCCACTACGGCATGTGCGGACGGGCGTACGATCCCCGCTTCCTCTTCGCCTGGCCGAGTGCGAAGTCGGCCGTCATGGGCGGCACCCAGCTGGCCGGTGTCATCTCGATCGTCAGCCGGGCGGCCGCCGAGGCCCGCGGCCAGCAAGTCGACGAGGACGCCGACGCCGCCCTGCGTGCCGCCATCGAGGCCCAGATCGACGCCGAGTCGCTGCCGATGTTCTTGTCCGGTCGCATGTTCGACGACGGCGTCATCGACCCTCGGGACACCCGGACGGTGTTGGGAATGTGTTTGTCCGCCATCGCCACCGGGCCGATCGAGGGGACGTCGAACTTCGGCGTCTTCCGGATGTGAGGCCGCTCATGTCAGCGATTTCGGCGTGGTTACCGGCGGTCAGCGCCGCTGATCACGCCGAAATCGCGAGGGAGGGAGCGAGATGATCACTCGAGTTCTGGTCGCCAACCGGGGCGAGATCGCCCGCCGGGTGTTCGCGACCTGCCGACGGCTCGGTGTCGGCACGGTCGCGGTGTACACCGATCCCGACGCCAACTCCCCGCACGTCGCCGAGGCCGACCTCCGGGTGCGCCTCGACGGCCGCGACGGGTACCTCGACACTGCGCAGCTGATCGCCGCGGCGCGCGCCGCCGGTGCCGACGCCGTGCACCCCGGGTACGGATTCCTCTCCGAGAACGCGCCATTCGCCGCCGCGGTGGTGGACGCCGGGCTGACGTGGATCGGTCCGCCGGTGGCTGCGGTGCAGGCGATGGGCAGCAAGATCGAGGCCAAGAAGATGATGGCCGCGGCGGGTGTGCCGGTGCTCGAGGAGCTCGACCCCGAGACGGTGACCGCCGAGCAGTTGCCCGTGTTGATCAAGGCGTCCGCCGGCGGTGGTGGACGCGGCATGCGCGTGGTGCGTGACCTCGCCGAGCTGGCGTCGGAGGTCGAGGCCGCGCGCCGGGAGGCGCAGTCCGCCTTCGGCGACGGCACGGTGTTCTGCGAGCGTTACCTGGCCACCGGCCACCACGTCGAGGTCCAGGTGATGGCCGACGCCCACGGAACGGTGTGGGCGGTCGGTGAACGGGAATGCTCGATTCAGCGGCGCCACCAGAAGATCGTCGAGGAGGCACCCTCGCCGCTGGTCGACCGCACCCCGGGCATGCGCGCCAAGCTGTTTCAGGCCGCCCGCCTGGCCGCCGAGGCCATCGCGTACACGGGCGCGGGCACCGTCGAATTCATGGCGGACGACGACGGGAGGTTCTTCTTCCTCGAGATGAACACCCGGCTGCAGGTGGAGCACCCCGTCACCGAGGAGACCACCGGACTGGACCTCGTCGAGCTGCAACTCCTGGTCGCCGACGGTGGCCGGTTGGACGTCGAACCACCTGCGGCGCAGGGACATTCGATCGAAGCCAGAGTGTACGCCGAGGATCCGGCGAAGGACTGGCAACCGCAGGCTGGTGCCGTACATCGCTTCGAGGTGGCCGGTGCACTCACCGAGTTCGAGCTGCTCGGCCGCGCCGGAGTCCGGGTGGACTCCGGGATCGTCGACGGCTCGGAGGTGTCGGTGTTCTACGACCCGATGCTGGCCAAGGTCATCTCTCGCGCCCCGACCCGCAGGCAGGCCGCGGGCATCCTCGCCGCCGCGTTGGCCGGCACCCGCNTGCACGGCATCCGGACCAATCGCGACCTGCTGGTCAACGTGCTGCGGCATCCGGCGTTCCTCGACGGCGCCACCGACACCGCGTTCTTCGCCACGCACGGTCTGGCCGAACTGGCCAAGCCGCTTGCCGATTCGTCGGCGGTCGCGTCGTCCGCCGTCGCCGCCGCTCTCGCCGATGCGGCCGCCAACCGTGCGGCGGCACGGGTGCTGGGCGGGCTGCCCAGCGGGTGGCGCAACCTGACGTCGGGCTTCCAGACCAAGCGCTACCTCGACGACGCGGGCGACGAGCACGAGGTTCGCTACCGGCTCGGCCGGGCCGGCCTCGAACTCGACGGCGGCGACGCGGTCACCCTGGTGTCGGCGGCGCCGGACCGGGTCGTGCTGCGCGCCGACGGAGTCGAGTACCCGTACGAGGTGGCCCGCTACGGCTCATCGGATTCCCACGACGTCTTCGTCGACGGAGCGCGGGGGCCCGTGCATCTGGTCGCCCTGCCCCGCTTCCCCGATCCCGACTCCGCCGTCGCCAAGGGATCACTGCTGGCGCCGATGCCCGGTGCGGTGACCCGGGTAGCTGCCGCCGTCGGCGACACGGTGACAGCGGGGCAACCGCTGATCTGGTTGGAGGCCATGAAGATGGAGCACACCATCGTCGCTCCCGCCGACGGCGTGCTCGCCGAACTCAACGTCACGGCCGGCCGACAGGTCGACGTCGGCGCCGTCCTCGCCCGAATCCATGACCCGCAAGGAGATTCCGCATGAGCTTCATCGAAACCGACGAACAGCAGCAGCTTCGCAAGGCGGTCGCCGCGATGTCCGCGAGCTACGGGTCGGAGTACTACCTGGAGAAGGCGCGCGCCGGCGAGCACACCACGGAGATGTGGAGCGAAGCAGGCAAATTGGGCTTCATCGGGGTGAACCTGCCCGAGGAGTACGGCGGCGGTGGCGCCGGCATGTACGAGCTNTCGCTGGTGATGGAGGAGATGGCCGCCGGNGGTTGCGCGCTGCTCATGATGGTCGTCTCCCCCGCGATCAACGGCACCATCATCGCCAAGTACGGCACCGACGAACAGAAGCAACGCTGGCTGCCCGGCATCGCCGACGGTTCGATCACCATGGCGTTCGCCATCACCGAGCCGGACGCGGGCTCCAACTCCCACCGGATCACCACCACGGCCCGGCGTGACGGCGACGACTGGATCCTCTCGGGCCAGAAGGTCTACATCTCCGGTGTCGACCAAGCCCAGGCGGTCCTCGTCGTCAGCCGGACGGCCGAGGCCAAGACCGGCAATCTCAAGCCCGCGCTGTTCGTCGTCCCCACCGACACGCCTGGGCTGTCGTGGACGAAGATCGACATGGAGATCGTCAGCCCCGANAACCAGTTCCAGCTNTTCCTCGACGACGTGCGGTTGCCTGCCGACGCACTGGTNGGCTCGGAGGACGCCGCGATCGCGCAGTTGTTCGCCGGGTTGAACCCCGAGCGCATCATGGGTGCGGCCAGCGCCGTCGGAATGGGCCGCTTCGCGATCGCCAAGGCGACCGACTACGTCAAGACCCGGCAGGTGTGGAAGACGCCGATCGGAGCTCACCAGGGCATCTCGCATCCGTTGGCGCAGAACCACATCGAGATCGAGTTGGCCAAGCTGATGATGCAGAAGGCCGCGGCGCTCTACGACCTCGGGGACGACGGCGGTGCGGCCGAGGCCGCGAACATGGCCAAGTACGCCGCGGGTGAGGCCTCGGTGCGTGCGGTGGACCAGGCCGTGCAGTCCCTCGGCGGCAACGGGCTGACCAAGGAGTACGGCATCGCCTCGGTGCTGACGGCGTCGCGGCTGGCCCGCATCGCCCCGGTGAGCCGGGAGATGATCCTGAACTTCGTGGCGCAGACGTCGCTGGGCCTCCCCCGGTCGTACTGATGAGCACCCTGGTCACCTACGCCGTCGACGGCGCGGTCGCCCGGCTGACGCTGGACTCGCCGCACAATCGCAACGCCCTGTCGACGGCGCTGGTCGCCCAGCTTCACGGCGGGCTGTCCTCCGCTGCGGCGAACCCGACCGTGCGATGCGTGGTGCTCACCCACACCGGCAGTACGTTCTGCGCGGGCGCCGACCTGAGCGAGGCGGCCGGCCGCGATCCGGGGGACCTGGCCACCGACCGGGCCCGCGAGATGGCCGATCTGCTTCGGGCACTCGTCGCGCTGCCGATGCCGGTCATCGGCGTGGTCGACGGTCACGTGCGCGCGGGCGGCCTCGGGCTGATCGGGGCCTGCGACGTCGTCGTCGCCGGGCCGTCGAGCACCTTCGCGCTGACCGAGGCACGGATCGGCGTCGCCCCGTCCATCATCTCGTTGACCCTGCTGCCCAAGATGTCCGCGCGCGCCGCGGGACGCTACTTCGTCACCGGGGAGAAGTTCGGGCCCGCCGAAGCCGAAGCTGCCGGGGTGGTGACCGTCGCCGTCGACTCCGCCGAGGGCGTGGCCGCGGTCGTCGCGCGGCTGGTGGCAGATGTCACGAAGGGGTCACCACAGGGGTTGGCGGCGTCCAAGGCGTTGACGACCGCCGGTGTGCTGGCCGAGTTCGACGCTCGTGCCGAGGCCCTGACCTCGCAATCGGCAGCGCTGTTCGTCTCCGAGGAAGCCCGGGAGGGCATGACCGCCTTCCTCCAGAAGCGGCCACCCCGATGGCTAAGTGGTGCTGCCGAGGGCACCATTTAGCTGACTCGCGTGCACGGCGTCTTGCAAGTCTGACCGATCGTCGTAGGCTCGACCACGATGAGCAATGGAGCATCGCGATACGGGTCGATGCGTGCTGCCGACTCCGATCGCATTCAGGTGGCGCAGTTGCTGACCGATGCCGCCGCACAGGGTCGACTCGAGATGAGCGAATACGAGGAACGCCTCAAGAAGGCGTATGCGGCGCAGACCTTCGACGAGCTCGACCGCCTCAGTTCCGACCTGCCGGGCATCGCGACCACGGCACCCACGATCGGACCGGGTGAGCCCGCCCCGTCGACGCTCCTCCTGGCGATCATGAGCGGTTTCGAACGGCGCGGACGCTGGAACGTGCCCAAGCGCCTGACCTCGGTGGCGTTGTTCGGCGGCGGCGTCATCGACCTGCGCTACGCGGACTTCACCACTGCCGACGTCGAGATCCACTCCTATTCCATCTTCGGCGGCCAGACCATTCTGCTGCCGCCCGAATTGAACGTCGCGGTGCGCGGCGTCGGAGTGATGGGCGCGTTCGACCACCTCGGCGACGAAGGATCCCCCGGTGCTCCCCACGTCACGATTCGCGGCTTCTCGCTGTGGGGCAGCGTCGGGATCAAGCGGAAGAAGCGCAAGGCCCCGCAATAGCGTCAGCGCCGCCGGCGCGACCGTAGATAGTCGCCGACGACGGCAGCACCCAGCCCGTCGAGATCGGGTTCGACGACCCGGCCCTCCACCCGCCGCGCCACCTGGTCGATGAACCGCGCCAGCCCCGGGTCGCTGCCGAGCCGGAAGATCGTGACTTGCGCTCCGAGCCGGGAGATGTCGTCGAACCCCCGCACGGTGTGGGCGATCGTGCGTGGGTGCGGCGGGTAGTCGAAGAAGACGGACGTGCCGCCTTCGTCGCGCCCGTAGTCCTCGAGGTGGGCGGTCGGTTCGCCGTCGGTGACGATGAGCACGACCGGTTGAGCGTTGGGGTGACGGCGCAGGTGACGTGACGCCAGCGCCAGCGCGTGGTGCAGGTTGGTGCCCTGCTCGTAGACGCCCTCCAGCCCGGTCAGTTCGGCCGCGCTGACGGTGCGGGCATACCGCCCGAAGGCGATGATCTGCAGATCGTCGGAGCGGAACCGGGTGCTGATCAGCTGGTGCAAGGCCAGCGCGGTGCGCTTCATCGGCAGCCACCGGTTCTCCATCACCATGGAGAACGACGTGTCGACGAGCAGCGCCACCGCGGACTGGGTGCGCTGCTCGGTCTCGGAGATCTCGACGTCGTCGACGGTGATGCGCATCGGTAAGTCGACGCCACCGCTCGTGCCTGATGTCGCCGCCGGGGCGGCTCCACCCGCTTGCCGCAGCACCGCATTCGTCAACGTCCGCGTCACGTTCCACGGTTCGGTGTCGCCGAATTGCCACGGCCGGGTGGCGCCCGTCAGCTCCCCGGCCGCACCGGCACGACGGGTGTCGCGCTCCCCGTGCCGGCCCGACAGCTGCTGCGCCACGTCGCGCAGGATCATCTGACCCAGCTGACGCATCGCCTTCGGCGACAGCCGCCACTGCCCGTCGGCGTCGCGGTCGAGGAAGCCCTGATTCATGAGCGCGCGTTCGAGTTCGGACAACGTGCGGGCGTCGACGGCGGCCTGGTCGCCGAGCTGGCGGGCCAGCATGTCGAGGTCGACGTCGTCCATCTGCGCGCCGGCGTAGCTCTGGCTCAGCTGTTCGGCGAGCTGTTCGAGCTCACCGATGTCGGCCAGGGCTTGGGCGCCCTCACCCATGCCCATCGGATTGTCGCCCTTGAACCGCTCCGAACCCTGCCAGTCCTCACCGGGCCGCGCGTTCTGCAGGTGCTGGTCCAGCTTGTCGAGCGCGTTGGTCAGCGACGGTGAGCCAAAGGCCTGTTGCGCCAAGGCATCCAATTCGGCGCGCTGATCCGGCGAGAGGCTGTTGCGGAAGCGCTGCGCCGCCGCGGCCCGCTTGGCCAGCGAGTCGAGCAGCTCGTCGATGTCCTTCGGGTTCTCCGGGAAGAACTCGCCGTGCTTGGCCATGAACTCGGAGAAGTCCTCCGGTGAGTCCTGCCCGCTGGCGTGCTTGTCGAGCAGCTCGTTGAGGTCGTCGAGCATGTCGTTGACGCGCTGCCGGTCCTCGTCGGTGGCGTTCTCCAGCGCCTGCTTCATACCCGCGAAACGCTGGTCGAGCATCTCGCGACCCATGAGGTCCTTGATCTGCTCGTACTTCTGGCGGGCCTCCGGGGAACGCCAGTCGTATTCGGAGAGTTCGGAGACCGCCTTGGCCGGCGACGGCGGCAACGCCTCGAGCTGGAGTTCGTTGAACCGGGCGTCGTCGTCGAGGGCGCGAGCCAGTTCCTTGCGCTCGGCCAGTACCGCCTCGTCGAGCAGCTTCTTGATCTCCTGCAGGGTGCCGTCGAGATTGTTCTGCTGCAACAGCTTTCGACGCTTGCTGTTGGCCTCGGCGGCCAGCCGGTCGGCGCCGCGCGTGTTCTGGGTGCCGCGGCGCATCAGCTCGGCGAGTGCACGTCGCGGCGAACTGCCCTCCATGACGTCCTGCCCGATCGCCTCCAGCGCCTCGCGCAGGTCGACCGGTGGAGCCAGCGGATCAGGCCCGCCGGAGTAGCGCGAGTACCGCGACGTTCGTTTAGCCATAGATGGTTTCGCCCTCCCCGGACACCTTGTCGATGCGCTTGGCCAGGTACAGCGCCTCCAGGGCCAACTCCAGAGCCGCCGCGCGCTCTCCGTCGGACTGCGCGCCGAGCCGCTCGGACACGGCGTCGACGACCGGCAGATCGGGCAGCGCGGCCAGCACGTCCTTGGCCGAGACGCGCTCCCCAGTGGTGACCGGAGCGCCCTCCTCGACCGCGGTGACCAAGGGACCGACGTCCAGACCGCCGAGCAGTCGCTGCGCGGTGTCGGCCGTCGCCCGCCGCAGCAGGTGTTCCAGCACGGCCTGTTCGCGGCCCTCCTCACCGGACTCGAATTCCAGCTTGCCGCGCAACACGTCGACGATGGTGCCCAGGTCGACCACCCGCGCGACGGGATCCTGCTCGCCGAGGATCGCCGACCGGTGCGTGGCGGCCGCGGCCACCGTCTCGGCGGCGGCGATGGCGAACCGCGCCGACACACCGGACCGCTGATCGATGGACTGCGATTCGCGCAGCGAACGGGCGAAGCGGGCCAAGATCTGCAGCAGGTAGTCCGGTACGGCGGCCGGCAGGTGCGATTCCTGCTTGATGACGCCGACCTCGGCCTCGAGCTCGCGGGGGTAGTGCGTGCGGATCTCGGCGCCGAAACGGTCCTTGAGCGGGGTGATGATGCGTCCGCGGTTGGTGTAGTCCTCGGGGTTGGCGCTGGCCACGACCAGAACGTCCAGCGGCAGCCGCAGCGTGTAACCACGCACCTGGATGTCGCGCTCCTCCATCACGTTGAGCATGGCGACCTGGATGCGCTCGGCGAGGTCGGGCAGCTCGTTGATGGCGACGATGCCGCGATGCGCCCGCGGGATGAGCCCGAACGCGATGGTCTCCGGGTCGCCGAGGCTCCGGCCCTCGGCCACCTTGATGGGGTCGATGTCGCCGACCAGGTCGGCGACGCTGGTGTCCGGTGTGGCCAGCTTCTCGGTGTACCGCTCGCTGCGGTGAATCCAGGTGATGGGCAGGTCGTCCCCGGAGGCGGCCGCGCGGCGGATCCACTCGGGCGTGATCGGCGTATACGGGTGTTCGTGCAACTCGGAACCCTCGATGACGGGGGTCCACTCGTCGAGCAGATTGGTCAGCGACCGCAGCAGCCGGGTCTTGCCCTGGCCGCGCTCGCCGAGCAGGACGACGTCGTGTTCGGCGATCAGCGCGCGTTCCAGTTGCGGGATGACGGAGTCCTCGAAACCGAGGATGCCAGTCCACACGTCGCGGCCCTCACCGAGCGCGGCCAGCAGGTTCTCCCGGATTTCGGCCTTCACGCCCCGCTCGCGGTGGCCAGAGGCACGCAGCTGGCCGACGGTGCGGGGCAGATCGTTAGGTGATGTCACTACTCCACGCTACGACGGTTGGCGTCGGGAGGCACCAGGTCCGTGCTCTCAGCGAAATTACGACGCCGTGACGAGGCCTTTCGGGAGGCCTAGTGGGCGAAGTGGCGCGCTCCGGTGAGGTAGAGCGAGATGCCCGCCGCGGCGGCCGCCTCCGTCACCACGTCGTCGCGCAACGACCCGCCGGGGTGCACGATCGCCGTCACGCCCGCCGCGGTGAGCACCTCGAGCCCGTCCGGGAACGGGAAGAAGGCGTCCGAGGACGCCACCGCCCCCCGCACCCGGTCGCCCGCGCGCTCGACGGCCAGCCGCGCCGCGTCGACCCGGTTGACCTGACCCATGCCGACGCCGACGGTGGCGCCGTCCTTGGCGACGACGATCGCGTTGGACTTCACCGCCCGGCAGGCGCGCCACGCGAACACCAAATCGGCGAAGGTGTCGGCGTCGACCGGCGTGCCGGTGGCCAGGGTCCAGGTGGTGGGGTCGTCACCGGGTGCGTCGACGGCGTCGCGCCCCTGGACCAACAAGCCGCCGCTGACCTGACGGAATTCCGGCCCGCCGATGCGGGGCTCGGAGGCGACCAGCACCCGAATGTTCTTCTTGCCTGCCAGGATCTCGACCGCGCCCGGCTCGTAGGCGGGGGCGATGATCACCTCGGTGAAGATGTCGGCGACCGTCGTGGCCATCTCGACGCTGACCGTGGTGTTGGCCGCGATGACGCCGCCGAACGCGCTCAGCGGGTCGCACTCGTGGGCCTTGCGGTGCGCGTCGGCGACCGACACCGACGACACCGCGATACCACACGGGTTGGCGTGCTTGATGATCGCGACGCAGGTCTGCTCGTAGTCGAAGGCGGCCCGCCAGGCGGCGTCGGCGTCGGTGTAGTTGTTGTAGGACATCTCCTTGCCGTGCAACTGCTCGGCCTGGGCGAGTCCGGGCCACGCCGAATCGTCGCGGTAGAGCGCGGCCTGCTGGTGCGGGTTCTCGCCGTAGCGAAGCACCGCGGCTCGTTTCCACGTGCCGCCGAACCACTCGGGCGGACCGGAGGCGTCGGATTCGGGTGCCACGACCGAGCCCATCCAGCTGGCGACGGCAACGTCGTACTCGGCGGTGTGACGGAAGGCCAAGGACGCCAACCGCTTCCGCTCGGCGAGGGTGAAGCCGCCCGCGCGGACCGCGGCCAGCACTCCGTCGTACCCGCGGGGTTCGACCACGACCGCGACGCTGGGATGATTCTTGGCGGCGGCGCGGACCATCGACGGCCCGCCGATGTCGATCTGCTCGACGCACTCGTCCTCGGTGGCGCCGGATTCGACGGTCTCGGTGAACGGGTAGAGGTTCACGACGACCAGTTCGAAGGCCGCGACGCCGAGTTCGTCGAGCGCGGCGAGGTGCTCGGCCTTGCGGGTGTCTGCCAGCAATCCCGCGTGCACCCTGGGGTGCAGCGTCTTCACGCGGCCGTCGAGCACCTCGGGAAAGCCGGTGACCTCCTCGACCGGTGTGACCGGGACACCGCTGGCGGCAATGGTCTTCGCCGTCGAACCGGTCGAGACGATGGCCACGCCGGCGTCGTGGAGTCCGCGCGCCAACTCGGCGAGGCCCGTCTTGTCGTAGACGCTGATCAGCGCGCGCCGAACCGCCCGTCTGCCGTCGTCGGTGTCCACGTCCACGCTCATCCGATCGTTGCCTTTCGTCCAGTCCACGTCACGCCGCGCGTCGCCATCGCGGCGAGTACTTCCACCAGCAGTCGCCTTTCGACGACCTTGATCCGTTCGTGCAGGGCAGCCTCGTCGTCGTCGTCGAGGACGGGGACTGCCTCCTGGGCCAGGATTGGCCCGGTGTCGACGCCCGAGTCGACGAGGTGCACGGTGCATCCGGTGACCCGCACGCCATAGGCCAGCGAGTCGGGGACGGCGTGCGCGCCGGGGAAGGCGGGCAGCAGGGCCGGATGCGTGTTGACGATCCGCCCGGCGAACCGCGAAAGGAACTGCGGGCCAAGGATCTTCATGAACCCAGCCGACACGACGAGATCGGGCTGGAAGGCGTCGGCGGCCCGGGTCACAGCGCCGTCCCACGCGTGCCGGTCGGCGTGGTCGCCGAGGCGCACGGTGAAGGTGGGCAGCGAGGCNGCCTCGGCGATCTCCAGGGCGCGGCAGTCCCGGTCGGTGCCGACCGCGACCACGCGGGCCGGAAAGTCCCCGACGGTGGCGGCCAGGATCGACTCCAGCAGCGATCCCGTGCCCGACGCCAGGACGATCAGCCGGGCCGGCGCACTGGGCGGCACGATGAGCGGGGGCGGCACGCGATGCAGCCTAATCGGCGGGGCGGCGTGACTCGTCGCTGGTGTGGTCTTCTCCCGCGGAGTGGTCGTCGTCGGCGAAGTAGTGCGCCTCGGGATCGTCGTCGAAGTCGAGCGGGTCGCGGTGAGTGGGCCGCATGGGGCGCGGTGGCGCCGCCGCCGGAGGTTCGGACCGCGGTACGGGCACGACCTCTGCCTCGATCTCCGGTAAGGGCTCGGGCTCNGGTTCGGGCTCGCGTCGGGATTGCAGCTGAGGTTGCGGTTCGAACTCGTCGAGGCCCGGTTCCAGGAACTCCTCGGGATCCGGTTCGGGCTCGGGTTCGGGTTCTGGCCGCCCGACGGTCTCCACGGGCTCGGTCTCCGGCTCGAACTCCGGCCCCGACTTGGGCTCCGGGTCCAACTCGGGCTCGGGTGCCGCGACCGGCGCCGTACGGGTCCGGGGTCGACGCCGAAGTCCCCCGCTCATCACCACGGTCAGACCGCCGACGGCGACGAACCAGATGAATACCGCGGGGCCGAAGGTGGCCTGGTCGACGCCGACGACACCGAAGTTGCCGAGGCGGCCACCGCCGGCATTCCCCAGCAGCGCCATCGCGGCGGCACCGATGACGGCCGCCGTCACCAGCTTTCCCGCCGCCTCGGGCAGCGGTTCGGGCCGCCGCGCGCACTGCTGGCCGACCGCCACGCCCGCGACCGCGGCCGCGATCAAGAGCGCCACCCAGATGGGACCCAGCGGCGGGCTGGGCACCGCCGCCAGAATGGGCAGGGCGGGGACGTCCCCACCCAACACGGTGAAGGAACTGAACGTCGCCAATCCGATGTGTGCACTGGAGCCCACCGCGACCGCCGCGGTCCCGACGATCACGTTGGGGGCGTACAGCATGGACAGCAGCGTCAGGCTCAGCTGGCCGAACGCCGAGTCGGTGATGTCGAAGAGGGTGTCCATCGTGCCCCAGTGCACGACCATCGACCCGACCGCGATCACCCCGGACAGGCCGAATAACGCCAGCACGCCCACCGAGGCCGCGCGAAATGCCTCCGGCAACCAGCCGGGAACGTAGGGCAGTCGGAGCAGCCGTGGCGCCACCCTGGGGCCGACGCCGATGAGCGACCCCACCAGATGCACGGCCATGACGCAGCCGAAGGTGAGCGTCGCCCCCGGCGTCTGAAGCTCCGTCAGCACCGACGACGCGTCGTGAATCACCGCCAGGGCGATCGCGGCGATCAAGAGTGGTCCGCCGAGGGCCGAGGCCACGATCCACCGGATCACGAACCAGGACGTGCCGGCCTTGGTCGCCGCTGCGGTGGTGCGGGCGGTCCCCCACACCATCAACAGCAGCGGCAACAGCGGCATGACGCCGAGTTCGGCACCGCCGATGGACACCGGCACGCCGTGGACGCCGAGCCACATGCTGGCGATCGCGCCGAACGCACCCGTCATGTCGCTGTTGGCGATGACCAACTGCACCAGCACCACGGCGGCGATCACGGCGACCGCGATGGCAGACGGCCCGAACGCGACCCGAAGGAGGTCGCGCGCCTGCCGCGTGCCGACTGGCCGGTTGTCCACTAGCTGCGTCGCTCCTCGCACGATCTCCCGCGCGCGACGGGTGTGTGCGCGCCGCTAGCGATTATGACGGTGGCGGGGCGGATTGCGGCGCAGCCTGCTGCTGAGGTTGCTGCGTTTCGAAAGACTGCGTCGGCTGCGAGCCGAGCGAACCCTGCGGCGATCCGAAGGCGGGGAATCCCGTCGGCGGCGTGGGCGGGCCGTTCTCGTGCGACCCGGACTGCTGGCCCGACTGCGGGGTCTGCTGCCCCGACTGCGGGGTCGGCTGGCTGCCAGTCGGCGAGGTCGGCGAAGTCGGCTGGGCGCCGAAGCCACCGGTCGTGGGGTTGTTGGGGTAGCCGCCGTACTGCTGCTGCGGGTAACCGCCGCGCTGGCCCGGGCCCTGCTGGTGCAGCGGAGCGGTGTGCTGGTGCTGACCCTGCGGCTGACCGTAGTACTGCCCCGGCGCGCCGTACTGTCCGTAGGGGTTCTGGTCGTACTTCGGCTTGGGGGCGGGCGCGCTGACGACGCCGGCCTCCAGCAGCAGCGCGGCGACCGCAGCGATCACCTGCAGCACCGAGAACAAGATGATCAGGTAGAGCGCCCATCCGAACGACACACCCGAGGGCAGGCCGACGATCTGCGAGAGCACGATCAGCAGTGCCAGCACCGAGAGGATGGCGACCCAGGTGTAGGACCTGCCCAGCTTGGGCAGCAGGCTGGCCCCGGCGAGCAGGGCGGCGACGAGCGCGACCGCGGTCGCGAGGGTGATGCCGATGGGCGTGGTGCTCACCGAGCCGCCGATCGGACCGAAGCCGGGCAGGTTCGGAGCGTTGATCGTGAACACCGGGCCGAAGTTCGCCAGGTAGACGAACAACCCCAGTACCGCGACGGCAGCCGCCAGGTAGACGGGCAGCTTGCTCGGGCCGGCCGGTGCTGCCTCCGGAGCCTGTCCGTAGTGCTGCGCGGGCGCGGAATACTGCCCCGCGGACGGCCCGGACGGGTAACCGGAGTTACCGGACGGGCCAGATGGGTACGACATGTCCCCTCCTCTGATGGGCGATTGGTTCACCCACGCTAGCGCACCGAGCTTTGAGGTCGGCTCGCGCGCACGCCAGCGCGAGAAGGCGTCAGGCGGAAACCAACACCGGCTGGTCGCGCGAATTCTCTTCCGACCGTTCGATTTCGCGAACCAACGGGAGGACCTTGGCGCCGAAGTACTCGACCTCCTCCTGGAAGTGCAGGAATCCGCCGAGGATCAGGTCGACGCCACGCTTGCGGTAGGCGACGATGCGCTCGGCGATCTGCTCGGGCGTGCCGATCAGCTGGGTCCGGAAGCCGTCGTTGTACTGGACGAGATCCTCGAACGACGAGTCGGCCCACATGCCCTTCTTGTCGGCCGTCGCGTTGCCCGCCTGTTGCACCGCCCCACGGAAGCCCTCGACGGCGGGCTTGTTGGCCTTGGCGATGATCTCGCGCAAGGTTTCCTTCGCTTCTGCCTCGGTGTCCCTCGCGATGATGAACCCGTTGAGGCCGACCTTGACCTCACGGCCGACGGTGCGGGCGTGATCACGAACCTCGACGACCTGTTCGGTGATGCCGTCGAAGTCCTTGCCGTTGGAGAAGTACCAGTCGGAGTACAGCCCGCCGTTGCGGCGGGCAGCCGTGGAGTTGCCGCCCTGGAAGATCTCCGGATTCGGCCGCTCCGGGGTGTTGACCGGCTTGGGCTTGAGGGTGAAGTCGTGGATGCGGTAGAAGTCGCCGCGAAAGTCCACGTCGTCCTCGGTCCAGATCTTGCGCAGCACCTGAAGGAACTCGCCGCTACGGCGGTAGCGCTCGTCGTGTTCGAGCCACGGCTCGCCGAGATGGGTGAATTCGTCCTTGAACCAGCCCGAGACGACGTTGACGGCGAAACGGCCGTTGCTCAGCTGATCGGCGGTCGCGCCCAGCTTGGCGAGCACCGCCGGCTGCCACANCCCGGGGTGGACGGCNGCGATGACCTTGAGCCGCTCGGTGGCCAGCAGCAGCGCGAGGCTGAAGCTGGTGGATTCGTGCTGGTATTCGGCGCCGTAACTGGCTTCGTACCGAACCTGGGACAGTGCGTACTCGAAGCCGTTGTTCTCCGCGGTCTGCGCGAGCTTCTTGTTGTACTCGTAATTCCAGTCGGTGCGCTGCTCGATGTCGCTGGTCACGAGTCCGCCGCTGACGTTGGGCACCCAGTAGGCGAACTTTGTCGAGTCGGCGATGCGTTCGGTCGTCATGGAGTGTCATCTCATCGGGTCGGCCGACACTGGTCACGGGTATCGATCCGTCAGATTCCAACGCCAACGTGGCACACCTTGCGCGCGGGGACTAGAACACGTTCTAATTCTGGCCATGGACTATGGGCTCGTTCTCTTCACCAGCGATCGCGGGATAGCTCCGGCGGCCGCGGCCAAACTCGCTGACGACCACGGCTTCCACACGTTCTACGTGCCCGAGCACACCCACATCCCGATCAAGCGGGAAGCCGCACACCCGACCACCGGTGACGAGTCACTGCCCGACGACCGCTACATGCGCACGCTCGACCCATGGGTCAGCCTGGGCACCGCCGCCGCGGTGACCACCCGGGTGCGGCTCTCGACGGCCGTCGCACTGCCCGTGGAGCACGACTGCATCACGCTGGCCAAGTCCATCGCCACCCTCGACCACCTCTCGGGCGGGCGCGTCAGCCTCGGCGTCGGATTCGGTTGGAACACCGACGAACTCACCGACCACAACGTGCCGCCGGGGCGCCGGCGCACGATGCTCCGGGAGTACCTCGAGGCCATGCGCGCCCTGTGGACGCAGGAGGAGGCCGAATTCGACGGCGAATTCGTCAAGTTCGGCCCCAGCTGGGCGTGGCCCAAGCCCGTCCAGTCACACATCCCCGTGCTCGTCGGCGCCGCGGGCACCGAGAAGAACTTCAAGTGGATCGCCAAGTCGGCCGACGGCTGGATCACCACGCCGCGGGACTTCGACATCGACGCACCCGTGAAGCTACTGCAGGACACGTGGGCCGCCGCCGATCGCGACGGCGCACCGCAGATCGTCGCGCTGGACTTCAAGCCCGACCCCGACAAGCTGGCCCGCTGGGCCGATCTCGGCGTCACCGAGGTGCTGTTCGGGTTGCCGGACAAGTCCGAGGCCGAGGTCGCCGGCTACGTGGAGCGGTTGGCGGGCAAGCTCGCCGCCCTGGTCTGAGTTTGGTGCTCATCACCCCACGTCGGAGGCGTTACGGTGGTCACCGTGACGGGTCCGCTCGAGGTCGACACCGAGGCGCTGGAAGCCGTCGCCCGTGAGCTGAACGGGCTGAGCGACCAGTTGACTGCCGGTGGCGTGACGCACGAATGGCAGCCGCCGGTGGCGCAGCCGAGTGGCCCGGCAGCCGTACGCGTCACCGCCGCCGCCAATCACGTCGTGTCCGAGGCGGCGGCGAACATGGTGCTCTTCGCCGACGACATCGCCTCGGCCGCCCGCTACTACGCGTCGAGGGATCACGAAGAGGCGGACCGGATCGGCTCGACGATGCAGCCGCCGAGGTAGCGATGGTCGACACGCCTACCCGATCACGGGTCGAGGGGTGGATGAGCGGACATCTACGCCAGGCCGCCTTGGGCTGGCAGCGCCAAGCCGACATCACCGGGTACACGTACGCCCGTGCACGTCATGCCGTCGACGCCGTGCCGTGGAGTGGTGCCGGCGCCGACGGGGCCAGGGCCAAGCTCGCGGCGAACCTGGCCAGGATCCTCGACTCCCTCGCGGTGCTGAATCAGGCCCAGAGGATCGCCACGCAGGGGGCCGACGCGATCGACGCCGCCAAGCGCGTCGCGGTCGAGGCCATCCAGAACGCCGTCAGCCAGTTCTTCGACGTCAGCGAGGACCTGTCGGTCACCGATCGGATGCCCGCATTCTTCAGTGCCGCACTGGCTTTGGTGCGCAAGATCGCCGCGGCGCACATGCAGGCCGACATCCGCGGAAGGCAATGATGCTGGCGCTGGCCGACGAGGACGTCGCTCGCCAGCTCGACGCCGTGGCGGAGGCGCTGCAGACCTTCGACCTGGAGGGCGGCCGAGGTGGGACGCCGAAGCCGGGTGACCCGCAGATCGTCGGCGGTCCCACTCCGCTGACGCCCGACAGTACGCAGGGTGACCTGAACTCGACGCTGCCCGGCACCGGGATCGAGATCAGCGGCGACGGCCGGAACAACTATCCGACACTGAACGGCGAGCGCAATCCCCTCGAAGTCCCTGGCGGGCGGCCGCTACCCACCGGCACCATCGTGGGGCCAGACGGAAAGCAATACGCGTTGTACAGCGAGGTGCCATACAACGGCCCGGACGGAAAGCCGAATCCCAACTACGCCACGCCCGACACCACCGTCGTCGACCTGAACGACCCGTCTAGACGCATCGGAGTTCTGCCCGGAATCTCGCAGGCCAGCGGGGCCTACGACCCTGCCACCAACAGAATGGTCATCGTCGGCAACGACGGACCCAACGACCGCACCCGGAGGTTGTACATGTCCGATCCGATCGATCCGAAGAACCCCAACGGTTGGATGCAGACGCTCAAGCCACAGGGCGAGATTCAGGGGCTGCCCGGGGATCGTGAGAGTCAGCTGGTGGCGCTCAAGGGTGGCGGTTTCATGCTCGTGGGCTCGGATAACTTCGACACGAAGGTCCCAGGTGATCAGCCGATGGGTGCCATTACCGCGTCCACTCCCGAGGGGTTACTGACCGCGAAGGCGACCCCACTCTTTCCGTCGGGTCAAGGCTGGCCGGGTGGGGCGCCGCCCTATGGCCCCACTGTCGTCGACACCGTGTACGACCCGGTGACCGGCAAGGAGACCGTCCAGGTGCGAGTCAGCACCTGGGAGAGACCCCCGGGGTGGGTTCCGACGCCAGCTCAACCGGACATGCCCTACAACCCCAAGACGTATCAGACCAACATCACCGTCGCGCATTGATCGAAGTGAGGTCGTCACCGTTGAGTCCCAGGACATATTGGCCCGGTGCCACTTTCGCGCTCGCGATGCTCGGCGTGCTGACAGCCGGCCCCGCCGCGGCCGATCCCCCTGGGTTTCCCGATCCAACTCGATTCACCGACGTCGACGAGGCACGATTCGTACGCCCCGCCTCCCACGCCGAGAGATGGGAGAACGGCTACTTGTTCTTCCGCACCGNCGATGGAGTCAGCTGCGCCATCGGCGGGTCGTCGTGGTGCACGGGCGACTTTCCTGGCCGTGCACATCGACCCGGAAGCTGCGACAACGTGCAGAACGACGGCGGTGACGCCACGCGACCCTTCGTCTTCGGGACGAACGACGCCGTGTGCACCTCCAGCACCGACCCCATTCTGGAGCCTGGGCAGAAGGTGACCAATACCGTCTTCGGGATTACCTGTCTGGCGGGGAGCGACAAATTGAGCGCTTGCCTCGACACCCGTAATCAGCACGGATTCGTGCTGGAACCGTCGGGCAGTTGGGTCTTCTGATGTCGCGATGGATCGCNATTCTCGCGCTCGTGCTCGCCGCATGCTCGTCGCCGCCGACGACGACCCCGCTGCCGTCGGGCTTTCCCAATCCCGACGAGTTCACCGCGGTGAGCCCCGACGACCCAAAGTCCACTCTGCCGTCCTTCCGAATCGCAGAACAGATCAGTTGCGTCGTGGACTTCGGTGACCGATCGTCGATCGTCTGCAGCGGCAACCTGCGCGGTCTCCCGGCCTCCGTCGGCGGTACCGGGTGCGCCTCGGTCCGCAAGGCCGACGGCGACTCGACCTACGTGTTCGAGCGCTCCGGACCGCCCTGCGCGTCCTCCCGATCGATGTTGCTCTCGCCGGGCCAGAAGGTCGTCGGCAAGAACGGTACGTGCGTCGTGGGCGCCGGCGGACTGGTTGCCTGCATCGACGCAGACCACCGGCATGGCTTCGTGCTCAAGCCCGAGGGCAGCTGGGTCTTCTGACGCTTTCGCGCCGCTCGCTCAGAGGCTTCTCAGCCGCAGGGCGCATCCTGGTGTCATGGCTGAGTTGGCACCCGTCTTCACCGACCGTCGTCGCGCCGAGTCGTTCGGCTCGGTCGCCGACGCCTACGACCGCTACCGCCCCCGCTATCCCGACGCACTGATCGCACGGTTGGTCACCTCCCCGGGCCTGCGCGTCCTCGACGTGGGTGCGGGTACCGGAATCTCGTCGGCTCAACTCGCGGCTGCCGGGGCCGACGTGCTCGCCGTCGAGCCCGACGAGCAGATGGCGGCGCTGTGCGCGACGAAGGGAATCCCGGTCGAGCGCAGCACCTTCGAGCAGTGGGAGCCCCGCGGCCGCACCTTCGACCTGGTGACCTTCGGACAGTCGTTTCACTGGGTGGATCCCGACGTGGCGCTGCCGAAGCTCTCGACGCTGCTGACCCCCGGTGGACGACTGGTGTTGATGTGGAACCGCATCAGCGCCAACGACTCGGTGCGACGGGAGCTCGAACGCGTCTCCGCCGAATACGGCATCACCACACCCGCGGCGACGTCGGGCAACAACGCCGAGACCGCGTTGCAGGCGCTGCTGCGTCGCACCGAGTTCACCTCCGAGCGCGTCGAGGTGCGCGAAGAGCTGCACTATTCGACCGAGGATTGGCTCAGTCTGCTGTTCACCCACTCCAACCACGTCGTCTTGGAACAGGGCGCGAAGGACGAATTGCGCGGCCGTTCGGCCACTCTCATCGGCGACGGCGGCGTGGACGCGGTCAACGACGCGCTCGCCCTGATCTGCACGCGGTCGGCGGTCACGCCAGCGTCGCGCGGTTGACCCCGTCCTCGGTCGACTTCACGTCGACGGTCACACCCAGCGGGTCTCCCCCGGTCATGAGCGCCACCAGAGCGTCGTCCTCGGTCAGCGCCATGAAGCGGGTGCCGTCGGCGGCCAGCCGTCCGATGATCACGCCCGTCGTCGTCGGCCAGTCGTAGCGCACCGAGTAGGTCTCGATCGTTCCGGGGCCGTCGGCGTGCCGGGTCACCGGCACCGTGGGCAGGGCGGCGATGCCGGCCTGCAACGCCGCGCTTGCGTCGGGTGCCCACTCGGCGGGCTCGGTGGAGTACACCCCGACGGAGTACTTGCTCATGACGCCGCCGTTGGCGCCGACGAGCCCGAATGATCTGGGCGATCCCGCATCTGAGCCACGGTCTCGGCGATGCCGTGCAGCGAGTAGCTGTTGCCGGGGCCGCCGAAGTACGGCAGTCCGCCGGTGAGCGTGAGCCCCCGCGGATCGTCGGCCTGAAGACCGAACTCGTCGCACACGGCGAACACCGGAAAGGGAAAGCAGCTGTAGAGATCGAAGGTCGCCACGTCGTCGACGCCGATGCCGGCCCCGCGAAGGGCTTCTGCCACCGCATTCCTCGCGGCGTGACTGACACTCAGGTCGACGCGGTCCAGCAGGTCTTGCTCGGTCTGGTCGGCGTGGCCGCGCAGGTACACCCACTTGGCCTCGGGCACTCCAAGGCGCCGTGCGGCGGCCACCGACGTCACCACTGCCGCCGCCCCCTGGTTGACGGTGTCGCGGGCCACCATCAGTCGCGGGTACGGGTCACAGATCATCCGGTTCTCGGCGGTGACGGTCTCGATCTCGTCGATCGACCGTTCGACCGGGGACGACGCGAACGGATTCTTCGCCGCGACACCGGTGAAGGGCGCGAACAACTCGGCCATCCGGTGCCGGTACTCCTCGACGCCGAGGCCGAGGCGCCCACGGCGCGCGTTGTCGAGTAGCCCGTACTGCACGGGCGCACCGGTCAGCCCGTGCTTGGCGGTGTACTCGGACATGTATTGCTCGAAGCCGTAGCCGCGGTCGTCCAGCTGGCCGCCGACCGTCTCGCCGTGGTCGGGCTTGTCGTCTCTGCCCGCGAACGTCTTCAACGTCGAGCCGTTCTCCGAGCCGAGGATCAACGCCGCCTCGATCTCGCCGGCGGCGATCAACCCGGTCAGCTCCGTCATC
>Ga0055540_1000626_pt1 | contig 25158 bp, 30 predicted proteins | sample AraplaCvi_mMS_r2_2_FD_55040 | JGI IMG/M metagenome (GOLD analysis project Ga0055540, IMG submission 55040) | Arabidopsis root microbial communities from North Carolina, USA - plate scrape MF_Cvi_mMS_r2 | ecosystem: Host-associated > Plants > Roots > Endosphere | place: USA: North Carolina
GACAGCGCGCTCTCCTTGGCCACTGCCAGCAGATAGCGTTCATGAGCAATCGAGAAGAAGCGAAGCGAGCCGATATTCTCCACCGGCCGGATGAAGCCGAGATTGATGCGGCCTGCCTCGATATGGCGGATGATGTCATCGGTGGTACCGCTTTCGATATGCATGCGGATATCGGGATACTTCCTGCCGATGCGCGCAAGGAAGGCCGGCAGAACGCCGATCGTGGCGGGATAGACCGTGCCGATCGCAATCTTGCGGGTCGTCTTGCCGGCGATCGAGCGAACGATCTCTCTCGACAGCTCCAGCTCGCTGATCATCCTGACCGAGCGCTCGTAGAAGGAGGCCCCTGCCCGCGTCAGCTCCACCCGCCTGGTCGTTCGCAGCAACAGCTGCACGCCGAGTTCCTTCTCGAGCGCCAAGATCGCATCCGAGAGGCCCGACTGGGTGATGTTCACCTTGGCTGCCGCACGACCGAAATGCAGCTCCTCGGCCACCGCGACGAAGTAGGATAGCTGGCGTAGTTCCATCATCTGTCTTTCATAAAGGACAAAAGGATTTGCCTCCCGCCACGGACGAGAGCTAGCTATCCTAGTTTTGAGAATCACGCAGGACGTGAAGGATTGTCCAAGACCATGATACGTAGAAAAAATCGCCACGTCAAGGCGATTTCGATAGGAGATGGCGAATTTGTTGCCCGTTCAATGCAAGATGGCTAGGACCGCGCTCGACATGAGTGTAAAGGATCTTGCTATCGCTGCGAGCGTATCGACGAACACACTTGTCCGCTTCGAGCGTGGCGAAGAGCTCAAGCCAAGAACGATCGCTGCGATCCGTTCGGCGCTAGAAAGTGCCGGTATCGTCTTCCTCGACGGTGACTACCAAGGGGCTGGAGGACCAGGAATTCGTTTCAAAGATCCGACTTCACAACACTGATTGTCGCGATCCGGACGAATGTCGATCGCCTTGATGAGGATCGAACTGCCGTAGGTCATTTTGCGGTCGCAGACTTCTGGAGTTCAATGGCATCCCTAAGCCGTTTTCAGCCGTAGCCGATGATGCTTGGCTTAATTCCGCGGGCAATCTCGACCACTCTTACCAATTCACCCGAAGCCCAACCTTGCCCTCAACCGAGTAGTTGTCGCCGTCAAAAGAAGTCGCCCCTGCATCTGGAGGAGCAACCGGTCCGATCAGTCCACTCGCTTGACCCCAGGCAGTCGATATGAGCCATTGAGGATCGCGGTCTGNGATCCATAGAGCCGCATGGTAAGATTGAACGGCCCCTTTGGCGCAGGCAGCCAATTCGACGTGTCGGCCGGGCGCTCGTTTTGGATCAGAATTGTCACGGAACCATCCGGATCGGTCTTGAGGCCCTCTGTCGTGCTGCCAATGCTGTAGCGCTTGAAATCGTTCTCGATGAAGAATTCCTTGTCATCGTACATGCTCATGTTCCAGAACACCGAGACAGGCGGGAGACTGTCCTTATCGAAGTGCAGGACGTATCTATGCTCGCCCATGAGCGGAGCGCCCGTCTCGTCGACGCGGTTGTTGGGGTAGAGAATCTCCTCCGGCACGTTCGCTCCGGTGAGATTGGCGGAGAATGCGGCCCTTACGGCGTAATTAAATCCCGCTCTGCCGCCGCCCATCGTATACCTCCAGCCATTCACGGTTTCGGCAGCATTCGCATAGGTGTTGGCGATGATGGCGTCCGCGGCGACCGCCGCCCTGGCCAGTCCCCGCCTCGTCGGTTCGTCGAGGCCCTGCCATTCGAACCCTTTGGCGACGCTCAGTCCGATTTGCTGAGCCGCTCCGACATCGGGATCGGAGAAGTCGTCGCTGGCCGATAGAAACATGCGCATCCCAAAGCCGATCTGCTCGTAAAGTCGCAACGCCTCGGGAGCGGTCGGCGTGAACACGAAACGCTCATAGTCGACCTTCTCGGGAAGCTTGAAATTCAGACCGCTCTTCTGGAATACCGACAGTGGGAGCAAATTGAACCCTTTCTGAGCGGCGCGTGCGTTGGGCAGATCTGCTTCTCCATTGACGAATACACGGTTGGCGACCACGGCGAGCTTTGTCCTGACCCTGATCTCCTTCATGCCTGCCGGAACCGTACCATGGTAGTCAGGGCCGGTGATGAGAAACAGACCGGGTTCCGGCCCTTTGCTTCCGCCGACATTGTAGACCACCTGGTCGAAGTAGTCGCCGATCTGGACGATGTACCATCGCTTTTCGTCAAGCACGGGTACAGACAACACCATCGGCTCGCTGGTCACATCCGCCGCCGCGTAGGCGTCTATCGAGACGTTGTTCGGGGTATTCACGAACTTGTCGGCTGCCGTCTTGAGATCGGAGAACTTCCTGAAGTAGTTCAGGCCGACGGCATTCGCCTTCAATCCCGCTGCCAACGTATGGGCGTTATCGACAAACGGGCGGCCCCAGAGCGCCGCCTGGATTCCGGCGGCATAGGCTTTTTCTTCCTCGATTTGCTCGACGGACATCTTTTGCGGGACATTCTGCGCCGACGCCATCGGAGCGAATGCCATGAGAGCGGCTACCATCATATGTAGATACTTCATTAGACGGGTCTCCCGTGTGGGCAAAGCGACCCGCCGCCAAGATCTCTCGCTTGGCGGCCGCTAAAATTGCGTTTTACTTTGTCCACCGTTGGGTAAATTGAGAAGTACGTAACAGTAAATGGGCGCTGTTTACGCTGACGCGGTCCCGTCTTTGCCAACCGAGAAAATCCGCTGCTGAACACCGCTGACAATTTCGGGGCTCATGTAGTGGTTTGGACGACGAAAGAGGGGGCGAGGTCGTTGCCGAATGCATTTACCGCTGTCGGTGTGGGGCCAGCAGCTAAAAAGCTTATTTCCTTGAACGGAATCGAACCGCCGTTCAGCGGGCAAGATTCTACTTCACATCAATGACATCGGATACGTAAGAACGGAGGGCGTTTGAGACCGATGCTTCTGCATTTGATGACTTTAGTGTCGACCGCCGGCGGCAATCGGCAACTGGCTCATTCCATCCAGCAGCAGAGATCAGCAACGCAATGAGTCCCATAATGGGCTCAGCACCCGTCCCCATTAGAGTTCGCGAATGAAATCGTGCGAAATCGCGATATGGGTGCTATGGCAAACTATACGATCCTGGCAAAGGAGATGGACCGTATATCGAAACTCTGATTTATGATTTACGGTAATGATTATACCGAGACCCTCCATTGAGACTGGTATTGAACGGGCCTTGGCGCGAGCACCCGTGGTCGCGCGGATGGTGACAGGACCGACGACAATCTCGGCACGGGAAATCTGCCTGGCGGCTCCGGTGCGGGCATCTCGACAACCATGGCCGCGAATTCGATTGGGTCTTCCGGTTCGGGTAAAACCAGCTTGCCCAGCCGCGCCAGTGTTCGCCAGGATGACAGGTGGTTGGCCTTCAGCCCATGACGCTCGGCCACCTCGTTCACCGTCACGCCCGGACGCAAGCTCTCCGACACGATCCGCGCCTTAACCTCATCCGGCCATTGGCGATGAGCCTCTCGTCGGCCCTGCCGCGTCGTGAGAACCTCCAATGTAGTCTCCATGGAGAAACTCCTTCTCGCTCGTCCATGGGAACTCGATCACAGATCAGGAGACGGAGGGCAACGTGGGGCCAGAACATCGGTTACAGCAAGCCGGCAGATGCCGATGAGATTTTGAGATACTCGGAATAGCGCAGCAAAACGGGCAATCCGGTGCGCCTTGTCTGAAGTCGGCCGAGGAGGTGCGCTGGGAGCATATTAACAGGGTGTTCGCTGAAACCGGGAACAACATTTCGATGACAGCACGGCTCCTGAGATTGCACCGGCGGACTTTGCAGCGACTTTTGGCCCGTGGTCAGCAGCGTAATGACTGCGACCCACAAAAATCCTTTCTATTTTGATCCGGGCTTCGAGCACTCCGTAGCAAGTTTGCTCCATGCAGAGCACTACAGCAGTGGAGCCGGCTCCACGCCCCAGGAGCTGACGCGGATCTGCATAGGATCCGAAGGGGTCGGCGGCCACTCCGCCGGCCCTTTATTGGAGGAAGTCATAAATGGACTACGAAGACGGTATGACCGTGTTTTACGATCCGTTATCAAAGACAGTAATCGTTGTTTTCCGCGGGGAAACCACGATGCTGAAAGGGCCTTTCGAAAATGCCCGTAGTGGTGTTGCTGCCGGTGAAGATCTGTGCGTGAAACTCGGCTGGCGTTCGAACGCGCCCAATACCGAACCAAGCAAAGACGGGATTTAGATGGAGACAATGCCGGGCCGATAAGTCGGCCCGGCACTTACAGTTACATCTTGGGAACAAGTACCTTATCGATCACGTGGATCACGCCGTTTGACTGCTTCACATCTGCGATCGTCACTGTCGCCGTGCCACCTGCCTCATCTGTGAGCGTGATCTTGCCCATGCTTTCCTTGGCCTTCAAAATGCAACCACCGACGGTTTTAAGCTCATGCTCGCCGCCATCATCCTTGATCATTTTGTCAACGGTGCTGGCCATTGCGTCCGCGGCGACCACATGGCAAGTCAGAATTTTTGCGAGCTTATCCTTGTTCTCAGGCTTGAGTAGAGTCTCTACGGTTCCTTTCGGAAGCGCCTCGAAGGCTTCGTTGGTCGGAGCGAACACGGTGAATGGCCCCTTCCCTTCGAGTGTGGAAACGAGGCCCGCTGCCTTGACGGCAGCGACAAGCGTCGTGTGATCCTTCGAATTTGCAGCGTTTTCGACGATATTCTTGTCCTCAAACATCGAGGCCCCGCCGACTTTCGGGTTAGCGGCATAAGCAGCCATGCTACCCGTCATGATGCTGGCCAACGCGACTGCCGAAACTAACAGAAATTTCTTCATGATCATCTCCTCTCAATGCCGGCCTCTTGGCTCGGTGAAGATTCTACGGATGACCACCGCTCCGGTTCAAAAATCTGAGAAAGATCGTGCAAAATGATCTGCAGAAGAGGTTGTGAGCAGGTCCGCGACTGTTGGATCGATGATACTCACCACTAAATCCCAAGGATTGGCTGTAGCAACCGCAAAAACCAGCTCTTGAAGCGTAGCGGCGCCTCGGTCACGGCAAGACATATGCAGTCTTTGCCAGCATTAGCCTTCGGCTGATGCATCAAGCTGTCGTCGGCCATCTCGACATCGCCTCGCGCAAATGTCGAAACCTCATCGCTAAAGCTCCCATCAAGTACCAGCGTGAGCTCCACGCCGCGATGGGAGTGCTCCGGAACCGGTTGACCGGCGGGAATCTTTAGCAATCGCATTGTCGTCGTTTCGTCGCCGGTTGGGATCACCATTTGGGCGGCACCGCGCCCGAGCTTGCGCCATTTCAGGCCTCCGGCCGCGTCGATATAGGTCCTCAGCGGCTCCGGGTATGTGTGATCAGACGACGAGCCTTTTTTGATATGCACAACCTTGTCGATCTGGCCCGCATCGATCTTGGCTTTGACACTCTCCCAGCTTTGTGACACCTCGGCTTCATCCGCAGGTTCACTGTCGATAAAATAACCGCCAACGCTTTCCAGCACTGAAAGCTTCGAGCGGCAGGCGGGGCAAAGAGCAAGATGGGTCGCCACAGCAACACTCCAACCCTCGGCCAGTGTCCCGGCAGCATATTGCTGGAGCATGTCGTCATCCAGATGATGTTCGATCATTTGGCTTCGTCCTGAAGCGCTGCGCGCAGTTTCTCGCATGCAAGCCGTATCCTTGATTTCACCGTTCCAATTGGGAGGTTTAGTTTTTCTGCGATTGTCGAATGAGTAAGACCCTCGAAGAACGACATTCGAAGCACTTCCGCATATGTTCCCTTCAAGGTCGTCATTGCCCGGCCCAGCGCCGCCGCACTCTGATGCCGCTCGATTACCAGGTCGGCGGCCTCTAATTCGTCTGGCACGAAAGCCGGATCGTTAGGATCGAAGTCAGGCCTCAAACCTCTGCGAACCGAGTCGATCATCTGATTTCTGGCTATCGTAAATATCCAGGTCGACGCCTGCGCCTTGGAGGGATCAAAAAGTGACGCCTTGTGCCAAACCCGCATCATCGTCTCCTGCGCCAGCTCCTCTGCCAGGATTCGGTTTCCTCTCGTCATCTTCACCATGTAAGAGCGCACGCGGGGATGAAAATGCCGATAAAGGGTCTCGAACGCGCCAACATCGCGCGAGCCTGCGACCGCGGACATCAACACTTTGATCCGTTCGGCGTCTAACCTAACGCTTTCTTCCTCCAATTTACCGACCTTTCGAGCCCCGCCCGGCGTCGGCCACCCTGTTGCCTCAGCACAGGCGGCTCGACGTAATGCGGTTCGGCGCGGCAGTTGCATGTTCATGAGGTAACCTACGCATCAGAATTCCGCTGGATCAAAAATCGATCCCAAAATGCTCGGAGGCCTTAATGGCAGCTCTCACCGACGCCGGCGGCGACGTCATAGGCGCGAGACAGCGCCAAAGATCCGCTGCGTGACCCAAAAGCCGGCGCCCGATGCGACCGCCGACAAGAAGGTTCCCCAGATGAGGTCAGCAATCGTCAAGCCGGTCGACCAGTTTTTCAGCGTGGACTGGTTGGTCAGGTCATAGGTGGCATAAGCCATGAAGCCGACGGCAGCGCCGTAGAGCGCCGCGGTTGCCATCGACCCTGACATTAAACCTGCGCTGACAGCGAAGAACGTCAACCCGGCGGCATAGATCAGATAAAATGCCACTGCCGGCGCCAGTCGGAACTGCGGAGCTAGCATATCGCCTAAGGTTGGCCGGTAGAGACGATCGGCCATAATGCTCAGCCATATAAAATCGATTGCCACGAAGGCGATCAGCGTTGCGCAGTAGGCGGTCAGGTAGGTTTTCATGCGGGCCTTCCCAGTTCGATTTCAAGCTCAGTTTATGCGCGTCCAGTCCACGCCTTTGCAGATCAGACCGGCGATGACACAGCCTTTCGTGGTCATCCTGGCGCCGTCGACCCTGACGGTCAGCTTGTAGCTCAGGTCGCGTTGCGGATCGAAAGCGGTGCCAAAGTAGCTTCCCTCGCTGTCCTCCTTGATCGACATAACCAGTTTGTCACCTTCCTTTTCCTTTGGCGTGCCGGGCTTTATCCATGTGTTGACCGCGCAGATTTCGGCGCCGCAAGGTGCAATACGCACACGCGCATTCCCGTCTCCGCGGGCCCAGCTGCCGTTTATATCGGCGGCTTCAGCAGGGAATGCCGCTCCAACAAGAATAACGGGAATTGCCCAGGCAAACGATTTCGTTCTGTTCCTGTGAAAGAGCGCCTTCTTAGGCATGCTCGATCGTATAAAGTCCGACATTGATGCTTTCCTCCTCAAACCCTGCCTCGCAGTAACAAAGATAGTAGTGCCACATCCGTTTGAACCTTTCGTCGAAGCCGAGAGCGGCGATAGCCAGCCAATTCGCGTCAAAACGTGTGCGCCATTCCCGTAGGGTGCGGGCGTAGGATTTGCCGAAGTGCTCCACTTCGGTCAGTTTAAGCCCGGCGCGTTCGACTGCGCTTCGCAGCGCCTCGTCGGAAGGCAGAAATCCACCTGGAAATATGTACGTCTGGATGAAATCGGTGCTGCCGCGATAAGCATCGAACCGGCTCTTTTCGATCGAGATGACCTGCAGCAAGGTTCGCCCGCCTGATGTCATACACCGTTTGACGATCGNGAAGTAATCCGGCCAATACGCTTCCCCGACCGCTTCGAACATTTCGATGGAAACAATACGGTCAAATTGGCCGCCAACATCCCGGTAGTCTTGAAGCCGCAATTCAACCTGACCTGTTTTCCCTGCTGCCGCCACTAGTCCTCGTGCCCACTCCAGTTGCGAAGGCGAGAGGGTCAGGCCGACCACGTGAGCATTCGCATGGGTCGCGAGATCAAGCGCGAGAGCGCCCCACCCGCAACCGACCTCGAGAACACGGTGACCATCCACAACGTCCAGCTTTTCGCGGATGCGCCTGAGCCGATTTTGCTGCGCCGCTTCAAGTGTCTGCGTGACATCCTCGAAAAGGGCTGAGGAATAAAGCATCGAGCCATCAAGCCATTGCTGGTAGAACTCGTTGCCCAGATCGTAATGGGCCTCAATATTGCGGCGGCTGCCGCGCCTGGTGTTAGCATTGAAGATATGACGCAGGCGGCCAACCAGTCTCATTATCGGGGTCCCGGACAGAGCTGGCGCCAACAAGCTGGCATTTACGGCGGCCAAGCGTATGAGCGCCGTCAGATCCGGNGTGGTCCAATCTCCATGAATATATCCTTCTGCTGCTCCGAGATCGCCCGACACCACGAGCCTGCGAAACGCACCCCATCGACGGATGACGATCGTCGCGTCGGGTCCGCTCTCAATTCCTCGCTTTACGAAGGCTTCCCCGTTCGGCAGGACGACCGTCAACTGACCGTGCTGAAGGCTCTTGATCAGCCGTCCGAACGTAAAACCACCAATGCCAACCCTCGGCCGCTCAGCCGGACCTGCAACCGGTGAGTTGGTAGCTTCGTCAAACTGCGCCATTGGATCCTGCCTCGCGCACTTCGGAGTTTGAACGGCAAGAAACAGACCAGCCTGGATGACGGGGCCACAACGTCCTGCTTGTGATCGTCATGCAAGCACCTCCCGATGAGCAGCCATCATGTCAAAAGATCGCGCCGATGGGGCGCGGACGATGCGCCCACTTTCCTGGCTGACTTCCCACGGGCGTCGAACGCCGCCGAGATCTTCGGCGACCGCGAGCCCCGCCTGCATGCCGTCCTCATGGAAACCCGAGCCGAAGTACGCGCCGCAAAACCATGTCTTGCGTGAGCCCTGAAGTGACCAGATTTCGCGCTGGGCTCTGTCTGTCGCGAGATCGAAAACCGGATGCTCGTAATTCTCTGTTGCGATGATCGACTCGGCGCGCGGTGGACGGCTCGGATTGAGCGTGACGAAGGTGGGAGGCGCGGAACCGAGAGGCTGCAGCTTGTTCATCCAGTAGGTTATCGATGGCTTCGCCTGATCCTGCCGGTCCGAAACTCTTCTGTCGGCGACGTAGTTCCAGCTTGACCAGGCTGCACGGCGCCCTGGCATGAAGCCGGTATCGCCATGCAGAACCGCCTCGTTCCGAGAATAGCGAAAGCTTCCAAGGATCCTGCGCTCCTCTTCGGTGGGGTCGGCTAACATCCGGAGCGCCTGGTCCGCATGCGTCGCAACGACAACGTCATCAAACATATAGATTTTTCCAGATGCGTCGTGCACTTCGACGTGATCGCTTAGGCGGCGGATATTTCTAACTGGCGTCGAGAGCAGTACACAGTCAGCGAAACCAGCAGTCATCCGCGCCACATACTCCCGACTGCCGCCCCGGACCGTGCGCCACGCTGGTCGATTCCAGAGAGCAAGAAGTCCGTGATTGCAGCAGAATTTGACAAAGCTGGCGGCGGGATAGGCGCCAACCTCCATCGCAGGCGTCGACCAGATCGCCGCCGCCATCGGATAGAGGTGGTCCTCGCGAAATGCGCGTCCGTAACCGCTCCGATGAAGATAGTCTTTTAGAGAAATGCCGCCCATTAATGCGAGATCGCGCGGTGCGTTGCGATAAAAGCGCTGAAGATCGCGCATCATCGACCAGAAGCGGGGATTGGCGACGTTTGACCACTGGGCGAACAGGCCAAGTGCAGTGCCGCCGGAATACTCAAATTCCCCGCCGTTGAGGGATACGGCAAAAGACATATCGGAGGTGACGGTCGGGACAGCGAGTTCATCGAACAGCGCCGTGAGATTGGGATAGGTCGCTTCGTTGTAGACGATGAAGCCGGTATCGNCCGCGACCTCGCCGCTCTCTGCCTTAAACGTCACTGTATTGCTGTGACCGCCAATGCGATCCGCAGCCTCGAACACGGTCACATCATGATTTTTTGCTAAAAGCCAAGCGGCGGAAAGACCTGAAATGCCGCTGCCGATAATCCCAACCTTGAGGCGGCCCGACCCTGTGCCGCGAGCTCCAAATGCCATAAATGTCCTCTGTCTACAAATTGAAGAATTGACGATCTTTACGGACGGAATTCGCAGCGGTTTTCTCACGCGAAGGTTTTTTTGCATCTTTTTTATTGCGGTCCGCAAACCGAGTTGCCGCAACCGGCGTAGAGGCGCTCGGAGGCAAATCGTTCTCGGGACATCTACCTTTAGTGATGATCGCGATTGGGCTTTCTGTGGCGATGGCCGGCGCGTGGGTGATACAGCGCACGACCGGCCTCAGCGGCTGGATCGACACGACGTGGTCTCTGGCCGTAGGGGCCGGGAGCATCGCGGCAGCAATCTTCGCAGATGGCAGCATCAGTCGTCGGTCCATAGCGCTGCTGCTCGTGGCAGTTTGGTCGCTCAGGCTCGCCAGCCATATCGGCGCGCGCACCAGAGGCGCGAAAGAGGACCCCCGCTATGCAAAATTCATCGAGGAATGGGGCGGTAGCGCGCCATGGCGGCTCTTCGTGTTCTTGCAGGTGCAAGCAGTCGCCGCCTTCGTTCTTGTCCTGGCCGTCTTTATGGCAGCAGCCAATGGCGAAGATCTCGTTCGCACTCTGGATTTCATTGCCATTGCGGTCGGTTTTATTGTCTTGGGGGGCGAGGCGGCTTCGGTTTTATCGGGCTACGATATGCGGGGTTTGGCGCCGCCGATCAGGGACATCAGAAACTCAAGTGCAGATTAACGAACCAGGGAGGACTCAATGATTCATCTCCGAAGCGTACGGCCGCTGCTTCTCGTTCTCGCCGCCGTTGCGTCGGCAACGTGTCTGGCAAGTGCCGAACCCGATGTCGTGAAGGTCGAACCAGACCATTACCGCGGCACCTGGCTGGAGATCGCCAGAAGACCGATGTACCTGACCGACGGCTGTGTCGCTGGCTACTCGACATATCGCCAGGGACCGTCGCGGAGCGAGATCCTCGTCGAGGATGGTTGCAGGGTGGACACGCCGAAAGGCCGCCTAAAGACCGTGAAGGGCGTCGGCACGATCACCGATTTTGAAACAACCAACGCCAAAATGCGCGTTCGCTATCCCTGGTTCATCACATTCAATTACTGGGTGTTGTACAAATCCCCTGATAAATCCTGGTTTATAAGCGCGAACCCCTCGATGACTGACCTTTGGATCTATGCGCGGACGGTACCGTCCAAAAGTAAACTTCAACGCATGGTCAGAAAGGCAAGCGAGCTGGGTTACCGCACGCCGGCTGAAGCGCTCGACGGGTTGCTCAAATCAGATATGATCGAATGTGTTGCGGCGGCCGGTTGAATCTGCCTAGATAGCGCCGATGCACGACCCGGCTTGGTATGATTATGGGCATGACCGGATCCGAGACATGGGCGGCGGCGAACGGTACCGGAGCGTGAGATTACCGTCTGATCATCAGCGTGAAACATGCATGCATCCCCACCCGCCGCAAGACCTCACGATGCGCGAATACTGCTGGCAGTAGAGCGTCGCTTTGCGGCGCCGGCGCAGTCGTGACAATCCAGTCGAACGGTCCATCGACAGTTTCGCCGATACGTATATGCCAGCGACCAGGCTCTCCGCCGATACGAGCCACCTCGCAATTCAACCTAACGTCAAGATCCTCTGACATGGCTTTCGGCAAAGCGTTCATAGATGGAACGGCGACATAGCGCGTACTGCTTAGAACTACACGCCGAACCGGCGCACCCGCCGTCAATGCTACCACGTTGCCTGTCCAGGGCTTGACCAAACCCCTAAGGCAAGCCTCGTCCACCTCCCCGCGGAAATCCTCATCCCTCACCGTAAAATATTGCGCGCCGTGGTCGAACGAAACATCGTCAAGTCGCCGTGTCGCCATCCGCCCGCCGACGCCTTTGCTTTTCTCGAAAATCGTCACGACGGCAATTTTCGAGAGCGACCTCGCAACCGTTAGCCCAGAGATTCCCGCCCCTATAACGCCAACTCTTAGACGTGGTGCCATCAGTATCCCCTTCGCGCGGCCCTGCAGCGCTACCATGTTTACGATTTGCTGGTTGCACAGCAAACGGTCCCGCTTCACAGCCTTCGCAACCGTCCTTGCATGATCAGCCGATCGACGAAGCCGCGTTCGGCGTCGAACGGATGTCCATCCCATCCCTGATGCGAGAAGCCAGAGATCCACACCTGATCGCCAGGGGCGGCAACCTGGCCGATCACATAGGCGATAGCGACTAACCCAGAGCTCGGTACAACGTACGCGCCCGCCATGAGCCCTCGCAGCTCCAAATCCAAAAGATCGTGAAATCGGCGCGGGATCACAGAAAAGCTTTTGCCTGAATTGGCGGCGAAGCTTGCAAACTCCTGAGTGTAGTCGTCGCAGAAATCGTCGAGCTCGGGGTACTGTATCGCGAACACCGGCTTGAGTTCGGCAAACTTTGGAGCGTCGCGAACGCACCAGATCTCGGCAGCACTCTTCAAGGCTGGGCTGTTGCGCCAAGCGGCGTGCCCGATCATCGCTGCCGCAGGACGACCGGTGTTGCACACCGCCACTATATCGGTTCGAACGCCACCCTCGCCGACCGAGCGACAGCCATTGAAGCGAACGACAAGATCACCGTTGTCGATTGCAGCGGCTTCGTCGCGCGAAAATGAGCCGTTGCCAACTATCACGATTCTTCGCGCCATCTCTCTGCACCACAGTAATTGCGTGCTTACGAGGCAATCGCGAAGCAGATCAAAAAAGTTGGAAACTAATGGGCCGGAAATTTGATCCGACCGATGGGTAGCGTCGTACCATCGCGGTTGTCAAAACGAAGGACATTTCTGATGGACGCCATCGTCAACGATACCGAGTTTCTAGCGCCCGCAGACATACCAACCCAGGAGGAAGCCGAAGCCGCCGTGCGGACCTTGATCCGCTGGGCTGGCGACGACCCGACGCGCGAAGGTCTGCTCGATACCCCGAAGCGCGTGGCCAAAGCATATCGTGAGCTTTTCGCCGGCTACGACGCCGCCCCGGAAGACATTCTGGCGAGGACCTTTTCCGATGTCGCCGGTTACAGCGACATGGTGATCGTTAGGGATATCGCATTTCATTCGCATTGTGAGCATCACATGGTCCCGTTTCATGGTGTTGCCCATATCGCCTATCTCCCGGAAAGCGGCGTGCTGGGACTCTCCAAAATGGCTCGACCGGTGGATCTTTATGCCCGTCGGCTGCAGACTCAGGAAACGATGACATCACAGATCGCAAAGGCTCTCGACGAAAGCCTACGCCCTGAAGGTGTGGTGGTCATGATCGAAGCCGAGCACATGTGCATGGCGATGCGCGGCATTCAAAAGCAGGGTGCCAAAACAATAACAACCACGTTTATCGGCCGATTTGAGCGTTCTGCCCAAGATCAGTCGCGCTTTATGATGCTGGCGCGCGGCTGATACTCGGGATCGGCAGTCCTCTGAAACTAAGGGAGCGAATGGTCCGTGGCCAATACGCTTATGAAATCGTTGGGGGCCGGTTACTCGGCCCTAGTTATAGGAGCCAGCGGCGGCATCGGGCAGGCCATATCCGATTGCTTGGCAGCTGATCTCAATTGTTCGAACATGATTCGCCTTTCGCGCCGCGAGGATGGGTTCGACATCACTGACGAGGAAACCGTACATCACGCCGCCGAACGGCTTCGGGAAACTGCATTCGACCTAGTTGTCTGTGCGACCGGCGCTCTGACGATAAACGGCGTCGGGCCGGAGAAGTCGATCCGACAGCTTTCACAAAACGCGATGATGAACCAGTTTGCCGCCAATGCCGTTGGACCTGCACTGATCCTGAAACATTTCGCTCCGCTGCTTGGCAGGAAAAGGCGCGTAATCGTTGCCTTCCTTTCAGCGCGCGTCGGTTCGATTGGCGCCAACCAGCTTGGCGGATGGATTTCCTACCGCTCCTCCAAGGCCGCGCTCAACCAGATCGTCCACACGGCCGCGATCGAGGTTTCAAGAGCGAACCCGGTCTCTGTGGTTGTAACCGTGCATCCGGGAACCGTGGCGACCTCGCTCTCTGATCCGTTTTCGTCTGGCCATCAAAGGTCGGAGCCTAAAAGCGCCGCGCGGGCGGTTCTACAAACGCTTGACTTCCTCCAGCCTGCCAATTCCGGGGGATTCTTCGCATATGATGGCAGTCCAATCCCTTGGTAGGACGCTTCGCTACAGCGGTTGTGCGTACTAGGATTTAATCGAAACCAAACAGGTGGCTTTCTTGAATCGGGGTCGTAGCCTAATTTTCGTACTAGGCGATCAGCTTTCCATGTCGCTTTCCAGCCTCGGCGGTGCCGACCCTGGGCAAGACGTCATCCTCATGTGCGAAGTCTTGGAGGAAGCTTCGTATGTCCAACACCACAAGCTGAAGATCGCGCTCATTTTCTCAGCTATGCGCCACTTCGCGCAAGAGCTTTCGGGATCAAGGGTTTGATGTCCGCTATACGATGCTCGATGACCCAGAAAATTCCGGTTCTTTTACCGGTGAGCTCAGGCGACTTACCGAGACCATGCGACCAGAGCGCATCGTCGTCACCGAGGCCGCCGAGTGGCGGGTCGTCGAAGCAATGGAAAAATGGGAAGAAACCATTGGTATTCCGGTAGAAATCCGATCCGATAGCCGTTTCCTGTGTTCGAAGGCAGAATTTTCAGATTGGGCACGCGGACGTCGATCCCTGACGATGGAATATTTTTACAGGGATATGCGGCGCCGAACCGGGCTCCTGATGAACTGCCGCTTAAAGAAATGTTCGCGCGTTACTGCTGAGATCAAGATCGGGAGAAACGCGTTTGCAACAAATCGCTGCAGGAAATGGATCCGCGCCTGGCATAAAGGCAGTTGAACTTTTCCAGTGTGTCGGCGGTGTTGTTACTGCCGGCTTCACTGAAAAAATTCTAGGAACGTCGCTCGATGAAGCATGATCCGTCTCGTGAAAACTCAATTTGGTGTGCCCCGAAAGGAAGGAGTGGACGATGAAAATGATCCTGAGCTTGACGGTTGTCACCGTACTATCCTGTTTTTGTACTGGATGTTCTCGTCACGACAACGTTCGCCCCGACCCTGCTGCGGCCGACAAAAATCAAGTTAAGAGTAGGCCGCCGTCGACAATATCGTGCCAGAAAAACCCCAACGTCGAGGGGATGCTGCGCACGCTCTGTTATTAAGGATAGTTCAGCAGCGCAGCTCATGCCGGTCGAAGCCGTAAGCAGTCTTTGCGAAAAAACTTGGGGCCTTCACTCAAGCGAACAACCGTAACCCTCGTCTAGGCATTCATTAGCAAGATGGCGCAGACTATATTTCACACGATGAGAATTGACACTGCGATTTTGCAGCCTACGAGCAGAAGAAATATTTTGATATTGAGCGCCATCCGAATTGCGCCAGCTCCGTATCGAACGATAACCCAGGAGCAAAATCATGCATCGTATGCCGCTGAATGCCAACGCCCTGCCAGATGAAGACGGTTTCTTCGGAATATTTGGCGGCCGCTTCGTAGCCGAGACGCTCATGCCGCTTCTGATCTCAGTCGCCGAGAATTGGCGGGCCGCAAAGACCGACAAATCATTCTGGGATCAGCTTGATGAGTTGTCCCGAACATATATCGGCAGGCCTAGTCCACTCTACTTTGCTGAACGATTGACCTCGCGCCTGAATGGCGCGCGCATCTACCTGAAGCGCGATGAGCTCAATCATACCGGTTCCCATAAAATTAACAATTGCCTCGGCCAGATGCTTATCGCCCAACGGATGGGCAAGAGGAGGATCGTAGCCGAGACGGGCGCAGGCCAGCACGGCGTAGCGACTGCAACGATGGCAGCCCGGTTCGGTCTCGACTGTGTCATTTACATGGGAGCAAAAGACCTTGAGCGCCAAGCCCCCAACGTTTTCCGGATGAAGCTCTTGGGTGCTGAGGTGCGATCCGTCAGGTCGGGAAACGGCACACTCAAAGATGCCATGAACGAGGCACTGCGTGACTGGGTATCGAACGTTGATGACACCTATTACCTAATTGGGACCGCCGCTGGCCCCCACCCGTATCCGGAGATGGTGAGAACGCTGCAGTCGGTGATCGGGAACGAGGCGCGCGCGCAAATATTGGAGTGTGAAGGCCGCCTTCCCGATCTCTTGGTCGCAGCGGTTGGTGGCGGCTCGAACGCGATTGGATTGTTCCATCCTTTCCTAGCCGATACTGGCGTCGCCATGGTCGGCGTTGAGCCTGCCGGCAAAGGCCTTGAAACTTCGCAACACTGCGCATCGTTAGCGAAAGGCAAGCCCGGCGTTCTGCACGGAAACCGTACCTATCTTTTGCAAGATGCAGACGGTCAGATCAACGAGGGACACTCGATCTCCGCAGGCCTCGATTACCCCGGGGTCGGTCCGGAGCATTCGTGGCTGAAGGAAATTGGGCGCGTAAGCTACGCGTCCGCAACGGACCTCGAAGCCCTTGAAGCTTTCCAGTTTCTATCAGCCGTGGAAGGCATCATTCCGGCGCTTGAGCCGTCTCACGCAATTGCCGAAGTTATGNAGACAGCTCCGCGCATGGCGTCCGACAAGATCATCGTTGTCAATCTCTGTGGTCGCGGTGACAAGGACATCTTTACGGTATCCAGCCTATTGAATTTCAATAGCCCTTAAGACGGGAGACCGAGGCATCTATGTTCTCAGATTTGGATATCCAAAAAGGGAGGTGTCACGCGATCGAGCTGTGAACAAACTATCTCTGCTGTAGCTAACAATGACGCAGCCGCGCTGGTCACGTCTGAACCGCCCCGGCTTTGCCGGAGACCGTTTGGTTTGAGTTATGCGGCCATGGCTGGTTCGTCCAGCATGGCTTAGTAGCGTTCTTCAGCCTCGGCTGGCGACCGGTTGAATCTGCCTTGCGATCCGCGGTCGGAATGGTGAACCAGTCGAACTTGCTTTACGTCAATGTTCTGGCGGCCCAGCACGTCATCATTCCTGACGAAGTTCAACTGAAGCAAACCTGGAGCGCGTCTCGATCTCTCAAATCGAGCGGAAGCAAATCAACATTGGGATCGACTCGCTCGGAAAAATCGCCGGCGTCCTCGATTGCAAGGTTTACGAACTCCTTGCCGAGCCTACTGAAGGAGAACAGCCTCCTGAAAATCTGCGCCCTGTTCGTCGGGGCTAGCACCGTCCACCGGACAGCTTGGCCCCCTTGAAAGGAGTCGAACCCTCGACCCCTCGCCTGCGGTTGGCTAAACATGTGCAACACAATTCATTCACAGCGGCAGACGCCGGCGTAACTTGGTTTTGCTGGCTAACGGAATGACGCCCATCTAAAGGAATCGACCGAACGGCACCACCAAGTTGCTGAGAAATCAGTGCGGAAACGGACAGGAAGGTGCCGCGGATAACGCTGGCTTATGGTCGCACACCGCTTTCAAAAGCGAGATTGTCGTCGCTTGAGCAGTTTTCGAAATATCCGCATATCCTTCGCTATGCTGAAGCTTCCCCATGACTGTGCTAGCGAGGCCTGCATCCATTCTCTCGGCGACTGCCAATGCAGCGGCAGCCCTGGTCTTGAATGGCAAGAGAGCTTCGAGAACGTATCCATCGCCGAGTGCCTTGGCAATGCACGCGATATCGAACATGTCACGTGGTTGAAGAGAGGATCCTCGATAGTGAACCTTCTTCGCGATGATTTCGCCCGGGGTCTCAAGGTCAACTTCGGTTCCANGTACTGCGATANGGGATGTGGGATCGTTGGTCAGACTTGGAGCGCAAATGAAGTCGATTTCACCGATACCCGCGAACACGATTTTCAAAGCATGCGTCCCGTCCGAAACATATTCATCAGGGTTCACCTGTAGGGTATAGCCCTGTGTTTTCGGGTTCAGATATGGGAGGACCTGCGGATCATCGATGAAAATGTCGATATCGAAGCTTTCACGATGGTTTATCTGGAGCATAAGGGCGGTGCCACCTCCGAAAGTCCAGCTATCGAGGAGCTTAAAAGAAGAGTTCGCCTGATTTATAATTGACACAGCCTGGTCGAAAAGGCTTTCCCAATGGCTCATCAGGACAGCCCTCAGGCGGCCAGGGCGAGGGGATATCCAGCCAGCTGCGAGAATTTCTGGGCAATTTCGAATGCGGTACCGTGATCAATCTCCATCTCATCGAGAAACTGGTGCTGGAGCTCGGCTTTCACTTCGGAATAGAATGAAAATGCGGAAGCATCAAAGTTCTTAACGCTCGCAAAATCCGAAATCTTCGAAGCGAGTTGCTCAGCCGAGAGGTTCGTCCCGTAAGGGGCGTTCACCGTCGACAGTACCTTAATCGCAACGCTAGACATCGTTATCACCACCGTTTTTCAATAAGTTATATAATACATAGCCGCCGAAAACGCAATAAACACAGCAGACGCAGGCATGCAACGGGCGATTGATCCGGCTTATTCCAGTTCTTCTGACAAGAGCAGACGANGNAGNGGCTTTTTTCTTCCNGGTGCATGTCAACCACACCGGGAATAGGCATTTTGCGGCTCAGAGGCCTGCACGTGCCAGACCATGCTCGACGAGCCTGTCGACCTCGGGCTATTCAGTCGTTCCGTTCACGTTCTGTCCGGCAACTGTTGCGCAAGCCGTTCGCCTTGAAGGGAAACGAACCGTCGACACGGTGATCTTTTCCTCACTCTTCCCTCAACTCTGCAGCGAAGACCGTTCGTTTTAGGGGAGGCTAATTATCAGCAAGCACAGGGGATACGATTAAAAGGATCGAAATAGTTCGCTAGATCATCGGTTTGAGGGGCTGGCACGTTTGTTCATCGGCAAACTCAAGTAGCTCATTGTGCATTCGGCCAGCCCGGATCTTACAACTATTTACCCTTATTTATCCCGGGGCCGAAGGCTGCCGGTGGTAGTCCTTTTCTCCAGAGGCGCAGATTTCCTGCACCCGTTTGAAGAGGAAAAGGTCATGAAAAAACATCTCGCTAGCGCCATTGCACTACTGGTCGCCGCCGCTCCGTTTGCCGCCGAAGCCCGTTGCCTCCCACAAACCGCGATCACCGCCTCCGTCAGGGCAATTCCCGTCATTCACTACAAGAGCACGTCGATCGACGGCGTGAACGTCTTCTACCGCGAGGCCGGCCCCAGGGACGCACCGGTCATCCTGCTCCTGCACGGCTTTCCGACCTCGTCGCACATGTTCCGCAACCTCATACCGCTGCTTGCGGACCGCTACCGCGTGATCGCGCCCGACTATCCCGGCTATGGTCAGAGCGACGCGCCCGACCATACCAGGTTCCAGTACACATTCGCGCATCTGACTGATATCGTCGAGAAACTGACCGACAAGGTCGGCGCCCACCGGTACAGCATGTATGTTATGGATTACGGCGCGCCGATTGGATACCGGCTCGCGCTCAAGCATCCCGAGCGGGTCGAATCCCTGATCGTGCAGAACGGAAATGCTTATACCGAGGGCCTGGCTGCCTTCTGGGATCCGATCAAGGCCTACTGGGCCGAAAAGACACCGCAACGCCGGGAAGCACTCGCCGGCCTGGTGACGCTCGAAACCACGAAGTTCCAATACACCGACGGAATGGGCGATGTCGCGCGGATCAGCCCCGACACCTGGGTCGTCGATCAGGCCCTGCTCGATCGGCCGGGCAACAAGGACATTCAGCTCGATCTCCTGGGCGACTACGGCAGCAATGTTCCGCTCTACCCGGATTTCCAGGCCTTCCTCCGCGAGCGCAAGCCGCCCACGCTGATCGTCTGGGGCAAGAACGACAAGATCTTCCCGGAATCGGGCGCGCATCCCTATCTCCGCGATCTCCCCGACGCCGAAATGCATATTCTCGACAGCGGACATTTCGCCCTCGAGGACAAGCTCGACGTCATGGCGCCGCTGATCCACGACTTCCTCGACCGCAAGGTTTGCAAGTGATGCGTCCCGCAGGGCCGGCGGCCCTGCGGTCTTTCTCCCTCGACAACACCTTAAAAGGAAGAGACATGCCCCATGTCGTTTCGGGCGCCCGGACAGTCGGCGCGCCGTCCCTCTCGATCGTCCTCGTGCACGGCGCCTTCGTCGACGGCTCCGGCTGGCAACCGGTCCATGGCGAGCTTGCCGGCTTCGGTTTCGAAGTCCTCGTCGCTCCGCGCCTGCTGGGCCGACAGCGGCGAACCGCGATGCGATGCTGCCCTTCCTGTCGCTGGAGGGCACGCGCTTCCAATATCTCGCCGGCACGAGGGACGAGGCCCGCATCGATCCCGCCGCATGGCTGTACGATCAGCTCTTCCTCGACCGCCCGGGCGCCAAGGAAATCCAGCTGGACATCATCTACGACTCACGCACCAACGTCGCGCTCTATCCCGCCTTTCTCGCCTATTCCCGCGCGCATCAGCCGGCGGCGTTGATCCTATGGACGAGAATGATCCGATCTTCCTGTTAAAAGGCGCTCACGCCTTCCTTCGCGACCTGCCCGGCGCCGAACCTCATTTCTTCGACACCGGACATTTCGCCCTCGAAGACAAGGCGCACGAGATGATCCCCGTCATGCGCGACTTCCTCGCGCGAACCCTTTTGCCCGCTAACCGGAACTCAGAGATGGACAGCGACCATGTATAACAGCAAATCCAAGTCGAGCGTGCTTGCGACGGGCGGCGGCATGAGCCTCATCGATCCCTCCGACGTGCTGATTCTGCTTCTCGATCACCAGTCGGGCCTGTTCCAGACGGTCAGGGACATNTCGGTCTCCGATCTGCGCCGGAATGTGGAGATGATCGCCAGGCTTGCCACGCTNTTGNATATNCCGGTCGTCACGACCGCCTCGGAACCTGCCGGCCCCAACGGCTCGCTGATGCCGGAGATCCANGAATATGCGCCACACGCCGTNTATGTGCCGCGCAATGGCGAGGTAAACGCCTGGGACAATGACGATTTCGTCGCCACTGTCTGCGCGACCGGCCGCAAGACGCTCGTCATGGCGGGCGTCTGGACCAGCGTCTGCGTCATGTTTCCGGCGCTCGACGCCCGCGCCGCCGGCTATGACGTCTACGCCGTACTCGATGCCTCGGGGGACCCGAGCGAAATGGCCTCGCGCATTTCGCTCGCCCGCTTCGTCCAGGGCGGCGTCAAACCCACATCTGCCAACGCCCTTCTGTCCGAGCTTCATCGCAGCTGGGCGCGGCCCGAGGCGGCCGAACTCGCAAAACTCTACGGGCTTGCCGCGCCAAACTATGCGGCGGTCGCCGAAAGTTATGCCCTTGCCCGGCAGGCAGCCAGCGAGGCAAGCCAGGCGCAGAGCCATCCGGTGCCTGCGACATCATAGATGCGCTTAGTTCGGCAACCGGAGATCAGGCGAGGCCCGCCATGAGACGCTCCGTCCGCCGGACCGCGGCGCCCGCACCCGTGGCGCGGGCGCACTTCAGAGACTTCTCGAAACAGCGTGTCGCCCTATCCGGTCGTCCGTTGCGGGCTTCGATCATTCCCGCGACGCGCCACAGATCCGGATGCCACCAGCGCTCCTCGCGGATCCCGATTTCGGTCAGCACGGCGCGCATGCTGTCTTCCGCAAGGCGCATCTCGCCCGCGCCAATATAGGCTTCCGCCAAAAGGCTGCGGTAGAAAGGCACACGATTGCGCCAGCCGCCCCGGAGCAATCCGGCAATGCTGTCCTGCATCCCGGTGAAGCCGGCTGCGTCGCCTCGAGCCGCCTGAATAGCGCCGGCGAAGAACAGGGCGGTGCCCTCGTAGATGCCGACATTCTCGCGTCGTGCGACGTCATCCAGCTGCCGCTGAAGCCGGGACGCGGTTTCGAGCTCGCCCTCCACGAAGGCGATCGGAAGCGCCGCAAGCGAGATCGCATTGCCGAGCGATATCATGTGATCGAGATCCGCGGCCCGATCGATGGCATGGCCGGCCAGACGGGCGGCGCGATCAGGCTCTCCCTGCAACCACGACAGAAGCGCCTGCGACAGGCGAATTCCGGTAGGCAGATCGACCTGGAACCGGGACAATCCGTGCCCGTACTCCAGATCGCCCCATTCGTCCATCAGTGCCTTAAGATGGGTCGATGCCGAATCCAGTTCGCCGGCATAGATCTCGATATGGGCGAGCAGCCGCTTGCCGTCGGGCGCGCTCGACCAGTTGAGCCCCTTTTCCGCGGCGAAATCCCGCATGCGGCGCAAAGCCGTGCGCGGCCGGCCGGAATAGGCGAAGAAGACCGCCTGTCCGCAGACCGAGCGCATTTCAAGTTCGGCATTGCGCGATTTGCTCGCATGAAAGAGGCTCTCGCGCCAGGCTTTGTCGGTTTGCGGATGCATGTGGCGGGCAAGCGTCATCGCCCAGGCCCGCGCCGCGAACAGCTTCGCCCGTCCCAGCGGCGGAAGCTTCAGGAGCGCCGCGCTGTTTTTTCCTGCAAGGTCGATGGCTGCCAGCATTTCCCGGAACGCCGAAAGCTCCTGCCATAGCGGCAGTGCGGCCACGACCAGCTCGATGCCCAGTTCGGCGTCGCCGGCGGGATCGAAGGCCCAGTCGATGCCAGCCCGGACATCGTCGATCGTCCGGCGATATTTCCGCAGCCATTCGCGAGACGTCTGCGAAGACCATTCCCGTTCGGCGATCTGCAGCTTGTCCCGCAGCCGGATCGCAACCTGTCGCCTCGCCTGCTGCCGATGGCCTGAGCCGAAAAGACGCTGCGCCGCATAGGCGCCGGTGCTTTCGGCCAGCCTGTAATGCACTGTCCCGCCGTCATAGTCCGTCGAGACGAGCGATTTCGCCACGAGCTGGGACAGCGCGTCGCGTCCCGTCACGGGGTCGAGTGCGCCGGCGGAATAGAGGGCCTCCGCGTCGTCGGCAGTGAACCGGCCCGAAAACACCGAAAGCAGGCCGAGCAGGACGGCCTCGCGGTCGGGAAGAAGCCGGTAGCTCCAGTCGAGCGCGGCTTCGAGCGTCTGGTGGCGCAAAGGCGCGTCCCGTTCTCCCCGGCTCATCGAACCGAATCCGTCCCTGAAGAGATCGTCGAGCGCGGCGGGCGCAAGCGCACGGACCGTGCCGGCGGCAAGCTCGATGGCGAGCGCCAAGCCCTCCAGCCTTGCGCAGATCGAGACGACACTGCGGACAAAGTCCTCCGTCGGTTCGGCCGTGCCGCAGCCTTGAGACCTGGAGATGAAGAGCTGGACAGCCGGAAACTGCAATGCCTCGCTCGCCGGAAGCGCGATCGTCGGGTCCGGATGGGCGAGACCGGAGAGGAAATGGATCTGCTCGTGCCGCGTGCGCAAGGGTTCGCGGCTGGTTGCGAGGATAAAGGCGGCGGGAACCTCGGACGATATCCGCTCGACGACTGTCGCCGCCATAGCGATGACATGCTCGCAATTATCGATGATCAGCAGCGGTGTCTTCTCCCGGAGCACGGCGATCACGCCCCCGACCGGGTCGTCGAGCCCGAGCGAGATGCCGAGAGCGGAGGCGATCGCGGGGACGACGAAGCGCGGATCGCCGATCGTCGAGAGATCGACGAAGGCAATGGCGTCGTCTCCGGCGCGGTAATGCCGGGCCGCCGTGACCGCAAGCGAGGTTTTCCCGGCGCCGCCGGGCCCGACGATGGTGACATAACCGGCTTGATCGAGCTGGCCGCAGATCTGCCGGATCGCCTGATCGCGGCCGAGCAGCTTCGGCACGTCGTGCGGCGCTGCGTAGTGAAGACTTGCGGGGGAAGAAACGGGCCGCACCGGTGCCGGGAGATCGCTCTCCACCGCGCCGACGAACTTGTAGCCGCGGCCGGCTATCGTCGCGATATAGTCCGCGGCCGGATCGCAGTCGGTGAGCGAGCGCCGCAAGTTACCGACATTGACCTTCAGATTATGGTCGTGGACGATATAGCTGGGCCAAACGTGGGCAAACAGGTCGGCCTTGCTGACCACTTCACCGGCCCGCTCTACCAGCAGGGTGAGGATATCGAAACCCCGCCCGCCGAGCGCAACCGGCCTTCCCTTGTGCAGGAGCGACTGGGCCTCCGGCAACAGCCGGAAATCNCCGAANAGATAGGCGTTCTGCTTCGCCAAGGCTTAGGACCCGCCCTCGTTCAACACTTTTTCCCCTTAGAGCCATGGAGGCTAGAGGTTACACCGCACGAGCCGGTTTGCAAGTCATGCAGGATTGCAGCATGCTGGTCGGGCGATGCGAGGTATCCCGCCCTGATTGGAATATCAAGCTGATTACCCAGTAGGCGAGAACCAGTGGATCTCGCTCACGAGTGGACTGTTGGGAAGCCCGAGCGCGACGAAGATCGATTTCGAGACGAAAAGGCTCGTAACAAGGACGATCAGCATGTTTAGGATCAGCGCCAGATGGAAAGCGACGATCAGTGTCCTGCGGGCACCATAGCGGCCCCTGGTAAGATTCCGAAACCAGTTCCTGTTCGTATGGACATGCCATCCAAGCAGAACGAACATAGCCGTCCCGAATAGCTCATGCGGCAGATTGTCGAGCCACCAGTAGCCGAGAGCGAGAAGGAGAAGCGCCGCCATCACGGCGGCGACTGCCAGTCGAAGCCCGAAAGACCGCCGAGCTTGCACGACGACGCATTTGTTCACGATCCGAACGCCTGCGCTTCGGGCAGCGTGAACATGAACTGACTGTCTGACGGGAGCGATGGCACGAGTAGCACCGCGAGGTATTCTCATCGACCTTGATCGAGCGGTCGGGATGAAACCATTGGAACACCCATTCGTCGGCATCCTCCCCCATCTTTTGAGAGACGAAGTAGCGGAACACCTTTCCTTCGCGGTAGTCCACCAGCACCATATGCGTGCCGACTGGAACCGGTGTACCGCCCCTAAGAGCGGCCAATGCCTCGCGACTGGTCATCATGTGTTCGGTGGAGACGCCGCGCTCGACGGTCGTGTAGTGCTCGAACTCTTCGACCGGAGGAACGTAACGGCGTTCGAGGTCTCTTTTCCAAGAAGGATAAGTGTCGCGAGCAACAGGAAAAGGGCGGCGCCAGCCGATGCGATAGCGGCTTGAACCAGCTTCTTCACACGGAATCCTTTCAATGGCTCAGGCCTCCCGGCAACGGGGTAGCTTCCTGAGCGTCACGTTAACAGTCGGCAGAGGCCGGGATTAGACAGACAGACCGGCATGTTGTCATGAACCTCATTCATGGGTGGGGGATGATCGGACCGTAGGCTTCTAGCTGAAAGCCGCG
>Ga0055540_1000632_pt1 | contig 24958 bp, 22 predicted proteins | sample AraplaCvi_mMS_r2_2_FD_55040 | JGI IMG/M metagenome (GOLD analysis project Ga0055540, IMG submission 55040) | Arabidopsis root microbial communities from North Carolina, USA - plate scrape MF_Cvi_mMS_r2 | ecosystem: Host-associated > Plants > Roots > Endosphere | place: USA: North Carolina
GCCCACCGTCGCGCCGCTGCCGTCGCCGGACCAGTTGACCGGCGTGCTCCAACGGTTGGCCGACCCGACGGTTCCGCCCGAGCAGAAGGTCGCCCTGGTGCAGTACGCCACCACCGACGACGAACCCGCGCTGAAGAACTTCGGCGAGGCCCTGGTCGCCAGCGGATTCACCCCGCTGAGCGTGGACGCAGCCGACCTGCAGTGGGCGGGCGAACCGGGCCACGTGATCGCGTCGGTGACCATCGGCTCGCCCAACCCGCAGGTGCGCCCGTTCACCTTCCCCATGGAGTTCGTCCCGATCCGCGACACCTGGCAGCTCAGCAAGCGGACCGCCGACCAACTGCTGCCGCTGGTCGGGGCGACGCCGCCGCCAGCGCCGCGTTAGACCGCGGGCCGTTTGCGGCGGTACGGCGCAGGCGTCACCGTCCCGGGCGCCAGCTTGCGCGCACTGACCAGGAACGCCGTGTGCCCGCGCATCGAATGTTGCGGGCGCACGGCCAGTCCGACGACGTCCCACCCGCGCTGCAGGGACTCCCACGCTCGCGGCTCGGTCCAGCACAGCTGTTCGCGCAGCGCCTCGACGACGCGCGACAGCTGCGTCACCGTCGCGACGTAGACCATGAGGACCCCGCCGGACACCAGCGCACCCGCGACGGCCTCGAGCACCTCCCACGGCGCCAGCATGTCGAGCACCGCCCGGTCGACCTCGGGCCCGTCGTAGGTGGTGAGGTCGGCGATCCGCAGGTCCCAGTTGGCCGGCCGCTCGCCGTAGAAGGTGACGACGTTGCGCTCGGCGTGCTCGGCATGGTCCTCGCGCAGCTCGTAGGACACCACCGTGCCCTGCGGCCCGACCGCCCGCAGCAGCGAGCACGTCAGCGCACCCGAGCCGGCACCGGCCTCCAGAACCCGCGCACCGGGGAAGATGTCCCCCTCGTGCACGATCTGGGCGGCGTCCTTCGGATAGATCACCTGCGCGCCGCGGGGCATGGACAGGACGTAGTCCATGAGCAGCGGACGCAGCACCAGGAACGAGTCGCCGTTGGCGGACTTGACCACGCTGCCCTCGGGCTGCCCGATCACCGAATCGTGCGGGATGCCGCCGCGGTGGGTGTGGTACTCGCCGCCGGCGGTGAGCACCATCGTGTAGTGCTTGCCCTTCGCGTCGGTCAGCTGGACACGATCGCCGACGTCGAACGGCCCGGTGCGTTTCACAGCCGCTCAGCCTGCCAGCAGACCCGCCGACGCCGGTGGGCGGGGTTGTCCGACCACCGTCATAGGCTTCCAGAGGCAGAAGCAGGTGCGAGGAGACCGGAGGGAGTCGACGGTGAGCGAGCAGGCCATGACGCCGGTGGCCCCGACGGCCCCGGGCAGGCGTCCCGCCCTGTCCCCGTCGCGAGCCAGCGACTTCAAGCAGTGCCCCCTGCTGTATCGGCTGCGCGCCATCGACCGCCTGCCGGAGCCGTCCTCACCCGCCCAGGTCCGCGGCACGGTGGTCCACGGGGCGCTGGAGCTGCTCTACGCACTNCCCGCGGCCAGCAGGGTGCCCGGCACCGCGGCGACGCTGGTCGAGCCGGCGTGGGAGGAGCTGGCCGCGGCNCGCCCCGAACTGACCGGGGACGTGGATCCGGCCATGCGGGACAAGCTGCTCGAGGAGGCCCGGACGCTGGTGGCGGGCTATTACCGCCTGGAGGACCCCACGCGCTTCGACCCCGAGAGCTGCGAACAGCGCGTCGAGGTCGAGCTCGCCGACGGCACGCTGCTGCGCGGGTTCGTCGACCGCATCGACGTCGCCCGCACCGGGGAGGTGCGGGTGGTGGACTACAAGACCGGCAAGGCGCCGTCGGCCACCCGCGAACTCGCCGAGGCCAAGGCACTGTTCCAGATGAAGTTCTACGCCGTGGCCCTGCTGCGGTCACGCGGGGTGTTGCCGGCCCGGTTGCGGCTGCTGTACCTGGCCGACGGCCAAATCCTGGACTACACGCCCGATCTCGACGAGCTGGTGCGTTTCGAGAAGACGCTGATGGCGATGTGGCAGGCCATTCAGAGCGCCGGTGTGACCGGCGACTTTCGGCCCAAGCCGTCGCGGATGTGCGACTGGTGCGCCCATCACAGCCACTGCCCGACCTTCGGTGGCACGCCGCCGCCGTACCCGGGCTGGCCGACGGGAGCCGAGCACGCGGAGCCGGCGGCATGACCGACTCCTACTATCGGCGGCTCGACGCCGAGGGTGACGTCCAACTCTTCGACAGCACGAAGTACACGGCGAGCAACTGGGATTCGACGATCCAGCACGGTTCGCCACCGCTGGCCCTGATGACCCGACTGCTGGAGGATCAGGCCGCCGGATCCGGACAGCGCACGGGCCGGTTGCTCCTCGACATCCTCGGCGCCATCCCGGTGGCGCCGGTGCGTGTGCGCTCCTGGGTACAGCGGCCGGGATCGCGAATCTCGTTGCACCAGGCCGAGATGTCGGCCCAACGCCCGGACGGCAGGTGGCGAGCCGTGGCCACCCTCTCGGCCTGGATGNTCGCGGCCGGCGACACCGCCGCCGTCGCCTACGACCGTCATCCTCCGCTCACCGAGGGCGAGCAGACCAACGAGGCGCACGGCTGGGACGGCGCGCCGGGCTATCTGGAGTCGGTGAGCTGGCGGCGCCAAGCCGTCGGCGACGGTGGCGCGTCGGTGGCCTGGCTGCGCTCGCTGCTGCCGCTGGTCGACGACGAGCCCGTCACCGACCTGCAGCGGCTGGCCCTGGTGGTCGACTCCGCCAANGGCGTTGGCGCTCAACTCGATCCGGCCAGCTATACGTTCATGAACACCGACACTGCGGTGCATCTNCACCGGTTGCCGCGCGGTGAGGACTTCGGAGTGCGGGCGCGGGGGTCGATCGGGCCCGACGGCATCGGCGTCACCACCGCGGAGATCTACGACCGCGACGGCTTCATCGGCACCTCGGCGCAGACCCTGCTGGTGATGCCGCGCTGAGGGTGCCTCGCCCCTGGGCTACCGGGCCCACAGCGCGCTCGCGGTCGCGTCCGCGTCACGAATGCCGACAGCCACGTCCACGGTGACCACCAGCAGTTCGGGGTCGGCGGCGACGCCGACGCGCGCCGCCTCGGCCACGATCGTGCCGTCCGGGGCGATGACCCGGCTCTTGCCGAACAGGTCGCCGCCGCACTGGTTGACCATGATCCACCACTGCCCGTTCACCAGGGCGTTGGCCGGATACAGGACGTCCCACCACGACTCGGCGCCCACCTCGTACGCACAGGGCGCGACCACCACCCTGGCACCGAGACGGTTCAGGTGTCGCGCGTACGACGGGTGGTCACCGTCGAAGCACGTGCTGATGCCCACGGTCCCGATGCCGTCGACGTCGAGGGTCGTCGGCTGGTCTCCTGGTTCGAAGACCTCGTCCTCGCCCAACGGGGTGTACAGGTGGACCTTTCGGTGGGCCGCCGTGAGCCGGCCGTCGGGTGCGTACACGACGGCGGTGTTGAACAGCGCGTCGCCGTCGAGTTCGGGTACCGAGCCGGCGAACAACCACAACCCGTGCTCGCGCGCGGCAGCCGACAGCGCGTGGCCNCGCGGACCGTCGAGGGGTTCGGCCGCCACCCGGGCGTCGCGAGCCACCGACGCCGGGTCGTAACCGCTGGGCCACAGCTCCGGCAGAACCACCAGGCGGCACCCGCGGCGAGCCAGCTCTGCGACGAAACCCGTTGCCGCACACAGGTTGTGCTCGGGCTCGCCACACCGCGCGTGCCATTGGGCCAGTCCGATCGTGACACTGCCGCTCATGGGGCTCCGGAGGCGTGGGCACGCCCGGTCAGATTGTCGGGCCCGAGGATCGATTCGAGCTCGGAGGAGGTCAGCAATCCGCGGTCGAGCACCAGGGAGGCGATGTCGGAATTCGAGTTCAGGGCGTCGGCGGCCAACCGGCTGGCGGCCTCGTACCCGATGTAGGGGTTGAGCGCAGTCATCAGACCGATCGAATGGTCCACGGTGGCCCGCATGTGCGCGACGTTGGCGGTGATGCCCACCACGCACCGTGTGCGCAACGTGTCACACGCGGCGGTCAGGTGTGCCAGCGACTGACACAGACTGTGCGCGATGATCGGCTCGAAGGCGTTGAGCTGCAACTGCCCGCCCTCGGCGGCCATGCTGATCGCGATGTCGTTGCCGACGACCTCGAAGGCCACCTGGTTGACGACCTCGGGAATGACCGGGTTGACCTTGCCGGGCATGATGCTCGAACCCGCTTGCACCGCAGGCAGGTTGATCTCGCCGAGACCGGCGCGTGGTCCCGAGGACAGCAGGCGAAGGTCGTTGCAGATCTTCGACAACTTGACCGCCGTGCGCTTGAGGACGCCGGAGAGTTGGACGAAGGAGCCGACGTCCTGGGTCGCCTCGACCAGGTTCGACGCCGTCANCAGCGACAGTTCGGTGACGGCGCACAACTCCTCGCACACGGCCTCGGCATAGCCACGAGGCGCGTTGAGACCGGTGCCGATCGCCGTCCCCCCGAGGTTGATCTCGGAGATCAGCGCGACCGCCTCCCCGAGCCGGTCGGCGTCCTCGCCCACCATCACCGCATAGCTGCCGAACTCCTGGCCCAGCGTCATCGGGACCGCGTCCTGCAGCTGGGTGCGTCCCATCTTCAGGTGACCGCCGAANTCGACGGCCTTGTCCGCGAAGGCCGTCACCAGGGCAGCCATGGCGAGCCGAAGCCGGTGCACCGCGAACTGCAGCCCCACCTTGACCGCGGTCGGGTACACGTCGTTGGTGCTCTGACCCAGGTTGACGTGTTCGAGCGGGTGCAGGTGGCGGTAGTCCCCACGTTGGTGTCCGAGGAGCTCGAGGCCCCGGTTGGCGACGACCTCGTTGGCGTTCATGTTGGTCGACGTACCTGCACCGCCCTGGATGACGTCCACGACGAACTGGTCGTGCAGCCCGCCGGCCNTGATCTCCTCGCACGCCGCGACGATCGCGTCGCTGCGTTCGGCGCTGAGGAGACCNAGGCGTCGATTGGCCCGGGCCGCAGCGAGTTTCACGCACGCCAGGGCCACCACGAGCTCGGGATGGCTCGAGATGGGGGTTCCGGTGATGGCGAAGTTCTCCAGCGCCCTCGCCGTGTGGACGCCGTAGTAGGCCTCGCGCGGGACGTCGTAGTCGCCGAGGAGGTCGTGCTCGAGGCGGGTGGACGACGTGGTCACGACGCCGCACCCGGGGAGTTGGCGAGGAGTCGGTCACGGGTGGTCGGCTCGGACGCGGCGTCGAGCAGTGTCAGCGCCAAGGCGCGGGCCCCGTCGGTCACGGCGCGGTCGGCAGCCGCGGTGATCGCGGCGGCGGCGAACTCGAGTTGATGGTTCACCGCGGGCAGCGAGTCGATGCCGATGTACGGATGGATCGCCCAGATGCGTTGTGAGACGTTGCCCATGTCGGTGGACGCCCGGTTCATCAGGGAATCGGCCCCCGTGCTGAACCGCCGGCCGATCTCCTCGGCCCGTCGGACGTAGTGACCCAACAGGTCGTCGTCGTTGCGGAATTCGGCGTAGGGCTTGCTCTCCGGGGTGATGGTCAGCTCGCACCCGGTGGCGAGCGCACCGGCCTCGAAGCAACGGTTGACGCGCCGCTCCAGACCCGCTAGGTCGGCGAGCGTCCCGGCGCGAACGTACCAGCGTCCTTCGGTGCGCTGCGGGATGGCGTTGGGCGCCTCTCCCCCGTTCGTCATCACCCCGTGCACCCGGACGTCGTGCGGAAGCTGTTGGCGCAGAAGTCCGATGGCGACCTGGGCGATGGTGAAGGCGTCGGCGGCGTTGACGCCCCGGTCGGGATACGCGGCCGCGTGCGCGGCCTTTCCGTCGTAGCGAACGTGGCTGTGCGACACGGCGTATGGGTCGGCGCGAGCCACGTCGACCGGACCGGGATGCACCATCGCGGCCGCGTGGACACCGTCGAAGCCGCCGCGCTCCAGCATCTCGATCTTGCCGCCCCCGCCTTCCTCGGCCGGGGTGCCGAGGACCGACAGCGTGATGCCGAGGTCGTCGACGACGGGCGCCAACGCCATGGCGGCACCGGTGGAGATCGCCGCGATGACGTTGTGCCCGCAGGCGTGACCGAGGCCGGGCAGCGCGTCGTATTCGGCGCACACGGCCAGGTGCAGCGGCCCCGTCCCGATGCGGGCGGCGAACGCGGTGGGCAGGCCGGTGAACTCGGACTCCACCGTGAACCCGGCGTCGGCGAGGTCGTCGGCGACGCGCGCGCAGGAGCGAACCTCCTCCCAGGCCACCTCGGGGTGGGCGTGAAGGTCGTGCGACAGCGCGACGATGCGATCGGAGGTGCGGTCGCCTGCTGCGCGGACGGCGTCGTCGAGGGCGGTCATCGGTCTCCGGGAACGCCATAGGACGGTGCGGCGCTGGGATCGAGTCCGCGCGTGCGGTAGTCGGCCTTCTGCGGTTGCCACACGAGCCAGAGTCGTTGCAGCTCGCCGATGGGGTCGTCGTGCCAGTCGACGCGCAGATCCGTGACGGGCCAGGGCACGTCGTCGACGACCTGGATTCCGGCCGAGTGCACCGGACCCGCTTCGCCGCCTGCGGCGACCGCCGCGTGCAGACCGTCGAGCATCCGTTGCTCCAGCTCGGGCGCGGCCGAGTTCGCGTACCCCGTCACCAAGGCCTCGACGACAGCGCGGTCGTGGAGCATGTTGCCCGCTGCCGCAGCATCTTTCGTGCCGACCTCGTGGCGGACGCCCAGGGCGCGGTCGCCGGTGTGCACGGCGGACCTGCCCTCCCGGTCGACCACGATCAGCTGCCGGTAGTCGGGATGACTCTCGGTGGCGACGGTGGCGGCGAGCGCGGCAGCCGCATCGGCGCCGGCGGCCAACGCGTCGAGCGCCACCGTTCCCAGGTGGGGGTTGGTGACGTTTTGGCTGGCGACGGCGCCGACCCCGGCCCGCAGGTGCACGCACCGGGAGGCAACGGCCGGACTCGACGAGCAGACCACCATGCCGAACGCGGAACGGTCGCGCACCACCAGGGAGAAGGTCACGGCGTGCCCGCGGGTTGGCTGAGCACCGCGGTGGCGTCGATCTCGACCAGCCATTCGGGCCGCGCCAAGGCACTGACGACCAGGCCGGTGGACACCGGATGGACACCCTTGAGCCAACGCCCCATCACGCGGTACACCGTTTCGCGGTACCGGATGTCGACCAGGTACACCGTGACCTTGACGATGTCGGCGACGNTGCTGCCCGCCTCGTCGAGGAGCATCGCGATGTTCGCCATGGCCTTCTCGGCCTGCGCCTCGACGTCCCCGATGCCGACCGACTCCCGGGTGTCGAGGTCCTGTCCGATCTGACCGCGCAGGTACACCACTCCGCCGGCGACGACGGCCTGGCACAGGTCGTTGTCCAGGTTCTGCTCCGGGTAGGTGTCCCGGGTGTTGAAGGGTCGAATCCTCCGGTGAGTCGCGCCCCGTGGCGTCGCGTCGTCCATCAGTCGAGAGTTCCTTCCACCCGGGGGGCCTCGTAGGCCAGATAGCTGCGTTGAATGACGATCTGATCGGCGAGGTACTTGGCGTCGTGCCACACCCCCCAGATGAAGCTCGAGCCGCGACGGGACTGCCATGGCAGTCCGAGGAAGTAGATCCCCGGCTCGGTGGACACGCCTCGCTGGTGGCGCGGCTTGCCGTTCTCGTCGAAGGCGTCGACCTGCAGCCAGCCGTAGTCGAAGGCGAATCCGACCGCCCAGATGACCGAGGTGATTCCGGCTGCGGCCAGGTCGAGGTGGCCGATCGGTTTTGTCACGCACTCCGGATCCGGGGCGAAGACGCGGGCGTCGGGCTCCTCGGGCAGGTCGAGACCGTTGCGTGCGACGTAGGCGTCGGCTTCGTCGAGCATCGACAGGTAGTTCGCGTCGCCGGCCTCGATGTTCGAGCGCAGGTCCGGCGCGATGCTCAGCACGCCGTCCTCGTAGGCGCCGGCCATGCCCAGCAGGGTGATCCCGCTGGCCGCCAGGGTGCGGAAGTCGACGGTGTGTCCGCCGTGGGCGCCGCTGACGGCGATGGTGACGTGCTCGGCACCCCGGGGCGGCGCGGCGGCGTCCCACTTGCCCAATACGCCCAACCACCAACAGAAGTCGCGTCCCCGGTAGCTGCGCGGTGGGCGATCGTGGGGGCCCACGGCCAGGTAGACCTGGCGGCCCGACTGCTGCAGTTCGTCGGCGATCTGCACACCGGAGGACCCTGCGCCGATCACCAGGACCGCACCGTCGGGAAGCTGCTGCGGATTGCGGTAGGCGCTGGAATGGATCTGGTGCAGTCCGGCGGATTCACCGATGACGGCGGGGACGACGGGCTTCTGGAAGGCGCCCGTGGCCGCGACGACGAAACGGGCGTCGATGTCACCGTCGGAGGTCTCGACGTGAAAGCCCATCTTGCCCTTGATCTTTCGCACCGAATTCACCTGCACTCCGGTACGGATCGGGGCGTCGAACTTGGTTGCGTACGCCTCGAGGTAGTCCGCGACGCGCTCCTTGCCGGCGAAGGCGTCGGGGGCGATGTCGAATTCGAGTCCGGGGAATCGGTCGTGCCACGCCGGGCCGTTGGCGACCAGCGAGTCCCAGCGCCACGACCGCCACCGTTCGGCCACGCGATCACGCTCGACGACGAGGTGCGGGACGCCGCTGGCACTGAGGTGTTCACTCATCGCGATGCCTGCCTGACCGGCTCCGACGACCAGAACTTCGATGTCGTGGCTCGCCACGTGCCCTCCTCGGTCGTCGACGGATGCGTTCGCGATTCCCATCGTTCAACCGACCGCTACATCTGTACAGCGCATAGTTCCGATGCTCAAGATCGGAACATTCGATTCAGACTGGTCAGACGTCACTCTTGTCGGCGAACAGGGTCCGGCACAGTTCGGCGACCACGCTCGCGCGGCGCGTGGGGCGGGCGGCCGCCGAGTCCAACAGGACGACCGTCAGCGCCGGCGGCTCGCCACTGATCGGCACCGCCGCGACGCGATGACCGTCGAGTGCCACCGGGACGGCCGCGTGCAGGTTCAGCACGGTGTAGGCCAGACCGCGGCCCACCAGGGCGCGGCACGTCTCCACGGTGGTCGACCGGTAGCGGATGTTCGGCGAGACACCGACGTCGGCGAACACCCGCTGGAAGTAGTCGCGGCTGTGCGGCAGGTCGAGCAGCACCATCGGCTCGTCCGCCAGCTCGGCGAGGTCCACCTGCTCGCGTTCGGCCAACCGGTGGTCACCGGCCACCAGCACGTACGGCGGCAGCGTGAACAGCGGCCACCGCTTCAACCTCGGGTCGTCGACGAGGTCGTAACCGATGCCGAGCTCGAAGGTGCCGTCGGCCACCCCCTGGGCGAGATCCGCAAGATCCACCTCGGTGGTCTGCAGGTGCAGCTTCGGCAGTTTCTGCGCTGCCACCGAGAGCAATTCGGGCAGGAGGTAGGGCGCGACGACCTCGAAGCAGCCAATCGCGAGCGTGCCGCTCAGCGACGTCCCGAGCCCCTGGGCCACGGCCCGTAAATCGGTCGCCGAGGCCAGCAACTGGCGGGCCGCGACGAGCAATTCCTTGCCCGCCGGCGTCAGGCTGATCCCCCTGGCGTGATGACGCACCAGCAGTTGGACCGAGAGCGCGGCTTCCAGGTCGGCCAGCGCCGCCGACATCGCCGACTGCGACAGGTGAACGGCGGCCGCGGCGTGCGTGACGCTGCCGGCTTCGGCCACCGCGACGAAGTATTCGAGCTGCCGGAGGGTGTAGTCGGCCACCTGCGCACCTTCCGCATGGGAGAAATCGATCTTAGGGTTCGGAAACCCCTGCTGTACAGGTCATCGGCGACGCGCCACTGTGAGACACCATGACCACGACCGCCGCGCCGACGACACTGGCCGACTGGACCGAACACGCCGCCGCCGTTCGACCGCGCACCGGCGTCTACGTCGACGGAGGGTTCCGTCCGGCCGAATCCGGTGCCACGTTCGACTCGGTCAACCCCGCGACGGGTGACGTACTCGCCCGGGTCGCCTCCGCGCAAGCCGTCGACGTCGACGCGCGGTGGTCTCCGCACGCGCGTCCTTCGGCGCCGGTGACTGGTCCCGTAGCTCCGTGGGCGACCGGCGACGGGTCCTGCTGCGGCTGGCCGAACTGGTGAACGAGAACGCAATCGAGCTCGCGTTGCTCGACTCCATGGACATGGGAAAGCTCGTCAGCGAGGCCTACACCGTCGACGTGCCCTCGGCCGCTGCGCTCTTCGCGTACTACGGGGAGGCGCTCGACAAGATCAACGGCGAGATCGCGCCGACGGAGCCTGGCAATCTCGCGCTCGTCACCAGGGAACCCTTGGGCGTCGTCGGTGCGGTCACACCCTGGAACTTCCCGTTGGACCTCGCGGTGTGGAAGGTCGCTCCCGCCTTGGCCGCAGGCAACAGCGTGGTGCTCAAGCCGTCCGAGCGGGCACCGCTGTCGTCGCTGCGACTCGCCGAGCTGGCGACCGAGGCNGGTCTGCCGGACGGAGTGTTGAACGTCGTTCCCGGTTTCGGCGACACCGCCGGAGCTGCACTGGGATTGCACGACGACGTCGACGTGCTGGCCTTCACGGGCTCGACCGCCACGGGCAAGCGGTTCCTGCGATACGCCGCGGACTCGAACCTCAAACAGGTGTGGTTGGAGTGCGGCGGCAAGAGTCCCAACATCGTGTTCGCCGACGCGGACCTGGACGAGGCCGTCGAGATGGCCCTGTTCGGCGCCTTCTACAACCAGGGCGCGGTCTGCTCGTCGAACTCCCGGCTGCTCGTCCAGGCCTCGGTGGCAGACCAATTCGTCGCCGACCTGGTGGCGCGCGCGGCGGCGATGCGGCCGGGCAACCCGCTGGACCCCACCGCCACCCAGGGCGCCCTCGTCGACGAGGCGCACGCCGAGCACGTGCTGGGTTTCGTCGAGCGGGCCAGGGCGGACGGTCGGATTCGCGTCGGCGGGCAGCGAGACACGGTCGACGGCCGGGGCTGCTTCTTCGAGCCCACGGTGGTCACCGGGCTGAGCCGGTCGGCCGAGCTGGTCACCGACGAAGTGTTCGGCCCCGTTCTCGCGGTGCGCACCTTCGACGACGAGGCCGAGGCGGTCCGCGCGGCCAACGACTCCGTCTACGGGTTGGCGGCGTCGGTGTGGACCAACGACCTGCGCCGCGCCCACAACGTCGCCGGCGCGCTGCGAGCCGGCACGGTGTCGGTGAACACCGTCGACGCGTTGAGCGCGCAGACACCGTTCGGCGGATTCAAGCAGTCCGGGTTCGGTCGCGATCTGTCCCTGCACGCCCTGGAGAAGTACACCGGGCTGAAGACGACGTGGATCAAGCTGTGAGAGCTGCCTTCTCGGCCGCGTTCTCGGTTGCGATCAGGTCGGCGGCCCGCTCGGCCACGGTCATCACCGTGCCGACCGGGTTGACCGACGGAATGGTCGGGAACACCGACGCGTCGACGACCCGCAGCCCCGCGACTCCGCGCACCCTCAGATGCGAGTCCAGTACCGCCATCGGATCGTCGGCGGCGCCCATGCGGCAGGTTCCGGACACGTGGTAGACCGTCTGATGGGTGGCCCGCAGTGGCGGCGACAGTTCCTCGTCGGTGGTCAGCTCGGCCCCGGGGAACACCTCGCGCCCAATCCATCCGGACATCGGTGATTCGGCTGCGACCCGACGTGCCAGCCTGATGCCGGCGATCAGGGTGGCCTCGTCGGCGCCGTCGGGGTCGGTGAAGTAGCCGTAGTCGATGCTCGGAGCCTGCCCGGGGTCGCCGCTGGTGATCCACACCCGCCCCCGGCTCTTCGGCTTCGCGACGTTCGGCGCGATCGCCACGATCCGGTCGGGCAGCGTCACGCCGTAGGTGACGGCGTGCACGGCCCACGCCTCGACCGGAAAGTGCATCAGGACGTCCGGCCGCGCCGGTGCGCCGTCGTGCAGCGTCACCGCCGCACCGGCGTCCCACCCTGTCGCGCACGTGTCCGGGACGTCCCGCAGGGCCTCCCACACGATCAGGCCCTCGGCATGGTCCATGAGGTTCTGCCCCACCCCGGGCAGGTCGAGCACGACGCCGACCCCGGCGTCGTCGAGNACTTCTCTGGGCCCAATACCGGAGAGCTGCAACAACTTCGGGGTGTCGACGGCTCCGCAGCAGAGGATGACCTCGCGCGTCGCTCGGATCTCGTGTTCGGCCCCGCGCGCGTCGCGCACCAGGACGCCCACGGCGGCGCCGTCCTCGACGAGCACGCGGACCGCCTGTAGCCCGTGGAGCATCTCGAGGTTGTCGCGGTCGGCGACGACGTCGTGCAGGTAGTGCACCGACGTCGACGATCGCAGGTGGGTCTCCGGCGTGTACCCGATCTCGAAGAAGCCCGCGCCCCGCCCCGTCGCGGCGAAGTCCGGATCACCGTTCCACGCGGACCGGGCGGGCAGGTCGAGCGCGCGCCGGGCCGAGTCGACGACGTCGGCGAGGTAGGGGTTCTGATCCTTGGGGTCCACGGGCGTGATCGGAGTGGCGAGCCGGTCGAAGTAGGGNTTCAGGGTGTCGGAATCCCAGCCCTCGACGCCGAGCGCCGCCCACTCCTGGAGGTCGGCGGCCAGCGGACGCCACGTGATCATCGTGTTCGCGGTGGAGCAGCCGCCGAGGATGCGCATCCTGGCCTGCCGGATGTCGGAGTTGCCCCGGGCCTGCGCGACACTGCGGTAGTCGAGGTCGTATTCGCTCTCCACCATCTCCGGCCAGCGCCGAATGTCCAGCGCGCGTGGCTCGTCGGCATCCGACGGCCCTGGCTCGACGAGGGTGACGGTGACGTCGGACTGCTCCGACAGTCGCGCGGCGACGATGCATCCCGCGGTGCCGCCGCCGACGACGACGTAGTGGGACTCGGTCACGCCACCGGTCACGCCGCGGTCCCGACGCCGGGTGCCGGCGCGAACGACGACGACGCCTGCATCCGCGGCTTCATCAGCACGTAGTACAGCGGGCAGATGACGGCCAGTCCGACGATCCAGGAGACGTCGACGCCGCCGATCGCCGAGGCGACGAAGCCGGTGAACAGGGTGGTGGAGAGGAACGGGATCTGCACCAGGATGCCGGCGAAGTAACAGCCGATGGCCACCCAGTTGAACCGGCCGTACCGACCGCCGTCGCGCTCGAANAGCGCGTCGATGTCGTANACCCCGTGCCGCAAGAGGTAGTAGTCGACCAGGTTGACGGCCGTCCACGGAATCAACACGCACAGCAGCAGCGCCAGGAAGTTGGCGTAGTTGGCCAGGAAGTCGTCGGCGCTCACCAAAGCGGGAATCAGCGCGATCACGAACAAGACGACCGAGACCACGGCGCGGCTGCCGGCCCGTGGATTCCAGCGCGGAAAGACGTTCTGGCCCACGGTGATCGTCGACAGCGTGCCGCAGTAGAGGTTCATNGCGTTGGTCGCGGTGATGCCGATGGCGAAGATCGCGAANACCCCGGTGCTCACGCCGTGGGTCAGCGTCGANAGGCCCTCGAGCGTGTCGTCGTCGGGCAGCGCCGCACCGACGAGGACGCCGAGCAGCATCGGCAACACCGAGCCGAGCACGCAGCCCGAGTAGGTTCCCCAGAACGCGGCCCGCTGGCCGGTGTCCTTGGGCATGTAGCGCGTGTAATCCGAAACATAGGGCGCATAGGCGATTTGCCACAGAGCTGCCACCGAGAGCGTCGCCATGAAGCCGGCCCAGGTGAACCCGTCGGCATGCCAGGCCTGCGCGGGTACCCCGTTGACGCCGATCATCCACACGAAGGCGACGAGCAGGGCACCGCCGGCGACCACCGACAGCACCGCGGTCACCCGGTGGATCAAGCGGTAGCCCACCATGGTCGCGATCACGCTGATTACCCCGATGACGACGATCGACCAGTTCGTCGGCAGCCCACTGACCTTCGCCAGTGCCTGCCCTCCGAGCACGACGTTGGAGGCGAAGAAACCCAGGTACATGAAGATGACGAGGACGACGACCAGCAGGCTCCCATAGGACCCGAATTGCGCGCGCGTCTGCAACATCTGCGGCACGCCCATCTGCGGCCCCTGGGCGGCGTGCAGCGCCATCACCACGGCTCCGACGACGTTGCCGAGGACCACCGAAAGCGCGGCGGCCCACAGCGGGAGACCGAACACGGTCGTGCTCAGGGCGCCGGTGATGATCGTCAGCAGCATGATGTTCGAACCGAACCAGACCGTGAACAGGTCACGGGCCCGGCCGTGCCGCTCGTCGACGGGTATGTGCTCGATCGTCCGGCTCTCCACGGATTCAGGGCTGGGAACAGCTGATGTCATGGGCGTGACCGACTTTCGACGACGGAGCTTGCGTTGCGGCTCTGACTTGAGGTCGTCCCAGTATCGAGTGATCGGTAACACGGATAAATCACAAAGAATCGGCGCTTTGGATCGCTTTTGTCGATGCAGCCCCGACGGGGCCGAACGCCCGAATGTTCGATGCCCCTCTCCGGAAACACCGTCTTGACCACGCACGCGCCGATCGACCGGCCGGGGCCGGCTCGATTCACCGACCAACAAACCCCTACTCGAGCGGGGTCAACTCCTGCAGCATGGTCGGCAGCAGCTCGCTGACGGTGGGGTGGATGTGCATGGTTCGTGAGATGGCCGTGTAGGGCAGTTTCGCGGTCATCACGTCCAGGATGTCCTGGACCACCTCGTCACCACCGACCCCGAGGATCGACGCCCCGAGGATCTCCTCGGTCTCGGCGTCGACGAGGACCTTCATGAAGCCCCGGGTCTCGCCCTTCTCGACGGCGCGGCCCACCCTGGTCATGGGCCGCTTGCCCACCAGGGCCTTGCGACCGGACTTGCGGACCTCGTCGGTGGACATGCCGGCGCGGCCCAACGGCGGGTCGACGTACAACGCGTAGGTCGGCACCCGGTCGCTCACGCGGCGCGGGTCGTCGTCGAGCAGGTTGGCCGCGACGATTTCGAAGTCGTTGTACGAGGTGTGGGTGAACGCGCCCTTGCCGTTGCAGTCCCCCATCGCCCACACCCCGTCGACGGTGGTGCGGAGTTGGTCGTCGACCACGACGTACCCACGCTCGTCGGTCTCGATCCCGGCGGCCTCCAGACCGAGATCGTCGGTGTTGGGTCGGCGACCGGTGGCCACCAGCAGGTGGCTGCCCGAGACGGGATCGGCCCCGTCGCGCGGATACAGATCGAAACCGTTGTCGCGGGCGGTGATTCGCATGTCGGTGGCGCCGACGTGCACGACGATGCCCTCGCCCTCCAGGATCTCCTGGATCGCCTCGGACACGTCCTCGTCCTCGCGGGCGGTCACCCGGGGGCCACGCTCGACGACGGTGACGCGGGCACCGAAACGGCGGTACATCTGGGCGAACTCCAACCCGATGTAACTGCCACCGATGATCACCAAATGCTCTGGAACCACGTCGAGTTCGAGTATTCCGACGTTGGTGAGGTAGTCGACCTCGTCGAGTCCGGGGATGGGTGGCGCGGTCGCGCGGCCGCCGACGTTGAGGAAGATCTGGTCGGCCTCGAGCACCTGGTCGTCGACGCGGATGACGTGGGGTCCCTCGAAGCGCGCGTGGCCGCGGATGAAGGTGCAGTTCTCCATGCCCTCCAGCCAGGATTCGAGACCCTCCCGGTCGCCCTGGCTGATGGCGTCCTTGCGCGCCTTAACCTTCGCCATGTCGACGACGACGTCACCGGTACCGATGCCATATTCCGCACTGCGGCGCGCGGAGTGCGCGACGTGCGCGCTGGCCACCAGGGTCTTGGTCGGGATGCAGCCGGTGTTGACGCAGGTGCCGCCGACCAGCTTGCGTTCGATCACCGCCACCGTCTGACCCGCCGCGGTCAGCCGGCCGGCCAGCGGCGGTCCGGCCTGCCCGGCACCGACGATGATGGCGTCATATCTCGTGGTCACGACGGCCTCTCAGAAGGCGGTCGACGCCAGGGCGATGACGGCGAGACCGCCGAGCACCGCGATCGCGTCCTCGGTGACCGCCACGGGCAGGTCTCGTCCCCCGTTGCGGGCGACCAGCCGGCTGCGGGCCTGGTAACCGCCAAGCGTGCCCAGCACCGCGCCGATCATGCCCGCGCCGATGCCGAGGATGGTGTGGTGGGTGCCCGCGCCGACGACCGCGCCGGCGAAGGCACCGGTCAGCAGCCGTGCGATGAACTGCGGGGGCACGGTGCGGCTGGGCGTCTTGGGCAACTGGTCGGTGATCAGTTCCACCACCAGCAGGACCGTGAGCACCGCGACGGTGACGGGATGGCCCACCCACTGCGCCCACGTGCCGTCGACGGGGAGCCAGCCCAGCAGCGCGCCCCAGGCGACGATCGCCGGTGGGGTCAGCGCACGCAGCCCGGCCACGACACCGATGAGGATGGCCAGCACGATCACCAGGACTTGCGTCATGGCTGGAAAGTTAACACTGATCGGTCAGAAGCGGCAGAACCTGATGTCGGAGGCCAGAATCGCCTTGGCGCCGATGGCCGCGAGCTCGTCCATGATGGCGTTGACCGTGCGCCGTGGCACCAAGGCGCGCACCGCGACCCACGCCGGATCGGCCAGCGGCGCAATGGTCGGCGACTCGAGCCCGGGGGTGACAGCCGTCGCCTGGTCCAAAACCGTTCGCGGGCAGTCATAGTCGAGCATCAGATACTGCTGGCCGAACACCACGCCCTGGACGCGGCCGGCGAGCTGGTCGCGGGCCGGTGCCGTGGCGGGATCCGCGTCGGCCCGCTCGATCAGGATGGCCTCGGAGTCGCACAGCGGCTCGCCGAAGGCCACCAGCCCGTGCAGTCCCAGGGTGCGGCCCGTCCCCACGATGTCGGCGATGACGTCGGCGACGCCGAGCTGCACCGAGATCTCCACGGCACCGTCGAGTCGGATGACCGTGGCGTCGACGCCCTTGGCGGCCAGGTCCTTTCGCACCAGGTTGGGATACGCGGTGGCGATGCGCTTGCCCGCGAGACCCTCGACGGTCCATTCGGTGCCTGCGGGTGCGGCGTAACGGAAGCTCGACGACCCGAAGCCGAGCGCCAGTCGCTCCTGGACGGGCGCGTCGGACTCGCGGGCGAGGTCGCGCCCGGTGATGCCGAAGTCGAGTTCACCGGATCCGACGTAGATCGCGATGTCCTTGGGCCGGAGGAAGAAGAACTCGACGTTGTTCGCCGGGTCGACGACGGTGAGATCCTTGGGGTCGCGTCGACGGCGGTACCCGGCCTCGGAGAGGATCTCGGCGGCCGACTCGCTGAGCGCACCCTTGTTGGGGACGGCGACGCGGAGCATCTCGTTCACAACTTGGCGTAGACGTCGTCAAGGGTGAGGCCGCGGGAGATCATCAGCACCTGGGTCCAGTAGAGGAGCTGGCTGATCTCGCCGGCGAGCGCGTCGTCACCCTCGTGTTCGGCGGCGATCCACACCTCGCCGGCCTCCTCCAGGACCTTCTTGCCGAGCCCATGGATGCCACCGTCCAATGCCTTGACGGTGCCACTGTCTGCGGGTCGGGTGCGCGCGCGCTCGCTGAGTTCGGCGAACAGCGCGTCGAAGGTCTTCACGGCAGGCGATTGTTCCACGTCGCCTGCCGCGACGTCACGGCGGTTTCCCGCCGCGACGTCTCAGGCCTTGGCCGCGGGCTTGTCTCCCGCCACGATCGCGCCGTGCATGTCCTCGAGCGACACCCCCTTGGTCTCCATGACCCACTTCCACACGAACAGCCCGGACAGCACCGCGCACAGGCCGTAGAAGCCGTACGCCAGGCCCAGATGGCTCCGCAGTTCGGGGAACGACACCGTGATCAGCCAGTTGGCCACCCACTGACCGGCCGCGGCCAAGCCGAGGGCGGCAGCGCGGATGCGGTTGGGGAACATCTCACCGAGCAGCACCCAGACCACCGGGCCCCACGACATGCCGAACGCCACGACGAACAGGTTCGCCGCGATGAGCGCGATGGTGTCGGTTCCCTCGGGCAGGCTCGGGACGCCGTCGGCTCCGATGGTGGAATTGGCGAAGATGACCGACATGGTCAACAGGGTGACGGCCATCCCGGTAGAACCGATGAGCAGCAACGGTTTACGGCCGATCTTGTCGATCAGTGCGATGGCGATGAGCGTCGTCGCGACGTTGACCACGGAGGTGATCACGGTGGACCACGCCGCGTCGCTCTCGCTGAAGCCGACCGCTTGCCACAGCACGTTCGAGTAGTAGAAGATCACGTTGATGCCGACGAACTGCTGAAACACCGACAGTCCGAGACCGACCCAGACGATGCCGTAGAAGCTGAGGAGGCTGCCACCCGGCTTGCGCATGTCGCGCCAGGACGGCTTGTCCTCGCGCTCGAGAGTCTCCTTGATGCGATCGATGGTGATCTCGAGGTTCTTCTCGCCAAGCAGCAGGTTCAACACCCTGCGGGCTTCCGGGATCTTGTGGCTGGCCACCAGGTAACGCGGCGACTCCGGGATGGTGAACGACAGCACGCCGTAGACGACGGCCGGCACCATCATGACCAGGAACATCCACCGCCACGCTTCGAGGCCGAACCACAAGTCCTTGCTGGCACCGCCCGCGATCGTCTGCAGCAGGGTGTTGACGGCGAAGGACAGGAAGATGCCCAACACGATGGCCAGCTGCTGCAGCGAACCCAACCGGCCGCGAATCCGGGGCGGTGAGGTCTCGGCGATGTAGGCGGGCGCGATCACCGAGGCGACGCCGACGCCGATGCCGCCGATGACGCGGAAGACCACCAGGGTGACGACCTCGGGCGCGAACGCCGTTCCGATCGCACTGACGAAGAACAGCACCGCGGCGATCTTCATCACCGCGATGCGGCCTATCTTGTCCGCGATGCGGCCCGCCGTCATCGCGCCGACCGCGGCGCCGAGGAGCGCCGACGCCACGGCGAACCCCAACTCGATCGAACCGATTCCGAACTGGTCCTCGATGGACTTGACCGCGCCGTTGATGACGGCGCTGTCGTAGCCGAACAGAAGGCCGCCAAGTGCGGCGACACCCGCGATCCGGACGGCGGTGCCGCCAGAGGAGAAGTCGTCGTCGCTAATTGCCGACGGCCCATCGGATACCGGGGGTCCCTGGCCAGCCATGAGGTTCCTTTCGCAGCACTGCGTGATACCTGTCACACCACGATAGGACAATCGGGTGAGCCATTCTGCGGTATCCCGCAGCGCGCTGCGCCAAACCCCCTCAGCCGGTGGCGGGTGCGCCCACCTGGCTGCTCAGGTCGCGGTGGATCGCCCTCAACGCGTCGACGTCCACCTCGGCCAGGGACGTCACCCGCCGGCGCCGCGGGCCCTCTGGCACCTCGACGTCGTTGGGCACGACCAGCACTGGGCAGCCGGCCGCCTCGGCGGCCGCCGATCCCGTCACCGAGTCCTCCACGGCCAGGCACTCGCCCGGGTCGACGCCCAGCAGGTGCGCGGCGCGCAGGTACGGGTCGGGCGCGGGCTTGGCGTGTTCGACCTCGTCACCGCACACCGACACCGAGAAGTAATGGCTGCCAATGCTCTTCAGTGCCCGCTCGGTGAGCCCGCGGCGCGTGTTGGTGACCAGGGCCANCGGCACGCCGGCGGCGGTCAGCGCATCCAGGGTCTCCCGCGCGCCCGGCAACCAGGTCAGCCCCTCCTCGAAGAGCTCACCGGTGCGGTCGTGCAACCAATCCGCCGATTCGTCCATCGCGGCAGGGTCCTGCTCCAGACCCAGATCGGTGTAGACGATCCGCATCAACCCCTCCGACGAGCTACCCACCGTCGACTCCCGCACCTCGGCGGTCAGCACGCCACCCAGACGCACGTACAACGCCTGCAGCGAGACGTCCCACAGCTTCTCGGAGTCGACGAGCGTTCCGTCCATGTCGAACAGCACCGCACGCATGATCAGTCCTCCGGGTTGTAGCCGAGATTGGGCGCGAGCCATCGCTCGGCCTCTTGCAGGGTCCACCCCTTGCGCTTCGCGTAGTCCGCGACCTGGTCTTGGGCCAACCGACCCACGACGAAGTACTGCGACTGCGGGTGGGAGAAGTACCAGCCGCTGACCGCGGCGCCGGGCCACATCGCCATCGACTCGGTCAGCTCGATGCCGGTGCGCTCCTTGACGTCCAGCAACTCCCAGATCGTCGACTTCTCGGTGTGCTCCGGGCAGGCCGGATACCCGGGGGCGGGCCGGATGCCGACGTACTTCTCGCCGATGAGCTCCTCGTTGTCGAGCTGCTCGTCGGGCTGAAAGCCCCAGAACTCCTTGCGAACTCGCTGATGCATCCGCTCGGCGAACGCCTCGGCGAGCCGGTCGGCAAGCGACTCCAGCAAGATGGCGTTGTAGTCGTCGTGCGCGGCCTTGAACTCCTCGATCTTGACGTGGCTGCCGAGCCCGGTGGTGACGGCGAAGGCGCCGACGTAATCGGCCAGGCCGGTCGCCTTGGGCGCGATGAAGTCACCCAGTGACCGGTTCGGGATGCCGGCGCGGTGCTCGCCCTGCTGACGCAGGTTGAACAGCTTGGTCAGCACCGTGCTGCGGGTGTCGTCGGTGTAGACCTCGACGTCGTCGCCGACCGCGTTCGCGGGGAAGAAGCCGATGACGCCGTTGGCCGTCAGCCACTTCTCCTTGATCAGAGTGTCGAGCATGGTCTGGGCGTCCTCGTAGAGCTTGCGCGCCGTCTCCCCGGAGACCGGGTTGTTGAGGATGTCGGGGAAGCGGCCCTTCATCTCCCAGGCGTTGAAGAACGGTTGCCAGTCGATGTACTCGCGCAGCTCGGCGAAGTCGTAGTCCTGAAACTCCCGAATGCCGAGTCCCTGGGCGGGGACCGGCGGCGTGTAGCCGTCCCAGTCGACCGGGGTTCGGTTGGCCCGCGCCTTCTCCAGCGTGAGCATCTTGCGCTCACCCTTCTGGGCGTGCCGTTCCCGCAGGGAGGCGTAGTCCTTCTCGGTGGCCTCCAGCAGCCCGGGCCGCTGCTTGTCGTCGAGCAGTGCGGCCGCGACGGGCACCGACCGTGAGGCGTCCTTCACCCACACCACCGGGCCCTTGCGGCGCGGCGCCACCTTGACGGCCGTGTGGGCGCGCGAGGTGGTGGCGCCGCCGATCAGCAGCGGGATCTCCAACCCCTGGCGCTCCATCTCGACGGCGAAGTTGACCATCTCGTCCAACGACGGGGTGATCAGCCCGGAGAGCCCGATGATGTCGGCGTCGTGTTCCTTGGCCGCGTCGAGGATCTTCTGGGCGGGCACCATCACCCCGAGGTCGATCACCTCGAAGTTGTTGCACTGCAACACCACTCCGACGATGTTCTTGCCGATGTCGTGGACGTCACCCTTGACCGTCGCCATGATGATCGTGCCGTTGGTGTCCTTCTTGGCGGTTTCGCCGGGCAGAAGCTCCGCCTTCTCGGCCTCGATGTACGGCAGCAGGTACGCCACGGCCTTCTTCATCACCCGGGCCGACTTCACCACCTGCGGCAGGAACATCTTGCCCGAGCCGAACAGGTCGCCGACGACGTTCATGCCGTCCATCAGCGGACCCTCGATGACCTCGATGGGACGACCACCGGCGGCGGCGATCTCCGCGCGCAGCTCCTCGGTGTCGGCGTCGACGTTGGCGTCGATGCCCTTGACCAGAGCGTGGGTGATCCGCTCGCGCACGGGAAGGGATCGCCACTCTGCCGCGACGGGATCCTCTCCCTTGTCCTTGCTGTTGAAGCGTTCGGCGATCTCCAGCAGCCGCTCGGCGGCGTCCTCGCGACGGTTCAGCACCACGTCCTCGATGCGGTCCCGCAGCTCGGGGTCGATCGAGTCGTACGGCACCAACGCGCCGGCGTTGACGATGCCCATGTCCAGGCCGGCCTTGATGGCGTGGAACAGGAACACCGCGTGGATCGCCTCGCGCACCGGATTGTTGCCGCGGAAGGAGAACGACACGTTGGAGATGCCGCCGGAGATGTGCACCCCGGGCAGGTTCTCCTTGATCCAGGCGCAGGCCTCGATGAAGTCGATGCCGTAGGTGGCGTGCTCCTCGATGCCCGTCGCCAGCGCGAAGCAGTTCGGGTCGAAGATGATGTCCTCGGCCGGGAAGCCGACCTCTTCGGTCAGGATCCGGTAGGCGCGCCCGCAGATCTCCTTGCGGCGCTCCAGGTTGTCGGCCTGGCCCTGCTCGTCGAAGGCCATCACGACCACGGCGGCGCCGTACTTGCGGCACAGCCGGGCCTCGCGGACGAACTTCTCCTCGCCCTCCTTCATGGAGATCGAGTTGACGATCGGCTTGCCCTGCACGTTCTTCAGGCCCGCCTCGATGACCTCCCACTTGGAGGAGTCGATCATCACCGGGACGCGGCTGATGTCGGGCTCGGCCGCGATCAGCTTGGTGAACCGGTCCATCGCGGCGACGCCGTCGATCATGCCTTCGTCCATGTTGACGTCGATGACCTGTGCGCCGACCTCGACCTGCTGCAACGCGACCGACAGGGCGGTGTCGTAGTCCTCGGCCTTGATGAGGTTGCGGAACCGAGCGGAGCCGGTGATGTTGGTGCGCTCGCCGATGTTGACGAACAGGGAGTCGTCGGTGATGTTGAGCGGCTCGAGGCCAGAGAGCCTGGTGGCCACCGGAATCTCCGGCAGCTCGCGACGGCGCTTGCCCTCGACGGCCTTGGCGATCTCGGCGATGTGCTCGGGCGTGGTGCCGCAGCACCCGCCGACCAGGTTGACCAGGCCTGCCTCGGCGAACTCGGCGATGTATCCCGCCTGGTGCTCCGGGTCCTCGTCGTACTCGCCGAAGGCGTTGGGCAGACCGGCGTTCGGATAGCAGGAGACGAAGGTGTCCGCGATGCGCGCCACCTCGGCGATGTACGGCCTCATCTCCGGCGCGCCAAGCGCGCAGTTGAGGCCAACCGCAAGCGGCTTGGCGTGCCGGATCGCGTTCCAGAACGCCTCTGTGACCTGACCGGACAGCGTCCGGCCGGAGGCGTCGGTGATGGTGCCCGAGATGATCAGCGGCCAGCGGCGGCCGCGCTCCTCGAACAGTGTCTCCACGGCGAACACCGCCGCCTTGGCGTTCAGCGAGTCGAAGATGGTCTCGACGATCAGGAGATCCGAACCGCCGTCGACCAGGCCGTTGGCGGCCTCGAGGTAGGCGGCGACCAGCTGGTCGTAGGTGACGTTGCGGGCACCGGGGTCGTTGACGTCCGGCGAGATAGACGCGGTCCGCGTCGTCGGCCCGATGGCGCCCGCGACGTAGCGGGGCTTCTCTGGAGTGCTGAACTCGTCGGCCGCCTTGCGGGCCAGCGCGGCCCCGGCATAGTTCAGCTCGTAGCTGAGGTCGGCCATGTCGTAGTCCGACAGCGAGATGGCGTTCGCGTTGAACGTGTTGGTCTCGAGGATGTCGGCGCCCGCCTCGAGGTACTCGCGGTGGATGCCCTCGATGATCTGCGGCTGCGTCAGGGTGAGCAGATCGTTGTTGCCCTGAAGCGCGCTCGGCCACTCCGTGAACCTGTCGCCGCGGTAGCCGGCCTCGTCGGGCCGGTCCCGCTGGATCGCGGTGCCCATGGCGCCGTCGATGACCATGATCCGCTCGCGCAGCGCAGCCGTCAGTTCATCGGTGCAGTCTGGGCGGATGTTCGGCTCGAAGCCAAGTACCGTCGCGCTCGAGTTCACGTGCACTCCTTCCGTAACGGAAGGCGTCCTTAACTCTGCCGAGCGTGGCGGATGCCGAGGAGAATCAGCCCTCCGACAACCGTTGCAACGCCTCTCGACCGAACAAGTCTACGTCGTCACCCGACAGACGACAGGACGCCCACGTCCTGGTCAAGATCAAGCCCGACGCGAACGGCGTCGGCACGGTCTTGCTTACCCAGGGTAATTCGGTTCGGCGGCAGCCTCGTTTTAGGGCGCCGCCAGCGCGGACGGCGACCCGCCCGGCGATGGCACTCGCCGGTGCCGGGCAGGGCTTACGCTTGCCTGGTGACAGACCTGCCCAACCTGCAGGACACCATCATCGTGGCAGCCTTCGAAGGCTGGAACGACGCGGGTGACGCGGCCAGTGACGCGCTCGAGCACCTCGACGTGATCTGGGAGGCCGACACCATCGTCGAGATCGACGACGAGTCCTACTACGACTACCAGGTGAATCGCCCGGTGATTCGCCAGATCGACGGCGTCACCCGCGAGCTGGTGTGGCCCTCGATGCGCATCTCGCACTGCCGCCCGCCCGGCAGCGACCGCGACATCGTGCTGATGCACGGCGTCGAGCCCAACATGCGGTGGCGGACGTTCTGCGCCGAGTTGCTAGCCATCGCCGAGAAGCTCAACGTCGAGACCGTCGTGATCCTGGGCGCGTTGCTGGCGGACACGCCACACACCAGGCCGGTGCCGGTCTCCGGAGCCGCCTACTCCCCCGAATCGGCCAAGTTCTTCGGCCTCGAGGAGACCCGCTACGAGGGGCCGACCGGAATCGCCGGCGTCTTTCAGGACGCCTGCGTGGCCGCCGGAATCCCGGCCGTCACGTTCTGGGCCGCGGTGCCGCACTACGTGTCGCAGCCGCCGAACCCCAAGGCGACCGTGGCGTTGCTGCGCCGCGTCGAGGACGTCCTCGACATCGAGGTGCCCCTGGCCGATCTGCCGATCCAAGCCGAGGAATGGGAACAGGCCGTCAGCGAGATGACCGCCGACGACGACGAGATCGCCGAATACGTGCAGACCCTCGAGGAGCGTGGCGACGCCGAGGTGGACATGACCGAGGCACTCGGCAAGATCGACGGCGATGCGTTGGCCGCGGAGTTCGAGCGGTACCTGCGCAGGCGTGGGCCGGGCTTCAGGGGCTAGACGAGCGCCTTGGCGGCGACGCGGTCGGCCTTGCGCGCGGCGCGTTCGAGATACCTGCCCTTGGCGTCGGTGAACTTGATCGCCTCGGCCTCCAGCTTCA
>Ga0055540_1000638_pt1 | contig 24867 bp, 17 predicted proteins | sample AraplaCvi_mMS_r2_2_FD_55040 | JGI IMG/M metagenome (GOLD analysis project Ga0055540, IMG submission 55040) | Arabidopsis root microbial communities from North Carolina, USA - plate scrape MF_Cvi_mMS_r2 | ecosystem: Host-associated > Plants > Roots > Endosphere | place: USA: North Carolina
CGGTGGCGGAGGGATTTGAACCCCCGGACGGTGTTAGCCGTCTCTCGCTTTCAAGGCGAGTGCATTAGGCCGCTCTGCCACGCCACCGTCGACAACTGTAGGCGACGCGCTCGGTAGTAGCGTTGGGACCATGCGTGCGATCGTCGCCGAATCGGCCAAGGACCTCATCTGGCGAGACGTCCCCGACGTCACCGCCGCCGACGGCGAGGTCGTCGTCGACGTCGTCACCGCGGGGGTGAACCGGGCCGACCTGCTGCAGGCCGCCGGTCATTACTCTCCGCCTCCAGGAGCCAGCGAGACGATGGGCCTCGAAGTGTCGGGGTACGTCTCGGAAGTCGGCCCGGGAGTCACCTCGTGGTCGGTGGGGCAAGCCGTCTGCGCCCTGCTGGCCGGTGGCGGGTACGCCGAGCGTGTGGCGGTGCCCGCCGGTCAGGTGATGCCCGTGCCCGACGGACTGGGCCTGCACGAAGCCGCGGCCCTGCCCGAGGTCGCATGCACGGTGTGGTCGAACCTCGGCATGACGGCGCACCTCGCCGAAGGGCAGACGGTTCTGTTCCACGGCGGCGCAAGCGGTATCGGCACCCACGGCATCCAGGTGGCGCATGCGCTCGGGTGTCGCGTCGCCGTCACCGCCGGCTCGGCCAAGAAGTTGGAGGTGTGCCGCGCCCTGGGTGCCGACATCACGATCAACTATCGCGACGAGGACTTCGTCGAGCGCATCAAGGCGGAGACCGACGGCGTCGGCGCCGACGTCATCCTCGACCTCCTTGGGGCGTCGTATCTGGAGCGCAACATCGACGCGGTCGCACCGGACGGCCGCATCATCGTCATCGGCTTCCAGGGCGGGCTGAAGGCGGAGTTGAACTTCGGCAAGCTGATGGCCAAGCGGGCAGGCATCATCTCCACCGCGCTGCGGTCGCGACCGGTGGACGGACCGTCGGGCAAGAGCGCGATCGTCGCGTCGGTGGTGGAGAACGTGTGGCCGATGGTGGCCGACGGTCGGGTGCGTCCCATCATCGGTGCGGAGATCCCCGTCGAGGAGGCGTCCGAGGCGCATCGCCTGCTGGAGTCCGGCGACGCGCACGGGAAGGTGCTTCTGCGCGTTCGGGATTGAGCTACCCGAGTGAGGCGATGGCGCGCACCAGCTGGTCGACCTCGGCCGTCGTGGTGTAGTGCGCCAGTCCGACGGTCACCGCGCCGCCGATGTCGTTGACGCCGATCAGGTCGAGCACCCGCGAGGTGGTGTTGAGCGACGCCAGCACCCCGTTGTCGGCGAGCCGCTGCACGACCCGCGCGGCGGGCACGCCGTCGAGCACGAAGCTCAGCACCGGGATGCGCTCCTCAGGCTGGCCGATCACCATCACCAGCGGCAGCGAGCGCAACGACACCAGCAGATAGTCGAACAGGCGGTCCATGTAGGCGGCCGCCGATTGCATTGACACGACCAGTCTTTCGCGCCGGGTGCCCGTGGCCGACTCGTCGAGGTTCGCCAGGTACTCCACGCTGGCCACCACACCGGCGAGCATGCCGAACTGGTGGGTCCCCATCTCCAGGCGTTCGACGCCGGTCGCCAAGGGGTCCAACGACACCGNGCCGAACGACTCGATGATCGACGGATCGCGGAACACCAGGGCGCCGATCGGCGGTCCGCCCCATGCGACGGTGTTGACCGCCAGGATGTCGGCCTCGATCTCGTGGACGTCGACCAGCCGGTACGGCGCGGCGGCCGAGTGGTCGACCACCACGGTTCCGCCGTTCTCGTGCAGCAGCTTGGTGACCGGACGGAGGTCGGTGACGGCGCCGATGGCCGAGGACGCCGAGGTGATGGCGACCAGCTTGGTGGGCTTGTCGATCAACGACTCCCACTGATAGCCGGGCAGCTCACCGGTCTCGATGTCGACCTCGGCCCACTTGACCTTGGCGCCATAGCGATTGGCGGCCCGCAACCAGGGAGCGATGTTCGCCTCGTCGTCCAGACGGGTGACCACCAGTTCGTGCCCCAGCCCGACCCGGGACGCCGAGGCGTCGGCCAGTGAGGTCAGCAGGATGGCCCGGTCGGCGCCCAACACGACGCCGCGCGGGTCGGCCCCCACCAGATCGGCCACCGCCTGACGGGCAGCGTGCAACACCGCGTGGCTGCGGGTGGCGGCGGGGTGCGGCCCCTGCCCGGTGGTCATCGAGCCGCGGAACGCCGTCGAGACGGTGGTCGCCACCGAGTCGGGCAGCAGCATGCCGTTCTGGGCGTCGAAGTGCACCCAGCCGTCGCCCAGAGACGGGTGCAAACCACGCACCCGGGCGACGTCATATGCCATGCCTGCCACCTTCGCGCCCTGTGAAAATCGTGACCGAACCGAGTGCCGACGGGGCCCGCCGTGGACACGCCGTGCCGGACCGATTCCTCTGCGTGGTCATACTAGTGCAGTGAGCTTGGCGTCCGGAGTGCTAGTCGCGTGGGCGTTGCTCATCATCCCCGGAGCAACCGTCGCGCGGGCCGCACAGCTAACGTGGCCGACCGCCGTCGCGGTCGCCCCGGCGCTCACCTACGGCACCGTGGCGCTGGCAATTCTCCCCTTCGGCGCGACCGGCGTGCCCTGGAATCTCGGCACCGCCCTGATCGCCCTTCTGGTCGTCGTCGCCGTCGTCGCGGGTTTGCAGGCGGCGTGGACACGGTGGCGCGACGATCTCCCGGCCGGAGAGCCNATGGCGCGGGGACCGGCGCTCGTCGTCGCCGCGGGGGTCGCACTNGGTGCGATCTTGATCACATTCGCAGCAATCCGCGGCATCCCGCACTGGCAATCCATTCCGAGCACTTGGGACTCGGTCTGGCACGCCAACGAGATCCGATTCATCCTCGACACCGGGCAGGCGTCGCCCACCCACATGGGCGAACTGCGCAACGTCGAAACCCACGACGCGCTCTACTACCCGTCCGCGTTTCACGCGCTGGCCGCGATCCAGTGTCACCTCACCGGGGCCGCCGCCACGACCGCCTACACCGTGAACTCCCTCGCCGCCGCGGTCTGGCTGTTCCCCGCCAGCGCGGCCGCGCTCGCCTGGCACCTCCTGCGCTCCCGCGACGTGGGCCAGTGGCAGTCGGCCGGGTCGGCCGCCGCCGCGGCCGCCCTGTCCGCGTCGTTCACCGCGGTGCCCTACGTCGAGTTCGACACCGCCTCGATGCCGAATCTGGCCGCCTACGGGTTGGCGGTGCCGACCGCCCTCTTGGCCATTTCGGCCCTGCGGCATCGCGCCCGGATACCGATCGCCGTGCTCGCCCTGCTCGGGGTGTTCTCCGTGCACATCACCGGCGGCGTGGTCACCGTGCTCTTCGTCGTCGGGTGGTGGCTCCTCGAGGGGCTCTGGCGGCCGGTGCGCGGCAGGCTCGCCGACTTCGGCACCCTCGTCGCGATCGCCGCGCCGGCCGTGGCGCTCCTGCTGCCGCAGTTCGTCGGGGTCCTGCAGCAGGCCGAGATCATCGCCGGGCACGAATTCGACACCCACGAGGGCAAGAAGAAGGCGCTCTTCGACGCCGTCGTCCAGCACACCCGGCACCTCAACGACTATCCGATCCAGAACGCCCTCATCGCGCTCGCGGCAATCGGCTTCGTGATTCTCNTGATTCGGCGGATCTGGTGGCCCGCCGCGCTGTGGTTGGTGCTGGTCTACGCGATCGTGCATTCGTCGGCGCCGTTCGGCGGCGTGGTGGGCAAGGTCACGGCCCTGTTCACCGACCTGTTCTACAGCGATCCGCGCCGTCTCTCGGCGGTGGTGACGATGCTGCTCGCGCCGATGGCGGGCATCGCGCTGTTCAGTCTCACCTCGGCGGCCGTCGGCGCGCTGCGNCGGCTCGCACCACGGGTCAGCGCCCGGGTGTGGCCGGTCGCGACCGCGAGCGCGCTGGTGGCCGTCTCCGTCGGCATGGCCTGGCACTACTTCCCCCGGCACACGCACCTCCTCGGGGAGAAGTACGACCAGGTGATGGTCGACGACGGGGACCTGCAGGCCTTCGCCCACCTGGCGACGCTGCCCGGTGCCCACGACACGTTGATCGGCAACGCCAACACCGACGGCACCGCGTGGCTGTACGCCGTCACCGGCCTGCACCCGCTGTGGACGCACTACGACTTCCCCCAGCAGCAGGGCCCCGGTTACAACCGCTTCATCTTCTGGGCCTACGCCGACGACGCCGACACCGATCCGCGCGTTGCCAAGGCCGTGCACGCCCTGAACATCCGCTACGTCATCACCAGCAGGACGGTGGTGCGCGGGTTCGTCATGCCCGACGGACTAAGGTCGCTAGACGAGTCGAAGTCCTGGAAGCAGATCTACGACAACGGTCGTGCCCAGATCTACGAGTGGCAGGGAAAGTAGTAGGACGATGAGCAGTAGCGCCGACGAGAACGACATCGAGATCATCGGGGACNCCTCCGCGGTCGGCGACGACGCCGACGGCAAGTCCCTGAGCGAACTGGTCGAGCAACCGGCCAAGGTCATGCGGATCGGCACCATGATCAAGCAGCTGCTGGAGGAAGTCCGGGCCGCTCCGCTCGACGACGCCAGCCGGGGACGGCTTCGCGAGATCCATGCCCGCAGCGTCCAGGAGCTCGAGGAAGGCCTCGCCCCCGAACTGCGCGAGGAACTCGAGCGGCTCGCCCTGCCCTTCGGCGAGGACTCGCTGCCGTCGGACGCCGAACTCCGCATCGCCCAGGCCCAGCTCGTCGGCTGGCTCGAAGGCCTCTTCCACGGCATCCAGACCGCGCTGTTCGCCCAGCAAATGGCCGCCCGCGCCCAGCTCGAGCAGATGCGCCAGTTGCCGCCGGGCGCGGCAGGCGCACCGGGACCGCGCGGCCCGGCCAGCTCCGGGACCGGGCAGTACCTCTAGTCGTGGGCGTGTAACCGTGGGCGATCCCCACATCGAGACCCAGAACGCGTGGGTCGAGTTTCCGATCTTCGACGCCAAGTCGCGATCGCTCAAGAAGGCCTTCCTGGGCAAGGCCGGTGGCACCATCGGGCGCAACGACTCCAACGTCGTCGTCATCGAGGCCCTCCGGGACATCACCCTGTCGCTGAAGATGGGCGACCGAGTCGGCCTCGTCGGGCACAACGGCGCCGGCAAGTCGACGCTGCTGCGGTTGCTCTCGGGCATCTACGAGCCGACCCGCGGCTCGGCGACCGTCCGGGGCCGNGTGGCTCCGGTGTTCGACCTGGGNGTCGGCATGGATCCGGAGATCTCGGGCTTCGAGAACATCGTCATCCGCGGCATGTTCCTGGGGCAGACGCGCAAGCAGATGGCCGCCAAGGTCGACGAGATCGCCGAGTTCACCGAACTCGGGGACTACCTGTCCATGCCGCTGCGCACCTACTCCACGGGCATGCGGGTGCGCCTCGCGATGGGCGTCGTGACGAGCATCGACCCGGAGATCCTGCTGCTCGACGAGGGCATCGGCGCCGTCGACGCCGAGTTCATGAAGAAGGCCCGGGTGCGGCTGCAGGACTTGGTGGCCCGCTCCGGAATCCTGGTGTTCGCCAGCCATTCCAACGAATTCCTAGCGCAGCTCTGCGACACCGCGATGTGGGTCGACCACGGCACCATCCGGATGTCGGGTGGCATCGAGGAGACCGTGCGCGCCTATGAGGGCGAGGACGCCGCCCGGCACGTCCGCGAGGTCATCGCGGAGAACACGCGCTGGGACCGCTCGGGTGGCTGAGCACGGTGAGACAGTCGTCGCCGTCGTCGTCACCCACCGGCGCGTCGCCGAACTGGCCCTCTCGCTGCAGTCCGTCACCGGCCAGACCCGTGCACCCGACCACCTGATCGTCGTCGACAACGACGACGACGATGCCGTTCGCGAACTCGTCGACGCACAACCCGTTCCGACCACCTACCTGGGCTCCCGGCGAAATCTCGGCGGGGCAGGCGGATTCGCCCTTGGCATGCTGCACGCGCTGTCGCTCGGAGCGGACTGGGTGTGGTTGGCCGACGACGACGGCAGACCGGCCGACGCCGAGGTGCTCGATCGGTTGCTCTCGTGCGCGCGGACCCACGCCCTGGCCGAGGTGTCCCCGATGGTGTGCGACCTCGCCGACCCCACCCGGTTGGCGTTCCCGTTGCGCCGTGGCCTGGTGTGGCGCAGGTGGGTGCACGAATTGCGCACCGATGGCTCGGACGACCTGCTACCCGGCATCGCGTCGCTGTTCAACGGAGCACTGTTCCGCGCCTCGACGGTGGAAGCCGTTGGCGTACCGGACGTTCGACTGTTCATCCGCGGGGACGAGGTCGACGTTCACCGGCGCCTGGTGCTGTCGGGCCTGCCGTTCGGCACGTGCTTGGAGGCGACCTACCTGCATCCGCAGGGGTCCGACGAATTCAAGCCGATCCTCGGTGGCCGCATGCACACCCAGTATCCGTCCGACGACACCAAGCGGTACTTCACCTACCGCAACCGCGGATATCTGCAGTCGCAGCGCGGGCTCCGCAAGCTGGTGGCCCAGGAGTGGCTGCGCTTCGGCTGGTTCTTCCTGGTGACCCGCCGCGACCCGGCCGGTTTCGCCGAATGGATTGGCTTGCGTCGCTTGGGCAGACGAGAGAGGTTCTTGAAACCGTGACCTTCACCGACGCCGCCGCGCAGTCGAAGACCTTCACCCGCGCGTGGTTGGATCTCAGTTCGGGCTTCGGCAAGCGCGAACTCTGGCTGCACCTGGGCTGGCAGGACATCAAGCAGCGCTACCGCCGTTCGGTGCTGGGGCCCATCTGGATCACCATCGCCACCGGCACCATGGCCGTCGCACTCGGCGGGCTGTACTCGACGCTGTTTCACTTGCCGCTGGCCGAGCACCTGCCCTACGTCACCCTGGGGTTGATCATCTGGAACCTGATCAACGCCTCCATCCTCGAGGGCGCTGACGTGTTCGTGGCGAACGAGGGCCTCATCAAACAACTTCCGACACCACTGTCGGTGCACGTCTACCGACTGGTGTGGCGCCAGATCATCCTGTTCGCCCACAACATCGTCATCTTCGTCGTCATCGCGATCATCTTCCCGCAGCCCTGGAAGTGGACCGACCTGGCGTTCATCCCCGCCTTGATGTTGATCGCGCTGAACTGCGTGTGGGTGGCGTTGTGCTTCGGCATCCTGGCCACCCGGTATCGCGACATCAGCCCGCTGTTGTTCAGCCTGGTGCAACTGCTGTTCTACGTCACGCCGATCATCTGGAACGACGCGACGCTGCGGCAACAGGGCGCGGGCACCTGGGCCAAGGTCATCGAGTTCAACCCACTGTTGCACTACGTCGACATCGTGCGCGCACCGCTGCTGGGCGCCGATCAGGAATGGCGACACTGGGCGGTGGTGATCGTGCTGACCGTCATCGGCTGGACCGTCACGGCGTTCGCCATGCGGCAGTACCGCGCCCGGGTGCCCTACTGGGTGTAGGGCTCNNCGCGCACAGCTGTGTAGNNCCGAATGTGAAGTCGTGTGCGAGTTTCGGAGGAAATGTCGCACACGACTTCACGTTCGACGCGGACGGCGGGTCAAAAGCTCAGCGGCGCGGGGCCTTCATGCGAGTGGCGCAGTTGATCCGGTTCCACGCGTTGATGGTGACGGCCATGGCGATCACCTGGGCCAGTTCCCGTTCGGAGAACACCGCGGCGGCCGTCGCGTAGACCTCGTCGGAGACGTGTCCGTGGTGCAGTTCGGTGATGGCCTCGGTCAGCTTCAGCGCCGCCCGCTCGCGTTCGGTGAACAGCGTGCCCGCCTCGTCCCAGGCAGCGATCAGGGCGAGCCGCTGCTCGGTCTCGCCAAGCTTGCGGGCGTCGGCGACGTGCATGTCGAGGCAGAAGGCGCAGTGGTTGATCTGGCTCGCGCGAATCTTGATCAGCTCGCCGAGGGCGGGGTCGACGTCCTTCGCCGAGGCGGTGCTCAGACGCATCATCGCGTCGTACAACTCCGGGGAGACCTTGTAGATGGCGATGCGGTCGACGGCGGTGGGGTGTTCCAGGGTGTCGGTCATGCCCACCACGCTACGACCCAAAGAACCATCTGCATGGTTCAATTCCGGTGTGACTTCGTGGGCCAATTCGGGACAGCGCGATCTTCATCTGGATCTTCGCGCCGCCATCACCCCCGGCGGCCGCGGGACACGCGAACTGCTCATCACGGCACTGCGCGACGCCGTCCGATCCGGTCGGCTGGCCACGGGCACCACGCTGCCGCCGTCGCGCACGCTCGCCACGGACCTCGGGGTGGCCCGCAACACCGTCGCCGAGGCCTATGCCGAACTGGTCGCCGAGGGCTGGCTGGGGTCGCGGCAGGGTGCGGGCACCTGGGTGGTCGACGCCGCGGCGAACCCACTGCCGACCCGTTCGCGCGGCACTCCCGTGGTGGCCACCCACAACCTGATGCCCGGGTCGCCCGACGTCAGCGCCTTCCCCCGCGCGGCCTGGTTGACCTCCGCCCGCCGAGCGTTGTCCGCCGCACCCGACGAGGCGCTGCGGATGGGGGATCCCCGCGGTCGGGTCGAACTGCGAGAAGCGCTCTCCGAGTACCTCGGTCGCGTCCGCGGCGTCCGCACCTCACCCGAGACGATCGTGGTCTGCGCCGGCACGCGACACGCCGTGGAGATCCTGGCCAAGGCACTGGGCGGGCCGATCGCCGTCGAGGCCTACGGACTGTTTCTGTTCCGGGAGGCGATCGCGGGTGTCAGTGTCGCGTCGACCCCGATCGGCGTCGACGAGCAGGGGGCGATCGTGGCGGATCTGGACCGAACCACCGCGTCGGCCGCGCTGCTGACCCCCGCCCACCACTTTCCGCACGGCGGCCACCTGCACCCGACGCGACGCAAGGCGGTCGTGGACTGGGCTCAGCGGACTGGGGGCTACGTGCTCGAGGACGACTACGACGGCGAGTTCCGCTACGACCGCCAACCCGTCGGCGCCGTCCAAGGTCTCGCCCCGGACTGCGTCGTGTATCTGGGGTCGGCCAGCAAGAGCCTGTCACCGGCGCTGCGGCTGGGGTGGATGGCCCTGCCCGACTCCCTGGTCGACCGCGTGCTGGCGGCTGCCGGTGGGCAGCAGTTCTACGTCGACGCGTTGGCGCAGCTGACGATGGCCGACTTCATCTCCAATGGCAGCTACGACAAGCACATTCGACGAATGCGGCTGGTCTACCGCCGGCGCCGCGACCGTCTGCTCGAGGCCCTCCGGCCGTTCGACGTCGGCATCAGCGGACTCTCCGCCGGTCTTCACCTGCTGCTGACGTTGCCTGCGGGAGCGGAGCCGGAGGCCATGCGGCGGGCAGGCGAGGCAGGCATCGCCCTGTCGGGCCTAGGTCTACTGCGCCACCCCGACGCGGGACCCGACGTCCCCGCGGGCGACGGCATCGTCATCAGCTTCGGCACGCCGTCGGAGAGTGCCTTCGCCGCAGCGGTCGACGCCCTGTGCGGCGTGCTCGACGGTCTCCAACACTGACAGATTGGTGCGCGGACACCCTGCCGGAGCCTGGCAAGATCGAGCCCCGTGCATGACGAGCAAACCACGGACGCCGGGCTCGCCGGTTGGCAGGCGGCGGGACTGGCGCTGGCAGCAGCCGCCATGGCCGCCCGCACCGGACTCGGCAGCGTGGTCGGCGTGGTCATCCTGCTGCCGATCGTCTACGCCCTGGTCCGGCTGCGGCGACACGCCCCAGAGGCCGGCTCGACCGCCGAACTGATCGGCTCCACGGCGGGACCGCGAGGCGCCGCGTTCGCCGTCAACCTGCAGGTGACCGGCTACGCCCTGCTGGCGGTGACCGCGGCGCAGACCTTCGGCCTGCTCCGGTTGCCCCCGCCGGTGTCGGCGGACCCGTTCGGACCCCCGCAGTTCAACGCGTGGCTCTGGTCGCTGTGGGCGGTCGCCGCGATCGTCGCCGCCGCGACGGTGGTGTTCGCCCTCTCCGATCGACTGGTCGCCACCCTCGCCGCCCTTCTGGCCGCGGGCGGTCTGCTGATCCAGTTCTATTACGGCCTGGCCGTCGTCGCCCGCGGGGTGTCGGGTTCGGTCTCGGAACAGCCCGTCACGACCGAGCCGCCGACCGGACTCGCCGCCGCGGGGACACTCGCCGTGGCGGCCATCTCGCTCGCCGGGTTCGAAGTCGTCACCACCCGCACGCGGCGCGAGAGCTCGAACGGCTGGCCGATGGGACTGGCGATCGGCGTGGTCGCCCTGATCGCCGTCATCGCCTGGTGGGCCTGCCAGTACAGCGGATTCGGCGCCGGCTCGCTGGACGGCTCGAACTTCGGGCTCGCGGTGATGGACTTCTACGGCGACACGGCCTCGCAAATCGTCTCGATCGGCGCGGCGATGTTCGTCGCCGCCGCCCTGCTCGCGCTGCTCTGGGGCATCGCCAAGGCGACCGACCGGCTGGACGTCGCCGTCCCGTCCGACGCCGTGTTCGGCGGGGTCGTGGTGGTCATGGCGGTGCTGGCGGTGGTGGTGATCCACGTCGGCTGGACCCTCGGTTACGTGGGGGCGCTGGTGTTGTTCGCGCTCTACGGCCTGGTCCTGATCGCGGAGTCGCGGATCGCGGACGACGGCGCGGCGTCGTGGTGGCTGCGGCTGATCATGCCGATCGTCTTCGCGGCGGTGGTGCTGCTGCCACTGGCGTGGGCGCAGTTCGACACCAGTGCGCTGAAGCCCGTCGTCGTGGCGGCCGCACTGATCGCCGCCGCCGCGGGTGCCGCGGTCGTGGGCACCCGCAGCCGCGCTGGCTAGGCTGCCCTCGTGGCCGAGCCCCCCATGTCGCCGAATCTGAGCCTGATGACGCAGGCCTGGCGCTTCGTCGTCACCGGCGGGCTGTCGGCGATCGTCGACTTCGGCCTCTACGTGCTGTTTCTGCACCTGGGTCTGAACGTGAACGTGGCCAAGACCCTGAGCTTCATCGCCGGCACCACCACGGCCTACCTGATCAACCGGCGGTGGACGTTCCAGGCGCCGCCCAGCCGGGCCCGGTTCGTGGCGGTGGTCGCGCTGTACGCCGTCACCTACCTGGTGCAGGTCGGCATCAACTACGCCTTCTACACCCTGTGGGACGACAAGCCGTGGCGCGTGCCGGTGGCGTTCGTCATCGCCCAGGGCACCGCGACGGTGATCAACTTCGTGGTGCAGCGCGCGGTGATCTTCAAGCTCTAGCCGGGGCGGTACCCTCGTCAGGATGTTCGAGACGACCACCAAGCAGCTGATGGGCTGGGGGCGCACCGCGCCGACCGTCGCCCGGGTGCTGTCGACGCCAGATGCCGGGACCATCGTCGACGCCGTCACCAGCGCCGACGGCCGCGGCATCGTTGCGCGCGGACTGGGCCGCTCCTACGGCGACAACGCCCAGAACGGCGGCGGTCTCGTCGTCGACATGACGGCGTTGCACCAGATCCACTCGATCGACCGCGACACCCACCTCGTCGACGTGGACGGCGGCGTCAACCTCGACCAACTCATGCGCGCGGCGCTGCCGTTGGGACTGTGGGTGCCCGTGCTGCCCGGCACCCGCCAGGTCACCGTCGGCGGCGCGATCGCCTGCGACATCCACGGGAAGAACCATCACAGCGCGGGCAGCTTCGGCAACCACGTCCGCTCCATGGACCTGCTGACCGCCGACGGCCAGGTGCGCCACCTCACCCCGGACGCCCCCGACGCCGCAGACGCCGCACTNTTCTGGGCGACGGTCGGCGGCAACGGCCTCACCGGCATCATCCTGCGGGCGACCATCGCGATGACCCCCACCGAGACCGCCTACTTCATCGCCGACGGCGACGTCACGCCCACCCTCGAGGACACCATCGCCTTCCACAGCGACGGCAGCGAGAACGACTACACCTATTCCAGCGCCTGGTTCGACGCGATCAGCGCACCGCCGAAGCTGGGCCGCGCCGCGATCTCGCGTGGCTCGCTGGCCAGGCTCGACCAGCTGCCCGAGAAGCTGCAGAAGAACCCGCTGAAGTTCGATGCGCCGCAACTGCTGACGTTCCCCGACGTGTTTCCCAACGGCCTGGCCAACAAGTACACGTTCGGCCCGATCGGCGAACTCTGGTACCGCAAGTCGGGCACCTACCGCGGCAAGGTGCAGAATCTGACGCAGTTCTACCACCCGCTCGACATGTTCGGAGAGTGGAACCGCGGCTACGGGTCGGCGGGCTTCCTGCAGTACCAATTCGTCGTGCCGACCGAGGCCGTCGAGGAGTTCAAGCGCATCATCGTCGACATCCAGCGTTCGGGGCACTACTCGTTCCTCAACGTGTTCAAGCTGTTCGGGGCGGGAAACCAAGCGCCGCTGAGCTTCCCGATTCCGGGCTGGAACATCTGCGTCGACTTCCCCATCAAGGCCGGCCTGCACGACTTCGTCACCGAGCTCGACCGTCGGGTGCTCGAATTCGGTGGCCGGCTCTACACCGCCAAGGACTCGCGGACCACCGCGGAGACCTTCCACGCCATGTACCCGCGGATCGACGAGTGGATCGAGATCCGCCGCAGGGTCGACCCCGCCGGAGTGTTCGCCTCCGACATGGCCCGACGTTTGGAGCTTCTGTAAATGGTTTTCGATGCCGTCGGCAACCCGCAGGCCATCCTGGTCCTCGGAGGCACCTCCGAGATCGGCCTCGCCATCGCCGAACGCTATCTGCGTGACGCCCCGGCGCGGGTGATCCTGGCCGACCTGCCCGAGCACCCCCGCAAGGCCGACGCCCTCGCCGCGATGACGGCCGCGGGCGCGAAGTCCGTCGAGTGGGTCGACTTCGACGGTACCAAGACCGACGATCACCCCGGGGTGATCGAGAAGGCCTTCGCCGGAGGAGACGTCGACGTGGCCGTCGTGGCNTTCGGGCTGCTCGGTGACGCCGAGGAACTGTGGCAGAACCAGCGCAAGGCCGTCCAGATCGCCGGAATCAACTACACCGCAGCCGTTTCCGTCGGCGTCCTGCTCGGTGAGAAGATGCGCGCGCAGGGTTCGGGGCGCATCATCGCGATGAGCAGCGCCGCCGGCGAGCGGGTGCGGCGCTCCAACTTCGTCTACGGCTCCACCAAGGCCGGCCTCGACGGCTTCTACCTCGGCCTGGGGGAAGCGTTGCGCGAGTTCGGTGTTCGCGTGCTCGTCATCCGACCCGGCCAGGTCCGCACCAAGACCACCATCGACTACCTGTCGGCCACCGGGGCGAAGGAAGCCCCGATGACGGTCGACAAGGAGTACGTCGCCGACCTCGCGGTCACGGCGTCGGCCAAGGGCAAGGACCTGGTGTGGGCGCCCGGCGCGTTCCGCTACGTGATGATGGTGCTGCGGCACGTGCCGCGGCCGATCTTCCGCAAGCTGCCGATCTAGAAGTGCTTGCCACAGCGGGCCGGTCGGCGGCGGCCATGCTCGCCGCGGCGGTGATCGCCACCGCGGTCGCGAGCGTCTCGCTGCTGGCGATCGCCCGGGTCCAATGGCCCGCATTCAACTCCTCGAACCAGCTGCATGCGCTGACCACGGTCGGCCAATTCGGTTGTCTGGCCGGTCTCTTCGCGGCGGGCTGGCTCTGGCGCGCCCACCGTCGGGTGATCGCCAGGATCGTCGCGGTGATCTTCCTGTCGGCGCTGGCCGCGGTCACCCTCGCGATGCCGCTGGGCGCCACCAAGCTCTATCTGTTCGGCGTCTCGGTCGACCAGCAGTTCCGCACCGAGTACCTCACGCGGTTCGCCGATTCCGCGGTGCCGCACGACATGACCTACATCGGCCTTCCGCCGTACTACCCGAGCGGCTGGTTCTGGTTGGGNGGCCGGCTCGCACATCTGACCGGGACGCCNGCGTGGGAGATGTTCAAGCCGTGGTCGATCATCTCGATCACCGTGGCCGTCGCCGTCGCGCTGACGCTGTGGACGCTGCTCATCCGGTTCGAGCTCGCCCTCGTCGTTGCCACCGCCACCGCCGCGGCCACCCTGGCCTACGCGCCCGCGGAACCGTACGCCGCCGTCATCACCGTCCTCCTTCCGCCGGTCTTCGTCCTGGCGTGGGCGGGCCTGCGGGCCGACCGTGGGCGGGGCTGGGCGGCCGTCGTGGGCGTCGGGCTCGTCCTCGGGCTCGCGGCGCTGTTCTACACACTCCTCCTCGGCTACGCCGCCTTCACCGTGACGATCATGGCGCTGCTCGCCGCCGTCACCCGGCGCAGCTGGTGGCCCCTGCTACGCCTGGCCGCGATCGCCGTCATCGCCGGTGTGCTCGCCCTGATCCACTGGGGGCCCTACGTCCTGGCCGCGTCGAGGGGGGCGCCGGCCGACAAGGGCACCGCTCAGCACTACCTGCCGGCCGACGGCGCCCAGCTGACGTTCCCCATGCTGGACTTCACCCTGCTCGGCGCGCTGTGCATGGTCGGCACGCTGTGGCTGGTGGTGCGGGAGCGCTCCTCGACGCGTGCTGGCGCATTGGCCGTCGGCGTCCTCGCCGTCTACGCGTGGTCGCTGTTGTCGATGCTGATGACCCTGCTGGGCACCACCCTGCTGTCGTTCCGGTTGCAGCCCACGTTGACGGTGCTGCTGACGGCGGCGGGCGCGTTCGGCGTCGTCGAGACCACGCTGGCGATCGGGGCCAGATACACCGCTCAGACCCGACGGCGAGTCGTCGCGGCCGGGGCCGTCGTCGGGGCGATCGGCGCGATCACGTTCACCCAGGACATCCCCGACGTACTGCGCCCCGACATCGTCGTCGCCTACACCGACACCGACGGCAGTGGTCAGCGCGCCGACCGTCGGCCACCGGGCGCCGAGCAGTACTACCGCGAGGTCGACGCCACGATCGTCGAGGTCACCGGCCGGCCCCGCGACCAGACCGTGGTGATGACCGCCGACTACAGCTTCCTGGCCTACTACCCCTACTACGGGTTCCAGGGCCTGACGTCGCACTACGCCAACCCGCTCGCGCAGTTCAAGGAGCGGTCCTCGGCCATCGAGGGCTGGGCCACGATCAGCACACCCGACCAGTTCGTCGCCGCCCTGGACGCACTGCCCTGGCAGCCACCCACGGTCTTCCTGATGCGTCACGGCGCCAACGACACCTACACACTGCGTCTGGCCAGCGACGTCTACCCCAACCAGCCCAACGTCCGCCGCTACCAGGTGGCGTTGGACGCGGCCCTCTTCGACGATCCGCGGTGGGCGGTGTCCGACCACGGACCCTTCGTCCTGGCAATCCGGCGGTAATCGATCATGATCGGCGAAGCCCCGCCTGGCGGGGAACTATCATCTAGCCCCGTGACAGGAGCCGGGGCCAACCACGCCACCGCGCGACTGGTCGCCATCGTCGCCGGTCTGCTGGGGTCGATCTTGGCGCTTGCGACACCGTTCCTGCCGGTCACCCAGACCACTGCGGCCATCAACTGGCCGCAGAACGGCGTCCTGCAGAGCGTCGACGCGCCGCTCATCGGCTACGTGCCCACCGACCTGACCGTGACGATCCCCTGTCGCGCCGCCGCCGGCCTGGTCGGAGCCGAGAACGCCAACCGCACGGTGCTGCTGTCCACCGTGCCCAAGCAGGCGCCCAAGGCCGTCGACCGCGGTTTGCTCGTCGAACGCGTCGGCGGCGACCTCCTGGTGATCGTGCGCAACACCCCGGTGGTCAGCGCCCCGCTGAGCCAGGTGCTCAGTCCCGCGTGCCAACGGCTGACGTTCACCGCCCACGCCGACAAGGTGACCGCCGAGTTCGTCGGCCTCGTCGAGGGGCCGGACGCCGACGGCCAGGCCACCCCCGGTGACCCGCTGCGAGGCGAACGCAGCGGTTACGACTTCCGCCCGCAGATCGTCGGCGTCTTCACCGATCTGTCCGGACCCGCGCCGCCCGGCCTCCAGTTCTCGGCGACCGTCGACTCGCGATACAGCACGTCGCCCACGCTGCTCAAGATGCTCGCCATGGTCGTCGGCATCGCGATGACCGTCGTCGCCCTCGGCGCGCTGCACGTCCTGGACACCGCCGACGGCATGAAGCACCGCCGGTTCCTGCCGCCGCGCTGGTGGTCGCTCAAGCCCCTCGACGGCCTCGTCGTCGCGGTGCTGGTGTGGTGGCACTTCGTCGGCGCCAACACCTCCGACGACGGCTACATCCTCACGATGGCGCGGGTCTCCGAACACGCCGGGTACATGGCCAACTACTACCGGTGGTTCGGCACCCCGGAGGCGCCGTTCGGGTGGTACTACGACCTGCTCGCCCTGTGGGCGCACGTGAGCACCGCGAGCATCTGGGTGCGCCTGCCGACGCTGCTGATGGCGCTGGCGTGCTGGTGGGCGATCAGCCGCGAGGTCATCCCGCGCCTCGGTCGTGCCGTCAAGACCAGCCGCGCGGCGGCCTGGACCGCGGCAGGCATGTTCCTGGCGTTCTGGTTGCCGCTGAACAACGGCCTGCGACCCGAGCCGATCATCGCCCTCGGCATCCTGCTCACGTGGTGCTCGGTGGAGCGCGGCGTCGCCACCAGCAGGCTGCTGCCGGTCGCGATCGCCGTCATCATCGGCGCACTCACGTTGTTCTCCGGGCCCACCGGCATCGCCGCGGTCGGCGCACTGCTGGTCGCGATCGGACCGCTCAAGACCATCGTCGCCGCGCACACGTCGCGCTTCGGCTACCTCGCGCTGCTCGCGCCGATCATGGCCGCCGGNACCGTCACCATCTTCCTGATCTTCCGCGACCAGACGTTCACNAGCGAGGTGCAGGCCAGCGCGTTCAAGTCCGCCGTCGGACCCAGCCTGGCGTGGTTCGACGAGCACATCCGCTACGAACGNCTCTTCATGGCCAGCCCCGACGGTTCNGTGGCGCGCCGCTTCGCCGTGCTCGCNCTGCTGCTTGCCCTCGCCGTGTCGGTCGCCATGTCGTTGCGCAAGGGACGAATTCCCGGCACCGCCGCCGGTCCGGCCAGGCGCATCATCGGCATCACGATCATCTCGTTNCTGATGATGATGTTCACCCCGACGAAGTGGACCCATCACTTCGGCGTGTTCGCCGGGCTCGCGGGATCNCTGGGAGCGCTGGCGGCCGTCGCCGTCGCCTCNGCCGCGATGACCTCCCGCCGCAACCGGACCATCTTCGCGGCCACGGTGCTGTTCATGACGGCCTTCTCGTTCGCCAGCGTCAACGGCTGGTGGTACGTGTCGAANTTCGGTGTGCCGTGGTCGAACGAGTTCCCCCAGTTCAAGTTCGGCTTCACCACCATCCTGCTGGCCCTGTCGGTGGCGGCCCTGATGGTGGCGGCCTGGTTGCACTTCACCGGACGGGACGGGACGCCACCGAGTAGACCGCGGCGGTGGTCGTGGATCGGCCGGGCGCCGTTGACGGTCGCGGTCTGGGCCCTGGTGGCCTTCGAGGTGATGTCCCTGACCGTCGCGATGGTCGAGCAGTACCCCGCCTGGTCGGTCGGCCGGTCCAACCTCGAGTCGCTGACCGGCAAGACGTGCGGTCTGGCCACCGACGTCCTCGTCGAGGAGGACCCCAACGCCGGCATGCTGGCGCCGGTGAGCGCGCCGTTGAACGCCTCACTGGGGTCGACGTCCCAAGGCTTTGGCCCCAACGGCATTCCCGCCGACCTCTCGGCCGACCCCGTCGCCGAACCGCAGGGCAGCAACAACTTCGCCGACTCCGACGGGTCCGTCGTCAGCGGCAGCGAGCCAGGCACCGAGGGCGGCACCACGGCCGCCGCGGGGGTCAACGGCTCGCGAGCCCGGCTGCCCTACAACCTCAACCCCGCCACCACGCCCGTGATGGGCAGCTGGCGGTCCGGCACGCAGCAGCCGGCCCTGCTGCGCTCGGCGTGGTATCGCCTGCCACCGCGTGACCAGGCGGGCCCGCTGCTCGTCGTCGCCGCGGCCGGACGATTCGACCCGGGCGAGGTGACGATTCAGTGGGCGACCGACGCCCAGGCCGAGAGCAACCAGCCCGGTGGCAGCGTCGGATTCGGTGACGTCGGCGCCGTGCCCGCGTGGCGCACCCTCCGCATCCCGCTCAGCGCGATCCCCACCGAGGCCACCCAGGTGCGCCTCGTCGCCTCCGACCAGGACCTCGCACCTCAGCACTGGATCGCGGTGACCCCGCCGCGCGTTCCGCAGCTGAAGACGCTGCAAGACGTCGTCGGGTCCACCGACCCCGTGCTGCTCGACTGGCTGGTCGGGCTGGCGTTCCCCTGCCAGCGCCCGTTCGGCCACCAGAACGGCGTCACCGAGGTGCCCAAGTGGCGCATCCTGCCCGACCGCTTCGGCGCCGAGGCGAACTCGCCGGTGATGGACTACCTCGGCGGCGGACCGCTGGGCATCACCGAACTCCTGGTGCGCGCCGCTCCGGTGCCGACGTATTTGAAGGACGACTGGTTCCGCGACTGGGGCTCCCTGCAGAGGCTGACCCCCTGGTACCCCAATGCCCAGCCCGCGCGGCTGGACCTCGGCACCGCCACACGCAGCGGATTGTGGAGTCCCGGCCCCCTCCGTTTGAGCTGACGCCCGCATGGCGGCGCAGCGCACACGAGCGCGTCGCCTAGCATCGGACCTCGTGCCCGCCCGGACCCTACGACTCATCGCGATCGTCGCGGGGGCCCTGGGACTCCTGCTGTGCGCTCTGACCCCCCTGCTTCCCGTCAAGCAGACGACGGCCACGATCCAGTGGCCACAGGGGGTCGGGGCAGACGGTCTGATCACCGACGTGACCGCTCCGCTGGTCTCCGGTGCGCCGTTGGCGCTCGACGCCACCATCCCCTGCCAGGCCATGGCGACGCTGCCGGCCGCCGGTGGCGTCGTCCTCTCGACGATCCCCGACGGAGGAATCGACGCCGGGCGCAACGGGCTGTTCGTCCGTGCCACCGCCGACAGCGTCATCGTCGCCTTCCGGGACTCGGTCGCCGCGGTCGCGCCACGGACCGCCGTCGCCTCCGGAGCGTGCAGCTCGCTGCACGTCTGGGCCACCGTGGGCGGCGTCGGTGCGGACTTCGTCGGCATCCCCGGCGCCACCGGCACCTTGCCGCCGGAGAAGAAGCCTCAGGTGGCCGGGCTGTTCACCGACCTGAAGGTCGCCGCCCAGCCGGGACTGTCCGCCCGCGTCGACGTCGACACCCGCTTCGTCACGTCCCCGACCGCGCTGAAGACCGCGCTGATGGCCCTCGGCGTGCTCGCCACCATCGGATCCATCGTGGCGCTGGCACTGCTGGACCGCTCGAGCCGACGCGTCACAGGCGGGTGGCGGCGCTTCTGGCGCGCGGGGATCGCGACGTGGCTCGCCGACGGCGCCGTGGTCGCCACCCTGCTGCTGTGGCACGTCGTCGGGGCGATNTCGTCGGACGACGGCTACAACCTGACCATCGCGCGGGTGTCCGGCGACGCCGGTTACGTCGCCAACTACTACCGCTACTTCGGTGCGTCCGAAGCACCATTCGACTGGTATCCGTCGGTGCTGGCGCACCTCTCGGCGATCAGCACCGCCGGGGTGTGGATGCGGCTGCCCGCCACCGTGGCGGGCCTCGTCACCTGGCTGCTGCTGAGCCGGTGGGTGCTGCCGCGCCTCGGCGGTCGGCTGGCGGCCAACCGGGTCGCGGTGTGGACCGGCGCCGCGGTGTTCCTCGCCGCCTGGCTGCCGTTCAACAACGGGCTNCGACCCGAACCCCTCATCGCNCTCGGCGCGCTGCTGACCTGGGTGCTCGTCGAGTACGCGATCGGTGCCCGTCGTCCGTGGCCCGCCGCCGTCGCGATCGTCGTCGCCATGCTCAGCGTCACCCTGGCGCCCCAGGGCCTGGTCGCCCTCGCCCCGCTGCTGGTGGGCGCCCGCGCCATCGTCAGGAACGTCCGCGACCGGCGGACCGGCCTGCTGGCCCCGCTCGCCACCTTCGCCGCGTCGCTGTCGCTGGTGTTCGTGATCGTCTTCCGCGACCAGACCCTGGCGACGGTCGCCGAATCGGCCCGCATCAAGTACACCGTCGGCCCGACGATCGCCTGGTACCAGGAATTCCTTCGGTACTACTTCCTGACCGTCGAGGACAGCGTCGACGGATCCCTGACCCGGCGATTCTCGGTGCTGATCCTGCTGCTGTGCCTGTTCGGGCTGCTGGCGGTGATGCTGCGCCGCGGGAGCCTGCCCGGGATGGCCATCGCACCGGTGTGGCGGTTGCTGGGCACCACCGCGATCGGGCTGCTGCTGCTGACCCTCACCCCGACCAAGTGGGCCGTGCAGTTCGGCGCGTTCGCCGGGCTGGCGGGTGCGTTGGGCGCCGTCACCGCCTTCACCTTCTCCCGGGTGGGTCTGCACAGCCGACGCAACCTCGCGCTCTACGCGACCGCATTGTTGTTCGTGCTCGCGTGGGCGACCTCCGGCATCAACGGCTGGTTCTACGTCGGCAACTACGGCGTGCCCTGGTTCGACAAGCAACCGGTGCTCGCGGGGCAACCGGTGACGTCGATGTTCCTCGGGCTGGCCATCCTGAGCGGTCTGCTGACCGGGTGGCTGCACTTCCGGATGGACTACACCGGGCACGTCGAGGTCGAGAACACCCGCCGCAACCGGGTGCTGGCGTCGACGCCGCTGCTGGTGGTCGCCACGCTGATGGTGCTGCTCGAAGTCGGCTCGATGGTCAAGGGCGCGGCGTCGCGCTACCCCGCCTACACGACGGCCAAGGCCGACGTCGAGGCCATCGCCTCCGGCCTGGGGGCCACCAGCTGCGCGATGGCCGACGACGTGCTGGTCGAGACCGATCCGAATGCCGGCCTGCTGCAACCCGTTTCGGGGCAGCAGTTCGGTCCGGCCGGACCCCTGGGCGGCGTCGACCCGCAGGGCTTCACCCCCAACGGGGTCAGCGACACCCTGCTGCCACCCGAACCCGTCACCGCCAACCCGGGCACGGTCAACTCGCCGGGATCGGCCGACAAGCCCAACGTGGGGATCGGATTCTCCGCAGGCACCGGCGGCGGCTACGGCCCCGTCGGGGTCAACGGCTCACGCGTGTTCCTGCCCTTCGGCCTCGACCCGGCCAAGACCCCCGTCATGGGCAGCTACGGCGAGAACACCGCGGCCGCCAAGGCGACGTCGGCCTGGTACGAGCTGCCGCCGCGCACACCGGACCGGCCGCTGGTCACCGTCACGGCCGCCGGCGCGATCTGGTCGGTCGACGAGGAGGGTGACTTCAACTACGGCCAGTCGCTGAAACTGCAGTGGGGCGTGCGCAATCCCGACGGCAGCTTCCGCGCGCTCGCCGCGGTGGAGCCCATCGACCCCCTGGTGCCACAGCGCGCGTGGCGCAACCTCCGCTTCCCGCTGGCGTCGGCGCCGCCGGAGGCCAACGTGGCCCGCATCGTCGCCGACGACCCGAACCTGTCGACCGACCAGTGGTTCGCGTTCACCCCGCCCCGCGTGCCGGCCCTGGAGTCCGCCCAGCAGTTCCTGGGATCGTCGACTCCGGTGCTGATGGACATCGCGACCGCCGCGAACTTCCCGTGCCAGCGCCCCGCGTCGCAGCATCTGGGCATCGCCGAACTGCCGGACTTCCGAATCCTGCCCAACGCCAAGCAGGTCGTGGTGTCGTCCAACCAGTGGCAGTCCGCCGACGACGGCGGCCCCTTCCTCTACATCCAGGCGCTGCTGCGCACGTCCACCGTGCCGACGTACCTGCGCGACGACTGGTACCGCGACTGGGGCACCATCGAGCGCTACGACCGCATCGTGCCGGCGTCCACCGCACCGGAGGTCACCGTCGACCAGGGCACCGAGACGGTGCTGGGCTGGACGCGCCGCGGACCCATCCGAGCCCTGCCACTGGAGACGGACAAGTGAGGACTACCCGCTGGGTGGCGATGATCGCGGGGCTGATCGGCTTCGTGCTGTCGGTGCTGACTCCGCTGCTGCCGGTCGTGCAGACCACGGCGACGGTGAACTGGCCNCAGAACGGCCAGGTCGCCGACGTGACCGCCCCGCTGATNACGCTGACGCCNGTCACCATGACGGCCACCGTGCCGTGTGAGGTGTTGCGGGACATGGCCAATCGTGGTGGTGGCACCGTGCTGGGCACGGCTCCGCCCAACACCAAGGACGCCGCGCTGAACTCGCTGTTCGTCAACGTGAGCGGCAAGCCCGGCGATCAGCGGGTCACCGTCACCGACCGCAACGTCGTCGTCGCCACCATGCCGATGTCACGCGTCCTCGGTCCCGAGTGCACCCGGATGGAGATCACGTCGTCGGAGGCGGGCACCTTCGCGACGTTCCCCGGGATGAGCGATCCGGCCGACCCGCAGAAGGACTACCGCTCCGGGTTCGTCGACCCCAACCTGCGTCCGAACTTCGTCGGGATCTTCACCGACCTGACCGGACCTGCGCCGCAAGGGCTCTCGGTGTCGGCGACCGTGGACACTCGCTTCACCACCAAGCCGACCGCGGTGAAGCTCGGCGCGATGCTGCTGGCCATGGTGGCCACCGTCATCGCGCTGGTGGCGCTGTGGCGGCTGGACCAACTCGACGGCCGACGCATGCAGCGGGTGATCCCGTCGCGGTGGCGCACGTTCTCGGCGACCGACGTCGTGGTGGTGTGCGGCTTCCTGGTCTGGCACGTCATCGGGGCCAACTCGTCCGACGACGGCTACATCCTGCAGATGGCCCGCGTCGCCGACCGCGCCGGTTACATGTCGAACTACTTCCGGTGGTTCGGCAGCCCGGAAGATCCCTTCGGCTGGTTCTACAACGTGCTGGCGTTGATGACCCACGTCAGCGACGCCAGCATCTGGATGCGCCTGCCCGACTTGGTGTGTGCGCTGATCTGCTGGCTGCTGCTGTCACGCGAAGTGCTGCCCCGCCTTGGACCGTCGGTCGCCTCGAGCCGGTCGGCGACGTGGGCCGCGGGCCTGGTGCTGATGGCGGCGTGGATGCCGTTCAACAACGGACTGCGCCCCGAGGGGCAGATCGCCACCGGCGCGCTCATCACCTACGTGCTGATCGAACGGGCCATCATCTCGGGCCGGCTCACCCCGGCCGCGCTGGCGATCGTCTCGGCCGCCTTCACACTCGGCATCCAGCCGACCGGCCTGATCGCCGTGGCGGCCCTGCTGGCCGGTGGACGACCCCTGTTGCGCATCCTGGTGCGACGACACCGCGTCGTCGGCACGTGGCCGTTGGTGTTGCCCCTGCTGGCGGCGGGCACCATCATCCTGACCGTCGTGTTCGCCGATCAAACGCTGGCAACGGTGTTGGAGGCCACCAGGATTCGTACGGCGATCGGCCCCAGCCAGGCCTGGTACACCGAGAACCTGCGGTACTACTACCTGATCCTGCCGACCGTCGACGGCTCGCTGTCGAGACGCTTCGGGTTCATGATCACCGCGCTGTCGCTGTTCGCGTCGCTGTTCATCATGCTGCGCCGCGGACGGGTTCCGGGTGTCGCCCGCGGTCCGGTGTGGCGTCTGGTCGGCGTCATCTTCGGCACCATGTTCTTCCTGATGTTCACCCCCACCAAGTGGGTTCACCACTTCGGCTTGTTCGCCGCCGTCGGTGCGGCGATGGCAGCGGTCGCCACGGTGCTGGTGTCTCGGGTGGTGCTGCGCTCGGCGCGCAACCGGATGACGTTCGTCGCCGCGTTGCTGTTCGTGACCGCGCTGACCTTCTCGAGCACCAACGGCTGGTGGTACGTCTCCAGTTACGGCGTGCCGTTCAACAATGCGATGCCGAAGATCGGCGGGGTGACCGTCAGCTCGATCTTCTTCGCGCTGTTCGTCATTGCCGCGCTGTGGGCGTTCTGGCTGCACTTCAGCCGCGATCGCGCCGAGAGCAAGGTGGTGCGGTGGGTGACCGCGGCGCCGATTCCGATCGTGGCGGGTCTGATGGTCGTGGTGTTCGTGGGGTCGATGACGGCGGGTGTCGTGCGGCAGTACCCGACCTATTCGAACGGGGCGTCCAACCTCAAGGCCTTCGCCGGTGGCTGCGGCCTGGCCGACGACGTGCTCGTCGAACCGGACGCCAACGCCGGCTTCCTGGCGGCACTGCCGGGCAACTACGGCTCGCTGGGCCCGCTGGGCGGTACCGGCGCCGTGGGATTCACCCCCAACGGGGTTCCGGACCACATCGTCGCCGAGGCCATCCGCAGCGACCTGCCGACCCCGGGCACTGACTACGACTGGGACGCACCGGTGAAGCTGTCGAGCCCCGGGATCAACGGGTCGACGGTGCCGCTGCCCTACGGCCTCGATCCCCGGCGGGTGCCGTTGGCGGGCTCCTACGTCAACGGGCCTGCGCAGCAACAGAGTCGGCTGACCTCGGCGTGGTACCAATTGCCGGCCGCGGACTCCGCCCATCCCCTGGTGGTCGTCACGGCCGCGGGCAGCATCACCGGCAACAGCATCTTCAACGGGCTGACAGAGGGGCAGCGGGTCGAATTAGAGTACGGCACAACGGGTCCCGGCGGTGAGCCACAGGCCGCCGGTCGCGTCACGCCGTATGACATCGGGCCGATCCCGTCGTGGCGCAACCTGCGCTTCGACCGCTCGCAGATTCCGGCCGAGGCGGTGAGCCACAGGCCGCGGGTCGCGTCACGCCGTATGACATCGGGCCGATCCCGTCGTGGCGCAACCTGCGCTTCGACCGCTCGCAGATTCCGGCCGACGCCACGTCGGTTCGGATCGTGGCGGAGGATCTCTCGCTGACCCCGGGTGACTGGATCGCCGTCACCCCGCCGCGCGTACCCGAACTGAAGACGGTGCAGCAGTACGTGGGCTCCACCGAGCCGGTGCTGATGGACTGGGCGGTCGGGCTGGCGTTCCCGTGCCAGCAGCCGATGCTGCACTCCAACGGGGTCACCGAGGTGCCGAAGTTCCGCATCACGCCGGACTACAACGCCAAGCGCAAGGACACCGACACCTGGCAGGACGGCCTCAACGGCGGCCTG
>Ga0055540_1000639_pt1 | contig 24837 bp, 26 predicted proteins | sample AraplaCvi_mMS_r2_2_FD_55040 | JGI IMG/M metagenome (GOLD analysis project Ga0055540, IMG submission 55040) | Arabidopsis root microbial communities from North Carolina, USA - plate scrape MF_Cvi_mMS_r2 | ecosystem: Host-associated > Plants > Roots > Endosphere | place: USA: North Carolina
AGGGCGACCCGCACGTCGGCGCCGTAGCCACCGAACGTCCCAACCGTCCCGGGACCGAGCACGGTGTCGGCGGGACCGACACCGACGGCGAACCAGCGCTCGGGGAGCTCGGCGGCCGCCCGCCCCACCGCGGCGCTCAGATCGTGCAGTTCAGGGGCTGCGCCGGTGGCCAGCTCGGGCACCAGGACGGGTGCCGACGGAACGTGGACGATCGCGGTGAGCACGCCTTCACGCTATCCAGTCCGGCGGCCGGGGACTCCGTCGAGGGCAACTGCTCGTGCAAAGGCGTGGGCGCACCCCGGCCCGACCTGTTTCAATGTCACGAGCAAGTCATCGGCAAGCACAGGCGCCGCGTTGCGCGGCAGGAGCGTGGGTCACCCACGCGGAGGGCACGAGGTTTTCGAGAACATGACGACGAGCGAACCCAGCGACGCACCCAAGCCCACACCTCGGCCCGTGCCCAGGCCAGGACCGCCGCGGCCCGCGCCGCGACCGGGTGCCGCACCGGCGGCGGTGGTGGCGCCACCGACCGGCGACCCCCATCGATTCGGCCGCGTGGACGACGACGGCACGGTATGGCTGGTGACCGCCGACGGCGAACGCGTCGTCGGGTCGTGGCAGGCCGGTGAGCGCGAGGCCGCCTTTGCGCACTTCGGGCGGCGCTACGACGACCTGGCCACCGAGGTCGCCCTCATGGAGCGCCGGCTGGCCTCCGGTACCGGTGACGCCCGCAAGATCAAATCGGCCGCCGCCGCGCTCGCCGAGACCCTGCCGACGGCGTCGGTGCTCGGAGACGTCGCCGCCCTGGCCACCCGCCTCGAGACGATCGTCGAGCAGGCCGACACCCACGCCGCCGAGGACCGCCAGAAGCGCGACGAGCACCGAGCCGCCCAGACCGCCCGCAAGGAGGCCTTGGCCGCCGAGGCCGAGGACATCGCCGCCAACGCGACGCAGTGGAAGGCCGCCGGCGACCGGCTCCGCGAGATCCTCGACGAGTGGCGCACGGTCACCGGCTTGGACCGCAAGACCGACGACGCCCTGTGGAAGCGCTACTCGGCGGCGCGGGAGACGTTCAACCGGCGCCGTGGCTCGCACTTCGCCGAGCTGGACCGCGAACGCGTGAGCACCCGCCAAGCCAAGGAGGCGCTGTGCGAGCGCGCCGAGAAGCTGGCCGACTCGACCGACTGGGGGGCCACCGCGGCGACGTTCCGCGACATGCTCACCGAGTGGAAGGCGGCGGGCCGCGCCGCCAAGGACGTCGACGACGCCCTGTGGAAGCGGTTCAAGGCCGCCCAGGACAGGTTCTTCAAGGCCCGCAACGCCGTCAACGCCGAACGCGACGCGGAGTTCGAGGCCAACGCCACTCTCAAGGAGGCGTTGCTGGCCGAGGCCGAGGCCATCGACCTGTCCAACCCCGACGCCGCCCGCGCCGCGCTGCGCACCGTCGGCGCCAAGTGGGACGCCGTCGGCAAGGTTCCCCGCGAGCGGGCTCCGGAATTCGAGCGGCGCATGAAGGCCGTCGAGAAGAAGATCCGCGACACCACGTCATCCGGAGGCGGCACCGACCCGGAGGCGCAAGCCAGGGCAGACCAGTTCCGGCAGCGCGCCGAGCAGTTCGAGCAGCAGGCCGCCAAGGCCGAGGCCGCCGGGCGCACCAAGGACGCCGAGCAGGCCAGGGCGAGCGCGCAGCAGTGGCGGGAGTGGGCCGAGGCCGCCGTCGCGGCCCTCGGCAAGAAGCGCTAGCTGCCGCCGGGCCCAGGAGCCGGCCTCGCCGGTCCGATGCCCTGATCCGGCAGGCCGTCGGGATCCAGCAGCCCCTTGCCTTGCCGCTCGGTGGCGAGTCGGCGTCGTTCCTCCTCGGCGGCCAGGTGGACCGCCGTACGCGACCACACCACCCGCGCCCAGTGGAAGGACAGCAGTATCACCGCGATCCAGGCGACGATCAGGCCGATGCCCGGACCGGGGTGCGGTTCGGCGACCGTTTGCCGCGACCACACCGCCAGCATGCCGATCGGGCAGGCGACGGCCGAACCGGCCAGCGCGATCCACGCCAAACCCCAGCGGCGGGTCAGCAGGGCCAAGATCGAGAACCCCACGCTGAAGACCAGGATCAACCAGGTGAACACGCGGGACGGCAACGCGATCGCCTCGTTCAGCGCGGCCTGAGAGCCGACCAGGACGTCGAGTCCACGGGCACCGCCGGTGTGGGGCAGCACGAACGAGAGCAGGATGACGAAGACCAGCACGGCGACCACCAAAGCCCTTGCGCCCGGGTCGATTTCACGGGCCACCCGGCGTTCGGCGTCTTCGAGGTCGCCCTTGAACTCGTCGAAGTTCGGTTCGTCCCGCTTGTCGCGGCTCATCGGCTGCACCCGGCCGTGACGGGCTGCGCGGGCGGCATGCCGATGCGCGGCAGCCCAAGACCCACCGACGTCGTGCCGGTGACGACCCGGCGACCCGCCTCGTGCGCGTCACCGGCCCTCGTGCGCCGGTGCTCGAGGAGGACGGCGTCGGCGATGAGGTGGTGCGGTGCGGCACCGGTGACGGTGGTGGTGACGACGTCGCCGGGGCGGATGTCACGCTCGCCGGGCGCGAAGTGCACGAGCCGGCCGTCGCGAGCGCGCCCGGACATCCGCGCCGTGCTGACGTCCTTGCGTCCCTCCCCGGTCGCGACGAGGAGCTCGACCCTCGTCCCGATCTGCGCGGCGTTCTCCTCCAGCGAGATGCGCTCCTGCAGCTCGATCAGACGCATGTATCTCTCTTGCACGACGTCCTTGGGTATCTGGTCGGGAAGCTCTGCGGCGGGGGTTCCCGGGCGCTTGGAGTACTGGAAGGTGAACGCGCTGGCGAAACGAGCCCGCTCGACCACGTCGAGGGTGGCGGCGAAGTCGTCCTCGGTCTCGCCGGGGAACCCGACGATGAGGTCGGTGGTGATGGCCGCGTGCGGAATCGCCGCGCGCACCCGGTCGATGATGCCGAGGTACCGCTCGGACCGGTAGGACCGTCGCATGGCCCTGAGGATGCGGTCCGACCCGGACTGCAACGGCATGTGCAGCGTGGGGCACACGTTGGGCGTGGTCGCCATCGCCTCGATCACGTCGTCGGTGAACTCGGCCGGGTGCGGTGAGGTGAAGCGCACCCGCTCCAGGCCTTCGATGCCGCCGCAGGCGCGCAGCAGTTTGGCGAAGGCCCCGCGGTCGGCCGGCTCGTTCCGATCGGCAAACGACACGCCGTAGGCGTTCACGTTCTGCCCCAGCAGCGTGACCTCCAGCACGCCCTGTTCGACCAGCGACCGAACCTCGGCCAGGATGTCGCCGGGCCGGCGGTCGGTCTCCTTGCCGCGCAGCGAGGGCACGATGCAGAACGTGCAGGTGTTGTTGCAGCCCACCGAGATGGAAACCCAAGCGGCGTAAGACGATTCGCGGGACGCCGGCAGGGTGGAGGGGAATTCCTCGAGCGACTCGACGATCTCGACCTGGGCGACGCGGTTGTGGCGGGCCCGTTCCAGCAACGTCGGCAGCGATCCGATGTTGTGGGTGCCGAAGACGACGTCGACCCAGGGCGCCCGGGTCAGCACCGCGTCGCGGTCCTTCTGCGCCAGGCAGCCGCCGACGGCGATCTGCATGTCGGGGTTGGCTTCCTTGCGCGGNACCAGGTGGCTGATGTTGCCGTAGAGCTTGTTGTCGGCGTTNTCGCGCACCGCGCAGGTGTTGAACACCACCACGTCGGCGTCGGTCCCGTCGGCGGCACGCNGGTANCCGGCCTCTTCGAGCAGGCCGGCGAGCCGTTCGGAGTCGTGCACGTTCATTTGGCAGCCGTAGGTGCGCACCTGGAAGGTCCGTGCGGACGCATCACTGGCCACCGTCGAAGTCACCCTGCAATGGTACGGCGGCGCCTGCGGCATCCAAATTCGCCGAACCTCCGGATTGCCCAGAGCCCTGCCGGCTGATCATTCCCTGGGTAAGGTCTGTGCGCATGCAGACCGACCAGTCGGAGGCCGACGCATACGAGCCGACTCCTACGACCGTGCCGATGATTTCGATCAGGGGTGTCAACAAGCACTTCGGCAGCCTCCACGTCCTCAAGGACGTCGACCTGGAAGTGGACCGCGGGCAGGTCGTGGTGGTGCTGGGTCCGTCGGGTTCGGGCAAGTCGACGTTGTGCCGCACCATCAATCGTCTCGAACCGGTCGACTCGGGCACCATCGCGATCGACGGTGAGAAGCTGCCCTCCGAAGGGCGCAAGCTCGCACAGCTGCGCTCCGACGTCGGCATGGTGTTCCAGTCGTTCAACCTGTTCGCGCACAAGACGATTCTGGACAACGTCACCCTCGCGCCGATGAAGGTGCGCAAGACCTCCAAGGACGAGGCACGCGCGGCGGCGATGTCGCTGCTGGAACGCGTCGGGATCGCCAACCAGGCCGACAAGTACCCGGCACAGCTCTCCGGCGGTCAGCAGCAGCGGGTGGCGATCGCCCGCTCGCTGGCCATGCACCCGAAGGTGATGCTGTTCGACGAGCCCACCAGCGCCCTGGATCCGGAGATGATCAACGAGGTCCTGGCGGTGATGACGTCGCTGGCCGAAGACGGCATGACGATGGTGGTGGTGACCCACGAGATGGGCTTCGCGCGCCGCGCCTCGGACCGCATCGTGTTCATGGCCGACGGCGCGATCGTCGAAGACACCACACCCGAGGAGTTCTTCTCCAACCCGAAGTCCGAGCGCGCCAAGGACTTCCTCGGCAAGATCCTCAACCACTAGAACTCCCCCCGAAAGGAATACCGCCGTGCCCTCCAGCAAGCCGTCTCTTCGATTCAGGGTGGCCGCCGCTCTGGCGCTCGCCGTTGCGCTGCCCCTGTCGGTCACCGCGTGCGGCGGCGGAGGCTCCGGTGGCGACGACGGCAAGATCGTCATCGGCACCAAGTTCGACCAGCCAGGCCTGGGACTGAAGAACCCCGACGGCACGATGAGCGGCTTCGACGTCGACGTCGCCACCTACGTCGCCGGGCAGCTCGGCTTCACCCCCGACAAGATCGAGTGGAAGGAATCACCGTCCGCCCAGCGCGAGACGTTGATCCAAAACGACCAGGTGAAGTTCATCGCCGCGACGTACTCCATCACCGACGCACGCAAGGAGAAGGTGTCCTTCGCCGGCCCGTACCTGGTCACCGGTCAGAGCTTGCTGGTCAAGGCCGACAACTCCGACATCACGGGCGCGGATTCGCTGCAGAACAACAAGAAGCTCTGCTCGGTGTCGGGGTCGACGCCGGCCCAGCGCATCAAGGACAAGTACCCCGGGGTGCAGTTGCAGCAGTACGACACCTACTCGGCATGCATCGAGGCCCTCAAGAACGGCGCCATCGACGCCGTCACCACCGACGAGGTGATCCTGGCCGGCTACGCCGCCCAGAGCCCCGGAACGTTCAAGATCGTCGGCCAGCCGTTCTCCGAGGAGAACTACGGCATCGGGCTGAAGAAGGACGACACCGAACTGCAGACCAAGATCAACGACGCCATCGCCAAGATGGAGAAGGACGGCGACTGGGCCAAGGCGTTCGAGAAGAATCTCGGTCCGGCCGGCATCGCGACGCCCGCGCCGCCCGCGCTCGCCAAGTGATCTGACGACCCCGACGCAGCGGAGACCACGTGGAGATCTTCTCCGAGTATCAAGACCAGATCTTCGAGGCGTTCTGGACGACCATTCAGTTGACGGTGTACTCGGCCGTCGGAGCGTTGATCCTCGGCACGGTGCTGGCCGCCATGCGGCTGGCACCGGTGCCGATGCTCAACTGGGTCGGCACCACCTACGTCAACGTCATCCGTAACACCCCGCTGACGTTGATCATCCTGTTCTGCTCCTTCGGCTTGGCTCAGACGTTGGGCATCACGCTGGTCGACTCGCAGTCCCGGACCTCCATCGAGGACAGCAACTTCCGCCTGGCCGTCCTCGGTCTGACCGTCTACACCGCGGCGTTCGTGTGCGAGACGGTGCGTGCGGGGGTCAACACCGTCCCGCTCGGTCAGGCCGAGGCCGCGCGGTCCCTGGGCTTCACCTTCAGCCAGAACCTGCGAATGGTCATGCTGCCGCAGGCGTTTCGCGCGGTGATCATCCCGCTGGGGTCGGTCCTCATCGCGTTGACGAAGAACACCACGATCGCCTCGGCCATCGGCGTCGCCGAAGCGGCGTTGTTGATGAAGGAGATGATCGAGAACACCGCCGCGCTGGCGACCATCGGCGCCATCTTCGCCCTGGGGTTCGTCATCCTGACCTTGCCGCTGGGGTTGTTGTTCGGATGGCTGGGTCGACGTCTGGCGGTGGCCCGGTCATGAGCAACGCTTCAGTCCTCTTCGACGCCCCGGGTCCCCGCGCCCGGGTGCGCAACCGGATCATCAGCGCCGTCACGCTGGTGCTGCTGCTGGTCGTGGCGTGGGTGGTGTACTCGCGACTGGAGTCCAAGGGTCAGCTGACCGCGGCCAAGTGGGAACCGTTCCTCACCGCCAACCTGTGGAAGACCTACGTGCTGCCGGGTGTGCAGGGCACGTTGACCGCGGCGGCGGTGTCGATCGTGCTGGCGTTGGTGCTGGGCTTCGTCCTCGGCGTCGGGCGACTGTCCCACCACGGCGGGATCCGCCGTCCGTGCGCGGTGATCGTCGAGTTCTTCCGCGCCGTGCCGGTACTGATCATGATGATCTTCGCGTACTTCCTCTACGCCACCTATGACGTCTTCCCGTCGAAGTATCTGGCGCTGGCCGGTGTCATCACCGGGCTGACGCTCTACAACGGCGCCGTCATCGCCGAGATCGTCCGCGCCGGGGTCAACGCCCTGCCGCGCGGGCAATCCGAGGCGGCCGAGGCACTGGGCTTGCGGTGGGGCCAGATCATGCGGTCGATCCTGCTGCCCCAAGCGGTCACGTCCATGCTTCCGGTACTGGTGTCCCAAATGGTGGTGGTCCTCAAGGACACCGCCATCGGTTACCAGATCACCTTCCTGGAGATGGTCCGCCAAGGCACCCAGGTCGGCTCCTCCTACGGCAACTACGTACCCGCGCTGATCGTCATCGCGGTCTTGATGATCAGCCTCAACTTCGGCCTCGGCGCCTTCGCGACCTGGCTGGAGGGCCGGCTCCGCCGCTCCAAGCGCGGACCCGAGCCGCTGCACCCCGCACCCGTCACGCAAGGCACTTTCGGGGCGGGTGCCGGCGGCACCATCTAGCGACGATTAGACCCGTCGACGCTCGCGCTCGCCGGCCAGTGCCACCTTCACCACGTCGAAGGCCATCGACGACGAGTACCCCTTGCGGGCCAGCATGCCGACCAGCCGCCGGATGACCTTGACGTCGTCACCGCCGTCCTCGAGGCGTTCGCGTCGCAACTTGTCGGCGACGAGCCGTTCGGCGCGAACCCTCTCGGCGTCGGCGTCCACGTCGGCGAGCGCGTCGGCGATCACGTCGTCGTCGACGCCCTTGGTGCGCAATTCGGCAGCCAAGGCGCGCTTGCCCTTTCCGGCGTTGTGGTGCCGCGAGCGAACCCACTGCTCGGCGAAGTCCTGATCGTCGACCAGACCCACCGTCGCCAATCGGTCGAGCACCCGCTCACCGACGTCCTCGGGGTAACCCCGCGCGGTCAAGCGTTCGGAGAGTTCGGCCCGAGTGCGGGCCCGCACCGTGAGCAGACGCAGGCACAGGTTGCGGGCCTGCTCCTCGCGTTGGCGAGGATCCTGCGTCTGCTCCTCGTCGCCCGACTCAGAAGTCGACTGGGGCGGGCAGCGCTTCGACATTGCTGGCATCGTCGGTCAGCACGGCACCGATGCCGAGCTTCTCCTTGATCTTCTTCTCGATCTCGGCGGCCACGTCGGGGTTCTGGAGCAGGAAGTTGCGCGCGTTCTCCTTGCCCTGCCCCAATTGCTCACCCTCGTAGGTGAACCAGGAACCGGACTTGCGCACGAAGCCGTGCTCAACGCCCATGTCGATGAGCGAGCCCTCCTTGGAGATGCCCCTGCCGTAGAGGATGTCGAACTCGGCCTGCTTGAACGGCGGCGCCATCTTGTTCTTGACGATCTTGCAGCGGGTGCGGTTGCCGACCGCGTCGGTGCCGTCCTTGAGCGTCTCGATTCGCCGAACGTCCAGGCGGACCGAGGCGTAGAACTTCAACGCCTTACCGCCCGTGGTGGTTTCGGGCGAGCCGAACATCACGCCGATCTTCTCGCGCAGCTGGTTGATGAAGATCGCCGTGGTGTTGGAGTTGCTCAGGGCGCCGGTGATCTTGCGGAGCGCCTGGCTCATCAACCGGGCCTGAAGGCCGACGTGGCTGTCACCCATCTCGCCCTCGATCTCGGCGCGCGGCACCAGAGCGGCCACGGAGTCGATGACCAGGATGTCCAGCGCGCCGGATCGGATCAGCATGTCGGCGATCTCGAGGGCCTGCTCACCGGTGTCCGGCTGGCTGACCAGCAGCGANTCGGTGTCGACGCCAAGCTTCTTGGCGTATTCGGGNTCGAGCGCGTGCTCGGCGTCGATGAAGGCGGCGATGCCACCGGCAGCCTGGGCGTTGGCCACCGCGTGCAGCGCGACGGTGGTCTTACCCGAGGACTCCGGGCCGTAGATCTCGATGATCCGGCCGCGCGGCAACCCGCCGATGCCCAGGGCGACGTCCAGGGCGATGGATCCGGTNGGGATGACCGAAATCGGCTGGCGGGTCTCCTCGCCGAGCCGCATGACCGACCCCTTGCCGTGACTCTTCTCGATTTGCGCGAGGGCCAGCTCGAGGGCCTTCTCGCGATCTGGGGCTTGTGGCATGGTGCTCTCCGTCCTGGTGAGTTCTCGATCGGTTCCGATCGGNTGGCCGTGACGCTAGAGGAGGCCACCGACACGTTGGTCCGTCGAACACAGCCCACAGTAGACGAACACCTGTTCGATACAAGTGGACACGCCGGGAGNGTCGGAAGCTACCGGCTCACCATTGGTCGCGGGGCACGTCGAAGTCGGCGCACAACGCCCGCCAGACCTCGCGCGGGTCGACGCCCTCTTCGATGGCCTGCTCGGCGGTCCGGCCGCCGACGCCGCTGAGGACGTGGTCGACGAGCAACGAGGCGCCGCGCACGGGGCCGAACTGTCCGTCGACCAACTCGTGGAATTCGGTCAGCCGCACGCCCACCAACCTACCGAGACCGCTCCAGCGCGTCATGGCACACCCGTACCGGATCGGCGACCGCCTCGACGCTCGCCCCCGCCCGCCGCGCCCGTTCGCGGTATGTCGGCGAGGACAGCACCTCGTCCACGGCGGCGGTCAACGCACCGGCAGTCAGGGGCCGGACGAGTCGCCCACTGCCTTGGCGCGCAACGCGATTGGCGATCTCCCACTGGTCTCCCCCGCCCGGCACCAGCACCATCGGGACGCCGGCCAGCATCGCCTTGGCCACCAGCCCGTGTCCGCCGCCGCAGATCACCACGTCGGCCCGGGACAGCAGATCGTCCTGACGACCGAGACCCACGACGGCCCACGGCGGCACCGCATCCCCGCCACATCCCCCCAGCCGCGAGACCACGATCCGAGTGCCGGTGGGCACCGTGCGCCCCGGCATCAGTGCCTCAAGCGCCAGCTCGGCCAGGCCGTGGGTTCCCGTCACCGCCGTCGACGGGGCGACGACGATCACCGGCCCGTCGCCGTCGGGAATCTCCAGGACCGTCGACGTCGGCTCGATGTGCAGGGGCCCCACGACGACGGCCTCGGCGGGCCAATCCGGACGCGGCACCTCCAGCGCGGGCAGCGTGGCGATCAGGCGGCGCACCGGTCCGGGGCCGACCGCCGGCAGACCGATCTCGACCCGCGCGGCGGAGCGTTGCCGCAGGCCCGCGCGCCACGACCGCGCCGTCAGCGCGCGCATCACCGCGTCGCGCAGCCGACCCCGCACGCCCACTCCCGGCGCCAGCCCGGAACCCAGCGGCGGAAGCCCCCTCGACGGCCGGTACAGCGGGTGCGGGTCGAGTTCCACCCACGGCAGTCCCAACATCTCGGCGGCCATCCCGCCGCAGGAGGTGATGACGTCGGACACCACCAGGTCGACCTCCAGGTCGGCCAGGCCGCGTTCGTTGAGCACGGCCATGCGCGCCGCCCGCCGGTGCAGTTTGGCGCCGGCGTCCGCGTCGTCGTCCCCGTCGACGGGATCCAACCCGGCCAACGGCGTCGCCGTCACGCCCCGTTCCCTGGCCAGGTCCAACCACTGGGTACCGGTCAGCAGAATCGGCTCGTCGCCCGCGGCCAGGAACTTCACGCACAAGGCGAGGGCGGGAAACGCGTGCCCCGGATCGGGTCCGGCCACCACCGCCACGCGCATCGCCCTACCCTGCCACAGCGCCCGCCGACTACCCTGAGCCCATGACCGACCAGAATTCAGTCGTCGCGAGCACCACCAACGCCAGCACCGTCGAGGCGTTCCTGTTCGCACTCAGGGACGAGGACTTCGACGCCGCCGATGCGCTGCTGGCCGACGACCTGGTCTACGAGAACGTCGGGCTGCCGACCATTCGGGGCCGCGCCCGGGCCATGAAGCTGTTTCGGTCCATGGAGGGCCGCGCGCGTTTCGACGTCGCCTTTCACCGCAACGTCGGCGAGGGGTCGACGGTCTTGAACGAGCGCACCGACGCGCTGATCCTGGGCCCCGTGCGTCTGCAGTTCTGGGTGTGCGGCGTCTTCGAGGTGAACGACGGCCGAATCACGCTGTGGCGCGACTACTTCGACACCCTCGACATGGTCAAGGCGACGGTGCGCGGCATCGCCGGAGCCGTGGTCCCCGCCCTGCGTCCCCGGTTCCGGTGACCTCGCCGGCCGGGCGCACCACGCCCAACCTCCTGCAGTACGTCGGTTATTGCTACGGCAAGCGCCTGCCGTCGTCGATGCGCCAGTGGGTCGCCGACGACCTCGCCGGCCCTGGTGCCACGCGACGCATGATGATCCGGATGTTCATCCCGGCGGTGCTCATCCTGACGCCGTTCTGGATCGTGCCGATGTCGCTGTACCTGCATTTGTCGACGACGTTGCCGATCCTGATTCCGTTCGTCTTCTTCTCCCACGCGTTGAACAAGGTGTGGCGCCGTCACATGCTGCGCAAGCACGGACTCGACACCAGCCTGGTGGACTACCGCAACCGTCAGCGCGACGCCCACATTCACGACGCCTACGCCGAGAAGTACGGTCCGCGGTCGGGGCCGCCGAGCAGCAGCGCCGTCTGACGCCTCAGGCGCCGCGCAGGTGGCCGAGCTCGTCGAAGGCCTGCGCCCAGCCGGCGAGTCGGTCCGTCGCGTCGCCAAGTTCGTGGCGTTGACGCTGAGCCGACATCGCCGAGTGCGACATCGACCCGGAATTGGCCGCCGAAACCAATCGTGCTGCCGCCTCGACCATGTCGTCGTACTGGCGCGCGCCGGCCTCGAGCTGGGCGGCGAACGCCCGAATCGTCGGAGTCAGGTGCACACGGGACTGCGGTGCGGCGTTGGCCGCCTTCTCCATCGACACCACTTCGCTGGCCGTCGCCATCATGGTCGCCGAGGTCTGGTGGGCGACGGCGGCGACCTCGCGCAATTCGTCGGCCGGGAGCATCCGGCCGCGTTCCATCACACCGAGCAGTGAGAACAGGCCCCGCTCAGCGGAATTCAGGGCCGCGATCGGCTGGCGGGCCGCCGAGCCCCACGGCGGCAGCCGACGCACCCGGCGTTCCGGGGGCAGCGGCGACCGCTTGAGCCACCGGTACCGCAGACCCGCCAGGGTGGCCAGGAACGCGGCGCCGACGGCGATGGAGGCCGGGATCGGGAGCACCCAGGCCGGGATGACGTCCCAGGACGCGAGCACCCCGGTCACGGCGATCCACAGCCCCGTGGAGAAGGTGAGGAACACCGCAGCCCGCAGTGCCCACTTGCGCTTGCGCACCAACTTGGCCCGCGGATCGGCGGCCATGCCCAGTCGCTGCGCCACGACGTCGGTCAACTCCGCCGCGGTGTCGACGCCCCGCTGGGCCAGAGTGCGCCACCCGTCGACCCGTCCGGTCCGAGGTTCCGCTGCCATGGCCCACCTACCTTCGAGAACTATTGCGAGAGAGGATTTTCCGGCGCGGCCGCCGGNGGGTTGGTCGCAGGTGCCGCGGGCGTCGAGGTGCCGTCGCCGGCGGGCAGCNCGTCACCGCGCATCGACGCGCGGATCTGCTCGAGCCGGGAGTGTCCGGCCATCTGCACGCTGGCCTGCTGGACCTCCATCATGCGGCCCTGAACCGAGTTCTGCGCCAGCTCGGCCGACCCCATGGCGTTGGCGTACCGGCGCTCGATCTTGTCACGCACCTGGTCGAGGCTGGGAGTGTTGCCCGGCGCGGCGATCTCACTCATCGACTGCAGCGACGCGCTGACCTGTTCCTGCATCTTGGCCTGCTCGAGCTGGCTGAGCAGCTTGCTGCGCTCGGCGATCTTCTGCTGCAGCACCATGGCGTTCTGCTCGACGGCCTTCTTGGCCTGCCCGGCTGCCTGCAGCGCCTGGTCGTGCAGCGCCTTGAGATCCTCCACGCTCTGCTCGGCGGTGACGAGCTGCGCGGCGAACGCCTCGGCGGCGTTGTTGTACTCGGTGGCCTTGGCGGCGTCACCCGACGTCGCGGCCTGATCGGCCAGCGTCAGCGCCTGGCGCACGTTGACCTGGAGCTTCTCGATGTCGGCCAGCTGACGNTTGAGCCGCATCTCCAGCTGACGCTGATTGCCGATCACCGAGGCCGCCTGCTGGGTGAGCCCCTGGTGTTGACGCTGCGCATCCTCGATGGCCTGCTGGATCTGCACCTTGGGGTCGGCGTATTCGTCGACCTTGGAGCTGAACAGCGCCATGAGGTACTTCCACGCCTTGCTGAACGGGTTGGCCATCAGTGCGTTCCGCCTTCGTGTTGGAGTAGGTCCAGTGTGCCCGTCGCATGGCTCACCGACATTCGTACGAGTTCGCTGCCTGCCAACTTATCGGTTGAGCTCGGATCACCACACCCCTGCTCGCGTTTCCGACGGACGGGTCGGCCCTCAGGCCACCGCCATGGACACGGCTTGCGGGATGACGACCCGCGTCGAGTAGTCGATGGTGGCGCCGCTGGCAGTCGCCACCGGGCGGGCGGCGGTCTTCTCCTGCCGCTGCATGGTCTCGCCGGCGTCGGTGAGCACCCGCGACAACGGAACCTCCAGTGCCCCACAGATGGCACTGAGCAGTTCGCTGGAGGCTTCCTTGCGGCCGCGTTCCACCTCCGAGAGGTAGCCGAGGCTGACCCGGGCGTCGTCGGACACTTCTCGCAGCGTCCGCCCTTGCGAGAGCCGGGCNTGACGCAGCACGTCGCCGATCACTTCGCGAAGCAATGTCGTCATCGCGGTCTCCTCACAACGAAGGACGTGGTTACANATCTTCTAGCGTTCACTATCAGGTTGAACGCCCGCGGCTGCCAGATTGGTTCCCGAACGCCGCGGGCATCACGTCCGCACCCCGCGCACCGCCGAGACCAGGTAGTCCACGCCGGTGAGAACGGTGAGCACGATCGCGGCCCACATGAACACCCAGGCGCCGGTGAGCCACGCCCCGCCGAGGGGCAGCACGAACAGCCCGATCGCCATCGACTGCACCAGCGTCTTGACCTTGCCGCCGCGACTGGCGGGGATGACGCCGCCGCGGATGACGACGAGCCGCAGGATCGTCACGCCGATCTCGCGGGCCAGGATCAGGATGGTGACCCACCACGGGAGGTCGCCGAGCATGCTCAGGCCGACGAGCGCCGCCCCGATGAGGGCCTTGTCGGCGATGGGGTCGGCGAGCTTGCCGAACTCGGTCACCATGCCGTAGCTGCGGGCGATGGCGCCGTCGACTCGGTCGGTGACGACCGCCACCGTGAAGACGATGAACGCGACTACGCGCCAATGTGTTTCGTGGCCGTCCCCGACGAACAGCGCCGCCAGGAACACCGGGACGAGCACGATGCGCACGCCGGTGAGCGCGTTGGCGACGTTGACCACACTGACGCGCGGGGTCAACGGATCGACGTCTGACTGACCCGGCACGTGACCAGAATATCGGTAGCCCCAACCGATACCCTCACTGCTGTGACCGGAGCTCTCCCCGACGACGATCTGATGGTTCGTCGCGCCCGTACGTCGGACGTCCCCGAGATCAAGGAGCTCGTCGACCTCTACGCCGGAAAGATCCTGCTGGAGAAGAATCTCGTCACCCTGTACGAGTCGGTCCAGGAGTTCTGGGTGGCCGAGGTCGACGGCGAGGTGGTGGGGTGCGGGGCACTGCACGTGCTGTGGGCCGACCTCGGCGAGGTGCGCACCGTCGCGGCGCACCCGCGGATGCAGGGTCGCGGGATCGGGCACGCCGTCGTGACGCGGCTGCTCGAGGTGGCCAGGGAGCTGCGGCTGCAGCGGATCTTCGTGCTGACCTTCGAAACGGAGTTCTTCGGCCGCCACGGGTTCCAGGAGATCGAAGGCACCCCGGTGACCTCGGAGGTGTACGACGAGATGCGCCGCTCGTATGACATCGGCGTCGCCGAATTCCTGGACCTGTCCTACGTCAAGCCCAACATCCTGGGCAACACCCGGATGCTGCTCACGCTGTAGGCGCCGAGCGTGACGCCACTGCGAGAATCCGACCGGAAGCGCGCAGTGGGCTCGTGTTCACGGCGTGGAGCTAGAACTCGTCGTCGGCGGCGTCGGCTCCGTTGGCGTCGGCGCCGCCGCGGATCAGCATCAGCGTGCCGGCCAGCTCGTCGGGCTTGACCAGCACCTCGCGGGCCTTGGACCCCTCGCTGGGGCCGACGATGTTGCGCGTCTCCATGAGGTCCATCAGGCGGCCGGCCTTGGCGAAACCGACGCGCAGCTTGCGCTGCAACATCGACGTCGACCCGAACTGCGAGGAGACGACCAGTTCCACGGCCTGCAGGAAGACGTCCATGTCGTCACCGATGTCGGGGTCGACGTCGGTGCGCTCGCCGCCCGGCTTGGCCGCGGTGACACCCTCGGTGTAGTCGGGCTCGGCCTGGTCCTTGCAGGCCGCGACGACGGAGTAGATCTCCTCGTCGCTGATGTAGGCGCCCTGGAACCGGACGGGCTTGTTGGCGCCCATCGGAGGAACAGCCCGTCGCCCATGCCGATCAGCTTCTCGGCGCCCGGCTGGTCGAGGATGACCCGGCTGTCGGTCAGCGACGACGTCGCGAACGCCAGCCGCGAGGGCACGTTGGTCTTGATCAGACCGGTGACGACGTCCACCGACGGTCGCTGCGTCGCCAGGATCAGGTGAATGCCCGCGGCGCGGGCCTTCTGGGTGATGCGGACGATCGCGTCCTCGACGTCACGCGGCGCGGTCATCATCAGGTCGGCGAGCTCGTCGACGATGGCGATGATGTACGGGTAGGTCTTGTAGACCCGTTCACTGCCCAGGGGGGCGGTGATCACGCCGGACTTCACGTTCTTGTTGAAGTCGTCGATGTGGCGAACCTTGTTGGCCTGCATGTCCTGGTAGCGCTGCTCCATCTCCTCGACGAGCCAGGCCAGCGCGGCCGCCGCCTTCTTGGGCTGCGTGACGATGGGCGTGATGAGGTGCGGAATGCCCTCGTACGGCGTGAGTTCCACCATCTTGGGGTCGATCAGGATCATCCTGACCTCCTCGGGGGTGGCCCGCGACAACAGCGATACCAGCATCGAGTTGACGAAGCTGGACTTGCCGGAGCCGGTGGAGCCCGCGACCAGCAGGTGCGGCATCTTGGCGAGGTTGGCCGAGATGAAGTTGCCCTCGATGTCCTTGCCGAGTCCGATGACCAACGGGTGGTGGTCGCGTCGGGTGGTCGGCGCGGTCANGACGTCGGACAACCGCACCATCTCGCGGTCGGTGTTGGGCACCTCGATGCCGACGGCGGACTTGCCCGGAATCGGGGCGAGCATGCGGACGCTCTCGGTGGCCACCGCGTAGGCGATGTTCTTCTGCAGCGCGGTGATCTTCTCGACCTTCACGCCGGGCCCGAGTTCGACCTCGTAGCGGGTGACGGTCGGACCGCGGGTCAGTCCGGTGACGGCGGCGTCGACCTTGAACTGGTCGAGCACCGACTGGATGACTTCCATCATCTTGTCGTTGGCCGCGCTGCGCAGCTTGGGCGGATCGCCGGCGACCAGCAGGTCCAGCGACGGCAGGGTGTACGGGCCCTCGACGACGCGGTCCAGCGAGAGGGTGTCCTCGGCGACGGGTGCCGCGGCCGGCGCCTCGGGCTTCTTGCGCTTGGCGCGGACCTTGGGCTCGGGCGCCGTCGGGGTCTCGTCGGGGGCCGGTTCGTCGAGCGGGTAGTTGTCCATCGGCGTGCCGAGGCGACTGGCCGAACCGGCGGCGCCGACGCGGGCCGCGCCGGGCCACTGCGCCTCGTCGGCGCGGGTCGAAACGGGGTCGTCGTAGTAGCCGTCGGAGTAGTCGTCGGCGGGATACGCCCCTGCGTGGTCGTCATCCGCGTCGTCGTATTCGTCGTCGTATTCGTCGTCGTAGTCGTCACGGGTGTCGCCTCGGTATGCGCCCATGAACATGTCCTGCAACGCCCCGGGGACCTCGCGGATGGTCGTCCCCGTCACCAACAGCAGGCCGAACAGGATGCCGATGATCAACAGTGGCGTCGCGATCCACGAGGTCAGCCCGTCTGACAGCGGCCCGCCGATGACGAAGCCGACGAAACCCGCCACCCGCTGCCGGTCGGCGGAATCGGTGGGGGCACCGGACCACAGGTGCCACAGACCGAGGATGGGCAGCGCGATCATGGCGGTGCCCAGGACGAGCCGCGGGCGCGCCTCCGGGTTCGGTTCGGTGCGCATCAACAGGATTGCCACCGCGACGAGGGCCACGGGCAGCAGCACGACCGCTGACCCGATGACGGTCCGTACGGCGGCGTCGATCCACCCGCCGACCGGACGTGCCGCGTCGAACCAGGAGCTTGCGGCCAGCACCACGGCGAGTGCGAGGAGACCGAGGGCGATGCCGTCGCGGCGGTGCCCGGGCTCCAGCTCGCGGGCCCGTCCGACGGAGCGCGCGGTGGACCCCGCGCCCTTGGCCAGCATCAGCCAGCTTGCCCGTGCTCCCTTGCCGATGGCGGAGCCTGCGGCCGCCACCGGTGACGGGTTGCGTCGCGGCGCGGGTTTGCGCCGCGGGGCGGCGGGGCGCGTCGTGCGCGCTCGGGGCTTTGAGCTGCTAGAACGAGCTCCCGAGCGGGCGGCGGTCTTACTAGCCATGGGGAAAGACTAGTCGCACTAACCCCAATTTCACCATCAGCCACACAGGTAACAGTTAGGTCACCGAAAGGTCCCTCGGCCGGGGCCACCCGGGTACCGCGCTGAGGCCACCATCGGCTGGGTAATGTGAGCCGCGCCGCACCACGCCGTGCCCGCTCGATGAGGAGTTCCCGATGCCCGTTGTCGTCGTCGCCACCATGACCGCCAAGCCCGGATCCGTCGACGCCGTGCGCTCGGCGTGTACCGAGGCGATCGAGGCGGTGCACTCCGAGCCGGGATGCGAGCTGTACTCCCTGCACGAAGCCGACGGCACCTTCGTCTTCGTCGAGCAGTGGTCCGACGAGGAGGCGCTCAAGGCCCACGGCACCGCCCCCGCCATCGGCAAGCTCTTCGGTGCCATCGGCGAGCACCTCGACGGCGCCCCAGACATCAAGATGCTCGCGCCCGTCGTCGCCGGCGATCCGGCCAAGGGTCAGCTGCGGCCCTGAGGGTGAGACCGCTGGAGGGCAAGGTCGCCTTCGTCACCGGGGCGGCCCGGGGGCAGGGCCGCGCGCACGCCGTGCGCCTGGCCTCCGACGGTGCCGACGTCATCGCCGTCGACCTGTGTGACCAAATCGCCTCGGTGCCCTACCCGATGGCCACCCCCGACGACCTGGCCGCGACGGTGAAACTCGTGGAGGACACCGGGTCTCGCATCGTGGCGCTCCAGGCGGACGTGCGGGACCGGGCGGCGCTCAAGACCGCGCTGCGGACCGGGGTCGACGAACTCGGTGGACGGCTCGACGTCGTCGTCGCCAACGCCGGCATCGCGCCGATGGCCGACGAGAACGCCTGGCATGACGTGATCGACGTCAACCTGACCGGTGTGCACCACACGGTGGACGTCGCGATGCGGCCGATGGTGAAGGCGGGCAACGGCGGTGCCATCGTGCTGATCAGTTCGGTGATGGGACTGGTCGGGCTGGGTTCGCCGTTCGCCGGCTCCATCGGGTACGCCGCCGCCAAGCACGGGGTGGTCGGGCTGATGCGCTCGTATGCCAATCTGCTGTCACCGCAGGGCATTCGCGTCAACTCGATTCATCCGGCCGGCGTGCGGACGCCGATGATCGACAACGAGTTCACCCGAAAGTGGCTGGCCGACATGACCGGTGGTGAGGAAGGCGACTTGACCATGGCCAGCGTCGCCGACATGGAGACCGTGGAGCCGGAGGTCATCGCCGACACCGTGGCATGGTTGGTCTCCGACGCCGGCAAGCACATCACCGGGGTGGCCCTGCCCGTCGACGACGGCTACGTCAACAAGCGGTAGTCAGACCTCGATGACCGTCGGCACGATCATGGGCTGACGGCGGTACTTCTCCCCCACCCACTTGCCGATGGCACGGCGCGCGGCCTGAGCCAGCCGGGTCGGGTCGGTCACCTTCTCGGCGGCCAGCGACTGCAGGGCCTCCTCGACCAGACGGGTCACGGGCTCCAATGCCTTGGGGTCCTCGGAGAATCCGCGCGACTGCAGGTGCACCGGTGCGGCGACCTTGCCGGTGGCGCGGTCCACGGCGATGGTGACGGCGATGAACCCGGAGGACAGCACGAGGCGTTCACCGAGGGTCGCGTCACCCACGTCGCCGGTGACGAGACCGTCGACGAACATCTTGCCGACCGGCACGGCGCCGGAGATCCGGGCCCGACCCTTGACCAGGTCGACGCTGACGCCGTTCTCGGCAAGCACGATGTTCTCCTCGGGCACACCGGATTTCGCCGCCAGCGCGGCGTTGGCGCGCATGTGACGCCAGGTGCCGTGCACAGGCATCACGTTGCGCGGCCGCACGCCGTTGTAGAGGAACAGCAGCTCACCGGCGTAGGCGTGACCCGAGACGTGAATGCGCACCTGGGCGTTGGTGACGACGCGGACGCCGATCTTGGCCAGCGAGTCGAGCACGTCGAAGATGGCCTCTTCGTTGCCGGGGATCTGCGACGAGGACATGATGATCAGGTCGCCCTGGGTGAGGGTGATGCTGCGGTGCTCACCGCGTGACATCCGCGACAGCGCCGCCATCGTCTCGCCCTGCGTGCCGGTGGTGACGAGCGTGACCCGCTCGGCAGGCAACATCTCCGCCGCGGCGATGTCGACCACGTCGTCGTCGTCGACGGTGAGGAAGCCCAGGTCCTTGGCGATGCCCATGTTGCGCACCATGGACCGGCCCACGAAGGACACCTTGCGACCCAGCGCCACCGAGGCGTCGATGATCTGTTGCACGCGTGCGACGTTGGAGGCGAAGCACGCGACGATCACGCGGCCCTCGGCACCGCGGATCAGCCGGTGCATGTTGGGCCCGATCTCGCTCTCCGACGGGCCGACGCCGGGGATCTCGGCGTTGGTCGAATCGCACAGGAAGAGGTCGACGCCGGCGTCACCAAGGCGCGACATGCCGGGCAGGTCGGTGGGTCGGCCGTCCAGCGGAAGCTGGTCGAGCTTGATGTCACCGGTGTGCAGCAACGTGCCCGCCCCGGTGTAGACGGCGATGGCCAGCGCATCGGGGATCGAGTGGTTGACCGCGAAGTACTCGCACTCGAAGACGCCGTGGTTGCTGCTCTGCTTCTCGGCCACCTCGACGAAGACGGGCTTGATGCGGTGCTCGCGGCACTTCGCCGCGATCAGCGCCAGGGTGAACTTCGACCCGACGACGGGGATGTCGGGCCGCAGCTTGAGCAGGTGCGGAATGGCTCCGATGTGGTCCTCGTGGGCGTGGGTCACCACCAGGGCCTCGATGTCGTCGAGGCGACCCTCGACGTGACGCAGATCCGGCAGGATCAGGTCGACGCCGGGTTCGTCGTTACCGGGGAACAGCACCCCGCAGTCGATGATCAGGAGCCGCCCGAGGTGCTCGAGCACGGTCATGTTGCGGCCGATCTCGCTGATTCCGCCGAGCGCGGTCACCCGCAGCCCGCCGGGTTCCAGGGGTCCTGGCGGCGTCAGTTCGGCGGTCATCGGAGCACCCCGGCCGTTCGCATGTCCGTCTCCAACGCCTCGATCTGGGCGGCCGTCGCGGCAACCTGTGGAAGTCGCGGGTCCCCGGCGTCGAACCCGAGCGAGCGGAGACCCGTCTTGGCCATGGTGACGCCGCCGAGACGGTTCTGTGCGTCGTTGAGCGCGCCGAGGCTCACGTGGATCTTTCGCGCCGTCGCGAGATCGCCGGAGCTGAACGCCGACGACATGTCTCGCAGCTGGCTCGCCGCGAAGTGGCCCCACACGCTGATGAAACCCGTTGCGCCCATGGCCAGCCAGGGCAGGTTGAGCGCGTCGTCGCCGGAGTAGTACGCCAGTCCGGTCTCGGCCATGATCATCGCGCCGCCGTGCAAGTCGCCCTTGGCGTCCTTGATGGCGACGATGTTGGGGTGCGGTGCGATCTGGCGGACGGTGTCCCACTCGATGGGCACCGACGACCGCGGCGGAATGTCGTAGAGCACGTTGGGCAGCGCGGTGGCGTCGGCGACGGCGGTGAAGTGGGCGACGAGCCCGGCCTGCGGCGGCCGCGAGTAGTAGGGCGTGACGACGAGCAGACCGTGGGCGCCCTCCGCCTCACAGGCCTTCGCCAGGTGCACGCTGTGCGCGGTGTCGTAGGTGCCCGCCCCGGCGACGACACGGGCGCGATCCCCGACCGCCTCGAGCACGGCACCGAGCAGGGCGACCTTCTCCGAATCGGTCGTCGTGGGCGACTCGCCGGTGGTGCCCGACACCACCAGGCCGTCGCAGCCGGAGTCGACGAGGTGCGTGGCGAGCTTCTTGGCGGCGGCCAGGTCCAACGAGCCGTCCGGGCCGAACGGCGTCACCATGGCCGTCAGCACGGTGCCCAAACGTGCGCTGACATCGAATCCGCTGGTGGTCACGCGGTTGAGATTACCCGCTCGGCACCGGCGATCCCGAGCACCGGTGCTACTCGTCGAGCACGCCCGCCCGCCGCATCGCGGCGGAGATGAGTTCGAAGTCGATGCCGACGTGCGCGCGGGCCAGCGCGTCGGCGTCGTCGGCGCGGCCGTCGGCGATCGCGTCGACCAACTCCTCGTGCTCGTGCAGTGACCGCAGTTCCATGTCNCGCATGGTCTGCGGCTGGCCCCAGAGGTGCGCCGGTGCGCCGATGCTGACCGAAGCCTCGAGGTCGACGAGGACCTGGGTGAGCACGGCGTTGTGGGCGGTGTCCATGATCGCCAGGTGCAGCCGNCTGTCGGCCTGCTGGGAGGCCAGGCCGGTGTCGGCGGNGCGGTAGGCCTCCAGTGCCGCTCGGAGGCGGTCGACGTCGGCCGCGGTCCTGGCGTCGGCCGCCGCGCGGCACACCGCGCCGTGCAGACGCGCGATGGCGTCGCACCGGTCGCGCAACTCGCCCAGCCTCATCGCCAGCGTGCGACGCACCGCCTCGGTGGAGGACTCCGGCCACTGGTCGACGACGTAGGAACCCCCGCCACGACCGCGACGGGTCTCGAGCAGTCCGCGGTCGACCAGCCGGGCCAGCGCGGCCCGGACCGTCATGCGTCCCACGCCCAGCGCGGCGGCCAGGTCGCGCTCCACCGGCAGCCGGGCACCCGGCAGATATTCGCCGATCGCGATGGCCGTGACGAGCCGGTCGGTGATCTCGTCGACCCGGGTCGGCATGTCCAACTGCTGGCCGAGCAGGCCCAACGGCGGCACGGCGACATCCTCGGCCATCGGTGCGCTCCCCCCGTCGATACGCGAAATGTTAATTCCCATCGATTGGTCTTGCAGCGAGACCATTGTGGGTCCATGCTGAGCGCCATGCCCGTCCAGACCCACCTGGTGCCCTACCTCGACGGCGAGACCTGGGTTCAGGTCACCCGTCCCGAGCACCCTCGCCCCGACACCCTCCCCCTGTTCGTCCTGCACGGCGGACCAGGCATGGCGCACGACTACGTGCGCAACATCGCCGCACTGGCCGAGGAGACCGGTCGCGTCGTCGTCCACTACGACCAAATCGGCTGCGGGCGCAGCGCGCATCTGCCCGACGCGCCGCGAGACTTCTGGACCCCCGCGTTGTTCGTCGACGAGTTCCACGCCGTCCGCACGGCACTGGACGTCGAGCGCTACCACGTGCTGGGGCAATCGTGGGGCGGCATGTTGGGCGCCGAGATCGCCGTCCGCCAGCCGGCCGGCCTGGCCTCGCTGTCGATCTGCAACTCACCGGCGTCGATGGAGCTGTGGATGGCCGCCGCCGCGCTGCTGCGCTCCGAACTGCCCGAGGACGTCCAGCAGACCCTGGACCGCCACGAGGCGGCGGGCACCGTCACCGACCCGGAATATTTGGCCGCGACGCAGGAGTTCTACCGCCGCCACGTCTGCCGGGTCGAGCCGACGCCCCAGGACTTCCTGGACAGCGAAGCCCAGATGGAGGCGGAGCCGACGGTGTACCACACCATGAACGGCCCCAACGAGTTTCACGTCCTCGGCACCCTCAAGTCATGGTCGATCGAGGACCGGCTGGACCAGATCACCGCGCCGACGCTGGTGGTGGCCGGCGAGTTCGACGAGGCCACGCCCGCGACCTGGGCGCCCTTCGCCGAGCGGATCCCCGGCGCACGCAGCCACGTCTTCCCCGGCGCCAGCCACTGCACCCACCTGGAACAGCCCGCCGAGTTCCGGGCCGTCATCGCCACCTTCCTCACCGAACACGACCGATAGGAACCCTCGTGGTCAACCCCGACACCCACCCCGCGCAGGGTCAGCGCACCCTCGAATCCTTCGGCTACACCCAGGAACTCAACCGCTCGGTCTCGACGGTGGACCTGCTGGTGTACGGGCTGGTGTTCATGGTGCCCATCGCACCGTGGGCGATCTTCGGCACCGTGTACAACAGCGCGTCGGGCATGGTCCCGCTGGTCTACCTCATCGGCCTGATCGCCATGATCTTCACGGCCCTGGCCTACTCACAGATGGCCAAGTCGTTCCCGCTGGCCGGTTCGGTGTTCTCCTACGTCGGCCGCGGCATCCATCCCAGCGTCGGATTCTTCGCCGGATGGGCGATCCTGCTGGACTACCTGCTGGTGCCGACGCTGCTGTACGTCTTCGCCGCCGAATCGATGGTGGGGTTGTTCCCCGGCAGCCCCCGCTGGGTGTGGGCCATCGTGTTCGTCATCGTCAACACCGTCATCAACCTCGCGGGCATCAGCCTGCTGAAGTTCGCCAACCGGGTGTTCCTGGCAATCGAACTCGTCTTCGTCGTGGTGTTCGTCGTCATCGCCGTGCGGGCGATCAACGGGCAGACGCTGCCCAACGTCGGGTGGAGCACCCTGCCGATCTGGGACTCCAGCACCGTCACCGCGCCGCTGATCGCGACCGCCCTGTCAATTGCGGTGCTGAGCTTCCTTGGCTTCGACGGCATTTCGACGCTGGCCGAGGAGTCGACGGGCCGCAAGAATCCCGCCGGCCGGGCGATGATCATCGCGCTGTTCGTGGTCGCGTTCCTGTTCATCACCCAGACCTGGCTGGCGAGCCTGCTGGCCGGCGGCCGCGAGTCGTTCAGCGACGACGAGGCGGGCAACGCGTTCTTCACCCTGGTGCAGGCGGCCTCCAACACCGGGTGGATGAACGCCTTCTTCGCCGTCAACGTCATGGCGGTGGGCTTCGCGAACGCGATGGCCGCCCAGGCCGCGACGAGCCGGCTGCTGTACTCGATGAGCCGCGACGGCCANCTGCCCCACTTCCTGTCGAAGATCAGCGCCCGCAAGGTTCCNGTCGCCGCGATCCTGGTGGTCAGCGCGCTGAGCCTNGTGCTGGTGTTGTTCTTCGTGGGGCAGATCGGGCTGATCTCCTCGCTGGTCAACTTCGGCGCGCTGTTTGGGTTCTGCCTGCTGCACGTGTCGGTGGTCTGGTACTACCTGGTGCGCCAGAAGTCCAAGAACTACCTGCTACACCTGGTGGTGCCGACGCTGGGCTTCCTGATCATCGGCTACGTGTTGTTCAACGCGGACTCCCTGGCCAAGATCGGCGGGCTGGTGTGGCTGGTGATCGGGGCAATCGTGTTCGGCGTCAACGTCTTCCGCGGCAAGGGCGTCCCGGAGTTGGCCGAGGAGAACGCGACGCGCTGAGATCTGGCCTAGNGTGAGCCATGCCGACCATCGCCGCCCGCCTGCTCGCCGTCNTCGACGAGGACATCCTGCCCCTGACCGAGCGGGGCGTNGCGGCNGGCAACAAGGTGTTCGGTGCGGCCGTCCTGCGCAAGTCTGATCTGTCGCTGGTGCTGGCGGGCACCAACGACGAGACCGACAATCCCCTGCTGCACGGTGAAATCAACACCCTCAACCAGTTCTACGCACTGCCCGATCGTCCGCCGACCACCGAGCTGCTGTTCCTCACCACCCACGAGCCGTGCACGCTGTGCATGTCGGCGATCACCTGGGCGGGGTTCGACAACTACTACTACTTCTACAGCCACGAGGATTCCCGGGACAGCTTCGCCATCCCCCACGACCTGAGAATCCTCAAGGAGGTCTTCGGTCTGGAGCCCGGCGGCTACCGGCGGTCGAACGCCTTCTGGACGGCGTACGCGCTGGCCGACCTCGTCGAGTCCGAGGACG
>Ga0055540_1000645_pt1 | contig 24587 bp, 21 predicted proteins | sample AraplaCvi_mMS_r2_2_FD_55040 | JGI IMG/M metagenome (GOLD analysis project Ga0055540, IMG submission 55040) | Arabidopsis root microbial communities from North Carolina, USA - plate scrape MF_Cvi_mMS_r2 | ecosystem: Host-associated > Plants > Roots > Endosphere | place: USA: North Carolina
TTGGCATCTCGGCTCCATGGAACCCCACAGGAGTCGGTGAACCTGCAGAGTTCGTTGCAGACGGGGTGGTCGACCGAGAGCAACCCGGATCGTACGAAGAAGTTGGGCTTCGTCATTGCCCACGCCCTTCCGCATTCGGTGGCGATCGCCGCAGGGTGGACGTTGAATCCTCCATCGGGTGGGAGCGCGACGGCGGACTACTTCTACGCCGGTGTGTTGCGGGCAGTGGGGGCGATGATGGACCCGCATACCTCCGCTGATGAGGCCAAGGAGATCTTCAACAACTTGACATCGGAGTTGTTGGGAAACACTCCGATCGATGCTGCGGTGATCGCCTATCACGCCGCCACGGGTCGGGATTTTTGGGAGAACCCCGCGGTGCAGTGGCCGCTCGCGGCCTATCTGGGAATCTTCAGTGCCACGTACGCCGGCTGGACGGGAGAGTGGATCGCCGATCGCGTCGGTCACCTGATCGAACACCCGCCGAGCCCAGCGCCCACGATCCGCCGCTTCGGCGACTTCGTCCGCCAGGGCGCGTTGTGGACACCCGGACGCGGCGCGGGGGCCGCGTCTCACGGGTCCGCCGGCCCCAACCGGCTCCATTACGAGTTGGAGGATGTGCAGCAAAGTCCAGTGGGTAGTTCACGACTCGCCGCGGGACACGATGTGCCGACAGCTGCGTCTGCCCGAACCGACCAGCAACCAACGACTGCCGGTGATCCCTCACCCGTCCACGCCGCAGCAGTTGACCACGAAGTCCAGGCAAAAGGCGCGGGTCACGAGTCAGCGCCAACGCCCGAGCCGAGTCCTGAGCCGGAGACCGGAGGTGGAACCGACAGCGCTGCGGTATTCGATCCTCACCCAGCCGGGGGTAGTGACGAAGTTCAGGCCGTGACTGACGGCGTTGATGCGGAGCAGGTCCCGGCCCAGGTCGGTCAGGCGCATGGCACGGGTGCGAGTCTGGAGCCGCGGGCTGATCGAGCTGTGCCGTCGCCGGAGCGTGGTCACGGGTTGCCGGTTGCGACGACCCGCGGTGAGGCGCCGCAACCGTCGATCCGCGATGCCTCCGTCCGACTGGACGGCGTGGACCGCCAAACGAGCGACGACGACAGTGAGGTCACGACCGGCACGTCCGAGGGCAGGGACAAGGGGAAGGGAAAGGCCACCGAGGACCAGCCCCGTGATCACCGCGACGTCATGCGTCCGGAGTTCGAACGCCGCTGGCCATCGTCGCCCGACAGCCTTGCCGATGCACCCGCACACGTTGCCGACCAGGGGCCCACGGCAAGTGACGTCGGGAGCGGCGGGGTCACCGCGCCCGGAGAGGCCGACTCCGCCATCGCGGCGGCTCGTTCCGCCCCGGCCGACCAACCTCATTCACCCAATCCCGCGGAGACGGTGGCGCGGCAGTCCACGCGCGGCGGCCTGGGGCTGCCCGTGACCATGCGTGTTGCGGGGCAATGGACAGAACGCGTCTCCGTCGTGACGCCGAGTGACTTGGAACGAGTGGTGGAACGGATCGGGGGGAGAGACCAAGTGGTAGCGGCCGAGGATCCGAGGCTTGACCCGGCCGCGTGCACGGTGTTGTTGAGCGAAACCCTGACGGCGCTGCATCCCCACCGGTTCAGCGGTATCCCTGCCGCCGGCCGAACCCTGGACGATTCCGTGCTCGACGGTCGGCCGGTGAGCCGGTTGATCGGCGGTGCGACCCCGGTACCCGTCACGTCGTGGGGCGAGCTGGACGCGCGGCTGCACCTGGCCGCCGGACCGACTGGTCATGCGACCGCGCTGATTCTGGTACGGCACTCCAACGCCGTCGGCCACGCGGTGGGAGCGCATCGTTTCCCCGACGGTCGGATTGCGTACTTCGACTTGCATCGGGCGCCGGGGCATCGGGTCCTCCTCGGAGAGCGACCGGGGTTGAGTCTGGCTCGAGCATCTGCCGTGTTCGTCGACGGTCGCGGACGGGACGTGTCCCAGCCACAGGAGCATGCGTCGGTCGTCGACGCTCTCGTCGACCCGGCCGGTGACAACCGATACGGCAGAGGCGGATTCGAAGTCGAGACGGGTTTCGAACTGGACATCTCGCCGGAGGAGGCGACCCGTCTGGGAAATACGCCCCTCGCCCGGTCTCCACACTTCACGCTGGTGCTGGACAAGGTCGCGGGGAAGGCGATCGTGGAGATCGTCTCGCGTCCGGCGGCAATGTTGCCCGGGGAACGGCCACGTTGGACCAGCGGCGTCGACCATGACGAGGTCTTTCGAAACGTCCGGTCGACGATCGAGCGGTTGCGCGCGTCGACTCCGGGCGCCACCCTCGGCGAGATCTTCGCCGGCACCAACGTCGACGTCACGCGGAGATTCGAGGGGACGGCCGTCACGGGGGAGCCGCTTGCGGGTCGGTCGGTCGCCCACTACTCCGTCGGCGTCCGGCTNGATGCGATGCACGAGTTCATGAGGTTCGCGGATGCCAATTCCATGAANTTCGAACCCAATTCCGAGGCTGGTGACGTCGTCGAACCCGGCAAACGGCACCTGCACAGCGCGCTGCGNTTCGGTGACGAGGTGGCAGCCGCCTTCGCCGGCCTGNACGACGCCCACGCGTCGAGAGGCATGCTCGACCAACTCGCCACCCACGATCACGAGCTGGCAGGGGTGCGTGGCTTCATGGCCGCCAGCTACACGCAGGTCGCGGCGTTCGTCCACTTCTACGTCATGCAGCCGGGAATGCTGGCGAAGAATCACACGCTGATCGCGTTGCGCATGTCACTTGGCGCAATGCGCGCCTCGCTGCCCCGGGCGGCCGCCTCCTGGCTCGACGAACATTCCGAGCAGATCGAAGACATGTTCACACGACGGATGAACGAGGACTACCCCGAGATCGCAATCGCCGCCCAGGACAAGGAGATGACGGTTCTCGACGCGACGTGGAAGTCCCTCGACTTCACCGCCCGTGACTATTTGAGAAACGCCACCAAGCAGCGCCCGACACGTCCGGTCGACCAGTACGAGGCACTCGGCATCCGCACCCGCTTCGCGACGATGGACGGTGACCTGGCAGTAGGTGAATTGCGCTTTCACGGCAGGCACGACGCCACCGTTGCGGACATCGAGGACTATTACCGTGAGATGCACTCCACCGTCAACGAACTCGACGAACGTGCGCGGCGCCGCCGTGACGTGGGCGGGCAGCCAGCCGTGGTACGGAACGGGCGATTTCACCTTCCGTTCGACTCCGGTGTCAAGAGACTGACTGCGTCGCAGAGAGCCCAGCTGGCCGGATTTGCCGGATACGTCGTCGAACTCGCCGCCGATCGCCATGCGGCTGGCGCACCCCGACCAATCCTTCATGCACAGGGTGGTGGGAATGGCGGGGTGAGGAGCAGGGGAGCGGAGGCCGTCGGTCTGCAACGTGCCGGCGAGGCGATCGACGCAGTCCGGGACGAGATCGAGAGCCAACTCGACCGACGTGGCGTACCGCGCGATGCCGTGGTCTTCGCCGACCCCACCTCGCGCGGGAACACGGCTGACGACTACGCTCCGTCGTCGACGAGAGCGGCGCACCGAGCCGTGACGATGTGGATGGTGACAGACGACGGGCGGCCATCGCCTCTACCCGATGATCTCGCGGCATTGGTTGGGGGCAGCCCGGGTGCATCGGTGTCGACATCACCGGTCGCCGGTTCCACCGAGGACTTCTTGCGAGANCTTGGCGGATCGGCGAGGTCGTCGACGGATCGGGGAGTTCGTCCGTGGCTCGATTCCATGAGTTTCGCGCGGNCGGAGCCNGGCCATTCCACCGGAGGACGGGAGTGACGACGTCGCCCCACCCCGGGGGCGTCNACGAGATCGGAACCGAGACGATCCGACTGCGGACCGACGAGCGGGGGCTGCCCGTCGATCTGGCGATTACGCCTCGCGCACTGGCGATGTCTCCCGATGAGCTGGCCCGCCGCATCCTGGCGATGTGCGAGCTGTCAGCCCGTCGAGCGCAGGCGGCGCGTCGGCACGAGCTGCTCGCCGGTGGGTTCGCACCCGCCGTCGTCGACGGTCTGAATCTTGCCACGGCGGAGGATGTTCGACGCCTNGAAGCTGCGATGTGCGCAGACGGGTCNGACGACGACCCCGAGGGACTGCCGTCGGCCTGGCTGCGTGGCGTGTGACCGCGTCAGGCAGATCGCGGCGTCCCATGGTCGTCGGCCGACCATCGTCCGCTCAGTCTCGCCCGCAGTTCGCGGCGCCCGCGGAACAGTCGCGAACCTACCGTGCCCACCGGAATGCGGAGCATCTCGGCGACCTCGGTGTTGCGGTACCCCTGCACGTCGGCGTAGTAGACGATCTCGCGCAAGTCCGAGGGAAGCTCCCGCAGGGCCAGCTCGGCGTCACCCGGAAGCGTCTTCAACGCCTCGGACTCCGCGGACGGCAGGGCACCGCCGCTACGAGCGCGGCTCGCCAACTGCGGATCGGTCAGATCACCGTGGAGCTGCTCGGTGGGACGGCGCGTCGCCGAGCGGTGTCTGTCCACCCACGTGTTGGCCATGATGCGGTACAGCCAGGACTTGACGTTTGACCCCTCCCGGAAGGTGTCGAACGAGACGTAGGCCTTGATCATGGTCTCCTGTACCAGGTCTTCGGCGTCCGCCCGCTGGTGCGTCAGCCCCATGGCGTGGCCGAGGAGATAGTTGCTGTAGGGGATCACCTCGGTGGTGAACCTCTCGCTCAACGTGCTCGTGGCCCGTGGTGAGGCGCCTGCATATTCGGCGCCGGGCGTTTGCTGGTGCGGATCTGCATTCGACATCGCTGCGGTTCCCCTTCGGAGATGTCCGACGCCCCAGATCGGGCGGCGATGAGCTCGGCCGTCTCGATTCCGCGAAGTGACCCCGGTGACGTTGGGGGACAACTGAATCGGTTCGTCGAGAGTGGCGGCTCAGGATGGAGCGGGTGCGTTGTGGTGACTCCGCCGTTGGAGCCGTNGGCACCCGCCTTGACGAAGGGAATGCTCGTCGCGGGTGTTCACCTTCGCCTGAAGATCTCGTGGAGATCTAGTGGAGATGTCGCTGCTCAGAGCCTCGCCAAATTTATTCCGGATCATGCTGAACCATCTGCACGGGTCGCCCGTCGTTCCTCCTGACGGCTTCCACCGGGGAGCGCGACGCGAGAAGGGACACACCGTGACCATGACCCCGTTGTCTGAAGCGGCGATACTCGAATCCGCCCNTGCCGTATGGCACTTCGGCGAGTTCGTGCTCGACCTTCGGCAATACGAGTTGCGGCGCAACGGGGTTGCGATCTCCGTCGAACCACAGGTCTTCGACGTGCTGACGCAACTGGTGACCCATCACGACCGTGTGGTCACCAAGATCGAGCTGTTCGACTCGGTATGGGGCGGACGGTTCGTCGGCGACGCCGCCCTGGCGAGTCGCATCAAGTCGCTTCGTCAGGCACTCGGTGACAATGGGGAACGTCAGCACACCATTCGGACCGTGCGCGGGCGGGGATACCAATTCGTGGGCGAACCTCGCAACCCGGAGACCGATCCGACGGACGATGCATCCGAGGTGGAACCGGCCTCGGGCCGGGTGCTGCGGCTGGAGCGCAGTGTCAGGGGCGGCGTCATACGGCGGTCGTCACGGACCCGCGGATTTGCCTACCATCGGCTGGCGTCGCCGACGCGTCGAAGGGATTCCGTCGGCCCGCCCAAATGAATTCGTGCGCCACGACGTTCACCACTGTGACCGGAGATGTCGAGAGGTGAGCGATGACGGCTGAGGTGCGCGCGACCGACTGGGATCGACTCGCCGCCTACCTCGACCTGCTGTCGCCGGAGGAGGCGCTCGAACTGCTTACCCGTCAGGCCGTGCCGGATGGAGGGTTCAGTGTGGTCCAAAAGGCCGGATCGTGACCGTAATACACGCTAGCGCCCCGGTCGCGGAGAGACCGCAACGCCTGCAACGACTGACGGTACAGCGCCTCGTCGTGGGCGTGATCGGGCAATCGCATCTCATCCATCGACTGTTTCAGGTTGCAGGCGTCACCCGTCAACACCACGTCCCCGGTCGACGTGCGGATCAGCGCTGACTGATGGCCCGGGGTGTGCCCGGGGGTGGGGATCAACTGGACCGACCCGTCCCCGAACAGGTCGAGGTGGCCGTCGACCAGCATCACGTTCTGCCCGGTGTCGAATTCTGGTTCGTGGTAGGCGAAGTCATCCGACACGTGAGCGAATTCCCATTCCGCCCGCTGTACGACGACCGTCGCGTCCGGCACGAAGGCGTTTCCGCCGGCATGGTCGGAGTGCAGGTGGGAGTTCACCAGGTAGCGAATCGAGCCGGGGTCGACCTCGAGCGCGCGGAGTCGTTCGTCCACGCAGGCGTCGCTCTCGAGGTCGACCCACCCCTCGACGGGCGTACCGGTGGGTCGGCGAAAGCGCGGGCCGAGGCCGGCGTCGAACAGCACGCGTCCGTCGGGATGGTCGACCAGGTAGGCCGGCACCGGCACGGTGAGGTCACCGGGCTCACCGGCGATGAAGAACGCCGTCGGCAGGGTCAGCCATCCGCAGGTGAGGGGAACGAGCGCGTCGACTGTCACGCTGAAAAGTCTACGTAGTCAACGCGACTGACGCCTCCGCCGTGTAACAGAGGAACGTCAGAGTCTCTTCGAGGTACAACTGCACGCTGGTGGCGTCATGTGAGAGGTAGCCGATCGACACGTCGGTGCCCAACTGCAGGTCGAAGTCGCCCCCGCGGGAGGACAGCACGAACGCGCCGTCAATGGCGGGCGCCCAGATGATCTCGCCGTCGACGAGTCGGTTCAAGTGTTCGCGGATCGGATATCCGTGCGCGGTGGTCTCGCTGACCTTGGTGTACACGTCGGCTGACAACAGCACGCAGTACGGACCGTCGACGCCGGCGAGCCGAAGCGCCGACAGCGCCTGAGAGATGACGTCGGGAATCTCCTTGGGGTCCGACGGCAGGGCGAGGGCGGCGTTGGAACTGCACTTGCGAATGCCGTCGATGGAAGCGTCGTGGTAACCCTCGAAGATGGCGCGATCCTCGGCGAACGCAAGCTGCTTCGCCGCCGCCTTGACCGGATCCCAGTCGGAGTCCTGGGACCCACGCTCGACGTCGTCGACGTCGGCGCGCGTCACCGTGAACGGCACGCGCAGCCGGACCAGGGGCCTGCTCTGACGAAGATGTGCNACCACGCCGTCACCGGGAGGNGCGACCTCGACCAGGTGGCCGGTGCTCACCGCCGCCTTCGCCGGCCCGCCGGGGGCACTGACGTCGACGACGCGTCGCCCGGCGACGTGGCGCTTGAACGTCCTGGTGGCCTCCAGCTCGATCTCACCCCACGCCTCATCGGTAATCGGTGCCAGTTCGCGATAGAGATTGTTCATCGGGATCGTCCTTTCAAACTGCCGATCGACAGTGAGCCGATGGATGGTGACGTGGAAGGCGTTGCCGGCGAGGGTGTCTGGGGCAACGGTGGCGGATCGTCGAGGAAGTCCGCGGTGGGGACGAAGAACATGGTGCCGGTCATCGCGGTGGAGAAGTCCAGGATGCGGTCGGTGTTTCCCGACGGGTCGCCGAGGAACATGTTGCGCAGCATTCGCTCGGTGACCGACGGCGTGCGGGAGTAACCGATGTAGTACGTGCCGAACTCGGCCTTGCCGATCGCGCCGAAGGGCATGTTGTGCCGCAGAATCTTCAGCTCGTTGCCGTCGTCGTCGGTGATGACGTTGAGGGCCAGATGTGAATTCGGCGGCTTCACGTCGTCGTCGAGCTCGATGTCGTCGAGTTTGGTGCGCCCGATCACCCGCTCCTGATCCTCGGTCGACAGCGCGTTCCAGGNACTCATGTCGTGGAGGTACTTCTGAACGTGGACGTAGCACCCGCCGGCGAAGTCGGCGTCCTCGTCACCGATCTGCGTGGCGTGCTGGGCAACCGGGCCCTCGGGGTTCTCCGTCCCGTCGACGAAACCCATCAGATCCCGGTTGTCGAAGAACTTGAACCCGTGCACCTCGTCGACCACGGTGATCGCCCCGGCCATCGAGTCGACGATGCGCCCGGCCAGCTCGAAACAGACGTCGAGGGAGTTCGCGCGGATGTGGAACAGCACGTCTCCCGGCGTCGACGGGGCCTGGTGTCGCGGACCGTCCAGGGCCACGAAGGGATGCAATTCGGCCGGCCGCGGGCCGGTGAAGAGCCGGTCGAAGGCGTCGGAGCCGATCGAGGTCACCACCGACAGCTGCTTGCTCGGGTCGCGAAAGCCGATCGCGCGGACCAATCCCGAGATGTCGCCCAGTGCGTCGTGCACGACCGCTTCACCGCCGTCGTCGACGGTGGCGACGATGAAGATGGCGGCGGGCGTCAGGGGTGCGAGCACCTTCTGCGACAGCGGATCGGACACATCAGGGACCCTAGCGTCAAGATCGCCTCGGACGGCGCCCCAAGCACCAAGATGGCGGCTAGCCCCCACCGTCTTCGGGGGGAGGCGTCAAGATGGACGCATGGCAGCGACCCCCGAGGGCTTGTGTGACTTCGTCGACGCGTCGCCGTCACCGTTTCACGTGTGCGCGACCGTGGCCGAGCGACTGCGTTCGGCCGGCTACGTCGAGGTGTTCGAGGCGGACGCCTGGCCCTCCGACGACGGGAGCTACTTCACGGTCCGGGCCGGGTCCCTGGTCGCGTGGAAGGCCGCCGCCGACGACGCACCCTTCCGGATCGTCGGCGGCCACACCGACAGTCCGAATCTGAGGGTCAAGCAGCATCCCGACCGCGTCGTCGCCGGCTGGCAGGTCGTGGCGCTGGAACCCTACGGCGGCGCGTGGCTCAACTCCTGGTTGGACCGGGACCTCGGCATCAGCGGCAGGCTGTCGCTGGCGACCGAGGACGTGCTGGTGCGCGTCGACGATCCGATTCTGCGGGTGCCGCAGCTGGCCATTCACCTGTCCGACGACCGCAAGGGCGTCGAGCTGAATCCGCAGCGCCACGTGAACGCGGTGTGGGGCGCCGGAGACCGGGTGCGCCGATTCGTCGACTGGATCGCCGAACGGGCGGGCGTCGACCCGGGCGAGGTGCTCGCCGCCGACCTGATGACCCACGACCTGACCGCCTCGTCGCTGGTGGGCGCCGACCGTGACCTCGTCAGCGCGCCACGGCTGGACAACCAGGGCACCTGCTATGCCGGGCTGGAGGCGTTCCTGGCCGCGGAGCCGCGGGGGTACGTGCCCGTCCTCGCGTTGTTCGACCACGAGGAGGTCGGGTCGACGTCGGATCACGGCGCACAATCCGAACTGCTGCCCACGGTGTTGGAGCGCATCGCACTGGTCGGCGGCGGTGGACGCGAGACATTCCTGCGCCGTGTCGCCGGGTCGATGGTGGCCTCCGGGGACATGGCGCACGCCACGCATCCCAACTACCCCGAACGCCACGAGCCGGGCCACCTCATCGAGGTGAACGGAGGCCCGGTGCTGAAGGTGCACCCGAATCTCCGCTACGCCACCGACGGCCGGACCGCGGCGGCGTTCGCCGTGGCCTGCGCGCAGGCGGGGGTGCCGCTTCAGCGGTACGAGCACCGTGCCGACTTGCCGTGTGGGTCGACGATCGGCCCGATGACGGCGGCGCGCACCGGCATTCCCACCGTCGACGTGGGTGCTGCACAACTGGCGATGCACTCGGCTCGCGAGCTCATGGGCGCCCACGACGTGACCGCCTATTCCGCGGCGTTGCAGGCATTTCTGTCGCCGGTGTAGCCGGTCGCGGCGCCGGCCCCGATCCGCTCGCGTCGCGCATGGCGTGTGGCTAGTCGCCGGGGGAGGATCACCACGTGTTGCTGTCGTTGATCGCCATCTCGCTGCTGCTCGCCGTGTGGGCGCTGCTGGCCCGGCGCCTGGACCGCTGGCGCATCACGCCGCCGCTGTTCCTCCTGCTCGCCGGCGCGGTCGTCGAATACACCACCCACGGCTCGCTGGCCGACACCCTCAACTCGCAGACCGCCGAGCAGGCCACCAAGATCATCCTGGCGGTCCTGTTGTTCGTCGACGCGAACGCGATGCGCGCCGGGGTGTTCGGCGCGCACCCACGCTCGGCGGCCCGCGTGCTCTTCGTGGCGTTGCCGCTGAGTGTCGGCATCGCCGTGCTGCTCGGTCTGTGGTTGCTTCCCGGCTTGTCCTTGGCGACGGTCGTCGTCATCGCCTGCATCGTCGTGCCGATCGATTTCGCGCCCGCCCAATGGATCATGCGAAACCGGGACGTGCCGCACCGCGTAAGCGACCTGCTCAACGTCGAAGCCGGTCACAACGACGGCATCCTGTCGCCGATCTTCATCTTCGCCCTCGCCGTGGCCGACCAACACGTGCAGGCCGGGCCCGTGTGGGACGAAATCCGTGAGGCGTTGCCGCATTCGGCCAAGGCCATCGTCGTCGGGGCGGCAGTGGGCGCCGCCCTCGCACTGAGCGCCAACCTCGCCGAGCGCAGGCATCTGATGACCGGCCAGTCCCGGCGGGTGTTGGTGGTGGCAGCGCCGGCGGCGGCCTACACGCTGGCCCTGTGGTGGCACGGCAACGGCTTCGTCGCGGCCTACCTGTGCGGTGTCGCGTATCACTACTACCGGCAGTCCAGTGACCACGAGCGCGAGCTGGAACTGCTCGAAGACCTCGGCTTCCTGCTGACGTCGCTGATGTGGTTCGTCTTCGGCGGGGTGATCTTGATCGCGTACTGGCGGGCCGACCTCACCGTCGGAATCGTGGTGTTCTGCCTGCTGGCTCTGACGCTGGTGCGGATGCTGCCCGTCCTGCTGTCCATGGTCGGCTCGAAGTTCAGCTGGCCCGAACGGATCATGCTGGGCGGTCTCGGCCCACGTGGCGCCGCGGTGATCGTCTTCGGGCTGCTGGCCTACAACGTGCTCGACCCACCGGACGAGGACACCATCCTGCTGATCGTGGTCGTGGTGGTGCTGGGCAGTGTCGTCCTGCACGGTTTCGGGGGGCCCGTCGCCGCGCGGGCGCTCGCCCGTCGCGGAACCGAATAAACTATGGCGGTGACCGCGTACTCCCACGAAGTGGACAGCGTCGAGCAGGCCTCCTCGACCCCCGATCAGCCGCAACCGTTCCAAGAACTGGGCCTGAAGGACGACGAGTACCAGCGCATTCGTGGCATCCTCGGGCGCCGTCCCACCGACGCCGAGCTCGCCATGTACTCGGTGATGTGGAGTGAGCACTGCTCCTACAAGTCCTCCAAGGTGCACCTGCGCTACTTCGGGGAGACCACGACCGACGAGATGCGGTCCGCCATGCTCGCCGGCATCGGCGAGAACGCCGGCGTGGTCGACATCGGCGACGGGTGGGCGGTGACGTTCAAGGTCGAGTCCCACAACCATCCGTCCTACGTCGAGCCGTACCAGGGTGCGGCGACCGGCGTCGGCGGCATCGTCCGCGACATCATGGCCATGGGTGCCCGTCCGGTCGCGGTGATGGACCAGCTTCGCTTCGGGGCGGCCGACGCTCCCGACACCCGGCGGGTGCTCGACGGCGTGGTGCGCGGCGTCGGCGGCTACGGCAACTCCCTCGGCCTGCCCAACATCGGCGGCGAGACGATCTTCGACCCCTCCTACGCGGGCAACCCCTTGGTCAACGCGCTGTGCGTCGGGGTGCTTCGCAAGGAGGACCTCCACCTCGCCTTCGCCTCCGGTACCGGCAACAAGATCATCCTCTTCGGGGCGCGAACCGGACTCGACGGCATCGGTGGCGTGTCGGTGCTGGCGTCGGAGACCTTTGGCGGCGACGAGGGCGAGGGGCCGGGCCGCAAGAAGTTGCCGTCGGTGCAGGTCGGCGACCCGTTCATGGAGAAGGTGCTCATCGAGTGCTGCCTCGAGCTGTACGCCGCCGGTCTGGTGATCGGCATCCAGGATCTCGGTGGAGCCGGATTATCCTGCGCCACATCTGAACTCGCATCCGCCGGCGACGGCGGCATGTCGATCGAACTGGACAAGGTGCCGCTGCGGGCCAAGTTCATGACCCCTGCCGAGGTGCTGTCCAGCGAGTCGCAGGAACGCATGTGCGCGGTCGTGGCACCCGAGAACGTGGACGCGTTCATGGCGGTCTGCCGCAAGTGGGAGGTGCTGGCCACCGTCATCGGTGAAGTCACCGACGGCGACCGGTTGCAGATCACGTGGAACGGCGAGACGGTCGTCGACGTGCCCCCGAGGACAGTGGCCCACGAGGGCCCGGTGTACGAACGGCCCGTCGAGCGGCCCCATACCCAAGATGCGCTCAACGCCGACACCTCCGATTCGATCCCGCGCCCGTCCACCGGTGACGAACTGCGGGCGACGCTGCTGAAACTCATTGGCAGTCCACACCTTTGCAGCCGAGCGTTCATCACCGAGCAGTACGACCGCTACGTTCGGGGCAACACGGTGCTGGCCGAGCACGCCGACGGCGGTGTGCTGCGCATCGACGAGGAGACCGGTCGCGGCGTGGCCATCTCCACCGACGCCTCGGGTCGCTACACCCAGCTCGACCCGTACACGGGCGCCCAGCTGGCCCTGGCCGAGGCGTACCGCAACGTCGCGGTCACCGGTGCGTCGCCCTTGGCGGTCACCAACTGCCTGAACTTCGGCTCCCCGGAGGATCCCGGTGTGATGTGGCAGTTCTCGCAGGCCGTCCGCGGACTCGCCGATGGTTGTGCGGCCCTTGGCATTCCGGTCACCGGCGGCAACGTCAGCTTCTACAACCAGACCGGCACCACCCCGATCCTGCCCACTCCGGTGGTCGGCGTGCTCGGCGTGCTGGAGGACGTCAGACGACGGGTCCCCACGGCCTTCGGCACCGAACCCGGTGAGACGCTGATGTTGCTGGGCGACACCCGTGACGAGTTCGACGGTTCGGTGTGGGCGCAGGTCACCGCGGACCACCTCGGCGGCCTGCCGCCCACGGTCGATCTGGCCCGCGAGAAGCTGCTCGCCGAAGTCCTGGTGTCAGCCTCACGTGACGGTCTGATCTCTGCGGCCCACGACCTGTCCGAGGGCGGTCTCATCCAAGCAGTCGTCGAGTCGGCCATGGCCGGCGAAACCGGTTGTCGTTTGGTCCTTCCGGAGGGTGCCGACCCGTTCGTGACGCTGTTCTCCGAGTCCGCCGGCCGCGTGCTCGTCGCGGTACCGCGCACCGAGGAGAGCCGGTTCCGGGCGATGTGCGAGGCCCGTGGGTTGCCCGTCGAACGCATCGGCGTGGTGGACGAGGGCAGCACGTCGGTCGAGGTCCAAGGTCAGTTCTCGGTCAGTCTCGACGAACTGCGCAGCACGTCCGACGGCGTGCTTCCCGCACTGTTCGGATGACTGTCATCGCCTGACGGATGCCGGTGCAGCCCAACGCAGGTCGAGCACTCCTCATTGCTGCGGGGCTGACGTGTTGGAGCGGCCTGATTGCGCCGAGGCTGGGCCCGCGATGGCGGACGGTCTCACAGGCCGTGCTGGCGGCGGCACTCGTGGGGTGCACCCGCGCCCCACTCGGTCTGCGGCCGCCTGAGTCCAGATGCGGTCTGCGACTGGGTCTTCGGGCGGCAGGTGCGGTGTCCGTGGCGGTGGCGTCGGCCACCGTCGTCCCATCGGTGCGGACGGGCATGGGTCGACGGAGCATGCCAGCACCGCTGGCGGAATGGCTTCTGGTGCGCATCCCGGTGGGGACGGTGTGGTCGGAGGAGGCGGCGTTCCGGGCGGCCCTGGGAACCGTTGCGGCACGAGCCCTCGGGCCGACGTGGGGCCGCGTCGCGCAGGCGACGGTGTTCGGTCTGTCCCACGTCGCCGATGCCCGCGGGGCTGGCGACACGGTCGTCGGCACCGTCGCCGTCACCGGGTGTGCGGGCTGGGTCTTCGGATGGTCCTACGACCGGTCCGGAAGTCTCGTTGCACCGATGCTCGCCCACCTGGCGGTCAACGAGGCGGGCGCGGTGGCAGCTCTGACCGTCCAGTGGCTCACGGGTTGATGGTCAGCTCGCCGATCTGACGGCCCCACACGTGGTCCACGGCCAGTGGCTGACCGAACTCGACGTGGTTGTAGGGCGCGATGCTGAAGCCGGTGTCCATCACCAGGTACGGATGCGGCCACAGGTCGTAGGTGACCTTCTGCCAACACCCCGGCCGGCCTTCTGGGCCACCGCGGGCGTTGATCCGCGGCAGGTTGTCGGGGTAGATGTACGGATTGCCGGCTCCCATGACCGTTCCGAACGCAGCCAAGGAATACCCGTTGTCGCCGCCGAGTGCGGTCGCGATTCTCGGCCCGACGTCGTGGTAGTTGCGGAGGGTGCAGAAGATCATGCCGCGGTACTCGTCGAGCAGCGCGGTCGTCGGCCGCAGGTCGGCGGCGCTGCGCACGAAGAACGGGCCCGACCGCGCCAGCGGTTCTGCGGCCGTGTCGCCGAATCCGACCGCGGCCATCAGGGCCGCGTCGAGGTCGTCGCGTCGCGCGGTGAGCGAGTGCGCGGTCCTCGAGGCGGAGTCCAGTCCGGCGAGCAGGTCCGGTGCAGCGTCGGCGTAGACCTCCAGCAGGTCCGCGGCCTGTCGCGAGGTCACTGCGGATGCGCGGCCACTGCTGGTTCAGGTCGTCGAGGACGACGTTCGCGTCGTCGAGTGATTCGCCAAATCTCCTACCGAGTCCGGTGAGGGCCTGTGCCGTGGCGGTCAGCGTTTGATTCAGCTTGACCGGGTCGACCATGGCCGCGATCGAGGTGATCGTCTCGAACAGCGTGTCGTACTCGGTGGTGACCGACTGGACGGGAATCGTCGTCCCCGCCGAAAGGCGTTGTCCGGACGGGATGTCGGGGGAGGTGAACGAGACGTACTTGTTGCCGAACACGGTGCTGGCCCGCACGTCGGCGAGCACGTTCGACGGTATCGAGGGTAGGTATTCGTCGTCGATCTCGAGCGCGATCTCAGCCCGCTGGCGCCCGCCGACCTCGGCGGTGCGGAGATCGGCGACGCGGCCGACCTCGACGCCGTTGAACGTCACCTTCGAGCCGGGGTCGACGACGAGACCGGCCCGGTCCGAGGTCAGAGTCAGTGCCGCCCGAGCGTCGAAGTCGCCGCGGTACTGCTTGGCAAGCAGCCCGCCGAAGAGGACGGCGACCGCCACCAGCGCCGCTCCTGCCAGCCGATATGGCGGGTGGTGGCGGTCGAAGGCCATCCTGGGAGACTAGGGTATGGCCAATCGTCGCAGTGCCGATCCGACGAAGACCCGAGACGCCGTCGCGGCCGTCGCGCAGTGGCTTCGCGACGGCACCGCCACGACTCCGGAACGCAGTGCGATCGCCGACGCGGTGCGACTGACCGCACGGACTCTGGCCGCGCAGGCCCCGGGTGCCAGTGTCGAGGTGCGGGTGCCACCATTCGTTGCGGTGCAATGCATCTCGGGTCTGGCGCACACGCGCGGCAACCCTCCGAACGTGGTCGAGGCCGATCCCCGCACCTGGCTGCTGCTGGCCACCGGCCTGCTGACGATGTCCGACGCCCTGGCAGGGGGCACGTTGCAGTCGTCGGGATCGCGGGCCCCGGAGATCGCCGACTGGCTGCCGATCGTTCCCCTCGGGCCCTACCGAAGAACGGCGCCTCCTGCACCCAGTGGAAACCGCGGTTGCGCAGCGTGAAGTCCTCCAGCGGCTGACGGCGCAGGGTGACCGAGGTGGGGGAACCCCGCCAGCGGCCGGTCAGTCGAAGCTGGTCGCCCGTCCGGTCGACGGCGAACGAGCCGCCCTCGGCGGGGAAGACGAGCCCGTCGGCGGTGGTGTCGGCGGCGGAGTCGACGAGTGTGCCGTCCATCAGCTGGTAACTGACCTCGCCCGGCCTGTCGAACACGACGCGCTGCCAACGGACGTCGTCGGTGAGCAGGGGAGGCCGCGGGGTGCCGTCGACGGTGAACTCGGCGACCCGCCAGATGCCGTACAGCTCGGGCTTGGGGCGTCCGTCGCCGAACTCGTGCCAGCTCTGCACGCTGAGCACCAGGCATCCGATCAGCANCCACACCCCGAGCAGCACCTGCGCGACCCTNGCCAGACGGTCGCGTCGCGGCGAGCCGAACAAGACCGGTCGCACCTCGGGTCCGACGCCCCGACCCAGCACGAGCGCGTCGACCAGTCGGCGCGCCGTGGGCGCCACCAGGAGTGCACTGATGAGGAACAGGTGAAACGACAGAATCTTCACCGGCACGCCGTAGGTCATGTTCAGCAGGAAGATCTGTCCGGTGCCGACCAGGCTGACCAGAGCGCCCACCGTCGCCGTGCGAGGGACGAACAACAACACTCCGGCGAGCACCTCGACCGCTCCGAGGGCGATCTCGTAGGGATGGCTCGTGCCGACCTGCAGCCACAACACCGCCATCGGGCTGAAATCGCCGAACGGTTCGATCAACGCCCTCAGGGGCGGCGAGGGCATCTGCGTGGGAATGACCTTCGCGAACCCGTAGAACAGCATCTGACCGCCCAGGCACACCCGCAGGAACGTTGCGAACCAGGCGGCCAGCCGCGGATAGGCCAGACGCCCCCGGTCCAGTACCGACCACACGACGGTCGCCACCGCCGCCACCAGTAGCAGACAGGCCAGATACGCCCAGATCGCGGCCTGGTCGCCGCTGCCGGAACCCGGAGTGAGGACCGCGTCGACGCCGAGCACCGTGCGACCGAACCAGCGGGTGAGCGGTTCCAGGGCCACCATCTGCCAGATGACGGCGCCGTCCGGCAGGAGCAGGGCCAGCAGCCCCGTGAAGGCGAAGACGATCTGCGCGAACGTGAGGCAGAACGACCCGAGGTAGACCACGCAGAAGCGGAACGCGATGCGCGTGGGAAGGCTCCAGGTGACTGGTTCGTCGGGTGGCAGTTGGTCGGGCCGCACTCGGATCACACTCCGTCCAGAAATGCGCAGGCGGTCGTCGCTGTTGAATTGATCGCCCGCACCGCGCTTCGATTCCACCTTCGGCAGTTGTTGACCGTAGACTGAAGCACGTCACCCACGGCCCCAGGGAGCACACTGATCGTGACCGCCGAGCAGATCGACCCGACGGACGACACGGATAACGAGCCCAAGGAAGAATGCGGCGTCTTCGGGGTCTGGGCTCCCGGCGAAGACGTGGCGAAGCTCTCCTATTACGGCCTCTATGCCCTGCAGCACAGAGGGCAGGAGGCGGCAGGCATCGCCGTCGCCGACGGATCCCAGGTACTGGTGTTCAAGGATCTCGGCCTCGTCAGCCAGGTCTTCGACGAGCAGACCCTCGCAGCCATGGAGGGCCACGTCGCCATCGGCCACTGCCGATACTCCACGACGGGATCCACGACCTGGGAGAACGCCCAACCGGTGTTCAGGAACACCGCCGCGGGCACCGGCGTCGCCCTCGGACACAACGGAAACCTCGTCAACACCACCGAACTCGCCGCCCGCGCCCGCGAGGCCGGCTTGACCGACACCCGCGGTGCCGCCGCTGCCACGACGGACTCCGACATCTTGGGCGCGTTGCTGGCACACGGCGCCGCCGACGCCACCCTCGAGCAGGCCGCGCTGGAACTTCTGCCGACCGTGCGCGGCGCGTTCTGCCTGACCTTCATGGACGAGAACACGCTCTACGCCGCCCGCGATCCGTACGGCGTNCGNCCGCTGTCGCTCGGTCGGTTGGACCGTGGCTGGGTGGTGGCGTCNGAGACTGCTGCGCTCGACATCGTCGGCGCCGCGTTCGTCCGTGACATCGAGCCCGGCGAATTGCTCGCCATCGACGCCGACGGCGTGCGCTCCACCCGCTTCGCCAACCCCACCCCCAAGGGGTGCGTGTTCGAGTACGTCTACCTGGCCCGGCCCGACAGCGTCATCGGCGGCCGTTCGGTGCATGCCACCCGGGTCGACATCGGACGGCGACTGGCCCGCGAATCACCCGTCGACGGCGACCTGGTGATCGGCGTGCCCGAGTCCGGTACCCCCGCTGCGGTGGGCTATGCGCAGGAGTCGGGCATCCCGTTCGGGCAGGGCCTGATGAAGAACGCCTACGTCGGCCGCACCTTCATTCAGCCGTCGCAGACNATTCGCCAGCTGGGCATCCGACTCAAGCTCAACCCGCTGAAGGAAGTCATCCGCGGCAAGCGGCTGATCGTCGTGGACGACTCGATCGTGCGCGGGAACACCCAGCGGGCCCTGATCAGAATGCTTCGGGAGGCCGGCGCCCTCGAGGTGCACGTCCGGATCGCCTCGCCGCCGGTGAAGTGGCCGTGCTTCTACGGCATCGACTTCGCCACGCCTGCCGAGCTGATCGCCAACGCGTCGAACGCCGGCGCCAACGAGGCCGAGATGCTCGACGCCGTGCGTCGCGCGATCGGCGCCGACAGCCTCAACTACATCTCGCACCAGGGGATGATCGCCGCGACCGAACAGCCTGCGTCGCGGCTGTGCTCGGCGTGCTTCGACGGGGAGTACCCGATCGAACTGCCCAGCGAATCGGCTCTGGGCAAGAACGTCATCGAGCACATGCTGGCCAACGCCGCTCGTACCGGCGTGCAGTCCGAGAACGACAACGCCTCGGCGCTGCGGCGCCCGTGACGGCTCTGNCGNNGNGACGTCCCGNGACGGCTCCGCCGTCGTGGCGTCCGTGACGGCTCCGACCAAAACTACTGCGGCGCCGTCGAACTGAAGCGNATCANGTGGCGTCGACCGGAACCGGTCGTNCCGTCCTGTTCGAGCGCGCGCCGTACCGANTCCCGGTAGTTGGTGAGACCGCCGGGCGGCGGCGGGATGACACCGTCGATGTCGTGNTCCGACATGACCGCGTCGTGTTCGAGGGACTCCACCAGCGGACGCGCCAGACCGGACGGGATCGGTGTCACGAGACCCACCCACCAGCTCGCGATGTTGGGGGTGAGCAGCGGCAGCGCCACGATGAACCGACGCCGCAGCCCCGCCTCCTCGGCGTAGATCTGCATCGCGTCGGCGTACTCCAGGACGTCGGGACATCCCACGTCGAAGGTCCGTGACTTGGGCAGCGGCGCGTCGGCACTCTCGGCCAGGTAGTAGAGCACGTCGTCGATCGAGATCGGCTGAATCTTGTTGCGCACCCACTTCGGGGTGGTCATCACCGGCAGGCGGTCGGTCAGGTGGCGCACCATCTCGAAGGACGCCGATCCGGACCCGATGACGATGCCTGCCTGCAGCACCACCGTCTCCACCGACGAGTCCATCAGGATCTCGCCGACTTTGTTTCGCGAGCGCAGGTGGCGNGACAATTCGCCCTTGGGATGCAGGCCNGACAGGTAGACGATGCGTCGCACGCCCGCCTTCTCGGCTGCGGCGGCCACGTTGCGGGCGGACTTCTCCTCTTCGCGGACGAAGTCACGCGAACTGCCCATCGAGTGCACCAGGTAGTAGACGACGTCGACGTCGTCGAACGCGGCNTCCAGCGATTCCCGGTCCCCGAGGTCGCCCTTNACCACCTCGACCCGATCGCGCCACGGCGCGTCACGAAGCTTCTCCGGGGTGCGCGCCATGGCGCGNACGTTCTCGCCCTTCTCGACCAGCAGGGCGGTCAGGTGACCACCGATGTATCCGGTAGCCCCCGTCACCAATGAGCGGCGCGACTCAGCGTCCGACATCCAGCCTCCGTCCATCGGTGTCCACTACCGATGTATTCGGAGCAGTCACCGATACAGATGTCCCGGTAGCGCCTCATTCAAACGGACAGCCTGGGTTTGGTGCGTCGACCGCCGGCGGCGCACCCGCGTCGTCGATGTAGAGGACCCACATCACGACCGGCTCCGAACCGAGATTGCGGCCCTCGTGGACGTGGTCAGCGCCGCTGTCCTCGGTGATCGGCGCCCCGGCGGAGTACACGCCGTCGACCGAGCAGTCGGCGAAGTCGTGGGTCAGGGTGCCCGACCGGACGACGCCGTAGACGCGGCCCGGATGCCAGTGCCATCCGGTGCTTCCGCCCGGCGCGATGGTGATCTCCTTGGAGATGTAGTCGTGTCCGTTCACCGTGGCCTGCGACAGCACCCTGGCGTCCACTCCGCGACTCGGGGTGGCGCCCGCCGACGCGGCCGAGCCGAGAGCCGCTGCGGCCGCCACGGCGANGACGGCGGCGAATGTGCGGTGGTGGCTCATGCGTGCAGCGTGTCACACCGGCNGTCGCATGTGCGCTGGCATCGGTGCGACCGGTACCCTCATACCCGATGAGCGACGATCAGCGGGAGGACGACGGCGTCGCCTCCTACGCATCTGCCGGAGTGGACATCGAGGCGGGTGACCGCGCAGTCGAGCTGTTCAAACCGCTGGCGAAGAAGGCCACCCGACCCGAGGTGAGGGGAGGGCTCGGCGGATTCGCCGGGCTGTTCGCCCTGCGTGGGGGATANCGCGAACCACTGCTGGCGTCGTCCACCGACGGTGTCGGAACCAAGCTGGCGATCGCNCAGGCCATGGACAAGCACGACACGGTGGGCCTCGACCTCGTGGCGATGGTCGTCGACGACCTCGTCGTCTGCGGCGCGGAGCCCCTCTTCCTGCAGGACTACATCGCCGTCGGCCGGACGGTCCCCGAACGGGTGGCGGAGATCGTGTCCGGCATCGCCGACGGCTGCGTCATCGCCGGCTGTGCGCTCCTGGGTGGCGAAACCGCCGAGCACCCGGGTCTGATGTCACCCGACCACTACGACATCTCCGCAACGGGCGTCGGCGTGGTCGAGGCCGACGACGTGCTCGGCCCCGACCGCGTGAAGCCCGGCGACGTCATCATCGCGATGGCTTCGACCGGACTGCACTCCAACGGATACTCGTTGGCGCGCAAGGTTCTTCTGGAGATCGACCGCGGCAACCTCGCCGGACACGTCGAGGAGTTCGGCCGGACCCTGGGTGAGGAACTGCTCGAGCCGACGCGGATCTACGCCAAGGACTGTCTTGCGTTGGCCGCCGAGACGCAGGTTCGCACGTTCTGCCACGTCACCGGCGGCGGACTCGCCGGCAATCTGGAACGGGTCATCCCCAACGGGCTGAGCGCCGAGTTGGATCGGGGCACGTGGACGCCGGCCCCGGTGTTCGCGATGATCGCCCAGCGAGGACGCATCGAACGGTCGGAGATGGAGAAGACGTTCAACATGGGCGTCGGCATGGTCGCCATCGTCGCGCCGGAGGACACCGACCGTGCGTTGGCGATCTTGACTGCGCGACACCTGGATTGCTGGACCCTGGGCACGGTGGCCAAGGGCGGCAAGGACAAGTCGCGCGCTCAGATGGTCGGGCAGCACCCGAGGTTCTGAGCCGCGCGACGTCGGCCTCGTCGAGGACGACCGGTCAGCGGCGCCAGTCGTCGTCGTCGACCCAGCGGTCGTCGACCGGTCCGTCGCTCAGGATGTCCGGCTCGGGGGAACCGGAACCACCCAGCTCCTGCTGTAACCGTTGGAAATCGGTTTGTGGCGAGCTGTACTTGAGGTCGCGAGCGACCTTCGTCTGCTTCGCCTTCGCCCGGCCGCGGCCCATGGGGGACCCCCTCGCGCAATAACGGAGCGGCCCGATGTGCAGGCGGCTCCGATCTGAATGTGTTTTATCGTCCTGTCGACACTTTACCGTGCCCGCCGGTCTCATGCTGGCAGGGCCATCCCCGCGGCGAGCGCGGCGACCTTCTGCTCAACGCTGACCGCTCCGCAGACGTTCCACGGCGAGCCGTCCCGCGCCCACCTCGGCCACCTCGGGCAGCGAATCCGGATCGATCAGCGCACTCACCGGCGTCTCCCCGCCGGTGCTCAGCTGGGTGTCCGCCGGCACGCCGCGTTTGAGCAGCGCCAGCGCGACGGGACCGTGGTCCACGTGGTCGACGACGGTGCCCAGCCGCCCGATCGAGCGGCCGGCGGCCAGAACCGGATCACCGGGTGCCGGGCGGTCGGCCGACCCGTCGAGCTGCAGCAGCACCAGCATTCGCGGCGGCTTCCCGAGATTGTGCACCCGCGCGACGGTCTCCTGACCGCGGTAGCAGCCCTTGTCGAGGTGAACGGCCCCCTCGCCGGGGCCGCCGATCCAGCCGACCTCGTGTGGAATGGTCCGCTCGTCGGTGTCGACGCCGAGCCGGGGTCGGACCGCGGCCACCCTTTGCGCCTCGTAGGCCCAGATGCCCGCACGTTGGACCCCCGCCGCGGTCAGCCGGGCGACCCATGACGGGACGGCGTCGCGGGGCACCACCACGTCGACCTCACCGGGTCGCAGCGTGCGCACGAAACCGCCGTCTGGCAGCGGTGATGCGGTGGCGACCGCCGGCAGTGCGGCGACGCCGAGAGCCGCGAGGACGGCCGGATCGTCGACCCGAGGGCCCAGCAGGGACAGGACGGCGAGGCCGGCGGGTTCGGCCGCCACGTCGGCCCAGAAGATCATCTTGCGCAAGTAGGCCAGCAACTCCTCGCCGCGCCACGGTTCGGTGTCGACGACGGTGACCCCGTCGAGCTGGGTCTGCAGCCAGTGATCTTCGACACGCCCCTGCGCGTCGAGGCTCAAATTCTCCACCACGGCCCCGTCGGGGAGGTCGGCGACGTGTTGAGTCGAGATGGTGTGCAACCACTTTCGGCGCTCGGCACCCGTCAGCGCGATGGTGGCGCGATGCGACCTGTCCACCACGACGACGCCGCTCTGGGCGGCCCGCTGCTCGCCAAACGGGTCGCCGTAGTGCCACGTGGCGCCGGCGTCGGGACCAGATTCTGGGGCGGGTACGGCAGACATCCTTCCAGCGTACGGAGGTCGCGCCGCACTATGGTCGGTGCCCATGACGTCCCTCGCGGAGATCGTCGTCACCCTCGACGGCGCGGTCGTCGCCGCAGACGTCCCCGTCGGACGCGTCGACGATCCGCTGTTCGCCCGCGGCGACGGCGTCTTCGAGACCCTGCTGGTCCGCGGCGGGCGGGCATGTCTGGTGGGGCGACACCTCGACCGGTTGGCGCGCTCCGCCGCGACCGTGGGGCTGCCACCGCCGGATCTGCCCCGATGGCGCATCGCGGTGGCCGTGGCCGCCCGGCGGTGGCCCGGGGCAGGCGAGGCCGTCATGCGGCTGGTGTGGGGCCGCGGTCAAGACGGCGAGCCATTCGGCTTCGTCACCGCCTCGCCGCTGCCCGATCGGGTCGCGGCCGCCCGCCGTGACGGGGTCTCGGCGATCACCCTGGACCGCGGGATCTCGGTCGGCGACCCGCCGTCAACGCGGACGGGGCTGCCGCCGTGGTCGACGGCCGGGGTGAAGTCACTGTCCTATGCCGTCAACGCCGCGGCGCTGAGGCACGCCCAGACCCACGGAGCCGGAGACGTGGTGTTGACGAGCACCGAGGGTTACGTGCTGGAGGGGCCGCGGTCGAGCGTGCTGATCGCCACCGCCGACGGAGTGCTGGTGACGCCGCCTGCGACGCTGCCGATCCTGCCCGGCACGACAGTGGGGGCGCTGCTCGAGGTCGCCCGGCGGCGGGGCACGAGCTGCGAGGAGAGATCGCTTCGCAGAAGCGATCTCCTTGCCGCCGAGGGCGTTTGGCTGCTGTCGAGTGTCACGCTGGCGGCGCGCATTCACACGCTGGACGGTCAGGCCCTGACTGCGGCTGCCCGGGAGACGGAGGTGTCGGCGATGGTCGACGAGGCTCTCGGCGCTTCCGACTGAGCGACGCCGAAAAGCGGTTGTCGACACCGGGATCCGGGAGTACCTTCGTCCTTACACAGGAAGGAGGTGGTCCAGAAATTGATTGACTCATGGACAAGTGAGGTGGCTGCCCGCTAGCAGCACCGGGTGTTTACCAGCGTGCGCTGGCGAATTCCCGGCAGTCACCCGGCCCCCGAGCCCCTCGGTCAGTCCAACCAGGAACCAACGGCTCGGGGGCCGCTCCATGTCTGGACCTGGTCGACTAGCCGACGTGGCGGGACAGTCGCGCCGAGAGGTGGGGCACCAGCCCGCCGTCGGCGTCGACCCGTTCCTCGACGTAGGCGAGGTCACCGCCCTCGACGATTCCGTAGAGGCGCTTGGCGCCACCGACGAGCACACCCGACCGGCTGCGGGCCAACGCATCCGTCGCCAACTCCCACGAAGACTGGTTCAAGGGGTGGCCGTAGAAGAGCTCGACGTATCCGGCGGAATGGGCCAGGAGTAGCTCGATCGCCTGCGTCTCCGCGGGGTCCTCCGGGTCGTTGACGAATCGCCAGAATCCGACCTCACGCAGCGACGGTCCGACGTACTCGCCGGACTCGGACAACGCCCACGAGCGTGCCTCCCAGTTCAGGTACTCGCCACCGTCGTGGGACACGGAGATCTGCTGACCGAACGCGTAGTCGCCGTCCGGTCCACGACCGGTGCCCTCACCGCGCCACACCCCGACCAGCGGCAACAGAGCCAGCAGGGCGTCGTCGAGACTGACGCCCTCGCGGAGATTGGCGGTGTCCGCCGGAACGGGAAGGTCGTCGAAGGTGGGGAGATTTCGCGCTGCCGTGATCCTGGCGCGCTCGGCGGCACCCGCGACGGCGCGGTCACCGGAACCGGGCGTCACCGACCCCGTCGGAGTTGGATCAACGGCATCGGCGGTCTCGCCGGGGACCTCGGCGTCGTCGTCCGGGGTCACAACTCGTCG
>Ga0055540_1000651_pt1 | contig 24368 bp, 19 predicted proteins | sample AraplaCvi_mMS_r2_2_FD_55040 | JGI IMG/M metagenome (GOLD analysis project Ga0055540, IMG submission 55040) | Arabidopsis root microbial communities from North Carolina, USA - plate scrape MF_Cvi_mMS_r2 | ecosystem: Host-associated > Plants > Roots > Endosphere | place: USA: North Carolina
GTGGGCACGCCGACGGACATGCTGATCTGTGCGCGCGGCACCGCCGACCAGGTGCGGCCATTGCGACCGCGGCCGGCGGTCTGGTGTTCAGCGAGCAGGACNGCNCCTGCGATGTCCTCCCCCGCTGCNACGCGCGCGATGAGATCGGCGTTCGTCGAGGCAGTCTCGGCCACCACGTCGAGTCGCCGCCAGAGTGANCCTCGGTGGCCGACCGAACTGGTGAGCAAATCACGGTCGAGCGGCAAGCGCTCCTGGCGTTCGGACACGGNNAAGAACACTACTCATGCTGAAATGTCCCGTTCCGCTTCGCCACGTTGCAGATGCGACTNATTACAACGGCGCTTATTGGTGGTTGCTGATCAATACGCGCCGGAGCCGGTCGCGATGGTTCGCACCGTCTTGACTGCGATCAGGACGTCGTTGGTGATCGACCAGTTCTCGATGTACGAGAGATCCAACCGAACCGAGTCTTCCCACGACAGATCCGAACGGCCACTCACCTGCCACAGACCGGTGATGCCGGGCAGAACCAACAATCGACGACGAACCTGTTCGTTGTAGGTGTCGACCTCACGGCGCAGCGGTGGCCTCGGCCCCACGACGCTCATGTCTCGGTGCAACACGTTGAAGAACTGCGGTAGTTCGTCGATGCTGTACTTCCGCAGCAGCCTACCCACGCTGGTGATCCGGGGATCTTCTTTGATCTTGAAGAGAACGCCGCCGACGCTGTCGTTGGCCGCACTCAGGAGGTCGACCTGCCGATCGGCCCCGTCGACCATCGTGCGGAATTTGACCATCTGAAATGGCTCGCCGTTGAGGCCGATGCGTTCCGAGCGGTAGAAGACCGGGCCCTTGCTGGTCAGCTTGATCGCGAGAGCGCAAGCGATCATGACTGGAAGCGTGGCCACGAGAGCGCTGATCGACACGACGTAGTCGAAGGCCAGCTTTTGAATCCTCTTGGTGTTGCTGTACTGCGGCTTCTCGACGTGAATCAGGGGAAGGCCCGCAACAGGTCGCATCGTCAGGCGGGGGCCGGCGACATCGACGACGCCGGGAGTGACGACGAGATCCACACCCAAATCGTGGAGATCCCAGGACAGTTCGCGCACGCCCTCCGGCCCGAGATGATCGGTCGTGGTCAGCGCGACCGTGTCCGTGTTGGTCTTCAGGATTGCGTCGTGAACCGTGCCTTGATCGCCCAGCACGGGAAACGCGCCGACCCCGGGGACGTCGAAGGTGTCTCCGGCGCTCCCCCCGGTCAGACACACGCCGACCACCGAGTATCCGTAGCCCCACCCCCTGGCCAGAGACTGCACCAGGCTGCGAACGGCCCGCGCGTCACCGACGGCGAGCACCGTGACGATGCACCGGCCGCGACGGCGTTGCCGGGCCAAGAACAGCCGGCAGACGTTGCGGCCGACCACCAGAGCCAGCAGTCCGAGAGGGAACGCGAGCGCCAGGTATCCGCGCGCGTATTCGGGGCGGAAGATCATCAACGCGACGGCGACGACGCCAATCGTGGCGAGCGTGGCTGAGACGACCCGGCGGTACTCTTCGACGCCAGCGCCGACGATGCGGGTCGATCGCGTGCGGTAGGCCGACAAGAGGAGAAGCCATATTCCCGCGATCAGCACGGACAGTATGGAGAAGTAGACCGAATCGGGGTCGATCGAGGTAATGGGCCGGCCCAGTTTGACCATCTGAGCACACGCGAGTGCCGCCACGACGACGACGACGTCGGTGACAACGAGGAGTCGGACGTACTTGTCTTGCCACCCTCGGCCCGTGCTGGGGCCGGTCGCGGCGAAGGGCGCGTAAGCGGGAGCGGAGGCATCTCTCGTCACGGACACCGGTTGCAACACCTCCTGTTTGCCGTCAGCACACTTTCGCTAGCTGTCCAGATGTGAGCCCTCACTATTGCACCGTTAGCCAGAGCGCGCCAGCGGTTCGACGTGCGCCAAGGTCACACGCATTTGCCTTGCAGGGCGGCCTTCGCAAGACCACCCCACTGATACGCGTACACGACCTCCCACTTCATTACGGAAAAGCGGTAGCGGCGTGGCGTTTCAGCAAACACCGCATCGGCGTTCGGCGTGTTGAAGCACTGCCTGAAGACGAGCCGCGCGCGCGGGAGGTGGTAACGCCAGCTGATCACGATCACCCGTTGCCAGTGCCGTTGGTCGGCGAGACGCCGCGCGAACAGTGCTTCGCCACGAGTCGTCAGGGGCTCGGGACGAATACAGGAGACGTCGACGTCGTCGACGTTGCATACCCGCCGCATCACCGGGTCGTCATCGGGATAGGGGTTCGACAGGACGACGGTCGGCGCCCAGCCCGCGCGGGCGAGGCTGAGCCCGTAGTCTTCGCGGCCATCGTGTTCGCCCCCGAGCACGATGATCGCATCGGCCCTCACCAGAGGGTCGACCACCGCGTGCGTGAAGACGACGTACCCGCTGATGCCCATGTCGACCATGGTGATCACCACTGCGACGACGATGGCCGCCAGCCCCGACACCACCTTCCTACCGAGAGTCATCGTCGCATCGGGCGGATCGAACTGCTCTCGCTGAGGCCTTGGGAGGTCCGCTCTCACCCTGGGCATCCGTTCGTCACCGGCTTTCCCGCGAATCGATCGACGATCCAGGTCAAAGCCTGAGAGAAGTCGATGTCGCCATGCCCCTTGCCCGGCTGTTCCTCCCAGGTGATCGTGTCGCCGAGAGCGCAGGCCCGTCCGATTGCGTCGGTCGTCCACTGCGCATCGACGAGAGCGTCCGCACCGCCGTAGACCACGTACATCGGAGCCGACAGCGGGCGTTGAGGCAGCGCCCAGGCTTGAAGCCGCTCACGCATGCGATTTGCTGCCGCAGGTGACCTCGGGACGAAGTCCTTTGGGGTCAACTTCAGGGCGGCCGCGGGGCGTTGGTCTACCAGGGGGCCTGCGCACGCGGACAGCACATCCCACGACCGCGCCGCCGAACCTCGTCGGTAATCGTCCCGGTCGACCGTGGGATATCTACGGGCGAGCGATTCGATCAAGAGGACGATCGCCAGGCGCTGATCCGGGGTGAGCGTGCCAGCCTGCGCCTTGTCGACGAAGCCCGAGACGTCCGCGGCGGGGGCCAAGGCAACTGCGCCTACCAGATCGAGCTCGGGCGCATACTCTCGCGCCCATTCGTCTGCCGCCCAGGCGGCGGCGCCGCCCTGTGAGTGGCCGAGGGCAGCCCATCGGTCGGAGACATTCTTGAACGTGGCGCGAAGTGCTCGCACGGCGTCGATCATGTTGAGTCCGGCGGTTCGCGCGTCGGTGTACGGATGAACGCCAGGGGATCCCAAGCCCTCGTAGTCCGGCATCACCACGGCGAAACCCTTGGACGCCAAGCCTGCGACGACCCCCGAAACGCCCATCAGCGAGTCAGACGTCGACGGGGCGCACGGCTCGTCGATTCCGGTCGTGCCGTGCCCGAAGGCGACGACCGGCCACCCCCCCGACGGTGGGACACCGAGCGGAACGAAGACCGCACCCGACACGACGGTCGGTGCTCCGCCGTTCCCCGACGTGGAGCGATAGACGACGCGCGCGGCCTGGAGATGAATCCCGTCCGAGCTTGCCGCGAAGCCGGGCATCGTCGTGGCGCTGACCAACGATCCAGGTCCGCGGTTGGTGAGGTCGGCGTTCTCGATGGGAACGACACGTGCGCCCGAGCGTGACGCTCCCGCAACGAGTCCGGTGACCAGATTCCACGACAACGGCAACGACGCCACGACCAGGACGACGCCGAGCACCGAGGCAAGCGCAAGCGCGATCCTCCGCATCGTCTTCACGAGCTATCCGGTCCCGTCCCGACGTGCCGCGCCCAGTTCACTGCCGCCTCTCATTCCGTCGGTTCGCCAGGCGGGAGGAAGGCGGCGCAGTCGTTGCGAGCCGGCGCCCCGGCGAAGCGATCGTTGATCCAAGGAAACGCCGAACCGCCGTCGACGTCGTCGTGCCCCTTGTCGGGCTGTAGTTCGATCTGAATGACGTCGCCCATACGGCACGCCGCGTCCAGGGCTCGACTGGTCCAGGTGGGAGACACCAGCTGATCCTGGCCACCGTAGACGATCAAGAGCGGGGCGCTTGCTGGCTGCCGCGGTAGAGAGTCGTCGAGAAGGCGCCTTCGCAGGGCATCCGCGGCTTCAGGTGACGCCGGCGCAACGTCCTCGGATGTCAATTGATCGCCCAACTGATCCCGTTCCGCCGCATCCGGACCCTTGCAGGCAAGGAGAACGTTCCACTTCTCCGCAGCCAGCCCCCTGCGATAGTCGTCGAGCCGGAAGTCCGCGGACTCTTCGGCCAGCGCCGCCAGAATCTGCAAGAAGGCAAGCCTCTGGTCCGGGGTCAGCGTGCCTTCGGCGGCCCCATCTGCGAAGCCGTCGATGGCAAGCGGGGGGGAATAGCTTGCCGAACCCACCAGGTCGAGTTCGGGCGCGTACTGCCTGGCCAATTCGTTTGCGGCCCAAGCGGCTTGACCCCCTTGGGAACCCCCGAACGCGGCCCACCGCTTCGACGTCGCCGAAACTAGTTTCCGGGCGGCCCGCACTGAGTCGATGAGGTTGTAGCCCTCGGTCGTGGCGTCGAGGTACGGGTGATAAGACCCGTCGACGCCCAGACCCTGATAGTCGGAGACGGCGACGACGAAGCCGGCCTTGACCAATCCCGTCACGGTCGCCGACAAACCGAGGAGCATCGGATCGAGGGACGGCGCGCACTCGGGCTGAATGCCCGTGGTCGCGTGTCCGTATGCGATCACCGGCCACCCGTCGGCGGGGGGTTTTCCTGCGGGCGCAAAGACGGTCCCCGAGATCCGTTGTCGGCTTCCGTCGACGCCCGAGGTACTCAGGTAGGTGATCTTCGCGGCAACCGACGACACCGCGCTCAGGCGTCGATCGACCGTCGGCAGGGTGTTTGCCGTCAGCAGCGAGCCCGGATCCTCACCACCGAATGAGCCCGGCAACGCCGCACCGGAGCCAGCGGTCTCGGTACTCGTCGGCGTGCCCGTANGACTGCCGCAGCCGCCCNCGATCATCACGACCGACATCGCACAGGCAAGCAGCGNACCTCCGCGCATCACGTTGCCCCTCCNGATGCGACCGAGCCGTATCTGGCGATCTCCTCGGGGCACATGTCGCGGTACGCCAGCCACATCCGGCTACCGAGTTCNCGCAGGCCCGCGCCGCTGTAGTGCCGGTCGCCGTCACTGTTGAAGGAGTCCCGGGGGCCGGCTACGAACGCCGTCGAGCCACGCCGGTTTGGTGTGTCCTGGTGCACTGCATCGATTCCCGAGTAATCCTTGCGGCTGCGCTCCATCTCCTCGGGCACCATCTGACCCAAGACCACGGGGGTGTTCGCGCCGTATCGCTTTCGCAGGGCGTCGATCATGGTGTCGAGCTTGTCTCGATACGTCGCCGGGGACATCAACGGCACGTCGGTCTCCCCCTGGTGCCAGAGGATGACGGCGACCTCACTGCCTGGGTAACGTTCCAAAGCGGCGTCGATGGCTCCGACCGCTTGGCGGTAGAGATTGATCCTGGTGGACGTGTCGTCACCGTCCCACGTGTAGCCGTTCTTGGGAGTGAATGAGGTGTCGCCACGCGCGCCCGGAACGAGCAGTACCGCGCGACCGGTGGCATCTGCCAGCTGTTTGGCGAAGGTGACCCCGAATCCGACGCGCTTACAGGGTATTTCGTGGAACAAGGGGTCCACTCCNAGGACAGCCGTCCCCTTCGACGGACCCGACATAGCCCACTGGTGGACCATTGGNTGGGGACGATCGAGGTCGTCGAGATCGAGGCCGAGNCCCATTCCGAAGGCATTGGACTGTCCCAAGATCGGCACGACGAGGTAGGGCAGGCGCGGCTCGTCGACGGGAATGCCCGGTTTTGCGATTCGTCGTTTGACGATGCACTTCAGGTCGACGAGAAGGCGACGCCGCAGCGGGCTGTCGCCATCGGGGTTCCTAGGGGCATTCATTCGTCACCGGCCTTCCCTGGAAACGATCGTCGAGCCACGCCAATCCTCGCGCCCAGTCCACGTCCCCATGTCCAATGCCGGGATCTTCGCGCCAGTCGACGACACCACCGAGCTCGCAGGCGCGTTGGATCGCAGCTAGCGTCCACGGCGGATCGATGAACGTGTCCTCGGAGCCGAACTCGACGTACAGCGGCGCGGAGAGTGGGCGCTGCGGGAGCGCCCACTCGTTGAGGAGATCACGAAGACGGTCGGCGGCCTGTGGCGTATTCGGCTTGAAGTCGTCCGGCCCCAAGGCCTTCATGGCCGCCGTCCGTTCGTGAACGTCGGGTCCGCCGCACGAGGAGAGCACGTCCCAGTAGCGGGTGGCCGCACCATGCCGGTAGTCGTCGAGGTCGAGGTCCGGATGCAGCCGGGCAAGCGAGTACAAGATCCCCTGNAGAACCGGTCCCTGATCCTCAGTCAAAGTGCCCNACACTGCCTTGTCCACCAATCCGGAGACATCTGCTGCCGGTGAAAGACCAACCGCGCCAAGGATCTTCAATTCAGGCGCGTAGGAGTTGGCCTGTTCGTTGGCCGCCCAGGCTGCTCCGCCGCCCTGCGATCCGCCCAGGGCAACCCATCGCTCCGAGACGTCGGGGAACGTGTGCCGCAACGCGCGTACGGCGTCGATCATGTTGAGCCCCGCAGTCTTGGCATCGCTGTAGGGATGGATCCCTGGCGATCCGAGGCCCTGATAGTCGGCCATGGCGACGGCATAGCCGCGCTTGACGAAGCCGTCGACCGCGGTCACCTGTCCAAGCAGCGTCGGGGAAAGGGATGGCCCGCACCGTTCTTCCCAGCCAAGCGTGCCATGACCGAACGACACCACCGGCCACCCGCCAACCGGAGCGGGACCCAGCGGTGTGAAGACCGTTCCGGACACCTCGGTGGCCGACCCGTCGTCGCCCGAGGTCGACCGGTAGACCACCCGCGCCGAACGCATGGCCCTGCCGANGTTGGTCCGGTCGAAGTCCGTCATTGCAACCGCGCTGATCAGTGACCCTGGACCGCCGCCCGACAAGTCGGCGGACGCNATGGACTCTGNCGGGCGTGCCATGGCGTCGGTNCTGCCGAACAGGCCCGCCAACGCGGAACGGCCAACCGTCAGGGAGANGGCCACCGCCACGACGACCATTAGCAAGACCGACACGANGAGCAAGGAGATTCGTCGGCCCTTCACCCGTTACCGAGCCTGATGTCGTCCGAGATCATTCCTCGTACCACGGTTTGGGATTGAGCCGCAGGATCGGACCCCCCTGAACGTCACACGAGTTCTGCGCGTCTTCCCCGGCGAACCGCTTCTGGACCCACCCGAGTGCGACGGCCCCGTCGATGTCGTCGTGCCCCCTTCCGGGAACTGAGTAGGCCTCGATGACGTCACCCATCGAACACGCCTGGGTGACCGCGGCCTCCGTCCACGCCGGTGTGACCACCTTGTCGAGTTCACCGAACACGACCAGCATTGGCGCCGCGGTCGGCGTCTTCGGNAGACTCATCTGCGTCAAGTAACCGCGGAGGCGATCTAGTGCGTCCTGGGTNGCCGGCCGAAGGTCGTCCGGCGTGACCTGTTCGGATAATCCGGTGCGTTGCGCCACCAACGGACCCGAGCAGGCCGAGAAGACGTCCCACTTCGACTCGACGATTCCCCGGCGATANTCGTCGAGATTCAGATCGGGATGCTCTTCCTTCAGCGAGTAGAGCACCCACTGCAGCGCCGAAGCTTGTTCGGGCGTCAGGGTGCCGGCCGCCGCGGCGTCGGCCAGACCCGCCACGTTGGCCGCCGGGGCCATGCTGGCCGCCCCGACCAGCTGCAGACCCTGGCCGTAGTCACCCGCCAATTCGTTTGCCGCCCAGGCAGCTTGGCCACCCTGAGACACCCCAAAGGCCAGCCAGCGGGTCGAGGCGTTCGGCACCAGCGTTCGTGCGGCGCGCACCGCGTCGATCATGTTGTAGCCAACGGTGGTGGAGTCGAGATACGGGTGGTAGGTATCGTCCATCCCAAGGCCCTGATAATCGGGCAATGCGACCAGGAAGCCCGAATTGACCAGGGTGGCTACCGGATCCGCCGAACCCAGCAGATTGGGCGACCGCGACGGGCCGCAGTCGTGCTGGATACCGGTGGTGCCGTGGCCCATCGCGACTACCGGCCATCCTCCCGGCGGCGGCTCGCCCTTGGGCACGAAGACCGAGCCCGACACCAACTGCGAACTCCCGTCGATGCCCGACTTCGACTCGAACTCGATGCGCGCGGCCAGCGACGTCACCTTGAGGATGCGACGATCCAACGTCGGCATCGTGACGGCCGCCTTGAGCGCGCCGCTGCCGGAACCGGAGAAGTCTGCATCGATGGGCACTCCAGGCATGCTGGACGCATCGCTGCTCGGTGGCGGAGCAGGTGCGGTTCCTCGCGCGCAGCTGGCGAGAAGGGGGGCACCCACGATGCCGATCGCGACGACGGCCAGCGCGGCCTTCCGAAGGATCATGCACGACCCCCGCGATCGCCGCCGATCGACTGTTCGGCGAGATGGGCGAGTTGGCCCCGATTCAAGATTCGGTCCTGTTTGGCGCCGGTCGCCAGCACCGCGAGGCAGCTGAGCACGAGTCCGAAGATCGCGCCAAACGTGGCATTGGGAAGCCACGATGCGCGGACTGCCTGCGCAGACGTGGCCTGATCGACGAGTACCAGCGCAGGCCCCGACTCGGTTCCCGTCCATTCCGTTTCTTGCGTGGCCTCGATGAGGTGGCGGGCCACCGCATTCGCGACCTTGACGGTCTCACCCGCGTCGCCTCCCGTCACCTGTACGCCAAGTAGTGCGGAAACGGGGAAGGAGAACTGCGACAGCGTTCCGGGGACGAATTTCACGCTGATGCGCTTGGCGAGATCTTCGGGCGTCTCGTCGAGCCCGAGTTCGTCGATGGTCCGCAAGGTCACGATGGTCGAAGTAGCAAGTTGGGCATAGGTATCCATGCGGACCGATGCCGCGCGATTGCCTTCATAGGCGGCGTGTGTCTGCGCATCCCCCGGCACGACGGCGAACAGCTGGGTCGACGCGGCGTACACCGGTTCCCGCAGGTAGCGGTCGGAGATCACGACCGCGAGAGCGGACAGAATCGTCGCCAACACGATCACCCACCAGAACCGCGAAAGCATGTGGAGGTAGTCGCGGACGCGGGGAACCCCCGCGGGCGGCCTCACGACTGCCCCGGACAGGAATTCGGAACGGATTCACCTGTGAGGCGGTCGCGCAGCCACGGAAGCCCATAGGTGCTGTCCAGATCGCTGTGGCCCTGTCCGATGCTCTTCTCGATCTGCAGTCGATCTCCCTGTGCGCACGCACGATTCACCGCGGACTCGAACCATGGCAGATCCACGAGGGTGTCCTCGGTGCCGTAGATCACCAGCANGGGCGTGGTCAACTTGTTCTGCGGCAACGCCATCTGCGCGAGCAGGTCGTGGAGCCTGTCGCGGTCGGCAGGCGTCTCCGGCTTCAGGTCGGAGTTCGACATCTTCGAGCGAACGGCCAGGATGTCGTCGATGTTGGGNGGGAGACAGTCCAACAGCTGATCCCAGTGTTCGGCGGTGTAACCCCGCCGATACCGGTCCAAGTCGAGGTCGGGGTGTGACCATGCCAGCGATTGGAGTACGAAGACGAGCGCAACACGTTGGTCGGCGGTCAGGGTCCCGTCCCATGCAGCATCGGCCAGCCCGGCCATGTCGGCGGCCGGCGCCATGGCCAACGAACCCTTGAGGTCGAGGCCCTGGCCGTACACGCCATTACGGTCGGCCGCCGCCCAGGCCGCCATTCCTCCCAATGAATGCCCGAAGGCAACCCACTGGTCACTGAGATCCGCGCCGACCCGCCGCGCCGCGCGCACGGCGTCGATCATGTTGTTGCCGAACGTCTTCGAATCGAGGAAGGGGTGGTAATANCCCGGAACGCCGAGTCCCTGGTAGTCGGTCATGGTGACGGCGAAACCGTTCAGCACCATCGCCTGCATCATGAACCCGTTACCCGGCAGCGTCGGAAACCTACTGGGTGCGCACTTGTTCAGCACCCCGGTCGTTCCGTGACCGAAGGAGATGATCGGCCACCCGCCCTTGGGCGGCTGACCCGGCGGGATCGCCACCACACCCGACACCTCGGTCGGACTGTCGTCGATACCCGACGTCGACCGATACACGATCCGGGCATACGTTGCGTTGGCATCCTCGAGTTCTTGGCTTCCGTGCATCACCTCGACCGAAACGAGCGAACCGGGACCGTCATCGACGAGGTCGGGCGGACCCAACTGAGCCGCGCCGGTGAACACCGGCTCGAAGGTCTTGACCGCTGGATCGTGGTCGGGCTGGCCCGTCTGCCGCGGGAACCGACGCGGTGGACGAGCACCCTGCGACGAGGATCGTCGTCACGGCTACACAGGAGAGAGTCCGCCACACGGCCATCAGGTCACCGACTTTCGCGCTTGGCGCCCGACAATCGATGATTCCCCGTCTCACTCGATGCGGATGCACTCGTCGGAGGCAGATCGCCGTCGGTCGTGGATTGCTCGTACGACTGGCCGTCGCCGACGGAGGACTCTCGAGCCTCCGACGACTCCGGGGCCACCGTCGAGGCCGCTGCTCGCGACGCGCGGGCACCGTTGGACGACTTCGCCAATTCGCGCCGGTGGCCGGGCTCACAGGTCACCACGGTCCCGATNAATTCGGCGTTGGCCGACTCGAGGACCCTCAGGGACGAGGTGAGCGCCTTGGTGGTGGTGTGGGCGATCCGGGCCAACACGATTGCGCCGTCGCCGAGGGCTGCGGCGACGGCACCGTCCGAGCAGCTCGTCAGCGGCGGCGTGTCGATGATCACGTAATCGAAGGCGCCACGCAGTTCTTCGATCGCCGCGGCCGCGGACGGGTCACCCCACAGGCGCCTCAGGGTCGACGCCGANGGGCCCGCGGGCAAGAACGCGAAGGGCGCGCCGCCGGGCGATTCGACGACGGCCGACATGACGTCGTGGCTGCCGACGAGGGCCGTGCCGAGACCGCGCTGCGACGCCTGAGACTTCTCGGCGTCGGTGAGAGCGAGGCGATCCACCAGAGACGGGGCGAGGAAGTCGCCCTCGACGAGGACGACCGTGCGGCCCGCCTCGGCGAATGTCGCGGCGAGGTCGATCGCGGTCGTGGTTCGGCCGTCGCCTCTCGACGGACTGGTCACCGCGATCACCTGGGGGCGCTGCCCCGACGCAGTGCGTGCGAACTGGAGATTGGTCCGCACCTCACGCAGGCGTTCGACGGCCACACCCCCGGACTGCAGATCGAGGACGGCGACGTCCCGCCGATGGGGGTCGGCAACGAGGGCTCCGAGCGCAGGTGACTTCGTCACCGCCTCGACGCGGTCACGGGCGCGGACGCGGGTGTCGAGCACGCCAATCCCGACGGCCAGGAGCAGCCCAAGGATCAAGCCGCCCACCGCGCCGAGTGCCACCCGGGTCAGCACAGAGAGCCCAGCCATCTTCGTCGGGTAGTTCGCGTCGTCGAGCAGGATCGCGCCGGCGGCGGGGGTGCCGCCGCGTCGCGATGTCTCGAGTTCGCTGACCAACTGGACCAACTGATCGGAGACCGCGTTGGCGTAGGTCTGCGCCAGCGCCGGGTCGGGGTCGCTGACCGTGATGTCGAGCAGGACCGTCTTCGGCAGCGGTGTCGCGGTGATCTTGGCGCGCAGCTGATCGGCCGTGATCGGCATCTTGAGCTGGTCGACGGCTCGGGCGGCCACCTGCTCGCTGGTCGCCAGACCGGCGTAGGAAACCACGCGCTCCTGCGAGAACAGGTTGTTTTGGTACGCGTCACCGACGGAAGTACCGCTCTGCGTGGTGACGAAGAGTCGCGCCGTCGACGCGTATTGCGGGGTGGTCATGAAGGTGGTCGCGTAACCAATGCCCGCACCTACGACGGTAAGCACCACGACGAGCCACCAAAAGCGTCTGAAAGCACGCAGATAATCCCCGATCGCCACCGGGATCTCCATTCGTTTGAAGTTTGCCGCAACGGACCAACCATAGCTGGCCGAGCAACACAAAGCACGCCGCTGGCCCGGCACCTGCAGTTGCATTCAGCGAACACAACACCGACTATTGAGACCGTGACATGGGCGATGCGGCCGCATACAGGGCTGGCCACCGGCACCACGATTGTAGTCGCGTGCCCGATCATCGCAGCTTTGGCCGGCAGCGCGGACTCGACCGTCACGCTAGTGGTCGGTGGTCTCGCGGCTCTCGCCATGGGGATCTACGTGGGCATACGACACCCACAGTGGCTGGCGTGGGGTTTGGCGGCGGCACTGGGGATGCTGCCCTTCGGTTACTTCCCCGGGATTCACGTCCCGCTGTACCTACCGTTTGCTGCCGGAGTCGTGCTGGCCGCCGTGGTTCACAGGGACGACCCCAAACCCCTTCACCCGGTGGAAAGGGTGTTGATCGCGCTCGTCGTCGCGTCATGGGTCTCGGTCGTGTTCACCGGTCGAACGGTCACCGACGTGTCAGAAGTCATCAAGTGGTCGGTAGCCACGTTGACGGTCATTGCTTTGCTGCGATTTCCCAAAGAGCTGCTGACCAAATTCGGTCGCATTTACGTCTACTTTGCGACGCTGAACGCACTCTTCGGCATTGCAATAGTGGCCGTCGACCCCACTCAAAGTTTCATCAAGATCTTCAGTCCGTTTGGCTATGGCTTGGTGGCGACGGGTCGTTTCGTCTACACCGAGGAAGGTGCCCAGCGGTTCATCCGCCTCGGCGGGCTGTGGGTCGACCCCAACATGGCGGGCATCGGGTTGATGATCGCCTTGGCCCTCGCAATGGTTCTGCTCACCGGCGCGACGAGAGCCGTCATCACGGCNATTCTGTCTGTCGCCATCGTGCTCACCCTCAGTCGCTCCGCGATCTTCAGCGTTCTGGTCGGTGTCGCGCTGGTCCTNCTGTTCCACTCGATGCGGACGCGCGATCGCAGCATCGCACTCGGAACGATCGCACTGGTCGCAGTGGCGGCGATGCTGACCCCCGCCGTGCGGACCCGAATCTTCAGTTCGTTCGGCTCCGACGACGTCGGCAGCGCATCGCGTGCCGACGCAATTCGACAATGGCCGAGCCAGATGGCGGGACATTGGCCGTTCGGTCTGGGCTGGGGTCGGCCGGAGTTCAAGGATGGCAACACCGCCTTCACTCTGAACTTCGTGGCCAACGCACCTTTGATCACCATCTATCGAGCCGGCATCGTGGTCGGTCTGATCTTCATCACGATGCTCATCTTGGGATGCGTGGTCAGTGGGCGACTGATCAGATCGAACTCGCTGCCGTACGCCATGTTCGGCGGAATCTTCATCGGNATGTGCTTCGTGGCCCTCCAGCTCGATCACATGGTGGCGACCATCCCGCAGGTGACCCTGATGTTCTCCGTGATGCTCACGTTCTTGATCTTCGTCGACCAAGAGCGACGACGGGCGCGCCAAGAATTCGACGCCGTCGAGAAGGCCTCGACTGAACGACCGTCCATGCCGCCACTGGTGAGCACGAAGATCGTCTAATCGGCTTCCCGCCGGAAAGTCCGAGGTGTTGTGCGGCGCTTGCCTCTTTGGCCGCGACGTCGCGTCGTTCAGATGGTGATCGCCGGTCTTGCCATCTGCGTGCTCGCAGCGGTCGTACTGTACGTCGACCGGCCGTCGGACCCTCCGCCCGCGGCGAAGCCCGTCCCGCCCGTCCGAGTCGAGACGGTGCCCGCCACGGTTGGCATCGGGTTCCACGATCCCGAGACGTACTTCATGTCCGACGCCCAGAGGAACCAGACGTTCGACACGATCTCCGCTACCGGCGCGACGTACGTGCGCCTCATGATCCCGTGGGCGGGCGTGGAACAGCACCAGGGTCAATTCGACTGGTCGAAGGTCGACGATACGGTCGAGGCTGCCACAGCACGGAAGTTGACGATCGTCGCCGTCGTCAACGCGAGCCCTCAATGGGCGGTCGCGCCGAACGTGCCGGCCATCGTCGGCCGACCAGCGTCCGCCGGTCAGTACGCAGATTTCTGCGCGAAGGTCGCAGCGAGGTACCGGGGCCGGATCTCGGCCTACGAAATTTGGAACGAGCCCAACGGCGCCCAGTTCTTCGCACCGTCCCCCGACCCCGGTGGTTACACGGACCTGTTGAAGGCTGCGTACCCGAGCATCAAGGGGGCCGATCCCGCCGCCACCGTCATCGGCGGGGTCCTGGGCTCGGTAGTGGATCAGGGCGCCATGACGGTCGATCCCGTCCGCTTCCTCCGGCAGATGTACCTCGACGGGGCACGGAATTACATGGACGCTTTGTCGTTCCACCCGTACCAGTACACCCTGAAGTTCTCCGACGGCGTTTCCATCGCCAACTCGCCCTTGAACCAAACGATCGCGATGCGGGAGTTGATGATCGCGAACGGCGACGCGAACAAGAAGATCTGGGCGACCGAATACGGTGAGCCGTCGACCTCGATCGACGAGGCCGGGCAGGCTGCGTTCATCGCCGACTTCTTGGCCAAGTGGTCTGAGATGCCCTACGCGGGGCCCATCATGATTCACACCACGCGCGACCGGGCGACGGGAAGTGGCGATCCGGAGGACGTCTTCGGCGTATACCGCTCCGATTGGTCACCAAAGCCCGCCGCCCAGGTGATCAAGGACCGGATCGCCGAGGGCGTTAGGAAGTCCGCGGAGTACGAACGCTTCAGCGCCATCGACGATCCCGCCTACGGCGAAGTCCTCAGCCCGGTTTATCGCGCGACCCCGACGGTGTGGGCGCAGCGACGCACCACCGCCACTCTCTACGAGACGTCGACGGGGATGCTGTCGTCACCGAACCCGGTGGCCGACAAGGCCAGTCGCTACGGCCTGGTGCCCGTCACACCATTCGTCGACGGCTATCAGGACACGGATTCGCCCGCGGGCGTGCGCATCTGGTGGTCTGCCGCGACCGGTGCCCACGTCGCAGGTCGCGGGATCGTCGAGGCGTGGACTCCGCGACTGGGTCTTGCCGTGTCCGACGAGGAGCCCCAGGCCTCCGGTGTGAAGGTCCAGTTCGAGCATGGCTCCATTGCGTGGCAGCCGGACACCGGCTCTACGGTCAAACTCAGCTGACGGGTTGCAGACCCGCCTGCACCAGTGCTTCGACCGCCTTCTGCGGCCGCTTCTCCTCCCAGTGCGTCCGATTTGCGTCATACAAGTCGTGTCCCGCCTTGACCGCGGCGTCACGATCGAGCAGCATGCGACGGCATTCGGCGACGAACTCGTCGTCGTCGTCGAACGTGGACATTCCGAGCACGGTCGTCAAAGAGCCCACCGCGGGCCCGCTGCCGACGACCGGTAAACCCTGGCTGGCAGAATCCAGCAGCTTCACGCGCACACCCCCACCGGTCCTGATGGGCGCCATCAGCGCACGACAGGTCTTGAGGAACGCGGGGAGATCGTCGACGAAGCCGAGGTCNCGGACCCGATCCGGNTACACCGGATCCGTCGANCCCGTCTTCTTGGCTCCGACGATGCACAACTCGGCATTGGGAATTCCTTCGGCGATCCGCGGCCAGAGTCGCAGCGCGATGTGGAACGCCTCCTCGTTGGGCGGCCAATCGCGGCCACCGAGGAAGACCAGCCGTTGACCACTCTGCGAGATGTCGATCTGTTCGATCGGCGGCAGCGTCACCTCCATGAAACGTGCATTGGGGACACCGTTGGCTCGGTACATCTCGGCTTCCTCGATCTCGTAGCAGCCNACGGCGTTCGCCAACTTCGCCACCCGAAGCTCGTCTCGTAACAGCCGGGGAGCTTCGATCTTGCCGAGGAGCCCGCGNGTCGCGAGCCACACCTGCGATTCGGTGTTGATCGTGTTGATTACGAATCCCTTGTTCCCAAAGTGCCTGCTGCGAATGAAGGATTCGGCCATGTAGTTGTGCTCGCAGAAGAACACGTCGTCGTCGCCGGCCTCGATCGCTTCGACCAGTTCGTCGGTGTCGAATCGGACATGCACAAGACTGCGCCGATGCCGGATCGCGCCGCTGAGCAACCCCACCTTGTCGACCGGGTGCTGGACGACGCGCTTGAGGCGAAGGCCGCCCTTGACCACGTCGACCGTGGTGTCGCCAGGTGGCTCGTCTGACAGGCAGATGGCCCGGATGTCGAAGGACTCCGCAGCGAGGCGTAGCGCCACCCTAGCCAGCTCGACATCCCCACCGTGTTCGGTCTTGGGATCCTTGGACACCAGGAATGCAACCTTGGTCATGCGCCTGCGGGCTCCTTCTTTCGATAGATGGCTAGCAAGTAGATCACCAGCAGAGTGGCGTCGGTGGCGACCGTGGCAATCGCCGCCCCAACCGCGCCAAACTGCGCAAGCGCGGCGACGGCGCCNAGTTTGACGGGAACCAATCCCAGATTGGCGCTGAGCCTGATCAGGTCGCGCCGCTGCGCGTACAGNATGACGGCAAGCACCGAGCTCATCGTGCGCATGGCNCAGAAAGCCGCCATGATCAGCATCGCGACGCCAAGTTGGGTCGGCGCGGGCGTCAACAAGAGGACGAGCCCGGCGATCACCACCAGTGCACCGGTCCCCAGCCCAAGCATCACGATGTGCTTGAGCGAGGGGCCCGTCGAGAGGTCACCACCACTTTGGCGCAACGGNTCGTTGTAGGTCATGGCNAACGATTGGCCGATGGCTGCCAGCGCGACCGTNACGGTCACGGTCANCGCGTAATAGCCGACCGTAGTGCTGTCCGTGAGAANGCCAAGCAGCAGAACGTCGCCCTGGAGGTACAGACACATTCCCAGCATTTCGCCGACGAGTGCGGCGATGAGTCGGGGTGGACCCGGTACGCCGGGACCATGTCCCCAGACCCGCCGNGCGGCAAGCCCAAGCACGACGAGGTAGGGAGAGCAGTACAACAGGCTTGCGATCTGCAGGCTCGGTTCGTCGACGCCGAACAGGTAGCTGCCTGCGATGGCGACACTGGTGATCTGCCGCGCAGTGTCCATTCGCCAGGTGAGTTGAGGGTGCCCGTCACGCGCAGCTTGACTTTGATATGACTTGAACACCATCTCGCCGCCGGCGATGGCCAGCCCGAACCATGCGATGTAGTTGACGTCGATCAAGCACGCGCCCAAGNCCATCAGAGTCAGACCAAGCAGGAACCTGCTGGTCCGCTCCGCNCGGAAGTGCTCGTCGGACTCGCGCATGGCCCGTACGTTGAACGGATTGTCCAACGGGGGGCCGACGACGGCGGACAGGGCGAATCCCATTCCGTACCTGCCGTAGTCACCGACGCTCAGCTTGCCGACCAGCGCGAGCGTCCACAGCATGCCGACGCCGCGGCCGCCGTACATCCAGCCCACGGCAACGAGTGTCTTCAGGATGTTGCGCGGGGCGCCCGCATCCTGTGTCGTCGGGTCAGGCACTCTCGGACTGACCGCCCAAGATGTTCGACCACGCCGCCACGAATGCCTCTGCGGTCATNCGCGTCGACCGCTCCTCGCGGGTGCGCTCGGCATTCCTTCCCAATCGTGCGACCNGGTCGTCGTCGTTGACGAACGACGCGATCGCNTGGGTGAATCCGGGCGGTAGTGCATTCTCGTTGCCGGCAGCCATCGGCACTACCACCGCGCCCGTCTCGGCGTCGAACTCCGCCAGCGAGCCGTAGCCGGTGGCGACGATGGGGGTGCGGTAAGCCAGCGCATGCGCGGCCACCGACGAGGCGGGGAAGGTGTCGGCGTAGAAGTGCCGCTTGCCGTAGGGAATCACGATCGCGCGCACCGACTCGAAGAAGGCGTCCTCCTCGGCCCCGTCGATGCCTCCGACGATCTCGATGCCCTCCGCCTTCGGCAGCGCCTCGGTGCCGCGGCCCGCGATGCGGATCAAGATGTCATCGGGCAACTCCTCGCGGATCTGCGCGATTTGTTCGAAACCCTTTCCGCGGTAGACGAGTCCGAAGAAGCCGATCGCCTTCGGTCGGTTCTCGGGCGGCTTGATCTCGGGCTTGTCTGCAACCCGGTACGGCACGTAGTGGGTGTGCATCCTTGGATAGACCCGGTCGATCGACGCCTGCCCCGTCTTGCTGAGGGCGAAGATGTGGCGACGATCGTTCACCTTGCCTTCCAGCCACCGCGAGACCGGCCGCAGCGGATAGTGGAAGCCGTGCATGAGCAGCTTGTGCTTGGCCACGAAACGCGTCCGAGCGGTGAACCACAGTGCTTGCGGGGGGTCGTGCACGGTGAGTGTCACCGGAATCTCGTCCAAACCGGCGATCGACCAGAACGGCGAGAGCATCCCGCAACCGATCTCGCTGTGCACCAACACTCTTCCGGTCGGCCACGATGCAACGAGATCGCGAATTNGNTTGCGGACGCGCCGCACGTCGGCCCAGGTCTCATCGCCAGGCCCCGCGACCCGCACCTCCGCGACATCGCCGAAGTGGGAGCGATAGGCCTTCACCAGGTCCTCGGTGTAATCGCCAATGGCCGTGACGTGATTCCGCGGACCGACGTAGATCAGGCGATAGTCCCGGAGGTCGACGGCCATCAGAAGAAGAGCGGGCGGTAAGGGCTGCTGTACTTGAGAGCCTCGGGATTGCGCTTGGTCAGCACCTTGGCGGGTACCCCGCCCACGACGTCGAGCTCCTCGATGTCCTTGGTGACCACGGCATGGGCCGCGACCACCGCGCCGCGCTTGATGTGCGACGGCAGGATCATCGCCCGACTGGCGATCCACACGTAGTCCTCGATGACCGTCGGGATTGGCATGGGAAGAAAGTCCGGGTGGTTGATGTCATGCCCGCCACCAAGGATGTGGGTGTCGCTGGCGATGTTCACGTTGTCGCCGATCGAGATCCCCGCCCGCGAATCCAGAAAGCAGCGGAAACCGATGGTGGTGTAGTTGCCGATGGTCAAGAACTCCGGATCGAACACGGTCACCCCGCGCATCAGCGTCGACTTCTCGCCNATGGTGGTGCCGGCGAACCAACGCAGGAAGTTCTGTCGNATGAAGTGCGACGGGATGTAGGTGACGATCATGTTGAACAAGATCGTGGAGAGGCGGTTTCGCGCCTTGCGGGCGAACGTCATGCCCTGCATCTTGTAGGCCACGACGCGACCGTCTGGACCAAGTTCCCATTCGGGATCGGGGGGCAGCTTCAACCCGGGGGCCGCGGCCAACTTCCTCGCGCGGTCTTCGGGGTCTGCCTTGAAGGGCTCTGGAATCACGCGTCATGCTCCCGTGGTAGTAACGACTCGACCTGGCAAGGAAGAAGTCTCGTGGCTAAGGTTTTCGCCGCCCACTCGGCCATGGCGGCGAGCTGACTCACTTGGGCCTTGCGGCGAGCGCGTCCACCGCCGCCACCAGTTCCTCGGCGTAATGCTCCTCGGTGAAGAGTTCGACGTGCGCGCGGATCTTATCGGGATCGAAGCGAGACGTGCTGAACTGGTCGAGCGCGTCAGCGATCGATCGGGGCTCTGGCTCATCGAAGTACAGCCCGGTCACACCCTCTGACACGGTGTCGAGGAAGCCCCCCCAACGCAGTACGACGCTTGGTTTGCCCCACACTCCCGCTTCGATCGGCGTCAGCCCGTAATCCTCGTAGCTTGCCGCNATCAAAGCCCGGCAGTTCGCGTACAACCACGACATCTGGCCGTCGGTGAGATCGCTCAGCATGTAGACATTCGAGGTCTTGTTCGCCGCTATCCGCTCGGCATCCGGTCCCCGACCGACGACGACGAGGCGTTCGGGACGGCCGGCGAACGCGCCAACCACGGCGTCGACGTTCTTGTAGGGAAGTAGTCGGGACACACAGAGGTAGAAGGCGTCATCGTGATTCGTCTCACCATTGGCGGTGAGCCACTGCGCGAGTTGCGGTATTGGTTCGGTCGTGGCGCTGGACGTCATCGCCACCGGCGACCACAAGACGTCGGCCTGGATTCCGTACGTCTCTGCGATCCGTTGCTGGACGGCGGTCGACACCGCGAGGTACTGGTCGCACGACTTGGCGGCGCGGAGATCCCACGCGCGTAAGGACGGCGCGGTGACNGCCAGGAGCGCGCGCTTNAGCGGATGGCTTCCGTCGCCGAGGTACATATCGCTCAAATAGAGCCAACGAGCCGGCGAGTGACAGTGCACCAGCTTCCGCCCGGTCGTCTTGAAGCCGTGCGCCCAACCGCTCGAACTGGTCACCACGACGTCGGCGTCGATGTGCATCGCGTTCGCGGCGAACGGCAGGAGCGGCAACGCCCCGCGGTGGTGTTTGCGAATGACTCCCAGCGAATTCAACGGCGATACGCGAATGTCGCAATTGGCGAATTCCGGATAGGTGTTCTCCGGGTCGTACAGCAACGTATGAATCGGGGCGTCGGGAAAGATGCGAGACATCGAGAGGACGACCTTCTCGGCGCCCCCGCGCTGNGTGAGGTAGTCATGCGCNATCGCCACACGCGGGCCGTCGACGCCGTCGTATCTCCGGACATGAGCCACCCTGGACATCCCTCTCGCAGGTGTATTGCGCCGGGGTTCGAAACCGGTTTTCGACCCTCCGTGGCTGCGTACATGAAACCTCAAAGCGGAAGTACTTACAACTCTCGGCAAACTCCCGCAGGTCGGCCGGTCGTGAATGGACGACCCCTCATCCGGTCGCTGCCGGGTACCGGAGACGGACTCGATCGCACCGACCCATGACACAGCGTCACCGAATCAATCGTAGCGGCAGAGATCGACGTCGACCCGGCGCCTCTTCGAGCAACTCAGCCCACCGATCGCGGCCCGGGGGCTGCCAGACCCCGCCGTCCTCGAGCGTTCGTACGACTGGGCTACATGAGGTCGTTGGCAGGCACGTCGTCGCGGTGCTCGCGGTACCACTCCACCGTGCGTTCGAGACCCTCGTTCAGTTCGGTCACCGGAGCCCAGCCCAGCGCACGCATCTTCGTGATGTCGGCGCAGCGACGCGGCGTTCCGCCGTACTTGATCTCGCCAGGCCGGATGTCGAGGTCGACGCCCACGATGGACCCGATGCGTTCCGCTAGGTCCCGGATGGAGACTTCTTCGTCGCTACCGATGTGGTAGATCTCTCGGTGGCCGCCCTTGTCGTACATCGTGAGGATGCCCTCGACGACGTCGTCGACGTAGCAGAATGACCGCGTTTCGGAGCCGTCGCCCTGAATGTCGAACGGCGCCTTGCCATCTGGGTGGGCGTCCTGGGCCGCCAGGGCACGCATGATGAACTGCGGCTCGACGTGCTTCCACCCCATGTTGGGACCAAACACGTTGTGCGGCCGGAAGACCTGCACCTGTCGATAATGTTCGCGACCATAGTTGAAGGCGATCAGCTCGCTGACGATCTTGCCCCCTCCATAGGAATACCTAGGGTTGAGGCTGTCCGGCAACATCAGTGGAATCGTCTCGGGCGTCGGGATGACGGCGGGCGTCTGGTACACCTCGGCGGTGGAGGCGACCACCAGATCGGACACACCCGCAGCACGGCCCGCGTTGACGACCGCCAGCGCACCCAGCATGCCCACTTCGAGGACGAGTTCGGGTTGCGTGTAGAAGTTCTCGGTGCCGTTGACCGCCGCGAGATGCATGACGACCTCGGCGCCAGCGAACGCCTTCTCGAGCGCGGCCTGGTCGCGCACGTCGCAGGTGTGCAGTTCGACGTCGTCGGCCACCTCGGCGAACCGCGTGGCGTCGCCCCGCACCATGTTGTCGACGACCACGACGTCCCAACCGTCGTGCACCAAGCGCTTGACCAGGTAGGCGCCGATGAAGCCACCCCCACCGGTGACGACGACGCGCTTACCCACGGGCGGGCTCCGCAGCTCCAACGGCGCCGGACTTGCCGACGGCAAAGTACGAATCACCGAGTTCNGACGCCGGCAGATGGCTGAAGTGGTTCCAGTAGTCGAACACGAACCCGTCGGGATTCATGAACTCCTTCATGGCCCGAGGCGAGATCGTCTTGAACGACGGGTGGTTGTTGCCGATCACGACGACGTCCGCNCCGTTGACTGCATCACCAAGCCGCGTGAAGTTGCGCTCCTCCGGGAATTCCCGTGCCAGCTCGGTNTGCGCAGTGACCGGGTCGTACACGCCGATNTCGGCNCCGGGGAGTGCCTTCTTCAAGGCGTCGAGAACCCTTATCGACATCGAGCCGCGCAGGTCGCTGGTCTCGGGCAAACCNTTGAAGGCCATCCCNACCAAGCTGACCTTCAACGGGCCCGACAGCGCACGACGTTTGATCTCACCGCTGATGAACGCGACAGTCTCGTCTGGCTGACGTTCGTTCACGGTCCGTCCCGCCGCCGTGATCTCCATGTCGATCCCACGGCTGCGCGCGCTCTCCATCAAGATGTGCGGGTCCTTCTCGAGGCACGGACCGCCGACGAGCCCCGGTAGCGGGATGTTGGTCCGGCTNTAGCCGAGCTTGCCCGCGGAGATGACCTCATAGGCACTGACGCCAAACGCGTCGCACACTCGGGCGACTTCGTTGGCGAAGGCAAACTGGACGTCGCGGAACGTATTGCTGACCAGTTTCGCGATTTCTGCAGTTTCGATGCTGGAAACGAGAACGATCGAATTGGTGAGTTTGCGGAAGACCGCCGCGGCCCTATCGGCTGTCGCCTGATCGTCGGCACCGACGATTTGCGGTAGCTCGCGCAGTTCCTGCAAAGCCTTNCCCTCGAGGGTGCGCTCGGGACACATGGCGATGTCGAACTTCTTGCCGCTCGCCNCCAAGATCGGTGACACGACGTCGCGCGTCGTGCCCACCTTGACCGTCGACCGCAGGATGACGAGCGCNCCGTCCTGCATGTTGGAGGCAATGTCGCGAGCCGCAGCCTCGATCATGTCAAGCCGGGCAACACCTTCCGGCGACAACGGCGTCCCCACGGTGATGATGTAGACGTCGCAGGAGAAGCCCTCGTCGAAGGCCTCCGCGGCGACGAGTTTCTTCGATTGGGTCACACCGGCAAGGGCGTCTGGGAGGCCAGTTTCCGTGAAGTGCGGGACACCCGCGTTGGTCATCTCGACGAGTTCGGCACGCTTCTCGACGCCGATGACCGAGTTGCCCGCCTCGGCGAGCACGGTAGCCAGGGTCAGACCCACGTAACCAAGGCCCACGATTCCAATATCGTACTTTGCTGGCAAACCGCTCATTCCTCAAATTATTACAGCACCGGCCCCCGAGACCCAAGTCTGACCGCTACGGCCTTCGACCGCATTTCGAGGTGGGCGCGCTCGACGTGTGTCACTGCCAGACCACGTCGGCTAGACCGGGGCTGGCCAGCGCGGGATCCATGGCGACGAGAGCAAGTGGTGGGCCGCCTACGCCCGTGGGTCTTCACACCCCGTTCGAACGTCCGGACGTTCGTGCTGGCCCGAACTAACACCGGGTGAAGAGGAAGTCGGCCGGGATCGCTCGGCCGCGGTCGTCGTAGTTCGCGTTGAACACACCGGCCAACGTGAAGTCCCGTTGGGCGAGCCAGCCGACGACGTTCGTAGGTACGCCATGGCCTTCACGAGTTCGACGAAGCACCTTTGCAACGCACGATGCGATCTTGCGGAGCATCGATTCGCCAACGCGCACGTCGGACCCACCAAACTGTTGTCCCGTGAAGGGTCCGTCAAGCAAAGGAGTGGTCGCCGGAAGCGACAGCGAGTCGTCGCTATGGGAGCATCGCGTCGATCGTCACGGCCTCGTCTCGCGGTCGGCCAGCGAGCTCGTGAAGGGTTGTGGGCGTCGCGCGTCGAGACTCGTCCGACGGCGGTTGCCGCGGCTCTGCAGCGGCTCTATCGAATGAGTCGGCCGACGACCATTCGCAACCGCGGATACGCTCACGTATACGTCGAAGGCATGTGGCGCATGCTCGAAGCCCGACGCACCCCGAAGAGTACGTCTTGGCCGCGGGCGTGGACTTCACCGTCCACGATCTTCTCGTCGCCGCACCCACCCAAGCCGTCCTCGACTGGCGCGATCGTGTCCGCTACGGCCAAAGAATCTCTCACTCAACCGAAGTCGACACCCCACTCGTCATCACCTGGACCTGACACCGACGATGAAGGCCACCGCAGTCGACCTCTGCCGGGCGCCGTCAGGTTGAGGAGTCCTCGGCCAAAAGGGGACCCATCTGTCCCTCGACGACGAATTCGCTCATCTCGTGGTCGGGTGACCGGAAGTACTCGCCGTCCAGTTCTCGCTTCCACTTGGCCGGCGACCCGGCGTACAGCCCGGGGACGGGCGGAGAACCCATGGGCAACATGGTCGAGTTCGCGGCCAGGATCGAGCACGGGGGAAGGT
>Ga0055540_1000655_pt1 | contig 24288 bp, 25 predicted proteins | sample AraplaCvi_mMS_r2_2_FD_55040 | JGI IMG/M metagenome (GOLD analysis project Ga0055540, IMG submission 55040) | Arabidopsis root microbial communities from North Carolina, USA - plate scrape MF_Cvi_mMS_r2 | ecosystem: Host-associated > Plants > Roots > Endosphere | place: USA: North Carolina
CTGCAGGGCATCAAGACCCGCGCGGTCAAGCAGGAGGACGGCAGCTGGGTGCTCAACGGCTCCAAGACGTTCATCACCAACGGCATCAACGCCGATCTGGTCATCGTCGTCGCCTGCACCGACCCCGAGAAGGGGGCGCTGGGCTTCTCGCTGCTCGTCGTCGAGCGGGGGATGGCCGGCTTCGAACGCGGCCGCCATCTCGACAAGATCGGCCTCGACGCGCAGGACACCGCGGAGCTGTCGTTCACCGACGTCCACGTGCCCGCCGAGAACCTGCTCGGCGAGGAGGGTTCGGGCTTCGTCTACCTGATGCAGAACCTCCCGCAGGAGCGCATCAGCATCGCCGTGATGGCCGCCGCCGGCATGGAGGCCGTGCTCGAGCAGACGCTGCAGTACGCCAAGGACCGCAAGGCGTTCGGCAAGCCCATCGGCAGCTTCCAGAACAGCAGGTTCACCCTCGCGGAGCTGGCCACCGAGGCCACCGTGGTCCGCATGATGGTCGACCAGTTCGTCGAACTGCACCTGGAGGAGAAGCTCACCGTCGAGCAGGCCGCCATGGCCAAGTGGTACGCCACCGAGGCCCAGGTGAAGCTCAACGACCGCTGCCTGCAGCTGCACGGCGGCTACGGCTACATGCGCGAATACCCCGTCGCCCGGGCCTTCCTCGACGCGCGCATCCAGACGATCTACGGCGGCACCACCGAGATCATGAAGGAGATCATCGGCCGCAGCCTGGGCGTGTAGCGCCCTCCCGCCGCACCGTGTTGGGCCGGCCCGTTGGCGCGACACATGCCTCGACGGGTTGGATATCCCTCAAGATGGACGTCGGCTGACGCACAGTTGACGCACGCGGAACTCGTGGGAGTCCTGCGGAACTCGTTGGGGAGGACACGCATGACGGGGCTTGGAACCCGGCTCGGCAAGACGATGGGGCGCGTGAGCGTCGCCGTCGTCGCGGTCATGGGTGCCGTGCTGCTCGTCGCACCCCTCGCGGCGGCCACGCCCGAGGAGGACGCCGACGCCGCCATCACCCAGGCCTGGGACGCCGGCGGCGGCCCGACCGGACCCCTCGGAGCCAAGGACGGCGGGGTCTATCCGGCGGGGGTCGGGTTCGGGCAGAACTTCGCCGGCGGCAAGATCTTCTTCACCCCCGACACCGGCGCGCACGCGATGGCGGGCNCCATCCTCGACGAGTACCAGGCCCTCGGTGGTCCGGCCGACGGCGACCTCGGGTTCCCGACGATCGACGAGGGTGACGGCAAGGCTCCCGGCAGCCGCAACACGACCTTCAGTGCCGCCGACCGGCCGGTGATCTTCTGGACGCCCGACACCGGCGCGCACGTGGTGCGGGGCGCCGTCAACGCCGCCTGGGACAAGCTGGGCGGGTCGGCGGGCGTGCTGGGCGTGCCCACCGACGACGAGAAGTTCGACGGCGACACCGTCAGCCAGACCTTCACCGGCGGTCAGATCACCTGGAATCGCAAGACGAAGGCGTTCACGACGACCCCGCCGGAACTGGCCGACCAACTCGCCGGGCTCGACATCCCCGGTGACGCGACCACCGCCATCGCCGCGGCCCGTCGTGCCGCGGGCGGACCGCTGGGACCGCTGGGCGCCCCGGACGGCGACCAGTACGCCATCGGATCCGACGGCGCCGGCCAGAAGTACGCCGGCGGCGCGATCTTCTACAGCCCGGCCACGGGTGCCGACGTGCTGACCGGGCAGGTGCTCGCCAAGTACGAGAGCGTCGGGGGACCACAGGGGGACCTCGGACTGCCGACCGGCGACGAGACCGACGGCGGGTTGGCGCCGATGAGCAAGGTCGCCAGCTTCTCGGCCGCCGACCAGCCGGTGATCTTCTGGACCCCCGACTTCGGCGCCGTGATCGTGCGCGGAGCGATGAACGCGGCCTGGGCCAAGCTCGGCGGCGCGACCGGGCAGCTGGGCGCGCCGACGGCCGACCAGACCGTCGACGGTGACGTCGTCACCCAGAAGTTCAACGGCGGCGCCATCTCGTGGAACCAGAAGACCAACGAATTCACCACCGAGCCGGCGAGTTTGCAGTCCGCGCTTCGTGGGCTGGACGTGCCCGGTGCCGGCGCGCCGGACGCCACGGCGGCCCCGGCGGCGAGCTCCGACGACGGGTCGACGTGGTTTCGCCCAAACGTCTGGTGGCTGCTGGGGATCGTGCCGGTCCTGATTCTCCTCGGGGTGGTGGGGGCCGCGGTGGTGCTGAACCGTCGCCGCCACGACCGCGCACCGCGCGACGAGTACGACGACTACGACGACGAGTACCGCGACGACGAGTACGAGGGCGACTACCCGGAGGAGCACTCCGGGCCGATGCCGGTCGGCGAGGGTGGCGCCGGTGCCGACGAGGGCCGCAGCACCTGGGCGACGCCCGCCGACGACGAGCACGCCGACCGCACGCCGTCACCCGACGACGACACCCACGACGGGTACGTCGCCGATCTGTCCGCCGATCAGGATGCGATCGACACCGCCCCGACGCCGATCGTCCACGACCCCGACGACGAGCCCGAGGCACTGTGGTTCTCGGATCTGGACGAGCCGGANCCCGCCACCACCGCCGAGCCCGTGGTGGCACCCGAGCGCGACGTGGCGCCCGCGCTCGTCGGCCTCTCCGGGCCCGCCGTCGCGTCCGAGACCGCTGACGAGGTGCTCGACGAACCCGTGGTCGGCGAACCCGACCCCGTGTTCGACAGCGGTCCGCCCAGCGGTCGGCATGCCGCGATCCATCTGGAGGAGCCGGTGGTCGCCGAGCCGTCGCTGCGTCTCGCCCGCGGCGACCGCGACGCCCCGTCCGGGTATCCGATCAAGGCCGACACCAAGACCGGCTTGTACTGGACACCCGGCAGCGGTGGCTACGACGACGCCCAACCCGAGATCTGGTTCGCCAGTGAGGAATTCGCGCTGACGAACGGCTTCGCCAAGGGGTAGCGGCGGCTAGACCTTGCGGATCACGGTGACGACCTTGCCGAGAATGGCCGCGTCGTTGCCGGGAATGGGGTCGAAGGCGGGGTTGTGCGGCATCAGCCACACCTGGCCCCCGGTGCGCTTGAAGGTCTTCACCGTGGCCTCGCCGTCGATCATGGCCGCCACGATGTCACCGTTGTCGGCCACGTTCTGCTGCCGGATGACGACCCAGTCGCCGTCGCAGATCGCGGCGTCGACCATGGACTCTCCGACCACCTTCAGCAGGAACAGCGAGCCCTCCCCGACGAGTTCGCGGGGCAACGGGAACACGTCCTCGACGGCCTCCTCGGCCAGTATCGGCCCGCCGGCGGCGATACGGCCGAGGACCGGCACGAAGGTGGGCACGGGCAGGGCGTCGGAGCCGGCGACGTCGGTGGTGACGGGCTGACGCGACGGATCGTCGACCGCNCGCACGTCGACGGCGCGAGGCCGGTTCGCNTCGCGACGTAGGTANCCCTTGCGCTCCAGCGTGCGGAGCTGGTGGGCGACCGACGAGGTCGAGGTCAATCCGACGGCGTCGCCGATCTCGCGGATGCTGGGCGGATATCCACGGGTCGTCACCGACGTGCGGATGACCTCCAGGATGGTGCGCTGACGTTCGGTCAGAACCGTGTCGTTGCTCTCGCTCATGGCGCCGAATCTAGTCTCCCGTGCGCTCGGAATCAAACATGTGTTCGACGCGTGTCGCGGTCGTCGTCGGTGACACGGACATGTCGGTGGGTCCCGCTACGGTGTGCAACAGTTCGATCACATGTTCTAGTAATCGAACACCTGAGCGATTAGCATTCGAACACGAGAGCGAATCACGACCCCACCGGAAAGGCCCGCGAGATGACGATCATCACCCGAGAAGACCCCACCGACCTCGTCGTCCGGCCCATGCGGCCCGTGCGGCGCACCTCGGCCGCCGCGCGGCGGGGTCCGCAACCGCACCGGCCCGCGGGCACGCCCATCGGCTTCCGCGGCACCGGCGTCCTGATGTCGCGGGCGTCGCACCGTCGCAAGAAGGTCACCCCGCTGGCCACCGTNCTGCTGGCCCTCGTCGCGGCCGCGATCACCGTGTGGCTCGGCCTGGTCGCGGAGATGGCCTCTCCGGAGGCGCCGGCCACCACGCCGCCGCGCCTCGCCGTGGTGCAGGTGCAGGCCGGCGAATCGCTCGAACAGCTGGCTCAGCGCATCGCACCCGACGCCTCGGTGGGAGCGGTCGTCGACGAGATTCGCGACCTCAACGAACTGAAGACCGCGGCAGTGGGCGCGGGGCAAACCCTCATCGCGCCGGTGGGGTGATCCTCGGCATGCGCCGTCAAACTCACTGCCGTGCAACGGTACGCTCGTATGCGACCGGAGTAGGTACGTGCGGCGAAGGAGCGGAAGTGCACTGTCCGTTCTGCCGTCACCCCGATTCGCGGGTGGTGGACTCCCGCGAGGCCGACGAAGGCCAGGCGATCCGCCGTCGTCGCTCGTGCCCCGAGTGCGGTCGCCGGTTCACCACCGTCGAGACCGCCATCCTCGCCGTCGTCAAGCGCAGCGGCGTCACCGAGCCCTTCAGCCGCGAGAAGGTCATCAAGGGCGTGCGGCGCGCCTGCCAGGGCCGCGACGTCGACGACGACGCACTGAACCTGCTGGCTCAGCAGGTGGAGGACGCGGTGCGCGCGGCCGGCTCCCCGGAGATCCCGAGCAACGAGGTGGGGTTGGCCATCCTCGGCCCCCTCCGCGACCTCGACGAGGTGGCCTACCTGCGGTTCGCGTCGGTGTACCGCTCGTTCTCCTCGGCGGCGGACTTCGAACGCGAGATCGAGTCGCTGCGCGCCCACCGGGGCGTGGCGTCGACCTGACGGTCCTCAGGCCAGGCTGCGGACGCCGTCGGCGACCACCCGGCCCCCGATCGTGACCCAGCCGTCGGCGCTCCACCCCGTACGAAGTTCGGACCCCTTGCCCTGCGTGATGATCAAGTCTCGGCCGAGGCGGTCGGTGATGCGCACCGCGGCGGCTCCGGTGGCCTCGTCCTCCTCGATGCCCAAGTCGGCGGCGAACATTCGCGACCGAATGTGTCCCGCACCCTCGTCGACCCACGCCCAGAGGTAGTGGGCAACCGCGTCGTGGTAGTCGTCGGGGTCGGCGGCGGCCACGTCGTCGACCGAGTCCATGTCGTAGATCGCGAAGTCGGGCGCCCAGTCCGCGCGCGCACGGACCACCGTGAAGTCGCCCCCGGCGTGTTGGTCGTAGGCGACCTGCACCACGCCGGCGGGCACCTGTAGCGAATTGACCGGGGTGCCACGGTTCCTCAGCCACCACGACGCGCCCACCGTCGGGTGCCCGGCGAAGGGCAACTCGACCGCCGGAGTGAAGATGTGCGCCGTCGTCGTATGCGCCTCGGCGTCGGGGAGGTCGACGAAGATCGTTTCGCTGTAACCCAATTGGGCCGCGACGTGCTGACGTTCGTCGGGTGCCACCATGCTCGCGTCCACCACGCCCAGCGNATTGCCGTACTCNCCGTCGGCGTCGGTGAAGACCCGCNCCACGTCCACGTTCACGGTCAGGTGGCGCTGCGCTCGTCGGCGCCGAGCGCGTCGAGGACGGCGACACGCGTGTCGATCGATCCGGTCAGTCCACCCTCGCGGACGCCGGCGCGCAGCAGGTCGCGCAGCGCCTCCTGGTCGTAGACGGCCGGGTCGGTGGCTCCGATGAACTTCTCCACCACCTCGACGAAGCGGTCCGGGTCGTCGTGGAAGGGGAAGTGGCCGGAGCCCTCGAAGATCTCGAGCTGCGCACCGGGCATGGCGGTGTGCGCCATGCGGGCGTGGCTGACCGGGATCACCGAGTCCTGCGAACCCCAAATCAATTGAACGGGAACCGATTCGGTCAAATAGCATCGGTCGAGCATGGTGACCACCTGTCCCCGCCAGTCCACCACCGCGCGCAACGTCCTGGCGAACGCCGAGGATGCCGTGGGNTCNGGCAGATCGGCCAGGATCCNGAGCATGTCNGGAATGTCGCGACCCACGCCCGTCGACCCGAGGAGCGGGCCACCCAGGCGTCCGACCAACTGCAGGGCGGGCAGCACCAGCGGGAGTCTCAGCAACGCCAGCGCCTCGGTGCCCAGCGGCATCGAGGCGATGCGCAANGCGACGTTGACGTCCTTGGTCACCCCGCCGGCACCCACCAGGATCAGCCGGTCCACCAGTTGCGGGAACTGGTAGGCGAACTGCATCGCGACGCCGCCGCCGAGTGAGTGGCCGACGACGGTGACCCGCTCGACGCCCAGGACGCTCAGGAGGTCGCGCATGCCGTTGGCGTAGGCCGCCACCGAGTAGTCCGCGCGGGGCTTGTCGGACTTGCCGTGGCCCAGCAGGTCGGGCGCGATGACGGTGAAGCGCTGCGCGAGCTTGGACTGCACCGTGCTCCACGTCGTGGAGTTGTCGCCGATGCCGTGGATGAGCAGGATCACCGGTCCGGAGCCGGCGATCCGGTAGGCGCGCTTGTAGCCGTGGATGGTCTTGTAGTGCAGCGTCGGAGTGAGCTCGCGCACGGGTCGTAGATTGGGCTTTCGCTCCGTCACGATCACCAACTTCGTCGTCGGGGCCGGCCCGACCGGTGACGGTCGGACGGCCGATCAGGACCTGCTGTCGCCGTCTCCGCCCGGGGAGTCGTCCCCGGTCTGCTCGGCGAGGAACCGTTCGAATTCGGCGCCGAGTTCCTCGCCACTGGGCAAGTCCTCGTCGCGCGCCAGCAGGGATCGGTTCTCTTGGGCAGCAACGAACGCATCGTACTGTCGCTCCAGCGCGGTCACCACTTGAGCGACCTCCTCGCTCGTGGAGACCTGCTCGTCGATCTTGGCGTGGACCTCCATGCCGGCCTCGGTGAGCGGGCCAAGCGGCAGACGTAGCGACGCAGTCCTGGCAACCTGTTCCAGCAGCGCCTCCGCCGCCGGGGGGTAGTCCGTCTGGGCCAGGTAGTGCGGCACGTGCACCGTGTAGCCGACGGCGTCGTGACCGTGCTGGGTCATCCGGTACTCGAGCAGGTTGGACACGCTGGCCGGCACCTGCACCTCACCCACCCACGGTTGGTGCTCGGCGATCAGGTCCTTGTCGGTGCCGTGTGCCGTCATGGTGATCGGACGGGTGTGCGGGACGGCCATCGGAATGGTGCCGAGACCGATCACCTGACGCACCCCGAGGCGCTCGGCCAGCAACCGCACCGCGGTGATGAAGCGTTCCCACCGCAGGTCCGGCTCCAAGCCGGCGAGCAGGAGGAACGGCGTGCCGACGCTGTCGTGGAGCGCGTAGAGATTCAGCTCGGGATCGTCGTAGTGGGTGAAGTGATCGGTCTTGAACGTCATCAACGGGCGCCGGGAGCGATAGTCCAGCAACTCGTCGATNGCGAACGAGGCGACCAGTTCGGTGTCCAGGGAGNCCTTCAGGTGCGCCGCCGCGATCTTGATCACGTGACCGGCGTCGGAGAACCCCTCCAGCGCGTGGATCATCACCGGGCCGCGGCCGTCCTCNGACGACAGCTGNGGGCCCGGGAACTCCAGCTCGTAGATGCCCGTCTGCTCGGGTTGGTAGTGCTGCCCTGGATCTTCTGGGTGATCAGCCATGCGGCCTCGCCTCCTCGTGACCTCTAGTGTCCCGCACGTCGCGGATCGTGCCAGTACGGCCCCTCCGATGNTTCGAACACCCGACGCCGGGGNAGCCATTCCGTCAGCCCAGGCCCCACTCGGTTTCATCGGGCAAGATCAGACGATCATGCGTCACGCCAGGTACGTTCCGCTCGCCGTCGCGGCGATCCTGGCGGCGGCGTGTGGTCAGCCGGCGTCGTCGCCGTCGGACGGCGCGACCCCCACGGCGTCCGCCTCGACCTCGCGCACGCCGACGGTGGCGGCGACCGTCACGGCCGTGCCCGAAGCGCCCAATCCTCGAGTCGGAGCGATCTTCCTCGGGGGGCAGTCCCTGCACACGTGTTCGGCGTCGGTGGTGCACTCGACCACGGCCGACCTCGTCCTCACCGCGGCTCACTGCATGGCCGACGGGGTCGAGGGGTGGTTCGTTCCGGCCTTCTCCGACAGTGCGGCCCCGCAGGACTTCTGGCACGTGGACGCGGTGTACCTCGACCCGCGCTGGATGGCGACGCAGGACCCGCGGGCCGACTTCGCCGTCGTCCGNGTCAGCCGACCGGACGACGCCGCGGTCGAGAACTCGGTCGGCGGCGGTCTGACCCTCGGGACGAGCCCGGTCGCGGGCACCGACGTCGCCGTGACGGGCTACGGGATGGGGGTCGGGGGACCGCCGGTGGGGTGTACGGCGCGCGTCGCGATGGACCGGGGATATCCCGAGATCCGCTGCGCCGGACTGGTCGACGGCACGAGCGGATCGCCGTGGTTGGCGGGCAGCACCGTCGTCGGCGTCACCGGCGGCCTGGACGGTGGTGGATGCGACGAAACCGTCTCCTACACACCGCCCTTCGACGCCTCGGTGGGCGACCTGCTGACCAGGGCCGAGGCGGGCGGGCCGGCCGACGCCGCCCCGTCGGCCTTCGTCGACGGGTGCTGATCAGGCCTTGAACTGGCTCAGCGCCCGCAGCTTGTTCATCACGTCCAGCGCGGCGACCTTGTAGGCCTCGGAGAACGTCGGGTAGTTGAAGACGGCGTCGACGAGGTATTCGACCGTGCCGCCGCATCCCATCACCGCCTGCCCGATGTGCACCATCTCCGTGGCGTTGGTGCCGAAGATGTGCACGCCGAGGAGCGTGAGGTCCTCGGTGGAGACCAGCAGCTTGAGCATGCCGTAGGAGTCGCCGGCGATCTGACCGCGGGCCAGCTCCCGATAGCGNGACACGCCGACCTCGTAGGGAATCGAATCCTTGGTCAGGTCGACTTCGCTGGCCCCCACGTAGGACACCTCGGGAATGGAGTAGATGCCGATCGGCTGCAGCTCGGTCATGGCGTGTGCCGGCTCGCCGAACGCGTGATAGGCCGCGAGCCTGCCCTGGTCCATCGACGTGGCGGCCAGCGCGGGGAACCCGATCACGTCGCCGACGGCGTAGATGTGGTCGACCTTGGTTTGGTAGTCGTCGTCGACGAAGATCCGGCCGCGCGCATCGGCCTCCAGCCCGGCGGCAGCCAGGTCGAGATGCTCGGTCTGGCCCTGCCGCCCGGCGGAGTACATGACGGTCTCCGCCGGGATCTGCTTGCCACTGGCGAGCGTGGTGACGGTGCCCATGGAGCCGACGTCCACCCCGGTCACCTCCTCCCCGAAGCGGAAGGTGACCGCCAGGTCACGCAAGTGAAAGCGCAGGGCCTCGACGATCTCGGGATCGCAGAAGTCGAGCATGGTGGGACGCTTCTCCACCACGGTCACCTTGGTGCCCAGCGCGGCGAACATCGACGCGTATTCGATGCCGATGACCCCTGCCCCGACGACCACCATCGACGTCGGGATGGTCTTCAGGTCCAGGATCCCGTCGGAGTCCAGCACCCGGGAGTCGTCGAACTCCACGCCAGAGGGACGCAGCGGCTTGGTGCCGGTGGCGATGACGATGTTGCGTCCGGACACCGAGACGCTCTCCGCCCGGCTGGGATCCTCGACCTGCACGGTGTGGGCGTCGACGAAGCGCGCGTGCCCGACGTAGAGCTCGACGCGGTTGCGCATCAACTGCGAACGCACGACGTCGATCTCGCGGCCGATGACGTGTTGGGTGCGGGCCAGCAGATCGGCAGGNGTGATCTTCTCCTTGACCCGGTAGCTGGCGCCGTAGAGTTCCCGCTGGCTCATGCCGGTGAGGTAGACGACCGCCTCGCGCAGCGTCTTGGACGGAATGGTGCCGGTGTTGACGCAGACGCCGCCGAGCATCAAACCGCGTTCGACGACGGCGACGGACTTGCCGAGCTTCGCCGCGGCGATGGCCGCCTTCTGCCCGCCGGGGCCGGAGCCGATGACGACCAGNTCGTATTCCTGCATGGAACCCATGACGAACAGGTGTACGCCGCCCGGTGTCATCNTGCATGCCGGGTACGTCAACGTCAGGTGAACAACTCCCGTGGCGCGGGTGCGCGCGGCGTCTCGTCCTCAGACCCGACTTCGTCCACAGCCGGCCCCCGCCACCGCGTCTGGGGGGCCGCCGCCGACGGNGGGGGCTGCGAGGTTCGAGCCCATGACGACACATCGCACCCCCGACTTCCATCCGANCCGCCCCGCCGCGCTGCTCGCCGCCCTTCCCGCCGTCCTGGGTTTCGTGCCGGAGCGGTCCCTGGTCCTGGCCACCTTCGAGGACGGCCACGTGGGCTGCGTCATGCGCGTGGACCTCAGCGACGACCTCTCCGACCCGCTCGATCAGATGGTGGAGGTGGCCGCGGTGGGAGGCTCGGCGACGGCCGTCGCCGTGATCGTCGACGACGACGGCGCGACATGCCGCATGTGCGCCGACGACCACCGGTGGTGGGCGCTGGTCCTCGACGACATGCTGTCCGCCCGGGGGGTCGACCTGCTCGCCACCTACGTGGTGGATCGCCTGGAGGCCGGCGGGCAGTGGCATCGCGCCGACGGTGACCGAGATTCGGGGACGGTGGACGACCCGATGTCCTCGCCGACGGCGGCCGCCGCGGTGCTCGACGGGCGTCGACTGTACGGCCGGCGCACCGACGTGCAGGCCGTCGTCGCGGTCGACCCGGTACGCGCCGAAGGCCTGCGGATGGCGCTGCTGGACGCCGAGCACGACGGCGAACTCCGCCCCGACGCCGACGCCCGTCGCGACGTGGAACGCGTGTTGGCCGTGGCGCGGGGGCTGTCCGACGGCATGCCGCCGGGCGACGACGACCTCGCGGCGGTGGGCTGTGCCATCGCCGACACCCGTGTCCGCGACACCCTCTACGCCCTGGCCGTGGGGCGGGAGGCCGACCGCGCCGAGGCGTTGTGGGTGCTCATGGCACGGTCGCTGCCCGACCCGTGGCGGGTCGAAGCGCTTGTCCTGCTGGCCTTTTCGGCCTACGCCCGCGGCGATGGGCCGTTGGCGGGCGTGTCGCTGGAGGCCGCGCTGAGCAGCGACGGCAACCACCGCATGGCGGTCATGCTCGATCAGGCGTTGCAATCGGGCATGCGGCCCGAACAAATCCGCGAGCTCGCGCAGACGGGCTACCGGTTGGCCAAGCGGCTCGGGGTTCGGCTACCCCCGCGGCAGGACGTGAACAAGCGGGCCGGTTAGACCTTCTCCACCCGGACCGCGTGGGCCATGTGATGGGGCAACTCGACCTGCTCGTGGCCGGGGATGACGATCAGCACGCTGCCGTGATCGGAGAGCTGGACGGTCACCCTCGCGTCGGGCACGACGCCGGCGTCCTTGAGCCGGGCGATGAGCTCGACGTCGCCCTGCACGTGCTCGGTGAGCTGGCGGACCCGCACCGCGACGGGAAAACCGGTCGGCAGCTCGGTGAGCCGCACCAGGCTGACCTCCTCCGAGTCCGACGTCGTGACACCGAGCTCGGAGAGTCCGGGGATGGGGTTGCCGAACGGCGAGGTGGTCGGGTTGTCCAGCACCTGCACCAGGCGCCGTTCGACGTCCTCGCTCATCACGTGCTCCCAGCGGCACGCCTCGGCGTGCACTTCTTCCCACGGCAGCCCGATGACGTCGACGAGCAGGCGCTCGGCGAGCCGGTGCTTGCGCATCACCGACACCGCCAGTGCCCGGCCCTTGTCGGTCAGTTCGAGGTGACGGTCACCGGCCACGTGCAGCAGGCCGTCGCGCTCCATCCGCGACACCGTCTGGCTGACGGTGGGCCCACTCTGATCCAGGCGCTCGGCGATGCGGGCACGCAGCGGCACCACGCCCTCTTCCTCGAGGTCGTAGATGGTACGCAGGTACATCTCGGTGGTATCGATCAAGTCGTTCATTCGCTGCCCTCCGTTGCGTGACGAGTCTACCGGTGACGGCGCCTGAACTGGGATGCAGCATGGCCGGGAGCCGGATGAACGACGCCATGCCCGCCGCGGGTGCGGCGGGCATGGCGTCGTGGTTGGTGCGAGGGGCCCTAGCTGGCGTAGGACCGCAGCCGCTCGGCGCGCTCGCCGTGGCGCAGCTTGGCCATCACCTCACGCTCGATCTGGCGTACGCGTTCGCGCGACAGGCCGAACAGCTTGCCGATCTGATCCAGGGTGCGCGGCTGACCGTCGTCGAGGCCGAAGCGCAGCCGGATGACCTGCTGCTCACGCTCGTCGAGCGTCGCGAGCACGTGCCGGATGTCGGTGTGCAGCAACTCGGAGATGACCGCGTTCTCCGCCGACATCGCCTCGGCGTCTTCGATGAAGTCGCCCAGCGGCGCTTCCTCGTCGCTGCCGACCGGCATGTCCAGGCTTACCGGGTCGCGGCTGTGCGAGAGCAGGTCGGCGATCTTCTCGGCCGGAATGCCGGACTCCTCGGCGAGTTCCTCGTCGCTGGCGTCGCGCCCGAGGTTCTGGTGCATCTCGCGCTTGATCCTGGCCAGCTTGTTCACCTGCTCGACCAGGTGCACGGGCAGCCGGATGGTGCGGCTTTGATCGGCCATCCCGCGGGTGATGGCCTGCCGGATCCACCACGTGGCGTAGGTGGAGAACTTGAATCCCTTGGCGTAGTCGAACTTCTCCATCGCCCGGATCAGGCCGAGGTTGCCTTCCTGGATGAGGTCGAGCAGCGGCATGCCGCGCCCGGTGTAGCGCTTGGCCAACGACACCACCAGTCGCAGGTTGGCTTCCAAGAGGTGGCGGCGAGCGGCCTCTCCGTCGCGGACCACCAGGGCGAGTTCGCGCTTGCGGTTCTCTCCAAGCCGCTTCTTGGTCTCGAGCAGATGGCGTGCGTACAGCCCTGCCTCGATGCGCTTGGCGAGCTCGACCTCGTCGGCCGCGTTCAGCAAGGCAGTCTTGCCGATGCCGTTCAAATACACCCGCACCAGATCCGCGGCTGGGCTCTGGGAGTCCAGATCGGATTCGATGCGGCTTGCGGTGGCGTTTGCCATTACGGCCTCCTGCGTGGGCGGAACTGTCATGAGCTACAACGCTCGTCTCGTCCCAAGAGTTCCCGAGAGGCTACGGTTTCACACCTTCTGACCTGCAGTTATCGATCGACGACCTGAGATTCTCCTGAGAAACCACGAAGAACTTCCACATCAGGGAACGTCGTGCTCCCATTGCGCCGAATCGGGTTGCGGCGCCGGCCTCTTGCGGGCCTGGAGCGCCGGGCGCTCGGCAGTGGGGAACAGCGGTATGCGTCCCTTGTCCTCGTAGCGCCGCGGCTCCTCGGCCTTACGCGGGGGGCGGTCGTTGGCGATCAAGACCGCGATCCACGGCAGAGGGATGGACGCCACCAAGATGCCCAGCGAGATCAGCCCGTTGTGCCAGATTCCATACGCGAGCGCGGCGCCAAGGAGTGCCGGCACTCGCCACGACATGATCTTGAGGTACTTACGCACCCTCTCGCGATGCTGTTCCTCATAGGACAGTGCCGCGCGCGTGATGAGAACTGGTCGACCATCGTCGTCGAAACTCAGCTCTTGGCCTTGTTTCATGTCTCTACTGTTCCACACATCGGTCGTCATCAATCGGTCCGGTTTCTTACAGATCGCTTCCCGGGCACAATGGGGTGATGGACACCCAGACCATCGAGCGCCCCGACACCGACGAACGCGTCGACGACGGGACGGATGACGACTCTCCCAAGGTCTTTCACTACGTCAAGAAGGACAAGATCGTCCAGAGCGCCGTGGAGGGCACCCACGTCGTCGCACTGTGCGGCGAAGTCTTTCCGGTGACCAAGTCCGCCAAGCCCGGGTCGCCGGTGTGCGCGGACTGCAAGCGGATCTACGAGCAGCTCAAGAAGTAGCGTCCGATCGCTCGCCGTTGCGCTCGTCGGCCCGATCCTCCAGCCAGACCTTCAGCCTCTTGGCGTGCGTCTCGGGGGCGGGCCACTCCTCTTGGATGGCGGCGTTGAGTTCTGCGCCCATCATGATCGCGAAGCCCAGGAAGAACGCGAACAACAGGAACGCGATCGGTGTGGCCAGCGCGCCGTAGGTGTATCCGGTGGCGGTGATCCAGGTGAGGTAGATCCGCAGGCCCAACGTGGCCACCAGGAACACGATCGCCGCGAGCATCGCGCCGTAGACCAACCGATGCGTCGGCAGCGGCCGCGGCAGGGCCACCCGGTACAGAATGGTGATCGCGACGACCAGGGCGACGAACAGCACCGGGTAGTACCCATAACTCAGGATGTACTGCCAGTTCTCCGGGATGTGTTCGGCGACCTTCATGGGTCCGATCGCCAGCAGCGGCGCGGTGGCGATGATGAAGACCAGTCCGATGACGTACAGCCCGAGGGCGTAGAAACGCTGCCGCACCGGATGCCGTAACTCGGTCTGGTCGTGCGCCTCGACGACGGCGTCGACGAACGCCGACACCGCCGAGGACCCGGCCCACAGTGAGATCACGAAGCCCAGGGAGACCACTTCACCGCGCGCACCGGCGACGATGTCGGAGACCGTCGGGGCGATGATCTCGTTGACCACGTTGCTGGAGAACAGATTTCCCGCCGTGCTGATGAGGCGGTCTTCGATCGTCTGCAGTGTGGCGGGTCCGAACAGGGGCGCGATGTAGGCCAGGCTGCCCAGCATTCCGAGGAGGAGGGGTGGCAACGACAGCGCACTCCAGAACGCTGCCGCCGCCGACTCCGAGAAGATCGAGTCGTCCCAGCTCTTGCCGAGCGTGCGTTTGAGAACGGGCCAGGCGTGGCGTCGGGACGGCTTGGCCGGTGTGTGCTCGTCGTTCATGACCACACCAGCATTCACGACTGCACACGATTGCGTGTGCAGTGGCGCGCTAGGCAATGATTACGAATCGACCTTGCTGGTCTCCAGCACGGCGGCCAGTTCGACGAGCTTGGCCTCGTGCTCGTTGGCGTGGTGCTGGCAGAACAGCAGCACGGCACCAGACGGCAGTTTCGCGACGACACGGGCCGCGGCGCCGCATCGGTCGCAGCGATCAGCCCGAGTCAACTCGGGGCTGGTCAGAGTTGCGTTCATGGCGCCTCCTCCATCTCTGCTACGTGCTTTCTTCCACTCTGTCAGACGTTTTCACTTCCGGCCTTGTTCCCCGGTCGTTCACCGGTGTGTCGTGTCTCACCCGCGGAACGTTTCCGGGGGCACACTGGCCGCATGGCCCCGACCCCACGCGAACTCCTGCACCTGTGCACCGTCGACGAGTGGGCGGCCGCCCAGGCCGCGGGCGAGAGGCGACCTCCGTCGCTGAACGACCAAGGCTTCGTTCACCTTTCGGCGCCCGAGCAGGTGCATCTGCCCGCCAACCGGCTCTTCGCCAGCCGCCGCGACATGATCGTGCTGCGCCTGGATCCCGAACTCCTGGCCAATCCGGTGCGCTGGGAGCCCGGCGTGGCCGGTGATCCGGAGGCGATGACGTTCCCACATTTGTTCGGACCAATCCCTCTGGGGGCTGTGACCAGTGTCACTCCGTATCTGCCCGACGAGGACGGCCGATTCGGCGAATGGGCTCACGGGAGGTAGGCGTCGACCTCGACTTCGATCAGCAAGTCCTCGGCGATGAGCCTCGAGACCTCGACCATGGTCGCCACGGGTGCCACGCTGCCGAAGACCTCTGCGTGGACGGCGCCGACCTCGGCCCAGGAGTCGATGTCGGTGACGAACATCCGCGTCCGAATCACGTCGTCCAGCGATGCGCCCACCTCGTGCAACGCACGCTCGATGCGCCGAAGGACTTCTCGCGTTTGGGCGGTGACGTCGGCGCCGGGCGCGGTCGTTCCCGCCACGACGACGAGTGGGCCCACCCGGACGGCACGCGAATAGCCCACCTGGGCCTCGAACGGCGACCCGGAGGACACGTTGACCCGAGACGGGGTCACGCCGACGTCGGCACCGCGGGCTGCGCCTAGTCCAGGTAGTCGCGCAGGACCTGCGAGCGGCTGGGGTGGCGCAACTTCGACATCGTCTTGCTCTCGATCTGACGGATGCGCTCGCGCGTCACGCCGTAGACCTGACCGATCTCGTCGAGGGTGCGGGGCTGACCGTCGGTCAAACCGAACCGCAGGCGCACCACGCCCGCCTCGCGCTCCGAGAGCGTCTCCAGCACCGACTGCAGCTGATCCTGCAGCAGGGTGAAGGACACCGCGTCCACGGCCACGACGGCCTCGGAGTCCTCGATGAAGTCGCCGAGCTGGCTGTCGCCCTCGTCGCCGATGGTCTGGTCCAGCGAGATCGGCTCACGCGCGTACTGCTGGATCTCCAGCACCTTCTCCGGCGTGATGTCCATTTCCTTGGCGAGCTCTTCGGGCGTGGGCTCGCGGCCCAGATCCTGAAGCAACTCACGCTGGATGCGACCGAGCTTGTTGATGACCTCGACCATGTGCACCGGGATGCGGATGGTGCGGGCCTGGTCGGCCATGGCGCGGGTGATGGCCTGACGGATCCACCACGTGGCGTAGGTGGAGAACTTGTAACCCTTGGTGTAGTCGAACTTCTCGACCGCGCGAATCAAACCGAGGTTGCCCTCCTGGATCAGGTCCAGGAACGCCATGCCGCGGCCGGTGTAGCGCTTGGCCAGCGACACCACCAGGCGGAGGTTGGCCTCGAGCAGGTGGTTCTTCGCCTTGTCGCCGTCACGGCAGATCCAGAGGTAGTCACGCCGCTGGGCGGTGGTCAGCTTCTCGCCTGCCTCGGCGAACTCGGCCATCTTCTGCGTGCAGTAGAGGCCGGCCTCGATGCGCTTGGCCAGCTCGACCTCTTCCTCGGCGTTCAGCAGCGCGACCTTGCCGATCTGCTTGAGGTACGCGCGGACCGAGTCGGCGGAGGCGGTGAGTTCGGCGTCCTTGCGGGCCTGCCGCAGTGCCTCGGACTCCTCTTCGTCCCAGACGAAGTCGCCGGAGGCCTTGTCCTTCTCGGACGGCTCGGCGATGTCGTCGTCAGCCGCGGCGTCCTCGGCACCGTCCTTGGCGGGCTTCGCGTCCGCCGCTGCGCCGTCGGCCACGACGACGTCGTCGTCGTCGACCTCGACGACTTCGAGGTCTTCGAGTTCGACGTCGGCCTCGAGGTCCTCGTCGGGCTCGACGTCCAATTCCTCGGCGGCGTCGAGGACTTCACCGGTGGTGGACACCTCGCCGGCGTCGGCGGCCTTCTTGGCCCGCGGGCCGGCCGCCTTCTTGGCGGGCGCCTTGGCGGCCCGCTTGGCGGGCGCCTTGGCTGCCGCGGCCTTCTTGGCGGGAGCCTTCGTGGCGGCGCGCTTCGCCGGATCCTCGATCGCCGGGCTTACCTTCGTCGCTGCCACGTGCACCCCTTCGGTCTTGCGATCGGTAGCGTGGGCGTGCGCCACCGGAAAACGTCGACTGTCTGTTGATGGCGTTTGTTATCTGCTTGGAGATCTGCCGCCATCCATGATGAGGCCGCCGAAGACCATTGTAACGACAGAGTGGGGAACTGCCGCTACGAGCGAGGAATTGGCAGCCCACGCGCGTGGCGGCACACCAGGGCCGGGCCGCGGAATGCCGTCAGCGGCTGTCTCTTGGCCCCGAGGGCCAGACGATTGCCAGAATCTCCCGCGTCGCTGCGGATCCACACCGACGACCGACCCCCGGAGTGCCGTCACCAGATCCAAGACGCAACGATTATCTGCTGGCCTATTCGGCCCAAGCCGAGCGAAGGAATTTGCTAACTGCAATGATGGCGGTGTGCCTGTGGCATCGGTGAGTCGCTCGGGGGAGCGCCAAGCGGTCGACGACCTGCTTGGCGCGGTCGGACCGTNGCCTGCTGCCCTGGTGATCGCGGGCGAGCCGGGGATCGGCAAGACCACGCTGTGGCTCTACGGCGTGGAACGCGCGCGCGAGCAGGGCTTTCGCGTGCTGTCCACCCGCGCCGACGAGGCGGAGTCGGTGCTCGCCTACGCCGCCGTCGCCGACCTGCTGAACGACGTCGAGCCCGAGGTGCTCTCCGGGTTGACCGATCTGCAACGCGTCGCCGTCGACCGCGTGTTGTTGCGCACCGACACCGACGGCCCGCCCACCGACCAACGCGTCACCGGGTCTGCCCTGGCGGCGGTCCTCGTCGCGATGGCCGTCCGGCAGCCCATCCTGCTGGCGGTGGACGACGTCCAGTGGCTCGACGCGTCCAGTCAGGCGGTCCTGGCCTTCGCCGCGCGACGCCTCAGCGGTCACGTCGTCCTGCTGCTGACCGGTCGCGCCCACGCCGCCGAACCCGATCCCGCCGACTGGCTGCATCTGCAGACGCCGGACGCGATCCGGCGTGTTCGCGTCGGTCCGCTGAGTCTGCGCGCGCTACACACCATGATCTTGGAGCGCTTCGGCAGGGCGTTTCCGCGCCCGACCATGGTGCGCATCGCCGAAGTGTCCGGCGGCAATCCCTTCTACGCGCTCGAGCTGGCCCGGGGCGTGGACGGCCGGTCCTCGTCGTCCGAGGCGGTCCTGCCGAGCACCCTGACCGAGTTGGTGCGGCTGCGCACCGAGCACTTCGACGGCCGGGTGGGGGACATACTGCTGGCGGCCTGCTCGGTCGGCGACGCGACGGTCGACCTCATCGCCGAGGCCACCGAGCTGCCGGTGGAACGCGTCGTCGAACTGCTCGAGGGGCCCGAGCGCGAGGGCATCCTCCGCCTCGACGGCAACAAGGTGGTGTTCGCCCATCCGCTATTGGCTCGCGGCATCTACACCCACGCCGGTCCCGCGCGCCGCCGCCGCATGCACCGGGCGCTGGCGGCGGTGGAGAAGTGGCCCGAACTCAAGGCCCGCCACATGGCGCTGGGCGCCGCGAGCGCCGACCCGGCCACCCTGCACGCCCTCGACGACGCGGCCTGCGCGGCCGTGGATCGCGGCGCCGCCGCCGCTGCCGCCGATCTCTACGAGCTCGCCATCGGTCTCGGTGGCGACACGCCCACCCGCCGGCTGCGGGCGGCCGAGCAACATCTCCGGGCCGGCGACACCAGCCGGGCCCGCAGGACGATCGAACCGACGCTCGGCGGGCTGGGCGCAGGAGCCGAGCGTGCCGCGGCGCTGAACCTCCTCGGTGCCGCCAGGATGGCCGATCACGACTACCAGGGTGCGCTGCCGCTGCTGAGCGAGGCCGCCGACCACGCGGCCGACGATCCCCGGGTTCTGGTCGCGGCCAATGTGCTTCTGTCCCGGGCATATTCGATGACCGGGCAGCGGNACGAGGCGTTGCACGAGGCGAGGACGGCCGNCGACCACGCCGAACGGCTCGGCGACCCGAAGGCGATCAGCCAGGCGCTGTCGCTCCGCGTGATGCTCGACTGCGCCAACGGGGTGCGCCGCGACGAGCGGGCCCTGGCGCGTGCGGTGGCCCTGGAGGTGCCCGACCCCGACGTCGCGGCGCCCTGCCGGGCCAGCGTCGTCGCCGCGGTGACGGCGTCGTGGACCGGCGAGTTGGAGGAGGGGCTCGCCGGCCTGATCGCGGCCCGACGACGGTGCCTGGAGATGGGCTCGGACGCCGACCTCGTGTTCGTCTCGGGCCATCTGGCGACGGTGTACACCTGGCTGGGTCGGTACTCGGTGGCCGCGGACGTCGCCGAGGACATGGTCCGCCGCGGCGAGCACCTCGGCGGTGGCTACCCGGTCGTGTTCGGCAGGACGCAACGCGCCCTGGCGGCGGCCTACCTGGGACGTGAGCGACTCGCGCGTGAGGACGCGCGGGTGGCGATCGCCGGAGCCGACCAGTGCGGCGCGCCGTTCCTGGCGGTGTGGCCGCTGATCGCGCTGGGGTTCCTCGAAGTGTCGTTGGGCAACTACGCGACGGCGCTGAACGTGTTGCAGCCCCTGCTCGCCGTCCGCGGCCAGGACGTCGCCCCGGTGACGTTCCCGGCGTCGTACCTGCCGGACGCCGTCGAGGCGATGGTGGCCCTGGGTCGGTTGGACGAGGCGCTACCACTGGTCGAGTCGCTGGAGCGGCACGGCGCCGAGCTGGACCGGCCGTGGATGCTGGCCACGGGGGCACGTGGGCGCAGCATGCTGCAGGCGGCGGCGGGGGACTTGGCCGGCGCCGAGGAGACGCTGCGGGAGGCTCTGGCACACCACGACCGACTGCCGATGCCGTTCGAGCGNGCCCGCACCCAGCTGTTCCTCGGACAGGTGTTGCGCCGTCAGCGCAAGAAGAACCTGGCGGCGACGATGCTGCGCGACGCGTTCGACACGTTCGCCGAACTCGGCGCCCACGTGTGGGCCACGCGCGTCGGGGCGGAGCTCGAGCGGGCGGACGCGCCACGCGCCGGCCGGTCCGATCTGACGCCGTCGGAGATGCGGGTGGCCAGATTGGCGGCGACGGGCAAGTCGAACAAGGACATCGCGACGGCCCTGTTCATCAGTCCCAAGACCGTCGAGCACAACCTCAGCAGTGTCTATCGCAAGCTCGCCGTCCGCACCCGGTCGGAATTGGCCAGCCGGGCAAGTGAACTCGTCGACGACTAGGCGCCCGCAGCGTCGGCGGCCATGGCGGCGCCCACGATGCCAGCCTCGTTCTGCAGGGCGGCCCCGACGACCGGAGTCCGGTTCTTGAGCATCGGAATCCACTTGTCGGCCTTGCGGCTGATACCGCCGCCGGCGATGAAGAGGTCCGGCCAGATCGCGTTCTCGATCGTCACGAGCACCTTGGTGACCTCCTTGGTCCAGCGCTCGTAACTCCAGTCCTTGGCTTCCTTGATCGACGACGCGGCGCGGTGCTCGGCCTCCTTGCCGTCGACCTCGAGATGCCCAAACTCGGTGTTGGGCAACAGCACTCCGTTGTGGATGACCGCAGAACCAATGCCGGTGCCGAAGGTGAGCAAGACGATCACGCCGGTGTTGTCCTTGCCGGCGCCGAACTTCTCCTCGGCCAGGCCGGCGGCGTCGGCGTCGTTGAGCACGGTGACGCGCCGACCACCCAGTTCGGCACCGATCACCTTCTGGGCGTCGACGCCGATCCACCCCTTGTCGACGTTCGCGGCGGTCTGCACGATGCCGCCGGTGACCACGCCCGGGTAGGTGACGCCGAGGGGGCCGTCCCAGTCGAACTCCTTGACGACCGCGGCGATGGTCTTGGCGACGGCCTCGGGGGTCGACGGTTGAGGTGTCGCGAGCTTGTAGCGCTCGCCGATCAACTGGCCGGTGTCCAGGTCGACGATGCCGCCCTTCACCCCGCTGCCGCCCACGTCGACTCCGAAGCCGCGACGCGGGGAACCGCCGTCAGTCGATGCGGGGGTTGAACTCTCGGTCATTGAGCGCTCCTCTGCAAGCGGCCGTCAGGTGCGACGCCAACCACACCCTAGTGCCTCGCCACGAGCGATGTGTTGCGATGAAGGGGTGACCGTCGACCATGATCCAGAGCACTTGCGCACCCTTGCCGAACAGCTCGCCGAAGAGGCCGCCGCCTTCGTCAGGCGGCGCCGCACCGAGGTGTTCGGCGCGGGTTCGCCCCCCGATGCCGCCGCGGCGACGCGGACCAAGAGCACCCCGACCGACCCGGTCACGATCGTCGACACCGAGACCGAACGGCTGCTGCGCGAACGGCTCGCCGAGCTGCGACCCGACGACCCCATCGTGGGGGAGGAGGAGGGCGGTTCGGCCGTCGGTCATCAGGGCAAGCCGACGTGGGTGCTCGACCCGATCGACGGAACCGTCAACTTCCTCTACGGCATCGAGGCCTACGCGGTGTCGGTCGGCGTGCAGGTCGACGGCAGGTCGGTGGCGGGCGCCGTCGCGAACGTCCCCACCGGCGAGATCTTCTCCGCCGCCCTGGGTGCCGGGTCGCACGTCGCGCGCGACGGTGCGTCGACGCGGCTGCGGTGCAACCCGGTCGAGGACCTGTCGATGGCGTTGGTGGGCACCGGCTTCGCGTACTCCCCGCAGCGGCGTGTCCAGCAGGCCGAGGTGCTGGCCCGGTTGATCCCCGTCGTCCGCGACGTNCGGCGCGTCGGCTCNTGCGCGCTNGACCTNTGCATGGTGGCCGCCGGTCGCCTCGACGCCTACTACGAGCTCGGCGTCAACGTGTGGGACTGGTCGGCGGGNGCGCTGATCGCGGCGGAGGCCGGGGCGAAGCTGACGCTNCCACCGGTCTCCGACGCCGGGGAGGGCGGGCTCATCGTGGCGGCCGCGCCGGGTGTGGCGGCGCAGTTCGACGAGGCCCTGCGCGGGGCCGGCGCGATGTGACCGTCAGCAGGCGGCGGTGTGGATCTTCTTGATCAGTGCCGCGTCGGCCGGCTGGGTGGCGTCGGGCCGAAGGCTGGCGAGCACCGCGTCGATGTCGTCGTTGTGGCTGACGTCGGAGAACTCGGTGCCGACCGCCAAGTCGACGGTGTCGTCGGGGCGTTGGTCCTGGAAGAGTTCGGTGCACGGGGCGACGAGCCAGAGCGCCGCGGCGGCGGCCTGCCCGGCCGGTCCGAACCGGATCTGGCCCTGGCACTGCAGCCGGGTGTTCTCGTAGACGGTGTCGTTGCCCGCGGTCGGCGGGGCGAAGCCGAGGTCGCGCAGGGCCCCGGCGACCTCGCCGGCCTGCCCGCCCTGACCGCTGGCGTTGAGGACGCGAATCTTGGTGTCGGCGAGCTTCGCCGGCATGACGTCCATCATCGTCGTGGGGGTCACCGGCGTTCCGAGAGCCGTCTGGGTGGCGTCGGCCATCGGGGGCGGCGGGTTGCAGGCGGCCTGTTGCCGCACGTCGGGGGTCTGGTTGAACGCGACGACCCACACGATCAGGGTGACGACGGCAAGCGTCACCAGCACCACGATGCCCGGTATGACGTTGCGTCGGCGGAACGGCCGACCGTGCTTGTCGAACGCCGTGCCGGAGGTGATCTGCGCTACCACCCCTGCACTGTAAGGGCAGGGGTGCTCGGCGGTCGCCACCAGGTCTTTTGTCTCGTGATATAAATCACAATCAATCTGGCGCCTCCTTGGGCACGAATCGTTTGGCGGATGCGTTCAGCGCTGATACAAAGCTCTGTCGCACCACGACGGAACGACAAGGAGGGGATGAGATGGCTACCGATTACGACGCTCCCCGGCGCACCGAGACCGACGACGTCTCCGAGGATTCGCTCGAAGAACTCAAGGCCCGGCGCAACGAGGCGCAATCGGCGGTCGTGGACGTAGACGAGTCCGAGACCGCCGAATCATTCGAGCTGCCCGGGGCCGACCTCTCGGGTGAGGAACTGTCGGTGCGGGTGGTACCGAAGCAGGCCGACGAGTTCACCTGCTCGAGCTGCTTCCTCGTGCATCACCGCAGCCGCCTGGCCACCGAAAAGGGCGGCACGATGATCTGCACCGACTGCGCCGCCTGATCCGTCAGCTCCGCAATGCCGCCAGGACGCGATCCGGGCGGCGGCAACTCACCAGCCAGTAGGGCGTCGGATCGTCGGGATCGTCCAGGACGACGAGCACCATCGGCTTGATCCACGCCCGATGCACGACGTAGGCGGCGGGGTCGAGCTGGCGACCGAGCGCCGCGGACTTCGCCGATCTGGGCACCTCCGCCGATCTGGAGATCACCGACACGGGCAGATGCGCCGACCCGACCCACAGCTCGGTCGCCGCCCCGTCACCGTCGGAGGTGCTCACCACGCGGACCTCCACCCGTCCCAACCACACCAGGACCGCCGCCGCCACGGGCAGCAGCAGTGCGTACGGCAGCCAGTTCGGCAGCGACCGCACGCCCAGGTTCACCTCGTAGGCGATGATGGCGGCCAGCAGGAAGGCGGGCAGGCACCACCAGAGGGGCACTCTCAATCGTTCGTGGTAACGCACCGTTTCGGTGGCTGCGCGCGTGTCCGACACCCGGCCAAGAGTAATCTCCGTGGTCGTGTCCACCTCTCTTGCGGTCGTGCGGCTGGACCGTGATCTGCCCCTGCCGACGCGGGCGCATGCCGGTGACGCCGGCGTCGACCTGTACAGCGCCGTCGACATCGTGCTCGCCCCGGGGCGGCGTGCCCTGGTTCCCACCGGCCTTGCGGTGGCCATTCCGTACGGGATGGTCGGTCTGATTCATCCGCGGTCGGGACTCGCCACGCGCGTCGGGCTGTCGATCGTCAACACCCCCGGTACCGTCGACGCGGGTTACCGAGGGGAGATCAAGGTGACCCTGATCAATCTCGACCCCGAGGAACCGATCATCGTGCGACGCGGCGACCGCATCGCGCAGCTTCTGGTTCAGCGGGTCGAGCTACCCGAGTTGGTCGAGGTCGCGTCGTTCGACGAGGCCGGACTGGCTGACACCACCCGTGGCGCAGGCGGCCACGGTTCCTCCGGCGGACACGAGAGTTT
>Ga0055540_1000660_pt1 | contig 24172 bp, 32 predicted proteins | sample AraplaCvi_mMS_r2_2_FD_55040 | JGI IMG/M metagenome (GOLD analysis project Ga0055540, IMG submission 55040) | Arabidopsis root microbial communities from North Carolina, USA - plate scrape MF_Cvi_mMS_r2 | ecosystem: Host-associated > Plants > Roots > Endosphere | place: USA: North Carolina
ATGCCGCCGATGCTCACGACGAGCAGCGAGCCGACGAGAAGAAGCGTCGCGTTCTTCTCGAGGATCTGATGTTTATCTAGTATCGATGCCATGTCTCACCTCATTCGGCAGGCTGTGCTTGGGGCACGAAAGTGGTTGGGATTGCAGCTTCGTCGCGCAGATGGCCGCGGATCGTCATGAACACGTTCCAGGCCATGACGAGACCGCCCGCCAGGTAAAGCGTTCCGCCGACCGCGCGCAGCACGTAGTAGGGGAACATCGCCGCGACCGTCTCCGCGAAGGAGTAGACGAGGAAGCCCTGGGAATTGTATTCGCGCCACATCAGCCCCTGCTGGATGCCAGCAACCCAAAGCACGGCGGCGTAGACGACGATCCCGAGGGTTGCGAGCCAGAAGTGCCAGTTGACCATCCGCAGGCTGTAGAGACGCTCGCGTCCCCATAGCTTCGGCGTCAGGTAGTAGATCGCCCCGAAGGTGATCATTCCCACCCAACCGAGAGCGCCGGAATGCACGTGGCCGATCGTCCATTCGGTATAGTGGCTGAGCGAATTGACGGTTTTCACCGACATCATTGGGCCTTCGAAGGTAGACATCCCGTAAAAGGCGATGGCGACGATCATCATACGGATGATCGGATCGGTGCGGATCTTGTCCCAGGCGCCTGAAAGGGTCATGAGACCGTTGATCATGCCCCCCCAGGAGGGCATCCAGAGCATTATCGAGAAAACCATGCCGAGCGTCTGGGCCCAGTCGGGCAGCGCCGTGTAATGCAGATGATGCGGGCCGGCCCAGATGTACATGAAGATCAACGCCCAGAAGTGGATGATCGAGAGCCGGTATGAATAGACGGGTCGGTTGGCCTGCTTCGGCACGAAGTAGTACATCATGCCCAGGAAGCCGGCGGTGAGAAAGAAGCCGACGGCGTTGTGGCCGTACCACCATTGGGTCAGCGCGTCCTGGACGCCCGAGAAGACAGAATAGCTCTTGGAGCCAAGGAACGAGGCGGGAACCGCAAGGTTGTTGACCACGTGCAGCATCGCGATGGTGACGATGAAGCTGAGATAGAACCAGTTTGCCACGTAGATGTGCGGCTCTTTGCGCTTCAGGATCGTTCCAAGATACACGGCGAGATAGGCGACCCAGACGATGGTAAGCCAGAGGTCGACGTACCACTCGGGTTCGGCATATTCACGAGCCTGGGTGATTCCGAGAACATATCCGGTCGCAGCCATCACGATGAAAAGCTGGTAACCCCAGAATACGAACCAGGCCAGGCTGCCACCGAAAAGACGTGCGCGACAGGTGCGTTGCACCACGTAGAACGACGTCATGATCAGCGCATTGCCGCCGAAGGCGAAGATGACCGCCGATGTATGAACGGGCCGCAGCCTTCCGAAATTGAGATAGGGGGCGATGTTGAGGTCGGGATAGGCCAGTTGCAGCGCGATGACCACGCCAACCAGGAAGCCGACCACGCCCCAGAATACCGTGGCGATCAGGCCATACCGTATCACCTCGTCAAAATAGCCTGATATATCGACTTTCCGCCGTTGGCCTGCCGGCGAAAAATCAACGTTCCTGACCAGCAGGGCAGCACCCGCGAGCAGGCAGAAGCAGAGAATACCCATGTGGACTGCAAAGAGGTGGTCATGTGCGAATGCCGCTCCTAGCAGCGCCAGAAACGCCGCGACCGTAATCACCATCGTTTCCGTTGTGTAATTCATGATATCGTCCTCAGTGCACAGACGGCCGCTTTCCGGCCGGCTTTTTGGTACTTGCGCCAGGACTGTCATGAAGACGGTGCTGGCGTCTTGATCCAAGTCAAACTAGGCCAGCGTTTTCCCACTATGTGCGGGGTTGCTTCATTCGTGAAAGGGCTTGGACGCCAGTCTGATAGCTACGCTGAAACGACAAACACGAAGATGCACATCAGCACTTTTCGGAGGAACTGCACGCCGCAGCCGAGCGACCCAGATGCTTTTCTCGCTTGCGCAATCTCTGCAGGTCAGGGGGTGTAGGCCGGCGAGAGGACATGCGTGAAGTACGACGTCGAGCCGTCGCCAATGGAGCGATGCGCGGTCCATCTCGGACTATGTTTAGGCGGAGAGCAGGTGGGGCGTGACCTTCAACGTCAAGGCGGTGCTGTGATCATGTTCGCCTTCAGCCGGCGAGAGATGATGGCCGATCTGGTGAAGACACGCGGCCGCGGAAAACCCGCATCGGCTCTGTGGCTGCAGCTTATTTGTGAGGCGAATAGGGTCCTCGTCGACGGCTGTGCGGAGCCGTGCATTGAGCGGGAAAAAGATTGGGACCACACAAGCAGTGAAGGCCCCGCCAAGATGATCTCGAACTGTCGTAGGATCTAACGCTCTTATTCTGCGAGCATTGCAGGTGAGCTTTTCTCTCCGCCGGTTCGTTCATTGCGAGGTCTTTCGAACGCAGAGCGGCGTCGAGTGAATTCGAGCCTTAGGGCTTCAGTTATGCGATATCACGAGATTCACGCCGGCCGAGAAAACCCTGTTAATCCACGTTCGTTCACCTCGTGTACGACCCTTGAGACGGCACCCTGTTCTAGATCAAGGTGGTTCATCAACGCGGACTGCGCCCGGTCCGTTGCCACGCCTAATTCAGACATTGCGGCACTTAGTCTTCCGAGGCTTTTGACAAACGCGGGCCGAAGATCCGACGCGGTTATTTCCATTCGTAAAGGGTGAGTACAAAAACAAAATCGGTGGACGATTTTGCAAGCCTCACAATTGGCCGCTTCCTCGGCGATTTTTGCGAATATCGCTTCTGTCCTTAAGGCGAGTTCGTCAGGGGACAATTTGTCCGACACGCTCCAGCTCTCTGGCGCCTGCGGCCGCATTCGATTTAAGGCCGAAATGAGGGTCTCGCGTCCAACAACATAAAAATCCAACAGTGTATTTTCTGACATCGGTCTCGTGAAAAAACCTCTCTGAGGGATGTATTGGATCTTCCCTTCCGCCGCCAGCCGCTGAAGTGCTTCGCGTACTGGGGTTCGACCAATATCGAGCTTAGACGCCAGATCCTGTTCCCTGAGATGTTGGTCCGGCACACGGCCGTAACTGTGCAGCAATCGCCGAATAGCATCGTAGGCAATATCGGCCTTTGCAGGTTCTGGTTCAATGTCAAAATTTAAAGCGACCCCGCGACGTGGAGGCGCGTTCTTGCAACACCGCATTTGATAGTTTTCCTCTGTCGATGTCCTTTAAGGACTCTACAGGATCTTATTCGTTGATGTCGGGCGTCGTTCCGAATTCAAGGCTGAAAATATTTTGGCCCCCCTATACCGGCACGAGTTTTGGCCCGAGCGAGATTCGCCGGCCTGTATTACAGCCGCGGTTGGCTTTTATCACTTTCTCTCGCAGTTGAGTTCAATGCCATGCGCAAGAGGTCGCGGTCACGTTCTCCAGCTACAAGGCTGACCTTCATCTCTGGCCTGTCAATTCTGGCTTTGTATGTGTGCATGTTGTCACGTCGGTTCATCTGAGTCTCCCTTCGCTGACCGGGGTAGGCCCCCGTGCCGCGTGTTGAGCAGATCTAGACGGCGGCTCGCCACAGATCAATATATAAGGATAATATATTTTTTGATATTTTGGGGTTATCGCTCGAGCGCAAGTTTTTGTATTTTAGCTTTCTGAGGATGACTAAGTAAACGTATAATACTGTACGTATTAATCAAACACCTGCGGATGTTCGGTCACACGATTCTCAGTTGGCGAGTCGCAAAATCTTTAACTGGCCATGTTCGCTTACCAATCGCTCAAGCAGCCGGATAAGTTCCTCGTCTTGCTAGACACTTCCAACATTTTAGGTGGCTCGATTAGTTCCTCACCTCGGAGCCGATGGCGACGGGAGTGAATTTCTTCGAGAAAATCAAACAACATAGGAAACGCAATGGAAGTGTATCATCGCGGTTGTCAGGGTAAGGGATCAGGCACTTTCAAGCGCGTGGGTAACGAAGACTTTGGCTTAACGCCTTGGATCTCATGTATTTATCAACCTGTAGGTGGAGTTAATGCGCAAGACCGACAAGCTGACGCTGGTGATGCTTGATCGATCGGTGTCGCAAGCCATGCAGCGGCGGCGTATTCGCTGTTTGCCTTCTAGACGGCTCTCTTTAGCACGGAGATCGAAGGTAGAATTCCGACGTGCAGTTGGACAGAGCCGTAATTTCACAATCGCTGCGAGGTCTCGCGCCAACAGCCCGACCGCGGGGAACACCATATGAGTCGGTTCAAATCAGTCCCGCACGCCAGCAGTTCCTCATCACTTACATCCGATCCACAACCTCTTCCATCTTGGCCGCAACCGAACGAGCACTGCTGAACATCGAAAACTGCGAAACGCCGCCATAAATACGTGGCAGGAAATCACCCTCTCGCCCGCCGCATGGCATCCTATGCTCGACTGAACCGCCCCGGGTTTGCCGGAGGCCATTTGGTTTAAGTTATGCGGCCATAGCTGGTTCGTCCAGGGTGGCATAATACTGCTTCTCGGCTTCGGCAGGCGGGATGTTGCCGATGGGCTCAAGAAGCCGTCGATGGTTGAACCAGTCAACCCATTCCAGGGTGGCGAATTCAACCGCTTCGAAGTTGCGCCACGGCCCTCTCCGATGAATGACCTCGGCCTTGTAGAGGCCGTTGATCGTTTCCGCGAGCGCATTGTCGTAGCTGTCACCGATACTTCCGACCGAAGGCTCGATACCTGCCTCGGCCAGTCGCTCGGAATATTTGATCGAGACGTACTGAACGCCACGATCGCTGTGATGGACGAGGCCGCCGCCACGAACGGGACGCCGTTCATGAAGAGCCTGTTCCAAGGCATCGAGGACAAACCCGGCATGGGCGGGTCCGGCTTACTCGCCAGCCGACAATGCGGCGGGCAAAGGCGTCGATGACGAACGCCACGTAAACGAAGCCAGCCCAGGTGGCGACGTAGGTGAAGTTGGAAAGCCGCAACATGTTCGGCCTCGGCGCTTTGAATTGGCGATTGACCCGGTCGAGCGGGCAAGGGGCGGCCTTGTCCGCCACAGTGGTTTTGACGGGCTTGCCGCGAATGATGCCCTGAAGCCCCATCGTTCTCATGAGACGAGCAACGGTGCACCGGGCGACATCGAAGCCCTCCCGCTGCAACTGCCGCCAGACTTTCCGCACGCCATAGACCTGGAAGTTCTCATTGAGCACCCGGCGTATCTCGATCTTCCAAGCAATGTCACCGCGGGCGCGGACCGAAAGCCGGTCCACGTCTTCACGCTTGGCGATGTTCTCGTAATAGGTGGACGGGGCAATCGGCAGCAGCCTGCAGATCGGCTCGACCCCAAACACCCCACGGTGTTCATCGATGAAGGAAATCATCGCTTCAGTGGGCGGTCGAGCTCCGCCATCGCAAAATAAGCAGAGGCTTTGCGCAATATCTCGTTGGCCTGACGAAGCTCACGGTTCTCCCGCTCAAGAGCCTTCATCTTCTCGGCCATGTCGCTCGGAATGCCGGGACGTGAGCCGCTATCCACTTCCGCCTTCTTCACCCATTCATCGAGCGTCTGCGCCGTGCAGCCGATCTTGGCCGCTATCGAGGACACCGCCGCCCAACGCGAGGAATACTCGCCTTCGTGATCCAAAACCATCCGCACCGCTCGGGCGCGAACTTCAGGTGAAAATTTGTTTGTTGTCTTGTTTGTCATGGCTCCACTTTCTCAGAAGTTGGAGCCTCCGGCAAACCCGGGGCGGTTCACGACCCAAGCTAAGGCAGCTACCGTATGGAGAGAGCTTGCCCATCTGTAGGCCGCTTGAGGGACCTCGCGCCTTAACTTGACACGAGGCCAGTAACGGTACAACGCTGGATGGATGAATTTGAAGCTCAGTTTCTGATTTTCACTACCTGCCAAGAGCCGCTTCCGCCGTCACGATTGAGCAGACGCGCACCCGTGACGCTGTATTTGAAGCCGCCTGCACCTACGCCGTTGGTATCCAAAGCACCTGCCAGCGTACCAAAGGTAGCTACCAAATATACGTCGTTTGTGTCGCTCAGATTTGGATCATTGCGTTTATTTTGGCTACTAATGAGGACGTACCAAGCGCCCGCAATCGTATCATCATTCAAAGTGGTGGTGGTTGCCACGGGATAACCGCTATCACCCGGCGGATTGCTGCTGAATAATGCCAAATAACTTTCATCTTGGTAACTTTGAAGGCGAATCTGATCACCGCTGCAAACGTTTTGTCCAGGGGTTTTAGAGGAGCCCGGCGCCGCCATTATTGTCCATTGCGTAGCAAGTTCTTGACCTGATAGGCTTGCATATGTTCCGACATTATCCACGGCACTGGGTACCTTTGATTCCCCGCCAACACCGAGGTAGCCGCCAAGCCCGACTCCTCCGTATGCGTTGATGATGCGCAATCTATCGCCGTATTTGAGATAATCGTCTGCCATTTTACCCTCCCCGTAGCGATGTGACGATCGAAGGATCGTTCCATCGTAGGTTTAATAATGCGTCTCACTTGAACCTGGGTTGGTGGCGCTAGTAAATAAGTAAAATTACTTAATTGAGCGGCCTTGTTGCGGATTTCAGACGTGAACCCGACCACCGTTCCAATCAAAGACCGGCCAATTTTCGGCACTGAAGATTACCTCCTGGGTCAGCAAGGTTTGGCATGGATACCTCGTGATGATCGAGGACATTTTGAGCCGGCAAAGAGAAGACTGAGCATGAGACATTACGATAAATGCTGCGAGGGAAGCGGGACCAGCTCCCGCGAGATTGTAGTCGTATTGGGAATAGCGCGCAGTACGCCCATTACACAAGGACTTCCGATATTCGCATCAACCTCGCAAGGCGGCCACCGGGAGCTTACCGAGCGATGTGACAAGCGGAGGCTTCAGTTTCTCACCAGGCCCGAGATTGAAGCGATTCTGGACTGTACGGATCGAAGCACATGGCTGGAACGCGGCGATCACACTCTTCTACTGCTGGCCGCGCGAACGGGGTGGCGGGGCTCTCCGAGGTCATCGATCTCGACCGAGACGCGGTAATGTTCGGCCGCGGTGGATAGGTGCAATACATCGGAAGAGGCCGCAAAGAGCGAGGTACGCCACTCACAAAGGACGCATAGCAAGCCCTTCGTTGCTTGGCTCAAGAAGCGTAGGAAACGAGGCGCAGCGGCCCTCTTTCCGAACATGCACGGCGGCAAGGTCAGCGTGCAGGCGCTGCTGAACAGTTTCGCCCAGGCGCGCGTGCACTGCGTCTCCGAGAGTGGCTCGGGACATCAGCGGCCGTGAGTTGTTGCTCAGCACGTCGGCAAAGCTAAGTAATAGTACCTATTTAAGTGAATCCTTTTTTAGCTCACAGTGGTTATCACAACATACGAAAAGGGTACCTTTATACGACCACTACACCCAAAAGAATGATCGGCTATCGGCAACTATAGATTGCGTATAGCGGGACGCATGACTTCAAAAGAGGAGAATGGAAATGGCTTATGCGAGAAATCCCTTTCTTCAAGCATCGCGTGCAGCAACATCGTCGACAAAACCTAGCCGCGGTTTTTGGACTTCGCCAGCTGGAAAACACCTACGTCTAGCCAAGAACTGCTTCGCATTGGCGAAACAGCACAGGGCGGCAGGCAACAAGAAGAAGTATTGGAGCCTGCTGAATGCCGGCCGCAGTGCTTTGGCGCTTTCCCGGCACGAGGTGTCCCTTTGGAAGCGCGGGCAGAGTGTCCGGCGCAGGTCTTACGCGATCCATCGCGCCGTCTAGGTGTGTCCCTCCGGCGCGGAATGTATTCTCGCGAGTGCATTCCGCGGCAATTGTTTCTGCGCAGCCCGAGACAACGGTCTTTTGGCTGTATTTCGGTCTAAGGAGGAATAACTGAGATGAGCGACTCGTTGCTTTTTGGATATTCGGTAGAAGAGAACGACGGCAAGTTCGTCATCACGTTGGCGGGGAAGCTGGCTGTTCTGATTATGCAAGATATTGGGGCAAACATCGAACCCGAAGCTTCTGGCACTGCCTGCTTGCCCATGATGTTTCCCTATAGCCTGCTTGCATCCCATGCCGTCCGGATGAGCTCTCAGGCCGCTGTCGAGGAGGGACAGAAGAGCGAGTCCACGCTCTCCGACATCTTTGCACAGGGCTTTGACAAGGATTTAGGAGAATTCGATCGCCAACTCGAACGTTATCAGGCTCTGCTATCGCCAGCTGGATCGAACGGGCGCGGGCACGAGACGCCGGTTGCCGTGAATGAAGCCGCCGATGTCGCTAAAACAAAAACGGTCGTCTCCAAAAATTAAGAGGATAGAAGGAGAGCAACAATGGTTCAGCTGTCCCGAGAGGAGACTTTTCTCCTACTGACTTGTAGACCGGACCTGACGCCCTCCGATGATGTGCGCCTGCAGCGGATTGTCGACTCGGATCTGGATTGGTCATTCGTCCTTTGGCGTGCCGAGAGCTATCAGACATTGCCGTTGTGCGGTTTCCACCTCAATAGACTAGCCTTGCTTCCCCGGACACCAGAATGGGTCGTCCACTACATACATATGTGGTCGCAGTTGTCGAAGGCGCGGAGCGAGGTACAATTCCGTCGCCTTGGTGAACTTCTAGGACATTTTCGTGCGTGCGATCTGGAACACTATTTGTTCAAGGGTCCTCTATTGGCAGCTCTGCTCTATTCCGACCCGGCACTGCGCCCGATGCAGGATTTGGACATTATGGTGCGCAAAGCAGATGTCTGGCGAGTGCAGAAAGAGCTTTACCGATTGGGTTATCAGCACGGAGTATTCAATCCGGCGGATGGTGTCTTCACACACATGTTCCGCAAGATCACACACCAGACGCTCGAGCATAAGTACGCGCTACATTCAGTCACTATGGTCGAGGAGATTCGGCCGAAGTTCGACACGACCCTAATCGCGCCAGAATGGCGAACGCGGCAGATCAAATCCTTCGTCCAAGACGATGGCTCGGTGCGGATGCCGGTGTTCGTCGACATCCACTTCAGTCTTGGAGCTGGCATGGAGGAGGTAGACGTCTGGCGCGGCGCCGGTCCCCGCAGGTTGCTCGGTCGAGAAGTGCATTGTCTGTCGCTGACTAGCGTTCTGTGGTTCAGCGCTGCCCGCATCTATTTTGAAGCCTACCAACATGGCACCCTGAAATTGCAGATGCTGGGCGACATCGACGCGCTGTTGCGCCTTCATGCCGAGGACATCGACTGGCCCGAGTTGCTTGCGGTTGCGGGCAAGTACGGCTTTTCAGCTGCAATCTTCTACGTCCTTGAACAGGTTCGTCGCCTCTTTGATGCGCCGGTTCCTTTGAAGGTGTTGGCGCTTCTGATGCCAGATCAGCAAGGACGGCCGGATGAAGCGGACTTCGGAGACATTGTCCCTAAGCTGTTATCGCGTACAGTCATCAGTGATCTTCAGCTCGCTTGAGGCGGGACCCGCGGCCGGCCTTGCGGCACGGCAATTACAACATGGCTAAGCTATTGCAGCTAGCGGTCAAAGGTGGTCGCCGCCTGGCAAGCCGATCCTTATATGAGGAGCAAACGGTGGAACGCGTAGCAATAATCGGTGGAGGGCCGGCCGGCCTGGCAGTTGGCCAGGCTCTTGCCAAACAGCGTATTAAATTCCTCTTGTTCGAGGCTGGCCGTACGCTTGCAGAACGTAAGCATGACGTGGCAGACCATCTAGGAAGCGGAATTGGTGGTGCCGGCCTTTTCTCCGACGGCAAGTTCAGCTTTTTTCCATCCGGCACACATCTTTACACGCTAGAGGGCCGTTGCCGTCTTGAGGATGCCTATGGCGCCATCGAACGCCAGCTGGCGGAGGTGGGCATTCCGGCGCCCCCTTTTGATCCGGACACCGAAACCAGCTTTCTCGGCACGGGCCACCCCATGATATGCAAGGACTATCCGTCGACCTACGGCTCGTTGGCGCAGCGAAACGCGCTGATAGCCGCCATGATGCATGAGTTCAGCAACCTCATCTTGGCCAACACGCGCGTGGAAGTGATCATTCCCTCGCCACAAGGCTACCTCGTGCAAAGTCGTGGAGCGGACGGCGATCTGAGAGAGGAGTTTTTCACCCATCTTGCGATCGCAACTGGGCGCTTCGGTCCGCAGGCACTACGGTCCATGATGACGGCGCCGATCGCCATGACCGACCTGCGATACGAGTTTGGTATCCGTATCGAACATCCTAACGGAGTTGGGTTCCTTAAGGCCGTTAAACGCCCAGACGTGAAATACATTCTCGATGCGGCGTGTACGGAAGTGCGAACCTTTTGCACTTGTCGCGACGGGGAGGTTTGGATGATCCCCTATGGTGGCACTGCTGCTCTTTCCGGTCGGTCGGACGGACCCCCGACCGGCTACTCCAATTTCGGTTTACTGGCGCGCTTCGGCGGGAATAATCTCGACAGAGGTCGACAGATTTGGGCCGATTTGCAACAGCGGTTGGGGAGCGATACGACGGCGACATGGCAGCCACTCACCGAATTCCTAGATCGCCCTTCCATATCCCAAGCGCTTGAATTCGGAAAGGCTGATCGTCCCTGGTTCCCGCGGCAGAAGTTCAGCAGGGGCGACGTGGCCGCTCTATTACATCCCGAACTCTATAGGATCCTCGCCGAAAGCGCGCGTATGCTCATCACGCAGTTTCCGGACATGGCGACGCCAGAGACTGTCTGCATTTTCCCATCAGTCGAGGGTGTTGGTGCCTTCCCGACCGTTGATGCCGCCCTGCAGAATCATAGTGGGCGGATCTGGTATTGCGGCGATGTCGTCGGCCGGTTTCGCGGCCTCGTCCCCGCCCTTGTCAGCGGACATTATGTCGGAGCCTCCATCGCGGCATGTCTTCGCGAAACTGCGGCCGAGGAGTTACATGATGTGCAGACAATTGCTGCACAATAAACTGGCGCGGAAGTACACATCCGAAAATCCGAGCCGATCAACGGGCGGCAATACTGCGATAAGCGCAGACCATTCGCGGGAGGTAGTGGAGCATGCTTATAGCAATCGAAGGAATTGATGGAGCGGGCAAGACTCATATTGCCCGAAAGTTGGCTCATAACCTGCGTGATGGGGGGTATCTGGCCCGTTATTTGAATAAGAGCGACATAGAGTTCGGAGACGCTTTCACTGATAGTCGGCTTCGACTGCTAAAGGAAATCATTTGGCCTGAACAGGGCGAACCGAAGATTGACCTGCTAGGAACCCATTTTTATTTGTTTTTGCTCGCATCCTGGTTTTCTGCCGTGGGCCAAATGCTTCGCAGAGAGCCAAGGTTTGGCAATCTCATCACCGTTATGGACGGTTCGCAGTTCAGAGTGGTCGCCAAAGCGCATTGCCGAGCGAAGATCGACAGAGCCCAGCTTCTCGATTATTTCGATCGGGCTGCCGAGCCTGATCTCGTCGTCCTGTTGGAGATAGAGCCGCATGTATCTTGGCACCGGCGCACGGTCTTCAAAGAGACCGAGATTGGGCGTTGGGACGGTTATCGCGGCAATCCGCGCGACGCTTACTGCGCCTATCAGACAAAGATTCAGACCGTCTTGCAGGAGATGGCTTGCGAACGTGGTTGGCTTGTCGTTCCTCAGAATGAAGATACACGCGATACCGATGTCGTTGATTGCATTTTGCAGCACATTGCCGCGCAACACGACGTCGAGGAATACCACCTGGCTAGGACGGCTACACCGTGTGAATAAAATTACTGCAAATCGCCAACCCAACTTACATCGGTAGCTGCCATTTCTTGACCAATGCGCCATCACGCCGCTTTTCCAGGAGTTTGAACGACGGTTTAAAGAAGTTTGCGAACCAACGCATTGAACGGTATAGGTCCGCGAGCGTCGCCGCAGCTTCAACGCCTTCGTGGCGATGATAGCCGGCAATCCCCGCCGGACGACCAATCCGTTCTTTTGCTCGACACCTTTAGGCCCTCCTTATCACTTCGCAGGACCATCGACGGCGGCGTTGGCCGGCGACGCGTGAAAACTAGGTAATTTCACTCATTTAAACGACCGGGGGTCTAATGCATTCTTGCACTATGATGGGGGGCAGAATGATAAGATTTTACGTCGGTCGCCACGAATCACACGGGCAAGCAATGGAGAAAATCTGTTGCTTTCGGCACGAGCAATTCGTGGAAAGGCTTGGCTGGGGGGCGCTTCGTAGAAATGATGGATTGGAAATCGACCAGTTCGATCACGACCGTGCGCTGCATACGCGATTGCTCCCGACGACTGAACCTCATCTCTCATCGGATGTTTATCCGCAGATCATGAAAGGGCAAGCATGGCCGCGTTCACCCGAGATCGTACCAATCCAGGCAAAGCCTTCCATGTCTGGCTTGAGGAAACATCATCAACTCTATTCTATCCAAGGAAACACCCTCTTGCTCGAGCCGGAGGTTCGAAATCCGCTGAAGCCCGATGCTACTTTGTACTAGGTCAAGCCAGCTCTGACATCAGGTCCGGGCCATTTGCAAAGTACATTGTTATAAGCAAAGGCGGAGCTGTTGACCTGGTTTCGTTGTCTGGGCAACTTTGCCAAAGATACAGACAAGGCTCCTCTTCGCTGGGTTTTTCGTCTACAGTGGCTACTCGGAGAGTTAGCTCCTACCGGAAGCGACCATGAAAAATGCTGCCTTGAGTAGCATGTCCTGGAGGGAAGAGTGGACAGCGAGGCGTTGGCAACGGCAAATGTAATGTTCGACTTTATATCAGACGCTGCACTAGCGAAGAGCAGTGAGGATATCCTGATGTCATTGAACAGAACAGCGAGCCACTTTGGTTTTAGTTGTTTTGCAATGTCCGGCATACCCTTGCCTACGGAGCGCATCGATCCGTATTTCTTATTGAACGCATGGCCCTATGAGTGGTTTGAACGTTATTCAACGGGCAATTACGTCCATGCCGATCCCGTGATCCATCTGAGTAAAATGCAAGACGGTGCCTTTGTGTGGTCGGAAGCACTGCAGGGTCAAGAGCTCGGCCGTCATGCGCGCCGGATTATGATGGAGGCCCGAGAGTTCAAAATGAAGGATGGTTACAGTGTGCCCCTGCATACCGCCGACGGCTTTCAAGCAATTATCACTTTCGGGTCAGAGAAGGTGGATCTGTCGCGAGCTGCCAGAGGAGCGCTACATATCATATCAATTTACGCCCATAACACAGTGCGCAGCATGTTAACGAAAAACGTGAGCTCCCAAGACAGGCGCCTTTTAAGAATAACTGCGCGTGAACGCGAGATCATTCAGTGGTGCGCTGCGGGCAAGACAGCGGTGGAGATCGCGGCAATTCTAGGCCGCTCGCATAGAACCATCCAAAATGAGATACTCAATGTTCAACGCAAGCTCGATGTAGTCAATTCGGCGCAGATGATAGCGGAGAGTTTTCGTTACGGAATCCTTCGGTAAAGTAACGCCCTCCTGGGCAGGACCATCGACGACGGCGTTGGCCGGCGACGCGTGAAAACTAGGTAATTTCACTCATTTAAACGACCGGGGATCTAATGCATTCTTGCACTATGATGGGGGGCAGAATGATAAGATTTTACGTCGGTCGCCACGAATCACACGGGCAAGCAATGGAGAAAATTTGGCGCTTTCGGCACGAGCAATTCGTGGAAAGGCTTGGCTGGGAGGCGCTTCGTAGAAATGATGGATTGGAAATCGACCAGTTCGATCACGACCGTGCGCTGCACCTTGCATTGTTCTTCAAAGACACTGTCGTGGGATATACGCGATTGCTCCCGACGACTGAACCTCATCTCTTATCGGATGTTTATCCGCAGATCGTGAAAGGGCAAGCATGGCCGCGTTCGCCCGAGATATTCGAGTGGACCCGATGTATTGTCGCGGAGGGTCAAATTCTAATAAATGGGGTATCGGCGTCACATGTCTTGATGACCGGCGTGATGGAATTTTGCCTTGTTGCCGGCATAACCTCGGTGATCGTCGAAACGCACCCGAAGCTCGTGCAACTCTTAGTCTCAACCGGTTGGAGCGTAACCGAGCTTGGTCCGCCTTCGCTGCTCAATGGCGTATTAATCGTACCAATCCAGGCAAAGCCTTCCATGTCTGGCTTGAGGAAGCATCATCAACTCTATTCTATCGAAGGAAGCACCCTCTTGCTCGAGCCGGAGGCTCGAAATCCGCTGAAGCCCGAAGCTACCTTGCACCATTTGCATTACTGTGAATTCATGGCGAAGCGCGACTTGCAGGCTGATAGAGGCTAACTGGTGCGCCTGATTCACCCGACCGAATTGTGTCAGACCGCTCGTCCGGTCCGTCATCGAGGCATGCGTGCTGCGGAAGATGCCATGCTTGTCGCTGTAGAACGCGATCGGCTTGCCCCATTGCTGCAAATAAGCATTCGTCGCGTGCAGATAGTCGAAGGTGTTCTCTGAAGTCGCAAAGCGCACATGCAACAGCTTGCCGGTGGCATCGTCGATATAAACGAGCAGGGCGCATTTGCGGCCACGGTTCTCGAACCACCAATGAAGCGAGCCGTTGATCTGAACGAGTTCGCCGAAACAATCACGCCGGCCGCGCGGTTGGAAGATTCGCTGATGGCAATCCGGTGGCGTTCGATCAGCTTCTCGGCCGCCAGCGTCGGGCCAAAATCGAGATAGCGTTCGCGGATCAGGTCTAGCGCCGCTTTGCGAAACCCCTCACTGTGGCGCCGGTTGCTCGGACGGCCGCGCTTCTTCGAGACGAGACCGTCAGCGCCATGACTGTCGCATCTCTAACTGGCCTATGTGTCGCATTACTAAATAACCCTGAAGAAGCTAACCCAAGTGCATCACGCCTGTTTTGCAGAGTAGGGGATCACCTATCTTCGTGCAAATGCGCCATAAACACCTCGGTCGGCGTCCTGTATCCGAGGCATTTGCGCGGTCGTTGACATGACGCGTGAGGTGGGTCGCGTTGCGACACAACTGCCAGATCTGTGGTGCCCGGCAGGAAGCGTCGAATGCGCTTGTTGCTGTTCTCGACGGTCCCTTTTTGCCAAGGCGCACTTGGGTCGCAAAACCAACTGCACGCACCGATCCCTTCTTCTAAAGCCTTCAGTTTGCGGGAGAACCATTCCGGCTTCGTCGCATAGTCGTTGTTGTCACGATAAGCTCTGTAAACACCACACGCTTCATGCGTAGCCATGTCGATAGCTACATCAAAGAAGCCAGCCGGGAAGGCCGAAGGTATTTCAAAAGCGCTGGCGCTGAAGAGCTTGACTTGATCCGGTCGCCTTCCGGCAATCGCTTCCGCTAAGTTCCTATGCGCGTCCTCCCGCTGCATTTCGCCCGGTGGCGTCCAATAGAGACCGGAAAGGTCCATCTCATCTTCATCATGCACGGCTTCGCTGACGGCCGATTGCTCCAGCATCGTCGTTTCTCCTCAGTACAGATTTTCAGATTGGCGGCCGCCTCGCCGGGATGTTCTTATTATGTTCTCATCCGGATGCGAGTCATCAATCTTAGTCAATTGCTTTTTAAGACGTTGCTGATGGGATGGAGGCATGACAAAGCCGCCAAAATCAAAGCCGCTCTTGCGGGATGCTGATCGGCCCGTTCGTTCCCGGCCACGCAAGCCGCGAGATCCTGCTCAGCCAAACCTTCCCCTCGACCCCATACCGGATCGCATTGAGCCGTGTCTGGCGCTTCTGAAGCCAAAGCCGCCCAAAGGGCCGCAATGGGCTTTCGAAGTGAAATGGGATGGCTATCGCCTTTCGGTCCTTATCGAGCCGACCCGCATTCGCATCTTGACGCGCGGCGGCCACGACTGGATGAGCTATAAACGTCGCGATGCCATTGCTGAGACTTGTGCACACTAAGACCAGAACGTTGGTATATACTTGCAGAGGCTAACGATAACGGTCTGCACCTGGGTGAGAAGCAGGACCGCCTCATCCGGCCAGTGGGCGTATTCGGCATACGTCAAGATGTTAACGTACAGGGCGCGTTCAAAGGCGCAGGCGTCATTGAATCTTTCCCAGTTCTCTTGCGCGTGACCGCTGATTGTACTAGCGGAGGCGAGGGATGCGGAGGTGAGAAGCGAGCCCGGAATTGCAATTACATTCATCGGAAGAGAACCTATTCTGGGTTGCGCTGGTGTAAGCAAGGGTTTACCCCTCAGGTTCAGTGCTGGTGGTGACGCACTCATCCCTCTGGACATCACGAACTCCTATGGCGCTTGAAAGCTCAGTTCCTCGAGCAAGAGCGGTGCCAGTTTGAGAAACTCCACTTTTTAGCTGGATATGCCCCTTCTTCGTTCCTTTTCGAACCTCTTTGCTACGGGCTTGGTCTGGAGTGTGACAGAGCCACTTGTGGCTGACTTCGTCCGTCGCGAGATCTAGAATCTTCGGGCGTCTGCTGGCGGCGACAGATCGGTTACTCTTTGCGCCGAGATCTCCTTTTGAGGACTGGCCGTTCGATTCCGTGCTGGCGCAAAGGGTAGCCGATCTGTCGCGGCGTATGACCAAGGAGCCGCGCGGCTTCTAGCCCGAACCCCCGGCCGTCGCCATAGCAACCGCTCTCTGTCGATACACCCGACTTTCCCTTTGCGGTTCGAGCAGGATGGCGGCGGCATCACGCACCGTTCGACCCAGAAGTACATGCGCCAAGTGCTTGCTCATCTACCGCTTTCAGGAGCCTCACGACATATGTGCGACATTGTCGTTATCGTTGGCGGCTTCGTGGCACGCCATGGAGTTTTTGTTCCGGTATTTTTATCCCTCTAAGTGTATGCGGCAGCACCAACTTTCGTTCTGCCCCATCAAACAGCTCAACTGGCACGACGCTTGAAAATTGTTCTCAGGCTGCGACGGAACTAGTCGCATCCTATGTCGCGGCATCGCCCCGGTCGGTTCGAACACGAAAAGGAAGTAATTATGACTGCTCTGCGTCAGATCGGGTTTTACGGAAAGGGAGGCATTGGCAAATCCACTACATCCCAGAATACGCTCGCCCTTTAACAGAAAGGAAACAAAATGCCGGTCCACATTGACCCAAATCGCAGGACGGTGCTCGCCGGGTTGCTCTCCCTTTGCGTGCCATGGCGGTCGGCGCACGCTCGTGCCATTGATCACGATGATGTGAAAGGGTTTCCCGACAGCACCTCGGGCTACCTCAAGGCTTTCCAGCCTTATCTCAAGGTCTTTACTGGCTGTGTGCCTTTCCCGGCCGTGGATGCCGAAGGCAACATCGGCGCTGGTCTGAAACCGTCGGGAGCGATGGACGGCCATTGCTCACGCAGCATCGGGCAGGTCTACGTGAGATCGGAAAAATTTAGAGGCCAGTGTGCAACAATGTACGCGTGGTACTTTCCTAAGGAGCAGAACGTCGACGGGGCTGGCAATCTGGGGCATCGGCATGGTTGGCAGAATATCATCGTCTGGACGGAGGCCTTCGATATCGAGGCGCGGTTGATCTCGATCAGCTATTCGAGCCATGGCTATTACACCCGCGAGAAAAATCCCCACATGCACGGAACACATCCGCTGGTCGGCTATCAGCGGAACCCGTTCCCGCTCAACCCTTCAGTCGTTGACACTAAGATTCGCGGCGGGTTACAGCCTGCGGTCAGTTGGTCCGACTTGACACCGGCAGCGCGGCAGACGCTGGAGACCTTCGACTTTGGTAAGGGGGTACCGTTCAACGAATACAACTGGTACTTCAATCTGAGCAAGGCTCGACTATGAGTAGTGGATGGGATGGGCAAGGGAATCCCGTGCCTGTCCTTATCTAAACACAACAGTACCTGGAGAACTAGCATGGCCGATCGCACGTCAAAGATAACGTCATCTACGGCCCGCGACTTTCGAACACTTTGGAAGCCTGAAATTCGCTTTCGACAGCTATCTCTCGACGGCGCTGCTTCGTTCGGAATGTCAGGTTAGAGGCACTGAGTCTTTCACCCACAGGATCCTCCGACATACGTGAAACTTCGAGCATGCGAGCGGTCTATCTCCAACAAAATCGGGCCGTTGGGATATGCGGTGCGTGGCTGGAAACGCACCGTCACGCGGCTTCCTGGAGCGCATTGGACGACGTTTTCGGCGTGCCTCAGGTAGATACTGATAGAGACCAAGCCCATAATCTTCCTTGCTGTAGATGAAGCGATAGATTGTCTCCTTACAAACGCGAATTCGACTGAGGCCGTCCGACAGCAGGCGCCCGGCAATCTGTTCCGGCGACCAGCGAGCCTCCAACTGTTGATGATCTCTGTGCACAACGTCGAGTGGCGCCGCAGCTTTCTCAGCCGGCGACGTCGGTCCTTGGCAGTGTCGTTCGCAACGGTGCTGTAATAACCGTCATAGTCCGGTAGTTCGCGATCGCGAAACGCGTTGCGTCGGATCTCGCGATAGATCGTCGAACGATGGCGGCCAAGCTGAAGTGCCATCTCGTTTACCGGAACTTTTGCCGCCACCATGTGACGCAGGCGTCGGCGATCGGCGAGGGTGATCTGCGAATAGCATCGAGACATGCCAAAATCTCCAAAGTGAAGCCGTTGAAATTACTGGCATGTCGCAATTGGAAATAGAATGTACCCCCTTACAATAGTTGTGGCGGCAGGGTTGGAATGTCCGTTTGTGTGCAAAGTAGAAGTGTCACTTTGGGCGCTTCTTCAGCCATTTAGAAATGCGACACTCGGCATGTCCACTTGCGCTTAGGCAAGCCCCCGAGCGGACCGGCTGGACCGGGTTGCAAGGGAAGGGAGGGGGCGGGTGAGATGCTTCCCTTCGGCTTTAGCTTTGACAGTTGGAGCAGCCAGTCATTCCGCCGCATCGAGGTCAGAGAGCGCTTGTCGCCGTCGGGCAATGACGGCGGGATCGTTCATGAAATCCGTCTTCCGACCCGGCTTGCGGCCCCGCGGCGTGTAGCCATTCTTCTCGCTGTTGGTCCTGACCTTGGGCGCCGGCAGTTGGTCCTGACGCTCCTTGATATAGGCCAGGACATCGCCGAGCCGCTTGTTCTCGGTGATCGCCGCATGCGTCACCCGCTGGTCCTTGTCGAACGTCTTGTAGGGCAGGGAATGACCTTTCCAGCGCACGTCCAGCCGGCCATCGGCATAGGCATAGGTCTCGACATAGCGGCCAACCAGGCCACGCGTCACCTCGGTCTCTTCCAGCATGATCCGCTGGCGCTCAAACGAAAACGTCAACTGCGACCCGACATAGCGCTGCTCACGCTTGCACAGGATCTCCTTCAGCCGGTCCGACGCAAGATTCATCGGCCGATGCAGATTATCGGACCGGGTAGGGGCGAGCGCAAACCGCGCATTGTAATGCTCTATGAAGTCAGGCAGGAACGCATTGCCTGCCTCCATGTCGCAGATATCGGCCAGCCGCAATTCCTTGACCAGCCGATCCTGCAGCGTCCGGTTCATCCGCTCGACGCGGCCCTTGGCCTGGCTTGAGTTTGCGCAGAGAATCTCGATGTTTAGCTCACAAAGCGCCCGCCCGAACTGGGTCATGCCCTGGCCACCCTTAGCCTCCTTCTTCGCCACCCGGAACACCGAATGCTTGTCGGAGTAGAAGGCCACAGGCGCGCCGTGATCGCGCAGGTAAAGCGCCAGCGCCTCGAAATAGCTGAAGGCGCTTTCCGAGCGCACGAAGCGCAACTGCATCAGCTTGCCCGTCGCATCGTCGACGAACACCAGCAGCGAGCATGGATCACCGCGGTCCTCGAACCAGCGATGCTCGGACCCGTCGATCTGCACCAGCTCGCCATAGGCTTCACGCCGCAAGCGCGGCTGATGAAACGTCCGCCGCTGCTTGCGCGAGAGCCACAGGCCCGCATCCACCATCCAGCCGCGCAACGTCTCGCGCGACACCCGCAACCCATCGCGCTCGGCAAGCTTCTCGGCCGCCAAGGTTGGTCCGAAGTCTGCATAGCGTTCGCGAACCAACGTCACGGCGTAATCCCGAACACCGTCGCTGATCCGGTTGTTCGACGGTCGGCCGATCGCCTTGTGCCGGATCGACGCCGCACCACCCGTGTTGATCCGCTCCAGCAGACGACGCACCTGGCGCGTACTCAGATCAAGCACATGTGCCGCCGACACCATCGTCATCCGGCCGGCGATCACTTTCGATAGAATCTCGATCCGCTGCAGATCACGATCTGCTCATCGCAATCAGTCCCATCCGCAATCTCCCAGGTCATCAAACAAGGGGAGAGTGACATTCCAACTTTGCAGAAACAGGACACTTTAACTTTGCGGTGTGACTTCTAATGTAAATGCAACAAGGGCTTAAAGGCTACTACAGGGCAAGGAGATCAGCCCTCGATCCGACCGGCTGGGCCGGGTTGAAAGGGCGGAGCGGGGGCGGGTGATGACGCACCCTTCGGCTTTAGCTTTCTCACTAGCAATTGTTCTTTTACCGCTCGATACTCGCTGGGACTTGCATGGCGCAGTTGGGGATCAAAGCCGCACGATGCTTCCGGAAATCAACCTGCAAGGTGACGTCGACATCGCCGCGCTGTCACCACTTCTTCGCGGCATGCTTCTTTCGGTTGCCTATGCTGACGGTGAGGGTGGCATAGGATTGACGGCGACCGGCGCCATGAACCGCAAGTTCGTGCATTGGGCCGCTGTGCACTTCCTCTGGCCAGGATTCACAGCCGAGGACCTCTACAGCATGAACAAGGTGCTCAATGAAAGCGACATGCCGCCGCTTTGGGTCGTGCGCGACATGGCCCGTCATCTGAAGCTTCTTCGTCGGAAAAAGGATGTGCTGCTGCCAACCAGACGCGGCCGGGAGTTTTTGGTGAACCCGCAAGCCTTCTTCGATCTGGTCGCCACGGATTATCTCTATTCCTATGTCCACGCCACCGAGCGGGAAGAGGAGGTCCGAGCGCGGTTACGCTGGTGGCGCATGTTCCTCAATCTTCTCAATATCAAGGCCAGAAAAGGTTGCGCGCCAATGGACGTTGTGAAAATCCTCTATCCAGAGCTGGCGCCTTTGTCGGACACCGAAATGACCATAGAAGCCTGGGAGTTGAAATCCGATCTTCAGTATGGCGTCTTCCAACGCTTATGCTGGCTCGGCTTGCTCTACGAGGCACGAGAGGGGCTCACTCTTCTGCAGGATGGATCCTTCCACAAGACGCTACTTTGGGCAGCTTGCCTGCAGTTGGGATCGGATACGCAAAGCGATATCGGCGTGCATTGACGATCTCTATTCTGCCGCTGGCTGCCTAATAACGCTTTCTCTCGCCGCGCAATCACCGCAGGATCATTCATAAAATCCGTCCTCCGCCCCAGCTTGCCGTCATTTGTTCACTTCACGCCTGAACACTTCAGCTGGGGTGCGGAAACCAAGGCATTTTCTCGGCGACTGTTCAACCGATCGATCAGTGATCGTATCGATTCATCAGGAACTGACAGGACAGCAGTATCCCTCGGCAGGTAACGCCGAATCCGCCGATTCATGTTCTCAACGGAGCCTTTTTGCCAGGGCGCAGACGGATCGCAGAACCATGCATCGGTTCCCATTCCCTGCTTCAGTCGCCGCCAGGAGACGAATTCAAATCCGCGATCAAACGTCAAACTTTGCCGGGCATGCCTGGGCAGGGGGCTGAGCACGTCGATGAGCCGCTCCATGATCGGCTTGGACTGCCGGTCGTTGTTCTTGAACAGCATGGTGAACCGGCTCGTCCGCTCAACAACCGTTGCCACATTGGCATTGCCCTGAACCCTTTCGAAGATCATGAGATCGGCTTCCCAGTGACCGAATTCCTTGCGATCGTTGATGGCTTCCGGCCGATGTTTGATCGAACGCTCATCTGGAAAGACTGGATTCTGCGGCTTGCGAGCATATCGCGGCCGGCGCTTTCTCCGCCGTTCCGGGAGAAGCCGCGCGAGTTGCTGCCGTTGTCCTTCTGGTGAATAGACATACCGGTAGATCGTCTCGTGACAGACGCTTGCCTTGGCCGCTGGTTCGATCTTCAGTCGTCCAGCAATCTGTTCCGGCGACCAGCCGGATTCCAACTTTCCGATCACTTCGTTCCGCAGATCCTCGCGACGAAAGAGCTTGCCGATCCGCCGGCGCCTGTCGCGCGCCATGTCGTTGGCGGTCATCGCCCAGTAGCCCTCGGCATCGGGGAATTCCTGATCGTGCCAGTAGTTGCGTTTTATCTCCCGGGAGATGGTCGCACGGTCCCGGCCGAGGCGTCTGGCGATCTCAGACTGGCTAAACTTCTGATCCAACATCCTGGAAATCGATCGGCGTTCGTCAAAACTCAAATGCGAAAAGGTACGGATCAAACCATGGCTCCCGAAAAGCAGGCAGCTTAGCGCCTTTGTTGCAGTTCGAGATAGAATGTACCCGGCTACACAAATTTGCGGCGCAATCTATCTTATGGAACCTTAGGCCAGTAATCGGTTATAGGTTGTCCGTAATCCCGTGACTTAGCATGCTCCAACTCGACCGTCGACGACTCTCGCAGGTCTCGCGATTGGCGATCATGTTTTTGAATTGTAGCGGCCTACCGGCTCAAGAATCATATTCTTTGCCGCATTGACGTCCTGCCAGCCGTCTATCTTCACCCACGTGCTGGGCTTCAGATCGTTGTAGTACGCGAAAACGTACTCGATCTGAGGCAGGGAGCTTCCCGACAGGTCGGTGTAGTTCTCAACCTTGTCGTAGAGGTGCGTCAAATTCGCCATCGGCACCGCGATTAACTTCTCGTCTTTACCGCCATCCTTTTCCATGACCAGAACACCTATCGGACGCACATTTTTGACGCAGCCCGCAACGAGTGGTCGAGTGTCTTCGACCAAGACGTCGATCGCATCGCCGTCTTCTGACAGCGTGTGCGGCACAAAGCCGTAATTGCCCGGATAGGTTATTGGCGTGGAGAGGAAGCGTTGGACAACAAGTGCACCGGATGCCTTGTTCCTTTTATACTTAATCGGCTGACCGAACGGAACTTCGACAATGACACTCACGTCGTCCGGCGGGTTCTTGCCAATAGAAATCGAGTCGATAAGCATGGGGCTCCTTAGGTGGATGTAGACGCGCAGACACAAAGGTACTGTCACGACAGCTGTCCAAGCATAATCGCGCTCATCTGTCGTATCGGCAGCTAGCCTTTTCGGTTCAGCCGATTGTCGATCAGGTGATGCGTCGTCACCGAACTACGTGCATTTGTCCTCGGCGATCTTACGTAGGATGCGGCGGATGATTTTCGCGGAAGTTGTCTTCGGCAGGTCCGGCGCGAACTGGGCCGTGACGATCGAGCCGATCTCTCTGCGTGCCCAGGAAACGAGTTCCTTGCGCAGGTCGTCAGAAGCAGCCTCGCCGTCGATAAGGATGACGTAAAATAAATTTCAAGTAACGAGGCCATAGCTCCTCCTTCACACGTTAGGTGACTACCTGTCAGCAGCCAGATTCCTGGCTCCGAGCACCGTCGTCTTGGTACCTCGGTCCTAGCACTCGCCGTGCCAGGCCGATTGTGCGGCGGGTGGACTTCGCTAGTGGTCCACAGTTCGACAGTTTGTCGGGTTTGCGACACAGGTGGCTGCATGCGCTTGGCAGGGGTGCAACACTGCTTGCGAGATTTTTAACCGCAAAAGATTTCGCTAAAGCACCGCGCCGCTTTCCATTGCCAGCATTTGCATCAAGTGCGGCTCATTCGGCCAAGAAGTGCTTGCGCATTGGCGCTTCTATTCCGCGGCTTCTTCAGGAGCCTCACGACAGATGTGCGACATTGTCGTCTCCTTTGTCGGCTTCGTGACACGCTTTAGGATTCCTCGGTCCGGTATTTAATCCCTCTAAGTGTTTGCAGCAGCACGAACTTCCGTTCTGCCCCATCAATCAGCTCAATTGGCACGGCGCTTGAAAATTGTTCTTGGGCTGCGACGGAACCAGCCGCGTCCGATGTCGCGGCATCACCTCGGACGGTTCGAACACGAAAAGGAAGTAAGAATGGCTGCTCTGCGTCTCAAGAACCTGAAGCTGGGAAAGGCGGACTACGCCACATGGGGGCCAGGGCTCGGACAAGTTTACTCCCGATTTAAGGGACGACCAAAAGGCAGATGTTGCGACCTACCGAGCGCAGCAGACACCCTTTGTCGCAAATCTGACAAAGCTGTCGCGCTGGGACCCCTGGCGAAAGCGGATTGATCCGAAATCCCTAGGTTAATCAGCG
>Ga0055540_1000684_pt1 | contig 23433 bp, 21 predicted proteins | sample AraplaCvi_mMS_r2_2_FD_55040 | JGI IMG/M metagenome (GOLD analysis project Ga0055540, IMG submission 55040) | Arabidopsis root microbial communities from North Carolina, USA - plate scrape MF_Cvi_mMS_r2 | ecosystem: Host-associated > Plants > Roots > Endosphere | place: USA: North Carolina
ACCCATCCCCGGGGGTCACAGCCGCCCCGTCCGTCCCACCGACCCCGGTGGCACGGTCGACCGGACCACCGCCAGCACGGCCACCGACGACGAAATGCGTCGGTCCGGGTGACCGATTCCGCGGATTCCATACGTTGCGCTGCGCCACGAACGACCGATCCATACGATTCAGCCCATGCCATCGGGCCCCCTCGACCCTCAGATCGAACTCGTCGGTGTTCGCAAGGTCTTCGGCGATTCGATCGTGGCCGTGGCGGGCGCCGATCTCACCGTCTACGACGGTGAACTGTTCGCCATCCTCGGCCCGTCGGGCTCGGGCAAGACGACGGTGCTGCGGATGATCGCCGGCTTCGAACAACCGACCGCGGGCACCATCAAGCTCGGCGGCGCCGACGTCACCGCCCTGCCGGCGCGCCGCCGTGACGTCAACACCGTCTTCCAGGAGTACGCCCTCTTTCCCCACATGACCGTCGCACAGAACGTCGAATACGGGATGCGGGTCCGCGGCGTGCCCAAGGCCGAGCGACGCACCCGGGCCGGCGAGGCCCTGGAGATGGTGCGCCTCGCCGACTACGGGCCGCGCAAACCCGCACAACTCTCCGGCGGACAGCGCCAGCGCGTCGCATTGGCCCGCGCCCTGGTCGGCCGGCCCCGGGTCCTGCTGCTCGACGAACCCCTCGGCGCGCTGGACCTCAANNTGCGCGAGCAGATGCAGGTCGAGCTCAAGGCGATTCAACGCGAGGTCGGCATCACCTTCGTCATCGTCACCCACGACCAGGACGAGGCGCTGACGCTGTGCGACCGCCTCGCGGTCTTCAACGACGGCCGCATCGAACAGATCGGCAAGGCCCGCGAGGTCTACGAGAACCCCGGCAACCGCTTCGTCGCCGACTTCGTCGGCACCTCCAACGTGCTCGACGGGGANGCCGCCGAGGCACTCGTCGGCCGCCGGGGGCTGTTCGCCGTCCGGCCCGAACGCATCGCGGTGCTGCCGACCGGCACTGCCTCGCTGCCCGGCAACCGCACGGTCGACGCGACCGTCGCGGAGGTCATCTACGCCGGGCCCACCACGCGCGTGGCCGCGGTCGCCCGGGTCGGCGCTCAGGCGGGCGTCACCCTGACCGCGACGGTGCTCAACGCCGCGCAGTCCCTGCCCGACGACCTGGCCCACGGCGCGACGGTCACGCTGGCCTGGCCCGACGGCGCCGTCCACGATCTCTCCAACTGAACCACCCACGAAAACCAAGGGAGACCAATGAAACTCAGCGCGTCGAGGATCGGCTTGACCGTCGCCGCGTGTACGACCCTGGTGGTCGGCACGCTCACCGGATGCTCCAGCTCCGGTTCGGGCGGCGGCGGAGACGCCGGCAACGCGCCGCCGAAGATGGAGGCGCTCGGCTCACTCGGCAACGGCGAGGGCCAACTCAACCTGATCGCCTGGGCCGGCTACGCCGAGAACGGTTCCAACGACAAGACGGTCGACTGGGTGACCCCCTTCGAGCAGCAGTCCGGCTGCAAGGTCAACGTCAAGGTGGGCAACACCTCCGACGAGATGGTCCAGCTGATGCGGACCGGTCAGTACGACGGTGTCTCCGCCTCCGGTGACGCCACCTTGCGGCTGATCTACGCCGGCGACGTGGCGCCGGTGAACACCTCACTGGTGCCCAACTATTCGACCATCTCGGGCTTCCTGAAGAACAAGCCGTGGAACTCCGTCGACGGTCAGATGTACGGCATCCCACACGGCTGGGGCGCAAACCTGTTGATGTACAACGTCGCAGACGTCAAGGACGCGCCCGATTCGTGGGGCGCGGTGTTCGACGACGCGGGCAAGTACAAGGGCAAGGTGACCGCCTACGACTCCCCGATCTACATCGCCGACGCGGCGCTGTACCTGATGAAGACCAAGCCCGATCTGGGCATCAAGGACCCGTACTCCCTGACCTCCGCCCAGCTCGACGCCGCGGTGGACCTGCTGACCAAGCAGCGCGAGAACGTCGGCGAATACTGGTCGGACTACACCAAGGAGGTGCAGGCCTTCGAGTCCGGCACGTCGGTCATCGGCACCACCTGGCAGGTCATCGCGAACACCATCGGCAGCGAGAACAAGGTTCAGGTCAACACCGTGCTGCCCAAGGAGGGCGCGACGGGGTGGTCGGACACCTGGATGGTCTCGTCGAAGGCCGCGCACCCCAACTGCATGTACAAGTGGATGGACTGGATCACCTCGCCGAAGGTCAACGCCCAGGTTGCCGAGTACTTCGGCGAGGCGCCCGCGCAGACCAAGGCGTGCGAATTCACCTCGCAGAAAGACTTCTGCGACATCTACCACGCCACCGACGAGCAGTACGCCTCCCAGTTGCACTACTGGACCACGCCGCAGAAGCAGTGCGTCGACGGCAGCGGCAACGAGTGCACGGCCTACGACGAGTGGGTCAGCAAGTGGCAGCAGATCAAGGGTTGACGACCACGGAGCCGGGTTGCCGGCGACGTCGGGCCGCGGCGCCGCCGAGCGCCGTGCCCCGACGGAACCGACTGACCCTGGCCCTGCTGCTGGTGCCGCCCATGGCCTGGCTGGTGGTCGCGTACCTCGGTTCCCTCGTGGTGCTGCTGGTTTCGGCGTTGTGGAGCACCAACTCCTTCACCGGCGCGGTGGTGCACACCGTCACCGGCGACAACGTCGTCCGCGTCCTGACCGACGAGGTCTTCCGGACGGTGACCATCCGCACGGTGGGGGTGGCATTGCTGGTCACCGTGCTGTGCGCGGTGCTGGCGGTGCCCCTGGGGCTGTATATGGCCAAGGTCGCCTCACCGCGGACGAGGCTGGCCCTGGTGGTCGCCGTGACGACGCCGCTGTGGGCCAGCTATCTCGTCAAGGCCTACGCCTGGCGGGTGATGCTCTCCCCCGAGGGTCCGATGTCGTGGGCGACCGGATACAGCCCCGGCTACGGTCTGGTCGCGACGGTCATCACGCTGACGTACCTGTGGTTGCCGTACATGATCATTCCGGTGTTCGCCGCCTTCGACCGGGTACCGAACCACCTCGTCGACGCGAGCTCGGACCTGGGCGCATCGGACCTGTCCACCCTGCGAATGGTGGTCGCGCCGTTGGTCTTTCCCGGCATCGCCGCGGGATCGATCTTCACGTTCTCGCTGTCGCTGGGTGACTACATCGCCGTGACCATCGTCGGCGGCAAGACCCAGATGCTGGGCAACATCATCTACGGCCAGCTGGTCACCGCCAACGACCAGCCCCTGGCCGCGGCGCTGTCGGTCATCCCGCTGGTCGCGGTGATCCTGTACCTGCTCGCGATGCGACGCACCGGCGCATTGGAGAACGTCTGATGCTCTCGGGTGGAGCTCGCGCGGCCGTTCGGGCGTGGACGGTCCTGGTCCTGATATTCCTCTACGCGCCACTGCTTCTCGTCGTCGTCAACGCGTTCAACGCCTCGCGCACCTTCGCCTTCCCGCCGAGCGGCTTCACGCTGCGGTGGTGGGCCGACGCCTGGAACAGCGACGGCATGTGGACCTCGTTGGCCAACTCCGTGGTGGTCGGTCTCGGNGCCACGGCGATCGCGCTCGTCCTGGGCACCATGGTGGCCTTCGCGGTGCAACGCCACCGGTTCTTCGGCCGCAACACGATCAGCTTCCTGGTCGTGCTGCCGATCACGTTGCCCGGCATCGTCACCGGCATCGCGCTCAACGCCACCTTCACCTCCGCGCTCGGGGTGACGTTGGGGATGGGCACGGTGATCGTCGGGCACGCCACCTTCTGCATCGTCATCGTGTTCAACAACACTCAAGCCCGGTTGCGCCGCCTCGGCACCGATCTGGAGGACGCGTCGGAGGACCTTGGGGCGTCGTCGTGGCAGACGTTCCGCTTCGTGACGTTCCCGATGATGCGCGGGGCGCTGGTGGCCGGNGCGATCCTGGCCTTCGCCCTCAGTTTCGACGAGATCGTGGTGACCACCTTCACCGCGGGACCCGCCGTCCAGACACTGCCGATCTGGATCTTCGGGAACCTCTTCCGACCCAACCAGGCGCCTGTCATCAACGTCGTCGCAGCGGCACTGACGGTGCTGGCGGTGCTCCCGGTGTGGCTGGCGCAGCGCTTCGGCGGNGATCCCGCCACCACCAGGGTCTGACGANGNCGGGTATNACTCNGCGGCCGCGAGGTAGCGCGTCAGGACGTCCTCGAGCCGATCGGTGACGACCCGACGTCCCAACGTCCGGTAGTCGGTGGCGCGGCGGCGCAGCACGGCCTCGTCGCCGCGGCGCGTCACCCGGCTGCGTGCGTCTCCGGCCTGAAGGCTCTCCTGCACCGAATCCGCCACCGACTGTGCCAATTCGTCGAGCTGCTCGGCCACGCCGTCGGCCACGCGCAGGATGGTCTGGACGTAGCGCAGCGGCTCGTCGGCGGCCACCACGACCTCCGCGATGTTCGGGTCGACCAACGTCACGCGTCCGTCCACCACCTCGGCCAGGCCGTGGCGCACCAAACCCCGTGCCTCGTCGCTCTCGGCGTCGATGTCCAGCGTCGTGGGTCGGAGTGGCCCGAAAACCGCCTGCTGCAACCCGAGCAGGTCGGCGAGGTCGTGTCCCTCGCGCATGCTGGAGAGGAACTCCGCGATGTGCGCCGAGGTGTATCCCTTGCGCAGCAGCTCGTTGATGGTGCCGAGTTGGGACAGGTGCCGATCGTCGTAGAAGGCCGACCGGCCCTCGCGTCGCGGGGGGTCGAGGAGACCTCGCTCACGATAGGCGCGAATGTTGCGGATACTCACGCCCGAGAGTTCGGACAGCTCCCCGAGCCGATACTCAACCACCTGAATACTCCCTCAAACAGCCGGTCACGGCCTTTGTCAACACGTGTCCGCAACGAGCCATGGGACTACTGTAGACCCTCCCAGAAGTTTGCGAGATTTGCACGCTCGCGTCATGTTTTGAAAGTCGATTCGCCATCGGGCACGTCGGTGCGCGACGATTGTCCAAGTGCGTGCATGGATGGTGTGGGCGACCGGGCTGCTGGCCTACGTCGTCGCCGTACTCGACCGGACCACGCTAGGGGTCTCCGGGCTGCAGGCCGCCGGTCGATTCGACGCCAGCCCCAGCGTGCTGTCGACGTTCGTCGTGCTGCAGGTCGTCGTCTATGCAGGCGCCCAGGTACCGGCCGGCATCTTGCTCGACCGCTACGGCTCGCGGGTGCTGATCGTCTCCGGGGCCGCCCTGATGGCCACCGGCCAACTGATGCTCGCGCTCACCGAGTCACTCCCCCTGGCGATCGGTGCCAGGGCCGTCGTCGGCCTGGGCGACGCCCTGACCTTCATCTCGGTGCTCCGGCTGGTGCCACACTGGTTCGCGCCCAGGCGGGTGCCGCTGGTCACGCAGCTCACCGGCATCTTCGGCCAGCTCGGTCAGGTGCTCTCCGCGCTGCCGTTCCTCGCACTGCTGACGGGTACGACGTGGGCGACCGCGTACGTGTCGGTGGCGGCCTTCGGCGTGCTGGCCATGGTGCTCGCGCTGACGTTGATCAAGGACACCCCGCGCGGGCGGGTCGTCGCCTCGGAGAATCTGTCCGTCCGCGCCGTCGCCTCGAGCGTGAAGACCGTCTGGTTGCGCCCCGGCACGCGGCTCGGGTTCTTCACCCACATGGGCACCCAGTTCTCGGTCACCGTGTTCTGCCTGATGTGGGGCGTGCCCTATCTGACCGTGGCCCAGGGGCAGTCCTCGCACGTGGCTGGCGCGTTGCTGACGATCTCCGTCGTCACGGCGATCTGCGCGGGGGTTCTCATCGGCATCCTCACTGGGCGCTATCCCCACCGCCGGTCGTGGATCGTGCTGGCGATCATCGCCAGCAACGCGCTGATCTGGACCGTCGTCCTGGCGCAGCCGGGCAGGTCACCGCTGTGGCTGCTGGTCGTGCTGGTCGTGGTGATCTCGGTGGGCGGGCCCGGGTCGATGGTCGGCTTCGACTTCGCCAGGACCTTCAACCCCAGCGCCACCCTCGGCACCGCCCAGGGCATGGTGAACATGGGCGGTTTCATCGCCTCACTGCTGGTGATGCAGGCCATGGGTGTGCTGCTCGGCGCCGCGGGCGGCTACTCCCTCGATTCGTTCCGGCAAGCCTGGACGGTGCAGTACGCGGTCTGGGCGCTGGCCGTGGCCGGCATCCTCATCACGCGCCGCAAGACGCGACGCCTGATGGCCGCCGAGCAGGAACGGTCCCTGCTCGAATCCTTCGAGATCGACACCGAGCGCGAGCGCTCGTTCGACACCGAGCGCTAACTCTTCGCCGACGCGCGGCGGTTGGCCTTCTTGATGGCCTCGACCAGCTGGTCCTTGGTCATGGTGGACCGCCCCGTCACGTCGAGTCGTCGCGCGACGTCGAGGAGATGCTTCTTGGTGGCGTTGGCGTCGACGCCCTCGGCGGACTCACCCTTGCCGCTGAGGCCGCCGATCTCGGCCCGCTCGTCGGACGGGCCCTTCTCCTCCTTGGGCTCCCACCGGTCGCCCACCTTCTCGAAGGAGTGCTTGACCGCGCTGAAGGCCACGCGGTAGGCCCGACCCTCGTCCCCGTACTGCTCGGCGGCGGCGTCATGAGCCTCCGCGAACGTCTGCTGCGCCTTGGCCGGCGACTTCTTCAGCGTGCTGGGCAGTTCCGACTTCTTGGCCCGACCGTTCTTCCCGACCTTCACCATGGTGACTCCCGTCTCTCAACGGGTGGATACCCGCGGGAAACTACGGTCACGCGTCCTTGGCCAGGACGGCGGCCATGTGCCGGTGTCCGATCAACTCGAAGCCGACGACGCTCACCAACGGCGCCAGCGTGACGATCAACAGGCACGCCGTCATCGGCACGCCGGCCGACGCGGCGATCACCGCCGCGGCGAGCGTGCCCACGGTCAACACCAGCAGCACGACGTGCAGGACGTCCCAGGTGCGGGCCATCAGCCCGTAGACCACGAAGATCAACCCGACGTAGACGCCGACGGGCACGGCCACCGACAGCACCGTGCCGGTCGAGCCGAGCGTCGACTGCTCCTCGACGAAGTAGGCCGCGGTGTGCAACCCGGCGCCGGTGCCCACGATCGCGCCGAACACCGCGATGTGCAGGTACCCGAACGCAAACGAGCGCTCACGGTGGCGGTGCAGCAGATCGGCGGTGGGCACCGCGAAGTAGATCCACCACATCCCGAACGTCAGCCCGGTGCCGGAGATGGCGAGGATGGCGGCGTCCGGCGTCCACCCGTGCTCGCCGACGACCGCGGTCAGCGACGCCACCGTGCCGACGACGCCTTCGCCGAGGGCGATGATCGCCAGCAGGCCGTACCGTTCGGCGATGTGGTGGGCATGCCACGGCGTTCCGCCGCGACGCGACTCGGCCAGCCAGGGGCCGATCATCTCGGCGGCGGCCAGCAGCGCGAACCCGACGAGGCCGTACGTCACCGTCAGCGGTAGGAAGATCGAGGCGACCCACCCGATCTGCACGACGACGATCACGGTCGCATACGTCAGGCTGGCCGACTTGCGGCGCGGATCCTGGCGGGCGGCCCGTAGCCACTGGGCCACCATCGCCACGCGCATCACGACGTAGCCGGCGACGATCAGCTCGTTGTCGAGGTGCCCGCCGTGCTCGATCGAGGCGTAGAACGGCGGGATGCCGAGCGCCAGGATCAGCACGCCGACCATCTGCACCATCGTCAGGAAGCGGTAGACCCAGTCGTCGGTGTCGTAGGCCGACGCGAACCAGGTGAAGTTGATCCACGCCCAGCACGTCGCGAACGTCGCGAAGATGAAACTCGTGAACCCGGTGCCGACGTGGCCGGCAGCCAGGCCGTGGGCGAACTCCGAGGCCGCCACGCCGAAGGCGATGACGAAGGTCAGGTCGAAGAGCAGTTCCAGCGGGGTGGCGACGCGGTGTCGCTCGTGGGGGTCACGCCCGGCCATCGGCCGGACGCGGTGGGCCCGCACTGCGGGCGACGGCGACGGTTCCGGCTCGTTCACCCGGCATGCTCCTTCCGACGGCGGTTGACCGTACCGAACCTGGGCCGGTGACGCCAGATCGCCGGGCGTCAGTGGGTCGGCGCGGGCTCCGGCGGCGGCGGTACGCGCATCGCGGCGCGCGACCGGACGACCGTCGGCCACCAGAACCACTTGCCCATCAGTGCGGCGATCGCGGGGGTCATGAAGGTGCGCACGATCAGGGTGTCGAACAGCAGGCCGAGCGCGATCGTCGTGCCGACCTGGCCCATGACGATCAGATCGCTGAACGCGAACGTCGCCATCGTCGCGGCGAAGACGAGTCCGGCCGAGGTGACCACCGAACCGGTGCCCGCCATCGAGCGGATGATGCCGGTCTTGAGCCCGCCGTGCAGCTCCTCCTTCATCCTGGAGACCAGCAGCAGGTTGTAGTCCGAACCCACGGCGAGTAGCAGGATCACCGACATCGCCAGCACCATCCAGTGCAGTTCGAGTCCGAGGAGGTGCTGCCACAGCAGCACCGACAAGCCGAACGAGGCGCCCAGCGACAGCAGCACCGTGCCGACGATCACCGCGGCGGCCACCAAGGCCCTGGTGATGATGAGCATGATGATGAAGATCAGTGTGACGGCGGAGATTCCGGCGATCAGCAGGTCGTAGTACGACCCGTCCCGCATGTCCTTGTAGGTGGCTGCGGTGCCGGCCAGGTAGATCGAGGAGCCCTCCAGCGGGGTGCCCTTGATGGCCTCCTTGGCCGCCTGCTTGATGGCGTCGATGTGGGAGATGCCCTCTTCGGTCGCCGGATCGCCCTCGTGGCTGATGATGAACCGGACGGCGTGCCCGTCCGGCGAGATGAAGTTCTTCATCCCGCGCTTGAAGTCCTTGTTGGAGAAGATCTCCGGCGGCAGGTAGAAGGTGTCGTCGTTGCGGGCGGCGTCGAACGCGTCACCCATCGCGGTGGCGTTCTCCGACATCGCCGACTGCTGGTTCTGGAAGCCCATCTGCACCTGGTAGGTGGTCAGCAGCATCTGCTTGACCGACCGCAGCTGATCGAGCTGCGGGCGCAGGGTCGCCGCCAGCTGTGGCGTCAGCGCAGCGAGCTTCTGGGTGTCGGTGACCAGACCGCCGATCTGGTCGGTCAGGGAACTGGTGCCGTCGAGCGCGTCGAAGATGCCGCGCCCGGCCACGCAGAGCGGGATGTCGTAGCAGTGCGGCTCCCAGTACACGTAGGCCTTCAACGGCCGGAACATGTCCTGGAAGTTCTCGATGCTGTCGCGTAGCTCGCCGACGGTCGCGGCGAGATCGGTGATCTTGGCCGCCATCTCGTTGATGTTGGCCGACAGCTGATCCATCAACGCCAGCATGTGCGTCAGCGTGTCGATCATCGTCTGCATGTCGTTGGCCTGCTGCAGCATGTTGGCGAACGAATCCCGCTGGTACTTCTCGTTCAGCTTCGAGGCGGTGCCCTGCATGCTGATCTGGAACGGGATGGTGCTGTGCTTGATCGGCTTGCCGTCGGGCCGGGTGATGGTCTGCACCCGCGAGATGCCCGGCGTGTGGAAGACGGCCTTGGCGATCTTGTCGATCACGAGGAAGTCCGCCGACGTCCGCAGGTCGTGGTCGCTCTTGATCATCAGCAGCTCGGGGTTCATCCGGGCGGCGTTGAAGTGCCGGTCGGCCACCTCGTAGCCCACGTTGGCGGGCATGTCGGCGGGCAGGTATCTGCGGTTGTCGTAGCTGGTCTTGTAGCTCGGCAGGGCCAGCAGGCCGATCAGCGCCAGCGCGATGGTGGCGGCCAGGATGGGACCGGGCCACCGCACGATCGCGGTGCCGAGGCGACGCCAGCCGCGGGAGCGGATCGCCCGCTTGGGTTCGAAGATGCGGCGGAACCGGCTGCCGATCGTCACGACCGCCGGTCCGAGGGTCAGCGCCGCGAGCACGGCGACGACGGTGCCGACGGCACACGGCACACCCAGGGTCTGGAAGTAGGGCAGCCGGGTGAAGCTCAGGCAGAGCATGGCGCCGGCGATGGTGAGCCCGGAACCGAGGACGACGTGCGCGGTCCCGCGGAACATCGAGTAGTAGGACGCCTCCCGGTCCTCCCCAGCGCCACGCGCCTCCTGGTAGCGGCCGATCAGGAAGATCGCGTAGTCGGTGCCCGCGGCGATGACCATGAGCGTGAGCAGGCTCGTCGCGAAGGTCGAGAGTCCGATGATCTGGTAGTAGCCGAGGACGGCGACGATGCCGCGGGCGGCACCGAGTTCCATGAACACCATGAACAGCACCAGGAGCATGGTGACGAACGACCGGTAGACCAGCACCAGCATCAACGCGATGACCACCAACGTGATGATCGTGACGATGAGGATGCTGGTGTTGCCCGCTTCGGTTTGATCCGACACCAGCGCCGATCCGCCGGTGACGTAGGTCTTCACCCCCGGCGGGGCGGGCGTGTCGGCGACGATCTGCTGTACCGACTTCACCGAGTCGTTGGCCAGCGTCTCGCCCATGTTGCCGTGCAGGTAGACCTGAACGTAGGCGGACAGGCCGTCGTTGCTCTGCGCGCCCGACGCGGTCAGCGGGTCGCCCCAGAAGTCCTGAATGTGTTCGACGTGGGCGGTGTCGGCCTGGAGCTTCTTGACCAGCTCGTCGTAGTACCGGTGGGCGTCGGCGCCGAGCGGCTCGTCCCCCTCCAGGATGATCATCGCGTTGCTGTCGGAGCTGAATTCGCCGAAGGTCGCGCCGATTTCCTTCATCGACATCATCGACGGCGCGTCCTTGGCGTTCATCGACACCGTGTGCGCCTCGCCGACCTTCTCCAGCGACGGCACGGCGACGTTGGACACCACGGTCAGGACCAACCAGCCGAGCACGATGAAGGGGGCGAACGCGCGGATGAAGCGGGCAATCGTCGAGCGTGCCGGGCCCGTCTCGGTCATCTCGAGGTCACCGGCCCCCCAAATCGTGGTGTCGAAGCCCGGGCGTCATCGGCACGAGTGACACCGGTGCGAGCGGAACGCCGCGCTCAATATATGTAGGCCGTCAAACTGTCTCTGTCAATTTCAGGGCGCGCGCCGTGATCGGCACGAACGGCCGCCGGCAGGCCTACCGTAGACCGCGTGGACGAACTCTCCGACGACGTGATCGCCTTCCTGTCCGAGGGCACCCGCACCGCGATGCTCGGCTTCGTCGCCGCCGACGGCAGGCCGCTGGTCGCGCCGGTGTGGTTCGTGGTCGACGACGGCGCCCTGGTCTTCAACACCGGCAAGGACACCGCCAAGGGACGCGCGCTGGGTCGTGACCCTCGGGTCGTGTTGTGCGTCGACGACCCGCATCCGCCGTATTCGTTCGTCCAGGTCCAGGGCGTCGCGGAGATCAGCGAGGATCCCGAGGATCTGGTGGCCGTCGCGACCCGCACCGGAGGCCGCTACATGGGGGCCGACAAGGCCGAGGAGTACGGGCGCCGCAACGGCGTTCCCGGCGAGCTCGTGGTGCGGGTCCGACCGACCAAGGTGCTCAAGGCATTCGACCTCGCCGAGTGACCCCGCCACTCGAGAAGCCACCCGCGGCCGTCGGGGTGGTCCTCGCCGCCGGCATGGGCACCCGCGTCGGCGCCGACGGCAACAAGGCCTATCTGCCGTTGGCGGGGCGCAGCATGGTGGCGTGGTCGGTGGAGGCGGTGGCCCTGGCGACCACCGTGACCCGCACGATCCTGGTGTACCGGCGCGGCGAACGCGCGCTCGCCGCCGAGACTCTCGCCGCGGAGTTGCCGGGCGTCGACGTCGAACTCGTCGAGGGCGGTGACACGCGCCACGGTTCGGAGGAGAACGTGCTGCACCATCTGGCGCCCGACATCGAGACCGGTGCGGTCGACGTCGTCCTCGTCCACGACGCCGCCCGGCCGCTGGCGACACCGGCCATGATGGACACGGCGGTGACGACGGCCCGCGACCGGGGCGGTGCGATTCCGGTGCTCCCGGCGCCCGACGTGGTGGCCGGCGACGCGGACGGCCGGCTCTCGGCGACCGACGGCACCCTCGTGCGGGTGCAGACACCGCAGGCCTTTCGGGCCCGGCCTCTGCTGGCCGCCTATCGGGCCGCCGCGGGTGGCAGCTTCGACGGCACCGACACCGCGTCCTGCGTGCAGAACTTCACCGACGTCGACGTGCGCGTGTTCCCCGGCGCCTCGACCAATCTCAAGGTCACCTTTGCCGCCGACGTCCGGCTCGCCGAGCGGCTCCTTCGGGACAGGATCAGTCGCAGCGATTCGCGATGACGGCGTCGAGAAGGGGCGCGTCGCGCGGCAGTTCGACCCGGACCGCACCGGCCTCACCGTCGACGACTCCCACCTCGAGCCCCGCCCGCAAGGCGGCGTCGAATTCGTCGAGACCGTCCAGCGCGGTCGGCGGAACCTCCGCGATCGACTGCCACAGTGCCGCCGCGGCGAAACCGCGGGGGTACTGCACCGTCCGCAGTCCGGCGCGGTCGACGGTGCCGAGCACCGAGCCCAGCGCGTCGACCGTCTTGACCGTGTCGGTGACGGCGAGCACGGGCACCACGACGTCCCCGCCCGCGGCCAGTGCGGTGAGCACCCGGCCTGCGACCTCGCCCGACGAGAGCGGGTACCGGTAGTCGCCGATCAGCACCGACGCGGCGGCGTGGGGCGCGACGTCGAGGTGCTCGAGGCCGGCGCGCAGCACGTGGCGACGCGATCCCGGGCCGCGGGTGACGGCGACGGGCGTCGCCAGCCCGGCCGCCCGAAGGCACTCCTCGATGGCCGCGGCCAGCGCGGGCTGCGTCGCGACCACCACGTCGTCCGGGGCCACCGCGGTGAGCATCGCCCGGACGACGCGCACCAGCGACGCCTCCCCCGCCACCGGAGCGGTGGCAGCGGTGACGTCCTCGGCCTGGATCAGCGGCACGATCGCGCACTGCTTCGTCGACGAACTCATCGTCGAGACAGTAACGACGATCAGCGGTGGCGACGTCGATATGCCGCCCAGTCCCAGGTGGCGAGGAAGTCCTCCGCCGCCGCACGCCCCGTGAGGTACTGAGCCTCCACCTCCGCGTCGGAGATGTCGAAGTCGAGGAACCCGACGTCGGTCGAATCCACCCGAATGACGCGGGAGCTGACCGACGGATGGTTGAGGTAGGCCTGGTCACGCCCGACGAGCATGGTGGTGATGACCTCCTCCAGCAGGTGCGGCGCGCCCAGCAGGCGCAGCGCGGCGAGCGCCGGAATGGCCTTGTCGTCACCGAGGGGCAGGTTGGGCAGCAGCGTGATGCCGAAGCTCGGCCAGCGCGGAGGCTTGCCGTCGGTGCGGTCCAGGGAGTCGAGCGGGAAGTTCGACAGAAGGCCGCCGTCGACCAGTGTCGACGTCAGACCCGAGGCGGCAGTCAGCTCCACGGCGCGGAAGAAGAACGGGATGGACATCGACGCGCGGACCGCGTCGGCGACGAGCTGTTCGTCGGGATCCAGACCGTAGACGCGGCGGTAGTCCCACGGCAGCCGGACGAGCTGCCCGGTGGTGACGTCGGCGACGGTGACCACGAGGCGGTACCGCTGCTCGGGCGGCAACTGGTCGTCGTCGACGGCAAGGTCGCCGAAGGTCCGCACGCCGAGGTCGGCCAGGTGGCCGAGGACCCAGTCGTGGATGTAGTCGCCCCGGTAGATGCCCGACCCCCGCAGCAGCGCCAGGGACGGCCCGACGAGGGGAACCCGCTCGACGGGGCCCGGGTCGAGGAACTTCGAGTAATCGATCTGCAGCGCAAGCTCTTTGACCTGTGCGCCCGTCATGGCACCGGTGTGTGTGGCCGCTGCGACGACGGCCCCGACGATCGACCCCGCCGACGTGCCGGAGATGCGCTGCAGCTGATATCCGGCGTCCAGGAGTCCGACGACGGCGCCCACCAGACCGACGCCCTTGACCCCGCCGCCGGAGAGCACCAGGTCGGCGCGCTTGACCTCTGTCATGTCGCCGACGGTACGGGCCCTCCCTGACAATGGGCCCCGGCTACGGCCGGAAGCGCCCGGCGAATCCGCGCAGCGGCAGGTCGGCGCTGGTGAGTAGGCCCGGTGGGGCGGCGACCACCGACGCGATGGCGTTGAGCGCCGGCAGGCCCGTCACGGTCATGCCGATCGAGGCGAAGCTGTCCGGGTCGGACAGGTCGACACCGGGTTTGGGGAAGATCATGTGCTTGTTGTAGATGCAGGGGTCGCCCTTGATCTGAGTGATGTAGCAGCCCTTGATGTCCCAGTGCGGATCGGTGTGCGGGGTCATCTGCCATTCGAGGTGGGTCTCCACCCTGGGTACGCCGTCGACCATGCCCTGATACTTGATGTAGTTGCCACCCAGTGAGCCCTTGGGCAGGGTGTACCAGCCCAGGTCGACGTCCTTGGTACAGGCGCCGAGTTCGGCACTGAAGGTCACCTCGTCGAGTTCGAGGCCGAAGCAGTCGGCCATCATGAGCACGCTGTCGGCGAAGACCCTGGTGTACTTCTCGAGTTTGTCCGGGATGCTCGGGTCGTCGACCGGCAGGCCGTACCCCACCTCGATCCAGGTGTCCTTGGAGTGGTGACACGACACGTCGACCGACTCGATGGTGGTGACGTTCTCGATGTCGGCGACGTCGGCCGAACANACCACGCCCAGAATCTGATTCACGCCGGGGTTCATGCCGGTGCCGTANAACGTGGCACCACCGCGGGCGGCCGCCTCGGCCAGCACCTGGCTGACCGGCCGGCCCGACGGGTGGGGATGGTTGTGGTCGCGGTGCCACCCGGTGATCCAGTCCGCGGTGGTGACGACGTCGACGCCGGCCTCGAGGACCGTGACGTAGAGATCCTCGTCGGGGAACACGCCGTGGAACGTCAGCACGTCGGGCTTGGCGGCGAGGATGTCGTCGACGCTGCCCGTGGCGGTGACCCCAATGGGTCCGATGCCGGCCAGCTCGCCGACGTCGCGACCGACCTTCTCCGGCGAATAGCAGTGCACGCCAACCAGTTCGAGGTCGTCACGGGTACTGATGCGTTTGATCATCTCGGTACCGACGTTGCCGGTGGCCACCTGGAAGACGCGGATGGGAGTGGTCATTCGGTATGCCCTTCTCGCGCAGCGGCCAGCGCTGCGTTCAACTCGTGGGCGCTGCCGCCCTTGCCGTCGGGATAGAACTGCGTGGCCCACGTGCGGAGCGCGGTGAATCCGCGGTATTCGGAGTTCGCCAGCGCGGGCGGATCGGAATACCTTTGGTGAGACCAGATGTGGACGTCCTGGGTGAACTGGCGGATCACCTCGTCACCGAACGCCTGGGCCTTGACGCGAGCCCGCTCGGGGTCCCGAACGGCCGTGGTGGGCCGGCCGATGTAGACCATGAACCGCACGTCGGAGGTGGACTCGTCGACCGGCGTGACCGCCGAGATGGTGCGGTTGTCGATCATCCCCCAGCTCTTGGTGACCGCGATTCCCAGGCCACCGTTGACGGCCTCCACNCCGCTTTGGACGTCCTCGATGCGCTGACCCTCGTCNCCCTCGAAGGTGATCGTGAAGTCGACGTAGGACACCGGCCCGTCGAAGTCGTGGCGGGTGAACACCGGGACGATCGGCGTCCCGTGAACGTAGGTGAAGTGGGCGAAGTCGACGCCGTTCTCCAGCACGTACTGCGGATGCAGTTCCAGACCGGGCCGATACAGGCGCTGCTGCGGGTAGTAGTCGTCCTGCGTGCCGNCACCGCCGAAGCTGGCGAACACGTCGGGCGCCTCGAAGAACGGCGCGCGGCCCTCGACGTCGTGCCAGACGTAGACCGACTCGTTGCGTTCGACCACCGGGTAGGAGGTGATGCGGCGGCCGCGGTTGGGCCGGTCCTCGTACGGGATGCAGACGTTGCGTCCCTCCTGGCTCCACTGCCAGCCGTGGAACGGGCACTGCAACACCTCGCCGACGACGGTGCCGCCGAAACCGAGGTGGGCACCGAGGTGTTCGCAGTAGGCGTTCATCACCGCGAGCTGGCCGGATTCGGCCCGCCAGGCGACCAATTCCTGGCCGAAGTACGTCATGGTGCGCACCTCGCCGACGGCGATCTCGTCGGACCAGGCCACCTGGAACCAGCCGGTGGGCTTCATCGACAGTGGCGGCTTCGCCATGGCGCCTCCTTCAGGTCGGAATGATAGATGGCTCTGTCAAAGATTCATAGAGGGTTCTATGATCACCGGATGACCGATGCGGGCAGCGTGGGGCGGCGCACCAACCGCCGCGGCCAGGCCACCCGCGAGAACATCCTCGAAGCCGCGCTGACGTCGCTGGCCTCCGGTCAACCCGGGTCGGTGTCGGCCAACCGCATCGCCAAGGACGTCGGCGCCACCTGGGGCACCGTGAAGTANCAGTTCGGCGACGTCGACGGCTTTTGGGCGGCGGTGCTGCACCACACCGCCGAGCGACGGGCCGGATCCTTCGCCGCACCGATGGCGCCGGGCACCTCGCTGCACACCCGGGTCGGTCACATCGTCGACGTGCTGTATCACGGTCTGTCGTCGACGGATTCGCGTGCCATCGAGAATCTGCGGGCCGCCTTGCCCCGCGAGCCCGACGAACTCGAGCGGCTCTATCCGCGCACCGCCGCCGAACTCGCGTCCTGGGAGAAGAGCTGGCTGCAGACCTGCCAGCGCGCCTTCGCCGACCTGGACCTCGCGCCCGACCGGGTCCGCGGCGTGGCCACCCTGATGCCCGGCGCGATGCGGGGGCTGGCCTCGGAACGCCGCCTGGGCTCCTACGCCGATCTCGACGTGGCCCGCGAGACACTGACCGCGGCGCTGGTCGCCTACCTCGCCCAACCCGAGGACGGCTAGCGGCGGTCACCGGGCCAGCGGGGTCCGCGGCGCGACACCGCAGCCACCAGCACGCTGAGCCCCACCGACGCCGCGAACACCCCGAGCACCAGGTGTCGCGGGGAACCACCGGCCGCGAACGCCCACAGCTGCAACCCGCCGGCGCACAGCGCCAGCAGACCGAACGCCAGGGCGGCGGCACGGAGTCCGGTCATGGCTCCAGTGTGCCGCCCGCCGCTATGCTCACCCGTGGCGAGACCACCAACATCCACGATGGCTGAGGTGACCCCCGTGTGGGACTTCGAGACCGACCCGCAGTATCAGGAATCCCTCGACTGGGCGGACGCCTTCGTCCGCGACGAGGTCGAGCCCCTGGATCTGATCTGGCCGCACCTGCAGTACACCCCGCTCGACGACGTCCGCCGCAGGGTCGTCGACCAGCTCAAGGAGCAGGTGCGCCGCGGGGTCTGTGGGCGACCCACCTCGGACCCGAGTACGGCGGCCAGGGCCACGGTCAGCTCAAGCTCGCGTTGCTCAACGAAATCCTCGGCCGCTCGCAATGGGCACCGGTGGTCTTCGGCTGCCAGGCGCCCGACACCGGCAACGCCGAGATCATCGCGCAGTTCGGCACACCCGAGCAGAAGCAGCGCTACCTGCGGCCGCTGCTCGACGGCGAGCTGTTCTCGAGCTATTCGATGACCGAACCGCAGGGCGGGTCCGACCCGACCCGGTTCACCACCCGCGCGGTGCGCGACGGTGACGATTGGGTGATCAACGGGTGGAAGTACTTCTCCTCCAACGCAAGTACCGCTGCGTTCCTGATCGTGATGGTCGTGACCAACCCCGACGTCAGCCCGTACGAGGGCATGTCGATGTTCNTNCTGCCCACCGACACTCCCGGCGTGCGGATCGTGCGCAACGCCGGCCTGCACGGTGAACCNGAAGGCGAGGGCTCTCACGCACTGATCCACTACGACGACGTCAGGGTGCCGGGATCGGCGCTCCTCGGCGGAGAGGGNCAGGCCTTCGTCATCGCGCAGACCCGGTTGGGCGGGGGNCGAATTCATCACGCGATGCGCACGATCGGCNTGGCGCAGAAGGCCCTCGACATGATGTGCGAACGCGCCCTGAGCCGCGAGACCGCAGGTAGTCTGCTGGCCGACAAGCAGGCCGTCCAGGGTTACGTCGCCGACTCCTACGCCCAGTTGCTGCAGTTCCGGTTGATGGTGCTCTACACCGCCTGGCGGATCGACCGATTCGACGACTACAAGATGGTGCGCAAGGACATCGCCGCGGTCAAGGTGGTGATGCCGACCGTGCTGCACGACATCGCCTGGCGCGCAATGCAAGTCCACGGCGCACTGGGCGTCACCAACGAGATGCCGTTCCTCGGCATGGTGACCGCCGCGGGCGTGATGGGCCTGGCCGATGGTCCCACCGAGGTGCACCGGACCACCGTCGCCAAGCAGGTGCTGCGGGACTACCGGGCCAGCGACGACGTGTGGCCGACACAGTGGATTCCGCGCACGCGCGAGGCGGCGCGCGCCAAGTACGCCGACTACCTCGAACTCGAGCTCGGCAACCAGTGACGCTCAGGCGACCAGTTCGACGACCGTGGCGTTGGCGGTACCGCCGCCCTCACACATCGTCTGCAACCCGTACCGAATTCCGTTGTCCCGCATGTGATGGATCATCCGAGTCATCAACACCGCGCCCGACGCCCCCAGCGGGTGGCCCAGTGCGATCGCCCCGCCGAGGGGGTTGAGGCGGGCCTCGTCGACCCCGGTCTCGGCCAACCACGCCAGCGGGACCGGCGCGAATGCCTCGTTGACCTCGAACACGCCCACCTCGTCGACGTCGACGCCCGCCTTGTGCAACACCTGCCGAGTCGCCGGGATCGGACCGGTGAGCATCAACACCGGATCGGCCCCCGTGACCGCGCCCGCGCAGTAGCGCACCAGCGGGGTGAGCCCGAGAGCCACGGCATTCTCGGCAGTGGTCACCAGCAATGCCGCTGCGCCGTCGGAGATTTGGGACGAGTTGCCCGCGTGGATGACGCCGTCGTCTTGGAACGCGGGTTTCAAACCGGCCAACGTCTCGACCGTGGTCCCGCGACGGATGCCCTCGTCGGCGGTGACCACGCCCGCATCGGTGAACACCGGCACGATCTGGTCGACGAACGCGCCCGCGTCCTGCGCGGCGGCGGCCCGTTCGTGCGACCGCGCGGAGTACTCGTCCACACGGGCGCGCGAGAGGTCCCACTTCGCGGCGATCATCTCCGCTGAGACGCCCTGGTTGAAGGCGAAGTCGTCATAGCGGGCAAGCACCTTCGGCCCGTACGGCATGCCGGTGGCCCGCGCCGATCCCAGCGGCACGCGGCTCATCACCTCGACCCCGCCGGCGACGACGACGTCCTGCTGCCCCGACATCACCGCGTGCACCGCGAAGTCCAGCGCCTGCTGGCTGGACCCGCAGGCCCGGTTGACCGTGGTACCCGGAATGTGTTCCGGCCAGCCGGCGGCCAGCACCGCCCACCGGCCGATGTTGCTCGACTGGTCGCCGACCTGGGAGACGCACCCCCAGATCACGTCGTCGACCACCGACGGGTCGACGCCGGTGCGTTCGGCGAGTTCGGTCAGCACGACGGCCGACAGGTCGGCGGCGTGCTGGGCGGACAGGGCGCCGTTGCGCTTGCCCACCGGGGTGCGCACGGCGCCGACGACGACCGTCTCACGCATCGAAGCGCACCCGATCCTTGACCGAGGGCACCACCGGCGGCGCGCTCCGCCAGTTGGGCACCCCGTCGGACTCGTTGGCGACGGGGAAGCCCCCGCCGTGCAGCTGGGTCCAGTGGCTGTGGTTGAGCTGATGCATCGTGAAGCACGCGTTCAGCGAGTTGTAGAACCCCTGGTTGTCCTGGGTCTGGTTGACCGATTCCTTGACCAGCAGCGCCGCCATGGTCGGCACCGTGGCGATCCGCCTGGCGAAGTCCAGCGTCCGATCGGCGAGCTCGTCGAGGGGGAACACCTTGGACACCATGCCGAGCGCATAGGCCTCGTCGACCGAGAGGGTGTCCCCGGTCAGCATCAGTTCCTTGGTCTTGCGGGCCCCGAATTCCCAAGGGTGGGCGAAGTATTCGACGCCGCACATGCCCAACCGGGTGCCGACCACGTCAGCGAAGCGGGTCTCCTCGGCCGCGACGATCAGGTCGCACGACCACATCAGCATCAGCGCCGCGGCATACACGTCACCGTGCACCTGCGCCACGGTGATCTTGCGAAGGTTGCGCCACCGCAAGGTGTTCTGAAAGAAGTGGTGCCACTCCTGCAGCATCAGCTTCTCCGCGCCGTGGCGCGTCGCGCCGCCGGTGCGGAAGCTGGGGTGCTGCTCGGGTCCCGGTGCGTATTCGGCCATCGCCTGCTTGGAGCCGAGGTCGTGCCCGGAGGAGAACATCGGCCCGTGGCCGCCGAGGATCACCACGCGCACGTCGTCGTCGGCCTCGGCCGCCAAGAACGCCTCGTTGAGTTCGACGAGCAGACCACGCTGCTGGGCGTTGCGCTGATCCGGTCGGTTCAGCATGATCCGGGCGATGGTGCCCTCGTCGAAGGTCTCATACGTCACGAAGCGGTAGTCGGCCATGCCTGGCGACTCTATTACCCCGGCGGACGTCGTTGAGGCATCCTTGGCGCGTGAGCGTCGACGCCCTGCTGGAAACCATCCCCCCGATCGCGGTGTACCTCGCCGTGGGGTTCGTCATCGGCCTGGAGAGTCTCGGCATCCCGCTGCCTGGCGAGATCGTCCTGGTCAGCGCTGCGGTGCTGGCCTCGCGACACACCCTCGACGTCGACCCCGTCGGCGTCGCGACCGCGGCCACCATCGGCGCCATCGTCGGCGACACCATCGGGTACTCCATCGGGCGCCGGTACGGCATGAGCCTGTTCGAGCGGCTGGGCCGACGCTTCCCCAAGCACTTCGGCCCGGGCCACGTCGCGCTGGCCAAGCAACTCTTCACCCGGTGGGGCGTCTGGGCGGTGTTCTTTGGCCGCTTCATCGCACTGCTGCGCATCTTTGCCGGCCCCTTGGCAGGCGCGTTGAAGATGCCGTATCGAAAGTTCCTGGTGGCCAACGCCACCGGCGCGGTGGTGTGGGCGGGCGGCACGACGGCCGTCGTCTACTACCTGGGCCTGGCCGCCGAGAAGTGGCTGTCGCGGTTCTCCTGGGTCGCGCTGGTGGTGGCCGTGGTCATCGGCGTCGTGTTCACCCTCGTGATGAAGGAGCGCACCGGCAAGGCCATCGCCGCGCTGGAGGACGAGCACGACTGGGACACGCTGCGCCGCACCTGATCGACGCCTACAGGTCGAGCACCAGCTCGCCGTCGGGCGTCGAACAGCAGATCAGCACGTTTCCCTCGGCGGCCGGTTCGAGCGGCTCGGGGTCATAGCGCACCGATCCGGCCACCACCGCCGTCTCGCAGTTGTGGCAGACGCCCGTCCGGCACGACCAGCGGGTCGGCACGTCGCACGCCTCGGCGAACTCCAGCAGGCTCGCGTAGGCNGGCCCCCACGGCACGGTCAGACCGCTGCGGGCGAAGCCGACGTCTGGCCCTGAGCCCGACTCCCCCGCCGGTGGGTGCGGCGGCACCGCCGGCCCGGCGGCGATACCCGGCGTGAGAGCCGCCGTCGCACCGAAGGTTTCGCTGTGGACGCGCTCCGGAGCCAACCCGTAGGCAGTGAGCGCGGCNGTCAGCGTGGTCATGAACTCGACGGGACCGCACAGGTAGGCCTCGGCGTCCTTGGGNGGCGCGAGGGTCTCGAACGCCTCGGCCGAGATCCGGCCGGCGCCTGCGTAGTCGACGCCGACCCGGTCGGTGGNCGCCGGCCGGCTGTAGAACACGTGCGACCGACCGCCGGGCAGCTCGCCGATCAACTCGCGGCATTCGGCGGCGAACGCGTCGGCCGTACCGTCACGCGCGCCGTGCAGCCACCACACCTCGCGGGTGGAGCGCGCCTCGACGAGCGCGTGCAGCATCGACAGCACCGGGGTGATCCCCACGCCTGCGGAGACCAGCAGCACCGGTGGGCCGTGCGGATCCTCGGCGAGGGCTAGCGCGAACGTGCCGCGCGGCGCCGCGACGTCGACGAGGTCACCGACCCGCACGCCGGTGTGCAGGAATCCGCTGCCACGGCCGCCAGGTTCGCGCTTGACGCCGATGCGGTAGCTCCCCGCCCCNGGCGGATTGGACAGCGAGTAGTTCCGCAGGACCGCCGCGCCGGTGGAATCGGGATGCAGGCGCACGGCGATCGACTGGCCGGGCGCCCACGTCGGCAACGCGCCGCCGCCGGGATCGGCCAGCGTCAGCGACCGGATGTCGGCGCTCTCCTCGCGCACGGCGGTGACGCGCAGCGGACGGAACCCCGCCCACGCCGGCGGCGGGGCGCTGGCCGCCGCGGTCAGCCCGGTGTTGCCCGCCGACCCGTCGCCCTGGGCGGCCAGGCTCTGCAACGAGGTCTTCCACCCGGGGCTCAGCGCGGGCACCCGCAGCGCACGGTCGAGCGCGTCGCGCGGGTGACCGGGAAGGTAGAGCAGGGCGTCGATCTCGGCGACGCTCACCCCCTCGGGCCCCGAGGCGATCTTCTGGACCTCCTGGCCGGCGCACACCTCGCCCTCGGTCAGCACCCGCAGGTAGAACCCTGGCCGACGATGCGACACCAGCAGCGCGGCCATGCCGGGCACGCCCACCCGCATGCCGACGCGGTAGCAGGTGACGCGCGGCTGGGTGACCTCGAACTCGGCCTCCCCGATCCGGTAGCGGTCGCCGATGCAGACCTCGTCGTCGGGCAGTCCGTCGACGGTGAAGTTCTCGCCGAAGTGCCCGGGCGCCAGATCGTCCCGACCGAACTCGGCGTTCCAGTGCCGGTAGGAATCCAGTTGGTAGACCAGCACGGCCCGGTTCTCCCCGCCGTGCCCACCGAGATCGCCCTGTCCGTCGCCGTCGACGTTGAGGCGCCGCACCATTCGGGGTCCGTCGACGGGCGCCTTCCAGGCGCCGGTGTGGACGACGCGGCCGTGCCAGTCGACGTCGGCGGGCAAGCCGACGTTGAGCGAGATCAGCTCGGCCATCACCGTCACCCTTCCGTCGCCTTCTGCAGAAGATAGCCCGACGGCCCCGGGCGTACTGTCGAATGCGTGGCCCTGCCTGGATTGACGACCGTGCGCGACGGCTTGGGACAGCGGTTGTTCGGAATGGTCGCAGGCCCCGAGGGGCCGCAGAACCGGGCGCGCATCCACGACACGCCCGGCCCGCGATGGTTCGGCGAAGACCGCCCGATCAGGCGGGTGCACGGTGACGCGTCGATGTTCGTCGGAGGCCTGCGCGCCCTGCTGTTGCAGTCGCTGCACCCCCTGGCGATGGCGGGGGTCGCCGAACACTCCGACTATCGCGGCGACCCGTGGGGACGGTTGCAGCGCACCAGCACGTTCCTGGCCGTCACGACGTTCGGCCCGGCCGACGACGCTCAGCGNGCCGTGGACAAGGTCCGCGGCATCCACCGTCGCGTGCACGGGATCGCCGCCGACGGCCGCCCCTACGAGGCGTCGGACCCGCATCTACTGGAGTGGGTGCACGTCGCCGAGGT